>Ga0078894_10001710_pt1 | contig 16467 bp, 13 predicted proteins | sample LauGreSu1BDMLBSD_2_FD_67506 | JGI IMG/M metagenome (GOLD analysis project Ga0078894, IMG submission 67506) | Freshwater lake microbial communities from Lake Michigan, USA - Su13.BD.MLB.SD (version 4) (version 4) | ecosystem: Environmental > Aquatic > Freshwater > Lake | place: Lake Michigan... | reverse complement strand
CGTGCTGATTCCGGAAGAGAACGTGAAGGACCTGAAAGAGATTCCGGACAACGTGAAGAACAAGCTCGACATCCATCCGGTGAAATGGATCGATCAGGTGCTGGAACTGGCGCTGGAACGCAAGCCCGAAGCGCTGCCGGAGCAGGCGGCGGTCCCGGTGCCCCCCGCCGGCGAGGTTGCAAAGCCGGCGGCGATCAAGCATTAAGCACCGCAAAGCTGGAAATCGGGGCCGGATTGGGCTACAATCCGGCCCTTTGTTTCGCACGGTATTTCGCAGGTGGAGATGCGGGGTGCTTAGCTCAGCTGGTAGAGCGTCGCCCTTACAAGGCGAATGTCGGCGGTTCGATCCCGTCAGCACCCACCAGCAATACAGCAGCACGGAATTGGTAGTGCAGATACAGAAGTAAATGGAGTGGTAGTTCAGTTGGTTAGAATACCGGCCTGTCACGCCGGGGGTCGCGGGTTCGAGTCCCGTCCACTCCGCCAACATTAGAAAAAAAGGCGAACCTGGTTCGCCTTTTTTATTATCCGCAGAGCGGTCGCGGAACCTGGAGAGAGCCATGTACGATTTTGTATATAAAAACAAACGCCTGATGCAGCTGATTCTTGCGCTGATCGTGCTCCCGTTCGCTTTTTTCGGAATTGATTCCTATTTTCAGGGTGGCAGTGGCGGCAACAGCGTGGCGTCTGTTGGCGAATACCGCATCACTCAGGAAGAATTCTCGCAGTCTCTGCGCGAGCGCCAGGACGCACTGCAGCGCATGGCGGGCGGCCGCGTCGATCCGGCGATGCTCGACAGCAATGAACTGCGCTTTGCCGTACTCGATAATCTGGTCCAGCAGCGCCTGTTGTTCGAACGTGCCGCCAAGGTCGGGCTGGTCATTACCGACCGCCAGATCCAGGAGATCGTTTCCGGCGTCGATGCCTTCAAGGTCGACGGCAAATTCTCCTATGCGCGTTACGAAGAACTGTTGAAGGCGCAGTCGATGACGCCGCTGATGTTCGAGCAGCGCATCCGCCAGGACATGGTCAGCGAGCACGCGGCTTATCCCTATGTCGCGTCGACCTTTGTGTCGCGTTCCGAAGCCGCCAACCTGCTGCGCATTTCCGAGCAGCAGCGCGAAGTCAGCTATTTCACGCTGCCGGCAGACCGCTTCCTGCCCCAGGTGAAGCTGGAAGCCGACGCCGCAAAAAAATACTACGACAGCCACCAGGACGAGTTCCGCGTGCCCGAGCAGGTGCGCATTGAATACGTCCTGCTCAGCGGCGAAGCGCTGCTGGCGCAGATCCAGCCTGCTGCTGCAGACGTGCGCAAGGCCTACGACGACAACATGAAGCGTTTCGAGGTCAAGGAAGCGCGTCAGGCCAGCCATATCCTGATCACAGCTGAAGGCAATGCCGACGCCAAGAAAAAAGCCAAGGCCAAGGCTGATGAAATCTATGCGCAAGTAAAAAAGAATCCCAAGGATTTTGCGGCGCTTGCCAAACAGAATTCGCAGGATCCGGGTTCGGCAGCCAATGGCGGCGACCTGGGCTTTTTTGAGCGCGGTTCGATGGTCAAGGCATTTGACGATGCGGTGTTCTCGATGAAGCCGGGCGATATTTCGCAGCCGGTGGAAACCGAGTTCGGTTATCACATCATCCGTCTCACCAATGTGCGCGGCGGCAAGGCCAAGTCCTTCGAGGAAGCGCGTCCCGAAATCGAGGCCGACCTGAAGAAGCAGCAGGCCGGCCGCAAGTTCGCCGAAATGTCGGAGAGTTTCAGCACCACGCTATTTGAGCAGTCGGACAGCCTCAAGCCGGCTGCCGATCTGATCAAGGCTGTGCCGCAGAAAAGCGGCTGGATTTCGCGCAACGGCGGCGACAGCCCGCTGCTCGCCAATCCGAAACTGCTGAATGCCGTTTTTTCGGAGGACGTGCTGAACAACAAGCGCAACAGCGAAGCCATCGAACTGGCGCCCGGCGTGTTGATGGCGGCACGGGTGATTGAACACAAACCTTCGGTAATCCAGCCCTTTGACCAGATCAGCGCTGCACTGACCAAGAAGCTGACCCAGCAGCAGGCGGGGCAACTGGCGGCGCAGGATGGCCGCGCACGCCTTACGGCTCTTCGGGAAGGCAAGGATCTGGGCAAGGACGCTCAGGTGACCTGGAGCGCGCCGCTGCTGGCCAGCCGCGGTGATCCCAAGGGCGTTCCGGTGGAAGCCCTGCGTCAGGCCTTCAAAACCGATGTCAGCAAGGTTCCGGCCTTTGCCGGTGTTGAAGTTGCCGGCGGTTCTTACATGCTGGTGCGCATTAGCAAGGTCCAGGATGCCGCTGAAGGTGCCAAGGACAAGCAGAACGCGATTGCCCAGACCCTGCGGCAGGTGGCGGGGCAGGCGGAGCTGGCGGCTTACCTCGCCAGCCTGAAGCAGAAATCGGATGTGAAAATCCGCAAGGATCAGGTCGAGAAAAAATCCTGATCCGCGTTACCGACATGAAAAAGGGCGGCCTCGGCCGCCCTTTTTTATTGCCTCATCAGAATGCCGTTCAGGCCCCCGCCCCCATGCCGCCGACAGTGGTGTTGAAGCCGTTGTCGACGTAGGTGATCTCGCCGGTGACGCCTGTGGCCAGATCGGACAGCAGGAAGGCGGCGACATTGCCGACTTCATCGGTGGTGACATTGCGCCGCATCGGCGCGTTCTCCTCGACGTATTTCAGGATCTTGCCGAAATCACCGATGCCGGCCGCGGCGAGGGTTTTGATCGGACCGGCCGAGATGCCGTTGACGCGGATGCCCTGCGGGCCGAGGTTGGTTGCCAGATAACGCACACAGGCTTCCAGGCTGGCCTTGGCCAGGCCCATGACGTTGTAATGCGGCACGGTGCGGATGGCGCCGAGGTAGCTCAGCGTGAGCAGGGCGCCCTGGCGTCCGGCCATCAGCGGCATTGCGCCCTTGGCCAGCGCAGCAAAGCTGTAGCTGCTGATGTCGTGGGCCATCTTAAAGGCATCGCGGGTCAGGCCGTCGAGGAATTCGCCTTTCAGCGCCTCGCGCGGGGCAAAGGCAATGGAATGAACCACACCGTCGAGGTGACCCCATTCCGACTTCAGCGACGTGAACAGCGCATCGATCTGCTCGTCCTGGGTGACGTCGCAGGGCAATACCGGAGCGCTGCCGAAATCGGCGGCGAGTTTCTGCACCCGTTCGCGGATATCCTCGCCCTGGTAGGTAAATGCCAGCTGCGCGCCTTCGCGGCTGGCCGCCTTGGCGATGCCGTAGGCGATCGAACGGTTGGACAGCAGGCCGGTGATCAGGATCTTCTTGTCTTGCAGAAAAGCCATGGTGTTCCCTTAGCGTAACGGATCAGAATGGATCAGAAGCCGGCCGATTATAACCAGAAGCTGTGCCTGCCAATATCGGCTACACTTTTGCGCGATGACTTCGCTTCGTGACCGACCGCCGCTGTTGACAACGCTACTTGCGCCGCTGTTTGTTTTGATCCTTGCCGCGGGCTGCAGCGAATCTCCCTGGAATGATCCCTATCCGGCGGCGGAAGCGGGTTCCAATACCCTCTACACCTCGTTTTCCGAACGTCCCAAGCATCTCGATCCGGTGCAGTCCTATGCCGAGAACGAGTTTGCCTTTATTGCCAACATCTACCAGCCGCCGCTGCAGTACCACTACCTGAAGCGGCCTTACGAATTGATCCCCTTCGGCGCCGAGACTGTGCCCGTGCCGGTTTATCTCGATGCTGCCGGGCGCCGGCTGCCGGACAGCGCACCGGCTGAACGCGTGGCCTTCAGCGAATACGTGATTACCGTCAAAAAAGGCGTGCTCTATCAGCCGCATCCGGCACTGGCTGTGGATGAGGCGGGCAAGCCGCGCTACCACACGCTCAGTGAAGCCGATCTGCGCAATATAGATACGCTGGGCGATTTCAGGCATACCGGCAGCCGCGAACTGGTCGCCGCCGACTATGTGCACCAGATCAAACGGCTGGCGCATCCACGGCTGCATTCGCCGATCCTGCAGTTGATGGGCGAATACGTGGTTGGCCTGAAGGAGCTGGCCGCGGAACTGGGCAAGGCCGCCGCCGGTCTTCCGGAGCATGCTTTTATCGACCTCGATCCGCATGCCCTGTCCGGCGTCCGGGTGATTGATCGCCATACCTATGCCGTGCGCGTGCGCGGCAAGTATCCGCAGTTCGCCTATTGGCTGGCGATGCCGTTTTTTGCGCCGGTGCCACCGGAGGCCGACCGCTTCTACGGCCAGCGCGGACTGGCGCAGAAGAACATCACGCTGGACTGGTATCCGATCGGCTCGGGGCCGTACATGCTGACGGTGAACAATCCGAACCGGCAGATGGTGCTGGAGCGCAATCCCAACTATCGCGGCGAAACCTATCCGGTGGCGGGCGAACCGGGTGATGCGGAACGCGGTTTGCTTAAGGATGCCGGCAAACCGCTGCCCTTCATCGATCGCGTGGTGTTCAGCCTCGAGAAAGAGCAGATTCCTTACTGGAATAAATTCCTGCAGGGTTATTACGATGCATCGGGCATCGCTTCCGACACCTTTGATCAGGCGGTGCAGTTTTCGGGGCAGGGCGATGTCACGCTGTCGGAGGACATGGTCAAACGCGGCATCAGTCTGCAGACTTCGCTGGCGACCAGCGTGTTCTACATGGGATTCAATATGCTCGATCCCCTGGTCGGCGGTGATTCGGAGAGAGCGCGCAAGCTGCGTCTGGCGGTAACCATTGCTGTTGATCAGGAAGAATTCATTTCGATTTTCCGCAACGGCCGCGGCCTGCCCTCGCATGGGCCGGTGCCGCCGGGCATTTTCGGTTACCGCGACGCCGATGCGACGGGCATCAATCCCTATGTTTATGAGTGGCGCAACGGCGGGCCGCAACGCAAAGGCATCGATCAGGCGAAGCAGCTGCTCGCCGAGGCAGGGTTTCCCAACGGTCGCGACATCAAGACCGGCCAGCCGCTGCTGCTGCATCTGGATACGACGTCCAGCGGCGCCGACAGCAAGGCACGCCTCGACTGGTATATCGCGCAGTTCGCGAAGCTCGGCATCCAGTTGGTGATCCGCGCCACCGACTTCAATCGCCTTCAGGACAAGCTGCGCCGCGGCACTGCGCAGCTGTTCTTCATGGGATGGAACGCCGACTATCCAGATCCGGAAAATTTCCTGTTCCTGTTTCACGGGCCGCAGTCGCGGGCGAAGACGCAGGGTGAAAATGCCGCGAATTACAGCAATCCTGAATTCGACCGTCTGTTCGAAAGCATGAAACACATGCCCAACGGCTCGGAGCGGCAGGCCATCATCGACCGCATGGTTGAGTTGCTGCGTCATGACTCGCCATGGGCCTGGAGCTTTTTCCCCAAAGACTACACGCTGCATCACGGCTGGTTGTTGAACCGCAAACCTAACCAGATGGCAAACAACAGTCTCAAATACCAGCGTCTGGATGTAACGACGCGAGCACAGTTACGACGCCAATGGAATCCGCCGGTGTTGTGGCCGCTGGGACTGCTGGCTGCTGTGCTGGTTCTCGGCGCTTGGCCTGCATGGGCAGCCTATCGCCGTCGTGAGCGGCGCACTGCGGTTGCCGGAGCACAGTCATGACCGGTTACCTCATCCGCCGCCTGATCTATGGCGTGTTCGTGCTGATCGGCGTCAACGTGCTGACTTTCGCACTGTTCTTTTTCGTCAACACGCCGGACGACATGGCGCGCGCGCAGCTTGGTGCGAAGCGCGTTACCCCTGAGGCTGTTGAGAAATGGAAGCTGGAGCGGGGTTATCATAAACCATTGTTTTTAAATGAAAAATCAAGCGGTATGGGGCGGGTTACCGATACCGTGTTTTTCGACAAGTCGGTGAAGCTGTTTGCCTTTGAATTCGGATCTTCCGACCAGGGCCGCAACATCGGTTACGACATCAGCACGCGCATGTGGCCCAGCCTGGCCGTGCAGCTGCCGGCTTTCCTCATCGGCTTGCTGGTCTATATCTCGTTTGCGCTGCTGATGGCTTTTTTCCGCGCTACTGCGCTGGATTTCTGGGGTGTCGTGCTTTGCGTCCTGATGATGTCGGTGTCGACACTGTTCTACATCATCGGTGGCCAGTTCCTGTTCGGCAAATTGTGGAATCTGGTACCGATCTCCGGTTACAACGGCGGCTTCGATGCGATCAAGTTTCTTGCGCTGCCGGTGCTGATCGGTGTGGTCAGCGGCATCGGCGGCAATGCGCGCTGGTACCGCACGATTTTCCTTGAGGAAATCAGCAAGGACTATGTGCGCACCGCGCGTGCCAAGGGATTGAGCGAGGCGCGCGTGTTGTTCCGTCATGTACTGCAGAACGCGATGATCCCGATACTTACCGGGGTGGTTGTGGTGATTCCGCTGCTGTTCATGGGCGCGCTGATCACTGAATCCTTTTTCGGCATTCCGGGGCTGGGCAGTTACACCATTGACGCCATCAGCCAGCAGGATTTCGCCATCGTGCGGGTGATGGTGTTTCTCGGTTCCGTGCTTTATGTGATCGGTCTGATCATGACCGACCTGTCCTATACGCTGGTCGATCCGCGGGTGCGTTTCTCATGAACCTGCTGCCTTTCCGCTTCGAACTGCTGTGGACTGACGCGCTGGTCTGGCTGCTGGTTGCTGCCGTGATCGGATATGCAGCATACGCGCGTGCCCGGCCGCATCTGCGTGCGCCTTGGTCCCGGGTCAGCCGCAGTGCCAGCGGCATGGCGGCGGCGGTGATTCTCGCCGCTTTTGTGCTGGCCGGCCTGCTCGATTCCGTGCATTACCGCCCGGCACTGCCGCCGCAGAACGGCAAGGTGGCTTACGCCACGGAATTGCGCAGCTTGCTGGATCTTGCCTTGCAGCCCCTGCGCGTGAAACGCGAAAAAACCTATTCCGCACCGCTGGCTACGCATCTGTATGCCAAGGAAACCATGTTGCTGCCTGACGGCCGTGAAGTGCGCGATTTTCCTCGACTGCGGCATGGCGGGGCACATCTGAAAAATCCCGGGGCTGACTGGGCGGGGGATGTCACATTGCGCGGATTCCGCGGACTGGCGGTGGCACTGCTGATCTGGTTCACCGTTGCGGTGGCGCTGAGCGCAGCAGTGGCGCAACGCAGCGGCAACGGTATTGAACAGTCCTGGGGCGACATTTGGCGCGGTCGCACGGCAATACCCTGGCGCGCTGCGCTGTGTGCACTGGCGGCGCTCGCAGTGTTTGCCGGGCCGGTCATCGCGCTGGCGCCACATTACCATGTGTTCGGCACCGATAAGGTCGGACAGGACGTTTTATACCAGGCGCTGAAAAGCATTCGCACCGGCATGGTGATCGGTACACTGGCAACGCTGGTGATGCTGCCCTTTGCGCTGCTGCTCGGGGTAATGGCAGGTTATTTCAAAGGCAGAGTGGACGACATGATCCAGTATCTTTATACAACCTTGTCCTCGATTCCCGGGGTATTGCTGATCGCGGCCGCGGTGCTGATGATGCAGGTCTATATCGAAAACAATGCGTCGCTGTTTCCGAGCAGCGAAATCCGCGCCGACGTGCGCCTGATCGCGCTGTGCGTGATCCTCGGTGTGACCAGCTGGACGGGGCTGTGCCGGCTGCTGCGCGGCGAGACGCTGAAGCTGCGTGAACTCGAATACATCCAGGCGGCGCATGCCTTCGGTGTCTCGCACTGGCGCATCATGATGCGCCATGTGATGCCCAATGTGATGCATATCGTGATGATCGCGCTGGTCATGGATTTCAGCGGTCTGGTGCTGGCGGAAGCGGTGCTGTCCTATGTCGGGGTCGGCGTCGACCCGTCGATGATCAGCTTCGGCACGATGATCAACAGCGCGCGCCTGGAAATGGCGCGCGAACCGATGGTCTGGTGGTCGCTGGCCGCGGCCTTCGTGTTCATGCTTGCGCTGGTTCTTGCCGCGAACCTGTTTGCCGATGCGGTTCGCGATGCCTTTGATCCGCGGCTGGTGCGGGCGGGAGCAGCGGCATGAGTAAAAAAATATTGTTGAGCGTGCGTGATCTGCGCACGCAGATCCGCGGCGATGGTCCGCCGGTGCGCGCCGTTGATGGTGTGTCTTTTGATATTGCCGCCGGGGAGACTTTTGCGCTGGTCGGTGAGTCCGGTTGCGGTAAATCGATGACGGCGCTGTCGATCATGCGCCTGCTGCCGGATGCCGCGGCGATTAGCGGTGGCACGGTGGAACTCGACGGCGAAAACCTGATGGCCTTGCCGGAAGCGCAGATGCGTGATGTGCGCGGCCGCCGTGTGGCGATGATTTTCCAGGAACCCGGCCTGTCGCTGAATCCGGTGATGACAATCGGTGCGCAAATTGCCGAATCGGTGCGCCGGCATACGTCGCTGACCGGCGCTGCGGTCGATGCGCGGGTGATCGAACTGCTGGAGGCGGTGCGCATGCCCGATGCATCGCGGCGCGTCGGCGAATACCCCTTCCAGCTCTCCGGCGGCATGAAGCAGCGGGTGATGATCGCGATGGCGCTGGCTTGCGACCCCGCGCTGCTGATCGCCGATGAGCCGACCACCGCGCTGGATGTCACGGTTCAGGCGCAAGTACTGGAGCTGCTGCGCGACCTTCAGCGTTCACGCGCCATGGCAATGCTGCTGATCACCCACGATCTCGGCGTCGTCGCGCAGATGGCCCAGCAGGTGGCGGTGATGTATGCCGGTGAAATCATTGAAACGGGCCCGGTGCAGAACTTCTTTGACGGACCTGCGCACCCGTATTCACGAAAACTCTTTGACTCGCTGCCGGAACGTGCCGGTCGCAATCGCCTGCTGGCGGCGATACCCGGTGCGGTGCCGCCGCTGAGCCGGATCTTTGCCGGTTGTCGTTTTGCCGAGCGCTGTGACCGCGTGCTGCCGCATTGCGCCGGTACGGTGCCGTCATGGCATGCGGTGGGTGAGCGGCATGATGCCCGCTGCCATTTATATGCCGATGCTGACGGGACGTCTGTTGCGAAGTCGGGGACTGCCGCCGGTTCAGGTGCGCAAATCGCGGCGCGGCGCGTGGAAGACGAGGGCAGCGACGCCTTGTTGCAGCTGAAGGATCTGCAGGTGCATTTCCCGATCCGCAAGGGCCTGCTGCAAAGGGTATCCGGCCATGTACGCGCGGTCGATGGTGTGACGCTGGATATTTTTCCGGGCAGGACGCTGGGACTTGTCGGCGAGTCGGGCTGCGGCAAGACCACGGTCGGCAAAGGCTTGTTGCGGCTGGTGGCGCCCACCGGCGGGCAGGTCTTGCTGGGTGGAGAGGATTTTCTTGCCCTCGGCCGCGACGCGCTGCGTCGCCGGCGCCGTGATGTGCAGATTATTTTTCAGGATCCTTACGCCTCACTCAATCCACGCGTGCGCATCGGGGATGCGCTGGAGGAAGGACTGCTCGCGCTGGATGTCGGTAGCGGCGCTGCGGACCGCCAGCAGCGCATTGACGCCTTGCTGACCGAGGTGGGATTGTCGCCCGAAGTCAAAGGCCGTTATCCCCATGAATTTTCCGGCGGCCAGCGCCAGCGCATCGCGATTGCCCGCGCCCTGTCGGTGGAGCCGCGACTGATTGTCTGTGATGAACCGACCAGTGCGCTGGATGTATCGGTGCAGGCGCAGATTCTCAATCTGCTGAAACGGCTGCAGCGCGAGAAGGGGCTGGCCTACCTGTTCATCAGTCACAACATGTCTGTCATCGATTACATGGCCGATGAGGTGGCGGTGATGTATCTGGGGCGCATTGTCGAGCAGGGTTCGGTGGATGATGTGCTGCGTGCGCCGAGACATCCCTACACGCAGTCGCTGCTGGCAGCGGTACCGGTCGCGGATCCGCAGGCGGTGAGGCCGGTGTTGCGTTTGGCGGGTGATCTGCCGTCACCCGTAAATCCGCCGGCAGGCTGTCACTTTCATCCGCGCTGCGGTGTAGCCGTTGCGGAATGTCCTGCCGACTACCCGGACGAACAGCGTCTCAGCGCTACCCACCGGGTGCGCTGCCATCTCTGCAAAAAGACTGATTAACGGCGGGTTTGCGAGGCGACGACTGCGGGCTTGCCCTGCTTGGGCTTGGGCGTCGCTTTGACCGGTGTCGTGGCGCGTTTCGCCGGAGAACGTTTGGCGGCCGTGGTTTTGGTGGCGTGTTTCACCGGTTTGCTGCCGGTGTTGGTGTTTGCGTGGGTGGTGCGTGCAGCCTTGTAGGCTTTGGGTAGAGACACCGGCGTCGCCGGCAGATCGGGCAGGTTAGGTGTTGCGCCTTCCTTGACCGGCACCAGCAGCGGCAGTCCGGTGCGGAACATGTTGCTGGTGGTGATGTTGTTGACCTGCTTCAGTTCGTTCACGCTCATGCCGTAGTTGGCGGCGATTTTTTCCGGTTTTTCGCCGGCTTTCACCGTATGTGCCTGCCAAGACACCAGCGGCTTGTCGCTGTTTTCGAGATTCGCCCGGAAAATGGCGACACGGTTGCGCGGCAGCACAATGGTTTCGCTGCCATCGGACTTGATCACCGGTTTGTTGTGCGCGGGATTCAGGAAGCGGAATTCATCCAGCGGCATGTCGGCAAACTTGGCGGCAAGCTTGAGGTCGATATGGCGTTTGACGCTGATCACTTCGAAGTAGGGCTCGTTGGGGATGCTGACGAGTTTGACGCCGAAACGTGCGGGATCGGCGATGATGTTCTTGACTGCAATGAGTTTGGGCAGATAGTTGCGCGTCTCCGCTGGCATGGTCAGGCTGGCGTAATCGGTCGGCAGACCTTTGGCCTGATTGCGCGCAATGGCGCGGCTGACTGCACCTTCGCCCCAGTTGTAGGAGGCCAGTGCGAGTTCCCAGTCGCCGAACATGGCATAGAGTTTTTCCAGATAGTCCAGGGCGGCATTGGTGGCGGCGATGACATCTCGGCGACCGTCATACCACCAGTTCTGGTGCAGACCGTAGAGTCTGCCGGTCGAGGGGATGAACTGCCACAGGCCCGAGGCATGGGCTTTGGAGTAAGCCTGCGGGTTGTATGCGGACTCGATCATCGGCAGCAGCGCGACTTCGGTCGGCATCTTGCGGCGTTCGACTTCTTCAGTGATGTGGAACAGGTAATGGCTGCTTCGATTCACCATGCGCGAGAAATATTCGGGCTTGGCGGAGTAGAAGTTTTCCCAGTGACGCACCAGTTCGGTATCCATGGGCTTCATGGTGTAACCGTTGCGTACGCGTTCCCAGACATCCTTGGGTGGTACTTTGACCTGGGGTTCCACTTTCACGGGTGCTGTTGCGACCGGTGTTACCGGACCGGCCTGAGCGGCGATTTTGGCGATGGTATCCTGCGTCTGGGGCTGCGGCTTCGAAGCACTCTCGGTTGCGGTCGTTTCCCCCGGCAATTGCGCGCAGGCTCCCGCAAATAGGACAAAGCTGATGAGGGCGCAGCGCGCAGCAATTTTGATCATGCAGAAGATTCCAGTGGCAGCCTGACAATGGGCGGATGTTAGCTGCCGCGACGCAGGCTTGTCAAACCGGATTATTCTTCAAAATCAAGGTTTTACTTAAAAAATCACAGGTTTGGCGTGAATTCCGGCACACCATGCTCAGAAATTGTTCTTCCAGTCGCGGATTTCAGCCAGAACAGTGACCGGATCCGACAGTGTTTTGCCGGCGCGGGTGCTGGCGGTTTTGATGACTCCGGGAGCATTAACGCGCACAAACGGGTTTGTGGCTTTTTCCTGGGCGATAGTAGAGGGTAAAGTCGGCAGGTCCTGGTCGCGCAGCGCCTGCATGCGGGCTTCAAGTGCCGGCAATTGCGTATTGTCGGGTTCCGCGGCGCGGGCGAACTTGATGTTGGACAGCGTGTATTCGTGACCGCAGTAGACGCGGGTGTCGTCGGGCAGGCTTGCCAGCCGGGTCAGCGAATCGTGCATCTGCCGCGGCGTGCCTTCAAAAAGGCGACCGCAGCCGGCGGCAAACAGTGTGTCGCCGCAGAACAGCATGCCGCCGCCGACAAACGCTATATGCGAGCGGGTATGGGCGGGTATTTCCATTGTTTCCATGTCGATGTCAAAGTGCGGTAACTGAAAATGCTGGCCGTCGGCGAGACGTACACTGACTTCGGGAATACGTTCGTCGCGCGGACCGAATACCGGTGCCGGCGCGTACGCGAGCAGCGCTGCATTGCCGCCGACATGATCGGCATGGTGATGGGTGTTGAGGATCGCGGCGAGTGTCAGCTTTTCGCGCTTCAGGTAATCGATCACCGGCTGCGCTTCACCCGGATCGACAACAACGGCATGCGAGCCGTCGCGGATGGTCCAGATGTAATTGTCGGCGAAGGCGCGCAGCGCCACGACATCATAGGCAGCCATTTATTGCTCCGTTACAGATGAGCGGCCGATTATGATTTAAACTCGCGCCATGTCAATTGCCGACGGGATGACCGCAGCGACGCAGTGGCTGGCGACGCCGCCGGGCGAGTATGTGCTCGCGCGCGAGCAGGCCTATTTTGACAATGCAGTCGCTGATATTTTCGGTTACCACGCATTGCAGCTCGGTATGGAAGAACTTGATCTGCTGCGAGGCAGCCGCATTCCTCTCCGGGTGCATGTGGGGCGCGGCGCCAAAGCCGGTCTGCGCGCCGATTTTCGCGATCTGCCGGTTGAATCCAACAGCGTCGATCTGATGGTGCTGCCGCATACCCTAGAATTTTCCGACCATCCCCACCAGATCGTGCGCGAAGTGGCGCGCGCACTGCGGCCCGAAGGGCAGGTGGTGATTGCCGGCTTCAACCCGTTGAGCCTGTGGGGCCTGCGCCGAGGTTTCGGCAGTCGTGATGAATATCCCTGGCAGGGGCGCTTCATTCATCTGCCGCGGGTCAAGGACTGGTTCGCGCTGCTGGGGCTGGAGATCGTTGCCGGCTCGATGGCCTGTTACGCGCCGCCCTGCGCCGACCAGAAATGGCTGGACCGTTTTGCCTTCATGGAAAAAGCCGGCGATCGTTGGTGGCCCATCGCCGGCGGCGTGTATTTTTTGCAGGCGATCAAGCGCGTGCGTGGCATCCGGCTGATCATGCCGAAGTGGAGCGACAACGTAGTGCCCAAGAAGAATCTGGCGCCGATGCCGGAGCGCGTCAGCGAAAAGGAAGGAATGGCGGCGAGGACGCGCGTGAAATGAGCGAGACCATCGATATTTACACAGACGGTGCCTGCAAGGGCAATCCCGGCGTCGGCGGCTGGGGCGCGCTGTTGCGCAGTGGCGGGCATGCACGCGAGATTTTCGGCGGCGAACTGCAGACCACCAACAACCGCATGGAACTGACGGCGGTGATTCGGGCACTGGAAGCTCTGAAGCGGGAGAGTCTGGTGCGGGTGCATACCGATTCCAAATATGTGCAGCAGGGTATCTCGGAATGGATACACTCCTGGAAAAAGCGCGGCTGGAAAACAGCAGATAAAAAGCCGGTCAAGAATGAGGATCTGTGGCGTCAGCTCGATGAGCTTGCCGCGAAGCATCGGATTGAATGGTTATGGGTGAAAGGTCATGCGGGGCACGACGGCAATGAACGTGCCGATGCGCTGGCCAATCAGGGTGTTGAAAGCGTGATCAACGGGAAAATCGGTTAATGGCGACGCGACAGATCATTCTGGATACGGAAACCACGGGTCTTGAGCCCCGGCTCGGTCATCGCATCATCGAGGTGGCCGGCGTTGAAATGGTCAACCGGCGGCTGACCGGCAAACATTTTCACCGCTACCTCAATCCCGGACGGGAAAGTGATGAGGGCGCGCTTCAGGTGCATGGCCTGACCACGGAATTCCTCAGCGACAAGCCGAAGTTCTCCGAGGTCGTCGATGAACTTCTGGAATACATTGCCGGTGCGGAGCTGATCATCCACAACGCGCCCTTCGACATCGGTTTTCTGGATGCCGAGCTGGCACTGGTGCGCAAAAAGAAACTCGCGACCTATTGCCCGGCGGTCATTGACACGCTGCGCATGGCCAAGGACCTTCATCCGGGCAAGCGCAACGGCCTGGATTCATTGTGCGATCGTTACCAGATCGATAATTCGGCGCGCACGCTGCACGGCGCCTTGTTGGATGCCGAGTTGCTGGCGGAAGTCTATCTGGCAATGACCCGCGGGCAGGACAGCCTGATCGGGGAATCGGATGGTGCGCGCGAGGAAACCAAAGTTGCGAAATTCGAGCGTGGCAATCTCAAGCTGTCGGTATTGCGTGCCACGGATGAGGAAGTCGCTGCCCATGAATCGCAGCTGGCCGACATCGACAAAGCCAGCGGCGGTTCGGTCTGGCGCAGCCTGGCGACCTGACGTCTTGGCCGGTGTTCAGCCGGCGGTCAGTGCCAGCAATTGCTGGAAAGATTCCTCGAACAACTTCAAACCTTCGGCCTGCAGCTGCTCGCCGGCGGCATCAATATCAATACCCAGACGCTGTAGCGCTGCGAACTGTGTGCGTGCCGCCTCAATATCCCGGGTCAACGTCTCTTCTGCCTTGCCGTGATCGCGGAATGCTGCGAGCGTGCCGTCGGGCACGGTATTGACGGTGTAGGCGCCGATCAGCGACTCGACATACAGCACGTCGCTGTAAGCTGCGTTTTTGGTGCCGGTGCTGGCCCAAAGCATGGTCTGCGGGCGTGCGCCGCGTTTGGCCAATTCGCCGAAGACGGTTGCGGAAAAGTAGCCCAGTGCATCCTGATAGGCGATGCGTGCCAAAGCGACGGCCGTGCGTCCGCGCAGCGCCAGCGCATCACCGCCGATGGCTTCCAAGCGTTTGTCGATGAGCGTGTCGACGCGACTGAGGAACACGCTCGCCACCGATCTGACCTTGCGCAGTTCGCCGCCATTGTCGTTGAGTCGCTGGATGCCGCGCAGGTAAGCGTGGGCTACATCGCGCACATGGCGTAATGAAAACATCAGCGTGACATTGACGGAACAGCCTTGTGCGACGAGTTCTTCGATTGCCGTCAGGCCGGCGGGCGTGGCCGGTACCTTGATCAGCAGATTGTCGCGACCGACGGCGGCTTTCAGACGCAGGCCGGCGGCAACCGTGGCTTTGGCGTCATGAGCCAGTGCTGGTGAAACCTCGAGGCTGACGTAACCGTCATCGCCGTTTGTGCTTTTGTACAGCGGCTGCAACAGATCGCAGGCGCCGCGGATGTCGGCGACGGCGAGTGTTTCATAGCGCTGTTCGGCGCTAAGGCGGCTGTCGGCTTTAAGGGCTTGCAGTTCTTCTCGGTAATAAGGGCTTTCGCTGATCGCCTTGTAGAAAATCGTCGGGTTTGATGTCACGCCTGCTATACGGTCTTCGGTGATCAGTTTCTGCAACGCGCCTTCGCGCAGCAGCGTGCGTGACAGGTTATCGAGCCAGATGCGCTGGCCGATGGCGTGCAGTCGGAGTAGCGGGTTCATGTTCGGCATGTTCACGGTTTGTTGTCCATCGGAATTCAGTTGCTGCGCGGATGCTTGCGCGCGAGTTCGGCGGCGACTGTGGTGATCAGGCGGCGCGAGATGCTGACGCTTGGCGGCAGATTGGGCAGGGCTTCGGCGTCGAACCAGGCGGCTTCCTCGATCTCGACACCGTCAGGTTTGACTTCCCGGCCGGCGTATTCTGCGGTGAAGGCCACCATCAATGAATGCGGAAACGGCCAGGGCTGGCTGCCGAAATACTGCAGGTTGGTGACTTCGACGCCGACTTCTTCCAGGGTTTCGCGGGCGACGGTGTCTTCGAGCATTTCGCCCGGTTCGACAAAACCGGCAATCGCCGAATAACGTCCCGGCGGCCATACCGATTTGCGCGCCAGCAGCAATTCGCGGCCGCGGGTAATCAGGACCATCACTGCCGGTGAAACCAGCGGATAGGTGGTAAAGCGACAGGCGGGGCAGGCGCGCGCGCGTTCATCAGTGCGGGACTGCATCGGTGTGCCGCAGCGGCTGCAGAACTGGTGATTGCGTTCCCAGTCGATGATCTGCAGTGCACGGCCTGACAGTGCCGCAAGCGTGCCGTCGACCATGCCGAACAGATCGCGCAGTCCCAGCGTCGCCCAGCCTTCGGGCAAGGGGTGACCTTCTTCAACATCGGCGGCGTAGCAATGCTGTTCGCCGAGCAGGCCGAGGTAATGGCTGCGTACCGTATTGACGCCATGTTCGGCGAGATTGCGGCAGCAGGGCAGTGCTGCAGAGGCCATGTCGCTGACGATGATGTGCGAGCGCTGGAATGCGAACCAGACGGCAGGGGCATCCTGTGCCGGCGGCGGTGTCACGAGCGGAGTGTATTGATCAGGCACGATGGCGACTCAGAATGGAATTCGCGAGTATAGCCGCTGATGGAAAGCAGGGCCTGGCAGTGCTGAATTCCGGAGGGAGTGGTGGGCGGTACTGGGATCGAACCAGTGGCTTCCACCGTGTGAAGGTGGCACTCTACCGCTGAGTTAACCGCCCGAGCCGGCGCGAATTCTACCAT
>Ga0078894_10001708_pt1 | contig 16476 bp, 12 predicted proteins | sample LauGreSu1BDMLBSD_2_FD_67506 | JGI IMG/M metagenome (GOLD analysis project Ga0078894, IMG submission 67506) | Freshwater lake microbial communities from Lake Michigan, USA - Su13.BD.MLB.SD (version 4) (version 4) | ecosystem: Environmental > Aquatic > Freshwater > Lake | place: Lake Michigan... | reverse complement strand
ATGCGAAGCGCGGTATCGGTTTCGACAGCCTGCGCCATGCCCAGACCCATCCGCGCGGCGCGCTCGGCCTTGATCAGTCGGCCGCGCCCCGGGACCGCAATGGCGGCATGTGCAAACATCAGCTGCTGCGCGGCAAAGCGACTGGTGTGATCCCGCTGCCAGCCGGTCGCCACCCTGAAAAACGTGATCTGGAGGCCGACGGATGTGCGAGCGTCCGAGAGGGTCGTATCCATCCAGCCGGTCAGATACCACCATTCAATCCTGAAGTCCGGGTGTGCGCCGTGATCGCGTGGAAACGACAGGCGCGTATCGGGCGTGACCGCTGCAAAGCGGGGCTGCGCGGCGTCCGGGCGGGCGGATGCCGTCCATGACGATGCACCGCCTGTGAGTGCGAGCGCCCGGATCAGCTGACGCCGGGTGACGCTCACCAGTCTTGCCTCACCGCCAGCACCGGCGCTGCGCCCGTAGCCTCCCTGGCAGACAGCCGTGCCGCGACGGCGGCCAGCATGATCATGGCGAGCGCGCTGGTGGCAAGCATGCCGGTGGGCCAGTGCATGGACATCGTCCAGTGGAATGACTGCGGATTGACACGGTGTACGAGGACCCACGCGACGACGGCGCCCAGCAGAAGCCCCCACAGACACGCAACCACAGTGCCCAGGGCCGCCTCGATCGCGAACTGCTGACCGATCTGCCTGCGGGTGAGCCCGAGGTGGCGAAGCATGCCGAACTCCCGTTGCCGTGCGAGGGCTTCGCCCGCGACCGAGGTGGCAACGCCAAACAATGCCACTGCTATGGCGATCGCTTCCAGCACATGCGTGATCGCAAAGCTCCGGTCAAAGATCCTGAGCGACAGCGATTTCAACTGGCCAGTATCCCGAAATTCCATGCTGTCGGTGAGCGCAGACAGCGCTTGTGCCCGGGCGATGAAGGCTTCGGTCTGCGTGCGATCGATGAGCCACCACGCCACTTCGTTGGCTGCATCGTCGCCAGTCAAACGACGATAGTCATCGATATCGATCGCAATCGCGCCGTGCTGACGGGCGTAGTCTCGCCAGACACCGGCAACCAGGGCTCGCACCGGAGTCGGGGTGTTGCCGATCGGCAGTGCCAGCATATCGCCCGGCCGCACCCGGTAAATGTCGGCGAAGGGCTCACTCACCCAGACGCCCAGCTGATTCTCAGGCACCGCGACCTGCTTTCCTGTCAGGGGAAGGCGTGCCGCGACGCCGGCCGAGTGCAGAGGACGCGCCACCATCGCGACCGCGGGGCGGCGCTCGTCGAGCAGGATTGAACCAACCCGCGAAAACTCGACCTGGCTTGCGCCCGGCAGACCGCGGATACGGGTCTGTAAAGATTGATCGAAGCCCTCACCCGCCGCGCTGGAGGTCAGTCGGGCATAGAGGTCGGCGGGTAACACCTGGTCCAGCCAGTCGGAGACCGAGACCCGAAAACTGGTCACCATGATGGCCATCGCACTCGCGAGCGCGAAGCTTGCGACCACACCGCCCAGAGCGGAGCCTGCGCTGCCGGGTGCCCCGGCCATTCGCGACAGCGCGAGCCAGACCGTGACAGGCGGCGTGCGCTGTTCCAGCGCCTGGATCAACGCGCGGGAGCAGGGCCCGATCAGGGGGCCCGTCAGCATGACGCCCGCGAGGAGCAGTATCGCGATGCTTGCGTAGGCTGCCAGTGGCAGCTCGGCGATGGGCGGCGCTGCGAGCAGCACCAGTGCGATCGCCACGAGCCCCGCCGCCCAGCGCGCGCGTCCGCTCGGATCGAGCACGCTTTCCGTCGAGCGTGCGCGCAGGGCTCGCGCGGGAATGATGCGTTGCGCCGCACGCACCGGCGAAAACGCGCCCATCAGGGCAATGGCAAGGCCGCCTGCGAGGCCTGCCGAGACCGATAGCGGATCGATGGCAAGCGCGATCACGCGACGATCGAAGTAGCCGCCGCCCAGATCACCCCCGGTCAATGCGAGAAGGAACGATGCGAGCGCCATACCCCCAAGCACTCCGGTGACCGAGCCGATTGCGCCGATTGCCAGTGCATCGACCAGCACGCGTCGTGCAGCGAAGCGGCGAGGAGCCCCCAGCACGCCGAGCAGCGCAATCTCATGCTGCTGGCGGGCCACCCGCAGCGCGAGCGTCGCCTGAACGATGAAGGCGCCGGTAAAGAGTGCCACCAGCGCGAGCACATTGAGATTGACGCGATAGGCGCGCGACAGGTTTGACATCCGTTGTCCGGCCGCCTGCGGGACGCTCCAGAGCACCTGCACGGGAAGCCTGGGCTCGACCGCCGCCCGGACGCTGCCCGCATCAGCGTGTTCCTCAAACCGCAGGTCGATCCTCGACAGTTTGCCCAGCCGACCGAAGTATTGCTGGGCATTGGCGATGTCGAGCACTGCCAGCAACTGACCTTCATCGGCACCCTCCACGCTGCCCGCCACGCGCAACGTCTGCTGGTGTGTGCCGGTCTGAATGACGAGCCGCTCACCCGGCGTGATGTCGAGCGCGCGCGCCGCCGCCCGCGACAGGAATACGGCATCGTCGGCAAATAGCGCTGCTGGGTCGCTGCGATAGGGCTCAGCCAGTGAGGGCAACAGGGTGGGCGTGACCTGTGCCGCTCGAAGCGGATCAATCCCAAGTACACGAAGCATGATCGGTTGCTCCGCTTGCGGCGCACCCGAGTGCGTGCGTCCAGGGGCTTCGGTCTCGCGGCTCGGGGTACGAGGCACGGCCGGCGCGACTGCCTTGGCAAACGCTTTGAACTCGATCACGGGGCTTGCTGCCGCGATACCCGCTGTATCGATCAGCAACGAATAGATCTGCTCGTCGAAGTCGGCGCTTCGGCCCACCAGCTGCGCCTGCGCGTCGCCGTTCACCATGGCGATCGCAGCAGAAAATTCCGCCAATGCCGAGCGATTGACCCAGTGCACACCCAGGGCGAGCGCGACACCGATCGCAATCGACAGCGCGCCAGCCAGCATGGCGGCCGGGCCTTCTCGCCAGTGGGCCGCGATCAGCCATCGGAGAAGCGCGCGATGGGGATTGGCCGACTGAGTCACGCCGGTTCGAGCCGCCCCTCGCGCAGGACCAGCTGGCGGTCGGCGATGGCTGCCGCCTCATGCGAGTGGGTGACGAGCAGCAATGCCGCGCCCGATTCGGCAGCGTGCTCGGCGATCAGTGCGAGTGCTGTACGGGCGCTTGAGGGATCGAGGTTGCCCGTGGGTTCGTCGGCGAGCAGCACGCGTGGCGCGGCCACGAGCGCCCGCGCGAGCGCGACCCGTTGTTGCTCGCCCCCCGAGAGTTGGCTGATCGGAGCCTGAAGGCGGTCGCCCAGGCCCAACCGGCCGAGCACGGTGGCGGCGCGCTCGAGCGCCTGAGCGGGGGGCATGCCGTTCAGGAGGAGCGGCACAGCCACATTCCGCTGGACAGAGAGATGACCAAGAAGGTGAAACGCCTGGAAGGCAAATCCGATCAGCTGACGGCGAAGCGCGGCGGCGTGATCGTCGTCCAGACCGATGAGCGAGCGTCCGGCCACCTCCACACGCCCAGCGTCGGCCGGTTCGAGCCCGGCGATGATGTTGAGCAGCGTGGACTTGCCGCTGCCCGACTCACCAAGCAATGCAATCCGTTCCCCTGGCTCGGCTCGCAGCGTCAGATCCTGAAGGATGATCCGCTTGCCGAAGCGCTTGTGAAGTGCCTCGAGCAGGACGGCGGGCGGATCCTCCCGCTCAGTCATTCGATGATTCTGCGATCCCGCCCACGGTCTGGCTGAATCCGCCGTCGACATAAGTGATTTCAGCGGTGACACCGCCCGCGAGCTCGGATAGCAGGAAGGCGGCGACGTTGCCGACGTCGTCAATGGTGACGTTACGGCGCAGCGGCGCATGCGACTCGACGAAATCAAGGATCTTGGAGAAGCCCTTGATGCCGCTTGCCGCCAGCGTCTTGATCGGACCGGCTGAAATGCCATTGACGCGAATGCCGCGCGGGCCGAGGCTTTCAGCCAGATACCGCACCGACGCCTCGAGGCTGGCTTTGGCCAGGCCCATGGTGTTGTAGTTGGGCACCATGCGCACGGCGCCGAGGTAGCTGAGTGTGAGAAGCGCCGCGCGCCGGTTGGCCATGAGCGGTTGGGCTGCCCGCGCGAGCGCGATGAAGCTGTAGGCGGAGATGTCGTGGGCCACGCGGAAGGCCTCGCGGCTTGCGCCCTCGAGAAAGTCGCCCGCGATCGCCTCGCGTGGTGCAAACGCAATGGCATGCACCAGGCCATCGAGCCCGTCCCATTGTTCGCCGAGCGCAGAGAACAGTTGCTCGATCTGCGCGTCGTCGGCGACATCACAGGGAAAGATTCTTGTTGACCCGAAGGCTGCCGCCATGTCGGCAACGCGATCACGGAACCGGTCGCTCTGATAGGTGAAGGCGAGTTCGGCACCCTGCGCATGACAGCTGCGGGCAATGCCGTAGGCGATGGACCGGTTGGACAACAAACCGGTGATCAGGATGCGCTTGCCGGCAAGAAAACCCATCGTCGAGGTCTCCGCTAGAATCGAATGTCAATCATTGTCGCACGCGTCATGTTGAAGGCAGTTATCGTCAGAGCCCTGCAAGCGATCCCTCGTCTCCGGCGCTGCCGGCGACCGAGTGTGCATGCGTTCGCCTGGCTGGCCGCAGCCGCGCTGGCTGCGCTCTCCCACGCGCCCCTACAGGCGGCGCACGGCATTGCCTGGGGCGAAGCGCTCAAGTACCCCCCGGGGTTCTCACATTTCGACTACGTGAACCCCGCCGCACCCAGGGGCGGCTCGATCAACCTCGACGGCTATGGCAGCTTTGACAAGCTGAACCCCTTCACGCTGAAGGGGATCGCAGCGGCCGGGATTGGCACGCTGATGTTCGAAACCCTGGCTGAGCCCAGCAAGGATGAACCCTTTTCCATGTACGGGCTCCTTGCCGACGACATCCGGTTTGCCGAAGACGGTCTGTCCATTACCTTTCGACTCAATGCAGCCGCACGGTTTTCTGATGGGTCGCCCGTCACTGCCGAAGATGTGCGGCACTCATTTGTCACCCTCACCAGCCGGCAGGCTCATCCGCGTTATCGGCAAAGTTTTGCCGACGTGGCGCAGGTGCGGGTGATCGACCCCCGCACGATCCGCTTTGACTTCAAACGTCGCAACCACGAGCTCCACATGATCATCGGCATTCAGATGCCGGTGTTCTCGCGCAACTGGGGCAAGGGCAAGAATTTCACCGATCTGATCGAAGACGAGCCGATCGCAAGTGGCCCCTACCGGATCGAGCGCGTCGAGTGGGGGCGGTCCATCGTTTTTCAGCGCAACCCCAACTATTGGGCCAACGATTTGAACGTCCGACGCGGCATGTTCAACTTCGACCGCATCGTCTACAAATACTTCAAGGACGAAACTGCGCGGCTCGAGGGTTTCAAGGCCGGCGAGTTCGACTGGATCTACGAAAACTCCGCGCGCAACTGGGCACGCGGCCACACCGGCCCGCGTTATGCGAGCGGCGAACTCGTCAAGCGCGAGTTCTCGCACTCGAACGCCGCTGGCATGCAGGGCTTTGGCCTCAACGCGCGACGACCACAGTTCTCGGATGTGCGGGTACGGCGCGCCATTGCGCTCGCGATGGATTTCGAGTGGATGAACCGCCAGGTGTTTTACGGTCAGTATCGGCGAACGCCCAGCTATTTCACCAACACCGACATGGTGGCCAGCGGTCAGCCCGATCAGGACGAGTTGACCTATCTTGAGCCGCTCCGAAGGCAGCTTTCGCCGGAGGTGTTTGGCGAGGTGCCCCTGCCGCCCACGACTGCTGCGCCCTCCTCGCTCAGGGCGAACCTGCGGCTCGCGCGCAGCCTGCTGATCGATGCAGGTTGGCAGGTCGATGACGAGGGGGTTCTCCGAAACGCGGCTGGGCAGGCGTTCGCGTTCGAATTTCTCACCTACTCCAAGGCCTTCGAACGCGTGGCCGAATCCTGGGTGCGCAATCTCGCCAAGCTCGGTATGGAAGTGACCATGCGCACCACCGATCCGGCGCTCTATCGCAAGCGTATCGAGGAATACGACTTTGACGCCATCGTGCATGTGTTCAGCGCCAGTCAAACCCCCGGTAATGAGCTGGTGGAGAGCTACACCTCCGGAGCGGCCGCCGAGAAGGGTTCGCAAAACATGCCTGGCATTCGTGACCCCGCGATCGATGCGCTGGTGTCGCGCATTCTCGAAAGCCGCTCTCGTCCGGAGCTCGCAGCCGGTGCGCGGGCGCTTGACCGTGTGCTGCGGCATGGCTACTACATGGTTCCGCATTTTCACGCGCCGGCAAACCGGGTGGCCTTCAGCAAGCGGCTCGGGCACCCGGAAACCATCCCCAGGTACTATTGGTCACCCACCTGGATGCTGAAAACCTGGTGGGTTCAGCCTGGTGCCGCGGGCGCGCGGTCGAGGTGAGCACATGATCGGCTATGTCATCAAGCGCCTGCTTCTCATGATCCCCACGCTGATCGGCATTCTGCTGGTGAGCTTTGCCATCATTCAGTTTGTGCCGGGCGGTCCGGTTGAACAGCTGGTGCAGGAACTGCGCGGCGCCTCGCTTGCCGGCGAGGTGTCCACGTCGTCGGCCGGGCTCTATCGCGGCGCGCAAGGCGTTGACACCGAGCGGCTGAAGGAAATCCGCGAGCTGTACGGCTTCGACAAACCGGCCACACAGCGCTTTTTCGAGATGCTCGAACGCTATGCGCGCTTCGACCTGGGTCACAGCTATTTTCATCACAAAAGCGTCTGGCAGCTCATGATCGAAAAGCTGCCTGTATCGATCAGTCTCGGATTCTGGAGTTTCCTGCTGGTGTACTCGGTCTCCATCCCGCTTGGCATTGCGAAGGCGGTGCGCAATGGATCGCGCTTCGATCTCTGGACCAGCACCGCGATTCTGGTGGGCTATGCCGTTCCCGGCTTCGTTCTCGGGGTGGCGCTGTTGGTGTTCTTCGGGGGCGGCTCGTTCCTGCAGTGGTTCCCCCTTCGAGGACTGGTCTCTGACGACTGGTCGCAGCTGTCTGCGGGTGCGAAGGTGCTGGATTATTTCTGGCACCTCGCCATGCCGCTCACCTGTCTGGTGGTGGGCAGCTTCGCCGTGACCACCATGCTCACCAAAAACACGTTTCTTGAAGAGGTTCGCCGGCAATACGTCATGACCGCACGGGCCAAGGGGCTGAGCGAGAGCCGGGTGTTTTACCGGCACGTGTTTCGAAATGCGCTCATTCCGTTGGTGACCGCCTTTCCGGCTGCATTCATTGGGGCGTTCTTCACCGGTTCGCTTCTGATTGAAACCCTGTTTTCGCTCGATGGCCTGGGGCTCCTCTCCTACGAAGCCGTGGTCAAACGCGACTACCCTGTCGTGCTCGGCTCGCTCTACGTGTTTTCGCTTCTCGGACTGATCACCAAGCTGATCACCGACGTGCTCTACACCTGGGTCGATCCGCGGGTGAAGTTCGGAGCCGCTTCATGAGTCCCGGGCGTCGCGCCTGGCTCAGGTTTCGCGCGAACCGGCGTGGCTATGTAAGCCTGTGGTTTTTTTCTGTCGCGTTCATCCTCTGTCTGGGCGCCGAGTTCCTGTCCAACGATGCGCCGATTCTGGTGCGCTACGAAGGCCAGTGGTATGTGCCGCAGTTCAAGGTGTATCCGGAGACCACCTTCGGAGGCGACTTCAGGACCAAAACCGATTATCTCGATCCCTTCATTCAGACCCGCCTGTCGGAGGGCGGCAACTGGGCGTGGTGGCCGCTCAATCGCTACAGTTTCGACACCCTCAACTATTTCGCGCCCAGCCCCAATCCGGCGCCGCCCTCGGCTGCCAATCTGCTTGGCACGGATGATCGCGGTCGCGATGTGCTCGCCCGGCTGATCTATGGTTTTCGGGTATCGGTGCTGTTTGGCCTGGCACTCACTGCGATTGGGGTATTGCTGGGGGTGGCGGCGGGCGCGGTGCAGGGGTATTTCGCAGGGCGGGTCGATCTGGCCATTCAGCGCTTCATTGAAGTCTGGAGTGCGGTGCCTGAGCTCTATCTGCTGCTGATCCTGGCCTCGCTGTTCCAGCCCAGCATCTGGATACTGTTGGTGATTCTGTCGCTCTTTGGGTGGATGGGGCTGTCCGATTATGTGCGCGCTGAATTTCTTCGAAACCGTGCGCTCGACTATGTGACAGCCGCCCGCGCGCTGGGTCTCTCTGATGCGCAGATCATCTGGCGTCATGTATTGCCCAATTCGCTCACGCCGGTGATCGCATTTCTTCCGTTTCGCATGAGCGCGGCCATCGTGGCCCTCACCAGCCTGGATTTTCTCGGGCTCGGCGTCCCGTCGTCCACCCCCAGTCTGGGCGAACTGCTGGCTCAAGGAAAAACCAATCTCGATGCATGGTGGATTTCGCTGGGCACCTTCGGGGTGCTGGTGTTCACACTGATGCTGCTGATTTTTATCGGCGAGGCGCTCCGCGATGCGCTGGACACGAGGAAGGGCTGAGATGGAACCGATGCTCGCGTCCGGCGTTCCCGTGCATGCGCCCCCTGGCCCTGCTGCGAAAACGCCGCTGCTCAGCGTCGAATCGCTGTCGATTCGCTTTGCCACGACGAGCGGCTCGGTGCAGGTGGTACACGACGCATCGTTTTCAATCGGACAGGGGGAACGGCTCGCGCTGGTTGGCGAGTCGGGTTCGGGTAAGACCATCACCGCGCTGTCGGTGTTGCGGCTCAACCCGGATGCGCACTACACCGGACGCATCATGTTCGATGGCCGTGACCTGCTGGCCGCCGACCTGTCCGATGTGCGCCGGATCAGGGGGCGAGACATTGCGGTCGTTTTTCAGGAGCCGATGAGCGCGCTCAACCCGCTGTTCACCGCGGGCGATCAGATCGCTGAATTGCTCGAGCGTCATGAGGGGCTGAGCCGCGGTCAGGCCCTGCGCGAGGCACAGGCGCTCCTCGCCCGAACACAAATCAGCGATCCCGAACGCTGCGCGGCTGCTTATCCGCATGAAATCTCGGGCGGCCAGCGACAACGGGTTCTGATTGCCATGGCGCTTGCCTGCCGGCCGCGGCTCCTGATTGCTGACGAACCCACCACGGCGCTTGATGTCACCATTCAGCGCCAAATCATTGCACTGCTCGATTCGCTGCAACAGGAATTCGGTATGTCGGTGTTGCTGATCACGCACGACCTGCCGCTGGTTCGACAATTTGCCGACCGTATTGCGGTGATGCAGGGCGGGCACCTGGTCGAGTTCGGCCCTACTGCGGAGGTGTTCGCACAGCCTGCCCATGCCTACACGCGACGCCTGATCGACAGCCGGCCGCGCCGCCTGGTTGATCCCGCACCTGCGGATGCGCCCGTGGTGCTCGATGCAAAGGGGCTGGCGTGCAGTTTTGCCATTCGCCGGGGCTGGTTTGGTCGCGATCGACTGGTTGCTGTACAGCCGCTCGATCTGCAGTTGCGTGAGGGCGAGACCCTGGGAATTGTGGGTGAGTCTGGTTCGGGCAAGACCACGCTGGGCATGAGCCTTCTGCGGCTGTCGCAGGCCGAGATATCGGGTCGGATCGATTTTCGCGGGCACCACCTTGATTCGCTCAATCGCAGCGGTCTGCGCCCCCTGCGGCGGGCCATGCAGGTGGTGTTCCAGGATCCCTATAACGCACTGTCGCCGCGCTTGACGGTGGGCGCGATCATTGGCGAGGGACTGTCACTGCACCATCCCGAGATGTCCGCAGCCGATCGCGAGCGCGCCGTTGGCGAGATTCTTCACGAAGTGGGGCTGTCGGCCGACATGGTGGAGCGCTATCCGCATGAGTTCTCAGGCGGACAGCGACAGCGAATCGCCATCGCCAGGGCGGCCGTGCTCAATCCCGCGCTGATGCTGCTCGATGAACCCACCTCGGCACTTGATGTGTCGGTGCAGCAGCAGGTGCTCGAACTTCTGGTGGCGCTTCAGAGGCGCTATCGGATGAGCTATCTGTTCATCACCCATGATCTGGCGGTGATTCGCGCGCTCGCGCACCGCGTGATCGTGATGCGCGCGGGGCAGGTGGTTGAGGCGGGCGACCTCGAATCGGTATTTGGCGCGCCGCGCCACGATTACACCCGCGAGCTGCTTGCTGCTGCCTGGTCGCACTGAGCCGGCGGCCCGGAGGTCGCCAGGCGCGACTGTCAGATACTGCGATCGACCGGTCTGCCCGAATTGGCTGGCGCGGAAGGCGGGACAGCGGTTGACGCGCGGCGTGGCTCGGCGGAATCGGCGTCCGCCTGCGTGTTGGGATTGGCGGGCCTGGCGGAGGCGGCAGCGGGTTTATCGGCCGATGTGGCCGCGGGTTTGGCGGGTGTCGCGGCAGCCGTGCCTGCTGCCGGTTTGTCGGAAGCGGGTTTCGCTGAAGGAGCGCCTGCTAACGGTTTTTCGGGAGCGGTCTTGGCCGCGGCCTGCGGGGCGGATTCGGGTTTGCCTGCAGAGGCTGCGGCCTGCGGGGCGGGGGCGGGCTTGGCGGAGGGGGCTGCTGCCGCAGGGGGCTTGGCCGATGGCGTGGCGGTGGATGTTGCCTGCGAGGCTGGGGCCGGTTTGACAGCCGCCTGGGCGGACGTTTCTGGCTTGGCTGTTGCCTGCGCTGAAGGGGCCGTGGTGGCTGCTGCTGGCGTGGCAGCGTTGGGCTTCGCAGCGGCCGCAGCCGCGGGTGCTGGCGGTGCAGTGGTGGGCTTCGCAGCCGCGGCAGCCGAAGGTGCTTGCGCTGCAGCGGTGGGCCTTGCCGATGCGGCTGCGGCGGGTGTCTGTGCGCCAGCGGTGGGTGGCTGCGCGGCGGCGGCGGGTGCTCGCGGTGCAGGCGCCGGCATTGCCGCGACTGTCTGCTGACCGTTCTCGGTGGTCACCAGTGTCTGCGCGGCGCCCGCGCGAATCACCAGGCGTGTGCCCAGCGGTGGTTCACCCTGAATGCCAGGGTTGAGTTTGCGCAGGTTTGCCTCGGCGATCTTATGGCGACGCGCGATCGAGGCGAAGGTGTCGCCGCGAGCCACCGCGTGATACGCCGGGCGTTGTTCCGCGATTTCAACGATACGCGGACCCTGGAAATCCTCGATCTTGCGCTCGTCGCCAGCGGACTGCCCCGGAATGAGCAGCCGGGTTCCTGCGATCGGGCGCGCAGAGGGGCGGACACCGTTGGCGCGCCGCAGGTCGGCTGCGCTCAGTCCGGCTCGCGTGGCCACCAACTCCAGGGTCTCGCCCGCCTTGAGCGTGTAGGGCTGCCAGGTGACGAACGGCTGACCCGACGCTACATGGCGCTCGATGGCTTCGAGGAATGCATCCAGCCGCTCGGCTGGCAGCTTGATTTCACTGTTGCGGCTGGCCGCGATCACCGGACGGTTATGAGCGGGATTGAGTTCAAGGAACTCATCAACGGTCATGCCGGCGAACTCAGCTGCCAGCTTCAGATCGATCGGCCGGGTCTTTTCGATCGTGACGAAGTAGGGGCGGTTGGGCAGACGCGTCAGCGCCAGGCCCAGTTCGTCGGCGCGCAGCAGAATGTTCTTGAGCGCAATCAGCTTGGGGACGTAATAGCGCGTCTCGTTGGGCATGTTGAGCGACAGGTAATCAGCCGGCTTGTTGCGCGCCTTGTTGAGCTTGATCGCCCGCGCAACCGCCCCCTCGCCCCAGTTGTAGGATGCGAGCGCAAGGAACCAGTCGTTGCCTTGCATCTCATAGATCTTCTGCAGATACTCGAGCGCTGCCTGGGTGGACTTGACCACATCGCGCCGGTTGTCCACCCACCAGTCCTGCTGCAGGTTGTAAGCACGGCCCGTGGATGGAATGAATTGCCAGAGACCCGAGGCTTGCGCAGTGGACAGTGCCGTGGGGTTCATTGCGCTTTCAACGAACGGGAGCAGCGCAAGTTCGGCCGGCATGCCGCGCTTTTCGATTTCCTCGATGATGTGAAAGAGATACGGCCCGCCGCGAACCATCATGCGCTGGAGATACTCAGGCTTGCCGAGATAAAAGCGCTCCATGCGTTCGACCAGCGGGGTATCCAGCGGCGGCATGGCAAACCCGGCTCGGATACGGTCCCAAATGTTGTCGAAGCGCCGACCGGGAAGGCCGGGGTCGGCGCCGCGCATGGCGTCGTCCTCGTCGATCACCAGCTCGAGTCGCGCGATCGCTTCGGCCCGCTGGCGCTCGCGCAGACTCATCTGTCGGCGGGGCTCGGGCTCAGGCCCAGGCAGGGCAAAAGCCTCGGCAATCGGCGCTGGGGCGGAGGGCGGGGGCTGCTCGGGTGCAGGGTTCAACGCTGCACACCCGCCCAGCACCCCTATGAAACCGGCAAGGGCGATGGCACGCGCGAGCCGATCGATTATTGTGCGAGAAACAGAACCCGCCCCCTGGTTGGGCATACCGACGGTTTGATCGGCAGAACCTTGGTGCTCGGCTCGCTGCAACGAAACCTCCAGGCAGGTGATGGGTCTGAACGCGGTGTGCCGTCCCGGTGTGCTGCCCGGTGCCCTGCCAAACTGTTGTTTTTTGGCTAGTTGCCGTCGGTCGGCTAAACCGACGGAATTTAGGAGAACTGACCGTAACGGTCAAGTCGGGCTCGGCCTGGGTGTGTTTCAGCGGAAGTCGTTTTTCCACTGTCGGAGCACTGCAAATGTTTCCACCCGGTTGGCGGGCGCTGTGTGCTGGTGATGGGCCGCCTGTCGCATGACGGCGGGTTGGTCGGCGCGCAGGAAAGGGTTCGTGGCGCGCTCGATTGCGATGGTGCTCGGTACCGTTGACAGCCCGCGCGCGCGCATCTCGGTCGCCTCGGCAAGGCGGTCGGCCACGGCGCTCGAATCGGGCTCGGCGGCCGCCGCAAAGCGCAGATTCGACAGCGTGTACTCATGGGCGCAGTAAACCATGGTGTCGGGCGCCAACGCCGCAAGGCGGTCGAGCGAAGCCACCATCTGCGGGGGCGTGCCCTCGAACATGCGGCCGCAGCCGGCCGCAAACAGGGTGTCACCGCAAAAGAGGAGCGGTCGCGGGTCTGCGCCCAACGAGGGGAGCACATAGGCGATGTGATCCAGGGTGTGGCCCGGTACGGTCAGCACGCGAGCGAGGTGCCCGCCCAGCCCTGTGTCGACACTGTCGTGGTCCTGCACGGGTTCGGTAACCGTTGGAATCCTGGCTGTGTCGGGGCCAACCACCCGCGCGCCGGTGCGCGCGACCAACTCGGCGACGCCCCCCGCGTGATCGGCGTGGTGATGTGTCAGTAGAATGCAGACCAGGTGCAGTGAGCGGTCTTCGAGCGCTTTCAGCACGGGCCCGGCATCGCCCGGATCCACCACCGCCGCGCGGTTGGAGTCCGGCGACTGCAGCAGCCAGAAATAGTTATCGCTGAACGCGGGAATCGGATGCACGAGCGGGTGTGCCGGTGCCGCATATCGCCAGGATGTCATTGAAGTGACCGATCGTCGTCGAGAGGATCCGGACATTACAGGAACCGGCCCGCCCCGTGTGCCCGACCCGTTGGGTGCGAGCGGTAACGGGGCTGGCTCGGCGTCGGCCTGGGCGTCCTGGCTCCAGTCTCCGCCCGGACGTTATCTGCTCGCCTGGGAGCAATCGGCGCTCGACCACGCGGTGGTTGATGTCTTTGGTTACCACGCCCTGCAGTGCGGGACCCCCAGCCACGATTTTCTGCGCAGCAACCGGATGCCGCACCGCGTGGTGGCTTCCACCGGCCCTGAGCCCGGGCTGGTGGCCGGGCATGGGCATTCGCTGCTGACCATCGATCAGTTTGAAGAGTTGCCGTTTGCGACCCAGTCCCTCGATCTGGTGGTGCTGCCCCATGTCCTGGAGATGACGGCCGACCCGCACCAGGTGCTCCGTGAAGTCGACCGGGTGCTGCGACCCGAGGGGCGGATGATTGTGACTGGCTTCAATCCGGTGAGCCTGTGGGGCCTGCGCGAGACCGTGGGGCTCCCGCTTGGCTACGGTTTTCTGCCGCCGCAGTCAAAGCTCATCTCGCTCCTGAGGCTGCGCGATTGGCTTCGACTGCTGAGTTACTCCCCGTCCGACTCCCTGCACGGATGTTTCCGACCAGCCTGCCTGAGCGAGCGCTGGCTTGCGCGTTTCCCCTTCATTGAGCGGGCTGGTGATCGCTGGTGGCCGATTCTGGGGGCGGTCTACCTTCAGTCGGCGATCAAGCGTCTGCCCGGCATGACGCTACAGGGGCCGGTCTGGCGCAAGCGCTTCAGTGGACGGGCATCGGCGCCGGTGGCGACTCATCGCGGTACATGTAATCGCGAGCCAACGGAAGCGGGCTCTGCACACCGTGTGGTTCCGCCGTCGGTTTGAACGCAAGCAATTGGTACAGATTGACCCACCCGTGCGCAAACGCGTGCGCGCAGCCGGCGAGGTACACGCGCCAGATCCGGGCAATGCGCTCGCCGGCGAGGGCGGTCAGCGCTGCCTGCTCGCGCTCGAAGGCAGCGGACCAGGCCGCGAGCGTGAGGGCGTAGTGGCGGCGCAGCGACTCGGCGTCGGCCAACTCCAGCCCGGCCTCTGACAGCTCACGAATGGCGAGCGACACGTGGGGCAGTTCGCCGTTTGGAAAAACATAGCGGTCGATGAACTCCCCGGCGCCCAGACCCACCCATCGGCTGTCGACCGATGCCGAGGTAATGCCGTGGTTCATCACGATGCCCCCGGGTTTCAGCAGCGCATGAATCTGGCGGAAGTAGGCGCCAAGATTAGCGAGCCCGACGTGCTCGAACATGCCGATGGATGCGATCCGGTCAAAACCTTCGTCGGCTTGGATATCACGGTAATCCTGCAGGCGGATCTGAACCTGGTCACCGAGCCCCGCCTGCTCGACCCGTTCACGGGCGAGCTCGAACTGGTTGCGTGACAGCGTGATGCCGACCGCATGTACGCCGTAGCGTTCAGCGGCGCGAATGACCAGTGCGCCCCAACCACAGCCGATATCGAGCAGCCGCTGCCCGGGCGCGAGCCGCAGTTTGCGACAGACGTGGTCGAGTTTCTGCAGTTGCGCCGTGGCCAGATCTTCATTGCCGTTCCGGTAGTAGGCGCAGGAGTACACCATCCGGTGGTCAAGAAAGCGCTGATAGAACGCGTTTGAAACATCGTAGTGATGGGCGATTGACGACCGGTCGCGCTGCCGGGTGTGGCGCGACAGCCAGCGGGGCAGCCGGCCAGCCTGCGCGCCTCCCTGATGAGCGGACGCGAGTCGTGAGGCAATGGCGATGGCGTCGGTGACGGGCCCGTCCACATCGATCAGTCCCTCGACATAGGCTTCGCCCAGCGCGTCGAGGCTCGGCCGGATCAGGCGCCGTGCGGCAGCAGGGCTGCGCAGATGCAGCGTGACCATCGGTGGATCATTTTCCTCGCTCGTGGACGCGGACGGGGCCGACATCAAGACCTCGTCGCCCTGCCACAGGCGCACCTTGAGCGGCAGCGGATTGGTGTCGCGCAAGCGGTCAAGTTCGCGAATCATCCGGCGGTCAAGTCCCAGCATGCGATCGGCTCCCGATGCCCAGACCTCAGCATGTCCCCGCCCCAACGCCTGGATGGCCCTGGCGCGGGTAGAATCCGTCGCGGTTGTCCGGACCTGAATCTGGTTGAGCCATTCTGCCCGCGACCGTTCACCTTGCGCCTTCACCTGAATCAATGACCGCTCCGATCGAGATCTATACCGACGGCGCCTGCAAGGGCAATCCGGGCCCAGGGGGCTGGGGTGCGCTCCTGCGCTGGCGCGGGCATGAACGCGAGCTGTTCGGCGGCGAACCCGTCACCACCAACAACCGGATGGAACTGACCGCGGTGATCCGAGCCCTGGAAGCGCTCACCCGCGAGAGCCTGGTCGTGGTGCACACCGACTCGCAATATGTTCAGAAGGGCATCAGCGAGTGGCTGCCAGGCTGGAAAGCGCGAGGTTGGATGACCAGCGACCGCAAGCCGGTTCGCAACGTCGATCTGTGGCGTGAACTCGACGCCCTCGCGCAACGACACCGGATCGAATGGCGCTGGGTTCGCGGCCATTCGGGGCATCCTGAAAACGAACGCGCGGACGCGCTGGCCAACCGTGGTGTGGTCGAGGTGGCCCGGCAGCAGCGGGCTTGACCGCCGGGGGGAGGGCCATCGCAAGGCGTCGCGGCGGGTTCGCGGTGCAGGAGCCTGTTCGGCCAAGTATCCCTTGGGCCGCGTGATCGCCGAGTCTTGTGCTAGATTCATTCGACAAAAATCCCTCCAATGAAACGATACGTAACCTACGCGGTGGTCGTCACCGGGCTGGCTGGCCTGGGTGGTTGGGCCTATTACACGCAGCACGCGCCTGCTCGCCCGGCACTCGAGATCGGTACAAGCTCGTCCGCTGCCGCGAAACCCGCCGTCTCGTCGGCGGCCTCCGGTGCTGCGCCTGCGGGTGGCGGATCGGCGCCGGCGGCTGCGG
>Ga0078894_10001707_pt1 | contig 16477 bp, 14 predicted proteins | sample LauGreSu1BDMLBSD_2_FD_67506 | JGI IMG/M metagenome (GOLD analysis project Ga0078894, IMG submission 67506) | Freshwater lake microbial communities from Lake Michigan, USA - Su13.BD.MLB.SD (version 4) (version 4) | ecosystem: Environmental > Aquatic > Freshwater > Lake | place: Lake Michigan... | reverse complement strand
TCCAATATCATCTAAGTTCAAGTCATCTATTGTTGTAATATTAATTACTTCACCATCGTGTCCTAATCCAATACCTCCAAAATTACATTGTAAATCAATTTCTTCATTATATCTTTTTCAACTAAACCCCCGCCACCGTCTAAATCAATAGAATTCATTACAGCAGTTCCATTGTAACAAAATAATCCTAAATTATTAGGTATAATTTTATTTTGTAAATTATTTTGATTTATATTTTGTACCAACAAATTATACATATTACGTTGTGGTTCATACACAAATATTTTTTTATCATCATTCAAAAACGAAGAGTAAACAATAGATGAAGTTCCACAATGACCTCCTATTTCTAAAATATTACGATTTGGATTTATGTAATCCTTTAATGCAAGTAAATTACCTTCTTCCCAATACTCGCCTATTTTAAAAACGCCTCCAATATAAACTTCATTTTTATATAAAGTAATATTGCCATATTTTGTATTATATGTTTCCATAATAATATTGTTTTACATATTATTATGCATTATGTTACGCAAATTATATATTTTTCTTGGTAATATTATGGGATGGTTTTTTAACATTCAATTCTTCTTGAATACGAACCCGTTTCGTTTTTTTATTGGTAGTTTTTGAATCCATAATAACAGAAGTTTTAAGAATGGATTTGGGAGGAGGTTTGGTTTCATGTTGTTTAAATATAAGATAAATACAATTGATTTCATGAAAAATAAAAATAGAAGGATGTATTAAAATTTCATCCACAATAGGATAAACTTTCAAAAAAGGTTCAACAATTTCACTATTTACATATTTTTGAATATTTTCTGGTTCAATGGAAACATTATAAAGTAAAATAGAATCAACACTATATTTGAAATTATTTAAATTTTTTTTATTTTGCACTAATTGCAATACACGTTCTTTTGATATAATCGATTTATTTTGTAATTGAGACAATGTTTCATGTTCACAAATAACTTGTTCAATTTCTGATTGTAAATTTACATAAATATAACATATTTTAATAGAATCCATATGTTCTTTTTGATAATTTTGATGTATATTAAGTAAGCGTTCGTGTTTTTCAACCCAAGAAATATCTAAATCAAGCGAATCCATAGTTTATAAATATAAAACAATTTCCAATATTAAACATATAAGTCAAATAACTTAAAGAAAAATATATAGTTGTATATGTCTCAAACCTGCATCATCTAAATAATTATTAATCAATCATAATTAATAACATAAAACTAAAAATTAAAAAACACCATGGGTTAACTTACTTGAGACAGCACGATTTTCATAAATACTGTGAAAATTGATTATATTGGGGGGTAAAGGGAAAACATTGTAGGCATTACACCTTTGTGTATAGGTATAAATTGCTTTACACCTTTGCACAATGAAAACGCCCACACCGTGGGCAGTTATGAGTGAGCGAGGCGATACTGATTGCGCATTTGAAATGCGCAATGGTGTAAAATGGGTTCCATTTGTGCAATTAGGCAAAGGCGTAAAACATTTTATGTTTAGAAAATTATATGGTCAAAAAGATAAAATAATAAAAAAATTTATATGATTTTATAATATTTATATAAAATTATATTTAATACGATAATATGTATAAATAAAATATTTATATTTATTATATCTATTTAATTAAAATGTCGAATAAATCAAGTAGATTATTTGGCGGTTCAAAAAGTAAAACAAATGTATATGATAATTATAGTAATAATATTGCAACACATGCATTGAATAGTATAATTGATATTTATTTAAAATATGGGTTCAATGGTATAACTGGTCCAACTGGTCCGTCTGGATATACCGGATTTACTGGTATTACTGGTGTTACAGGTATTACTGGACCTACTGGTGTTTCTGGTGATAAATATTTGACAACTACAACTCAATCTTATAATGTAGATGTATTAGAACAAAATAACCCTTATATTACATTCAATGTATCTGTTGACCTAGCATATGTTCAAGGTAATTTAGTTGTATGTAATGATAGAGTAAACTCATCAACAATAAGGTTCAATGCATATGTACATTCTTATGATAAAAATAATGGAATATTAATATTAAAAGATATAACAAATAAAAATGGAAATTTAAACAATCAAATTACTTATATAGTAAATTTAGATGGTATAAATGGACCAACTGGTACAACAGGTCCTACTGGTACAACGGGTCCTACTGGTCCTATTGGAATGACTGGTACAACGGGTGAAACAGGATATACTGGTGAAACTGGACAGACCGGTGTAACTGGTCCTACTGGTGAAAATGGACCTACTGGTGCAACTGGACCTACTGGTACAACTGGACCTACTGGTACAACTGGACCTACTGGCATTCCAGGCAGTGCAGTAAATACAGGAGCAACTGGAATAACTGGTACAACTGGTGTAACTGGACCAACCGGAGCAACTGGTGTAACTGGACGAACTGGACCAACCGGAATTACTGGAAATACTGGAATTACTGGACCAACCGGAATTACTGGACCAACTGGAATTACTGGACCAACCGGAATTACCGGGGATAGAGGTGAAAAAGGTGATTCTGGAAATATATATATGACAAAAACTTATAATGGTAAAACACCAACTTCAACACCTACTCGGTTACCAATATTAGGTGATATACTCCAATTTGATGTAGATTCTGGACTATCATATTCAATAGGTTTAAATGTAGTAGTTACATTGAATAGGGTTGGAGAAACGAAATATTTCAAAGGTGTTGTACAAGAATATGATAATTTATCGGCCCAAGCAAAACTGAAAGTATTAGTAAATGAAATAGTAGGTAATTTTGTACAAGCTGATTTGGATTATTACTTTTTTGTTAATATAGATGGAGTCGGTTCAACTGGTAGTACTGGTCGTACTGGACCAACTGGTCCAACTGGAATAACTGGCACAACTGGTACAACTGGTACAACTGGTGAAACTGGTACAACTGGTATTACAGGACCGACAGGACCTACCGGAACCACCGGAACCACTGGTACAACTGGTATTACTGGACCAACTGGTCCAACTGGTCCAACTGGTGAAACTGGATATACCGGAAATACTGGCCCAATTGGAGAAACCGGAAATACTGGGATTAGTGGTCCTACTGGATATACCGGAAATACTGGTCCAATTGGAGAAACCGGAAATACCGGAGCAACTGGTTACACCGGACCAACTGGTTATACCGGACCCGCTGGGGACACTGGACCTGTTGGTGATATTGGACCAGTTGGTTACACTGGACCCGCTGGTTATACTGGACCAGCAGGGGATACTGGACCAGCAGGGGATAGGTATGCGCTAGTAACAGATAGTCCTAATAAACAAATACCGATGTATGATGATGAAATTTTTTTTAATGTACCTATTGGATATTCATATATTCCAGGTAATAGTGTAGTTTGTGTAGATAATATAAATCCAAACAATTCATTTGAAGCAACGGTATATGACCATGATAGTACTAGTGGTTCACTTGTATTGACACGCATTAGAAATGTAAATGGGTTTACTCATGATACTTTATTGTATAATAAAGTGAGTTATACAGATACTGTATTATCAGGTGTAAAGACATACTATAAATATACGTATATAAATCAAACAGGTGAATTTGCACCGGGTTCAGATGTAGTATATGTATACTCTATAAATTTGGATGGAATTGATGGACCAACCGGAGCAACCGGAAGAACCGGGGATACTGGACCAACCGGCGTAACCGGACCAACTGGACCAAGTCCATGGAATATAAACGGAACAAATATATCTTATAATGCTGGTCAAGTATTGATAGGCGCATCCTCATTAACTATGCCAACAGGAGTATCATTTGGGGTAACTGGTCCAGCTTATTATGCAAGTTCTATATATTTAAATAATATATTAGAACCAGTATTAACAGCAACCGGTAGTGGAACTAGTTTCACAGTAGATTTTACAACCGGGTCTACATTTATATTACCATCGGCACCTAGTGGAAATTATACATGTAATATAACTACAAGTAACTATCAAACAACACGATCATATATAATAACATTAATAAATATGAATGCAGCAAGTGCTAAATTATATTATTGTAATTCTGTTGTTATAAATGGTCAAACATTGACCACTGCTGGTAATAGTTTTTACTATAATGGAGGTTCTTCAAATATATCAACTACGATATCCAGTGCAACTATTAGTACTCAACAAATCGCAATATTTAATAATGGTTCATATTATGCAATTACAAATATAAATGCATTTTTTTAATAATTTTTCATATTATTTAACTCAAATAGTATGAAAATACCCCTATTTTTTTAATTCAGCAATTTCTCTCTTCAATTCTTGTACTTCATGTACTAATATACCAATAAGTCCAATATAATTAAGAGTTTGATAATCAGGTGAATCTTTTTCACCATTAACTAGATAAGGATATACTTCTTGTACTTTGTGTGCAATAAACCCAATGTCGTCTCGTTTATTCACTGTATTATAATAAACAACTGGTTCTAATTTATCCACTGAAAAAGAATTATCTAATCGTTTGACGTTTTCTTTGATACGATAATCCGATGTTGCATTATATGAAAATGCATTAACTGCCCCACTAATACCAACACCACCAGTAACTACCAATGAACCGGAAGTTGTATTGATAGATGTTGTATTCGAAGTGAGTCGTGTAACGCCTGCAATATTAGCTAATCCTCCAATATTCACATTTTCACTAATACCAACACCACCAGTAACGACCAATGAACCAGTAGTTGTATTGGTAGATGTAGTATTCGAAGTGAGTCGCGTAATACCTGCAATATTAGCTAATGCTCCAACATTCACATTTTCATTAATACCAACACCACCAGTAACTACCAATGAACCAGTAGTTGCATTTCCAGATGTTGTATTTGATGTGAGTCGTGTAATACCTGAAATATTAGCTAATCCCCCAATATTCACATTTTCACTAATACCAACTCCACCAGTTACTATAAGTGAACCCGAAGTTGTATTGGTAGATGTAGTATTCGAAGTGAGTCGTGCAATACCTGCAATATTAGCTAATCCCCCAATATTCACAGCTCCTCCAATACCAACGCCACCAGTAACTATAAGTGAACCGGAAGTTGTATTTCCTGACACAGTATTAGTCGTGATTTGTGTAACTCCTCCAATATTAGCGAATCCCCCAACATTCACATTTTCACTAATACCAACACCACCAGTAACTACCAATGAACCAGTAGTTGTATTTCCAGATGTTGTATTAACCGTAATTCTTGTATTTCCTCCAATATTCGCTAATGCACCAACATTCATATTTTCACTAATACCAACACCACCAGTAACTATCAATGTACCCGAAGTTGAAGTACTTGATGTCGTATTAGCATTGACGATTAAATTACCGCCAACATATGCGCCCCCATTTGGAATTCGTAGCGCACCCGAATTAACAGTAGTAGTAGGAAAACTTCCGTTTATAAATACACCTCCATTTATTAGATTCAACGCATTGTTATTATAATTACTTATAATAATATTACCAGTAGCGTTTGTATTACCAGTAATATTGCAATTACCAGTAATATTACTATTACCAGCTACATTACTATTTTCATTAATATAAATGTTTTTTGCAATACCAACACCACCTTTTACGACCAGTGAGCCATTACTATAAGATTCAGAATTTAATGTATTGTTCATAGTGGCAATGCCATCGATATTCATACTCTTTACAATACCTACTCCACCATTAACAATAAGAGCACCAGTACTAGAAGAACCGGAATCAGTTGTATTGGTTACAGTAGTAATACCAGAAATATTGACACTATTATTCAAAGATGAACTTCCAGTAATTGTAATAGTTCCGGTAATACTAGCATTATTACCAAGAACTAAATTTCCATCAATATATGTATTCCCTTTTACATAAGCACCTCCATTTGGAACTCTTAATGCACCATCTGCATTACCAGTTGCAGGAATAGCACCATTAACAATAACATTCTCTGGATTAAAATTACCGTATACTTTTAAATTTTTCATAGCATCAATATCATCAATTACCTTTAAATTGCCTTTAACATCCATCCATCCACCGATGTATGTATTACCACTTACATATAATCCGCCACTATTATCAATAACCACTGCACCTTTAACTTGTCTAGCTCCACTTGCATCTACATCGCCCGTAGTAACTCCACTTGAAAATTTAGCTACTTCTGCATACAGTGTTTGACTAGTACTTGTCATACCTCCATTTGCAAATATACGTCCATCAATTTTTAAATTACCACGTATATACGCTCCACCTTTTGAAATTTGTAGAGAGCCATTGCTACTATCACTATAAACATCATTTGAGCTATCAATCAAAATCCGTCCACTATTAATACGTATATCACCATCAACTCCCATATTTCCCGACATATCAAAAACATAATTATTATTACGGTTCATCAAATTTGGTAAAAAACAATACATTATGTTTGTTTTGCCTGGGTTTTTATTATATTGAATATTTGAATATTGGGTTATTAATGTAGATACTATAAATGAATTCATATCTTGCATAACAAGTCCGTTTAAATTATAATCAAGATTAACAATTCGGTTTTTATTACCAGATGAATTAATTACATCGTTATCCGCAGTTTTCCATGTTAAAGCCCCATCCGTAGTATAGATAATAATTCCATTATTTCCAACTGCCATAGCATTATTTGCATCTAAAATATAAACACTTTGTAATATAATAGAATCTATTGCCAATTCAGATGTATTTACATAAATATCTGTCCAACTAGTTCCCCCATTTTTGGTATATGAAATAATATTTGTTCCGACGGCAATAACATAATTATTATCATATGCATAGACATAATTATATTCCATAGTTGAACTATTTGGTAAATTATGCGATGCAGTATTAATAAATACTTTATTTATAATATCATATTTCATAATTTTACTACCAACCATATAAACATAATTACCATATCCATGCATATTATTAAATGATACACCAGAACCGCCATTAAAATTAGTAATATTCGTATTCAAAATATCATACGCAGTATTCGATGAAAAATTACTATTTAATAGACTAAGTTGAATATCAAACACACGAAATTTTGCGGAATTATTATATAAAAGAACAACTCGTTTATAATCACTATTAGGATTATCACTCTCACCAATATATATACCTATTACAGATAATTCAGCGTACCCTAGACCTTCGGTTGGTTCAGCAACTGTAATATTATTCCATTTTTTTCCACCATCATTAGAATAAAATATAAAATTTTTATCACCACCAATTATAGAATAACTTTGGTCATAAAGATATCCATCATAAAAATTGATTGGTTGCGTTTCCAAAAGTGATTGCCGGCCATTTTGAGTAAAATTATCAACAATACGGGATTTTGTCCATGATTTACCGCCATTTTGCGTGTATAAAATTTGTTGCATACTAAGACTAGCATCTGGAATATTACGACTTGGGTCAGGAACACTATACGGTGTTCCGATAGCCAATCCGCAATCTTTGTTTGTTCTTGAAAATACAATATTTTTGATTTCAAAATCATTCGCGCTAACATTTGTAATTTCGCCATTTGTTAAATGTATTGGACCATTAATATCTACAACATAATTATCAATACGAGGTGCGTGCGTATTAACACCGAGTGTAGTTTTATATTTAACCAAACTACTACCCTTTACTATATTTTGTGTTGGTGTATACCCATTTGACACATCATATAATCCGATAGTTCCCATTGCTTTTGTTCTATCCAATGGATATGCTCCCCCTCCAATAGATAATCCATTTTTATTAGGAGTAACAATATTCAAAAAAGTATTGGATGAATTATCGGAAGAAATTAACGAAAGAGCATTTCCAGTATTTACACTGGAAACATCATATACATTATATGCAAATGTATTCTTACAAATATCATATAAAACAGCAGTTTCTCCCATAACATGCGCGCTTGCATCACGATTTGAAACAGATAATCTAGAAGCTACATATGTATTATCAGACACATCAATCATCATAATCCCTCCTTTTATATATTGAATCCTGCCATCATATGTATTAACGCGATTTATAGAAACATCATTAAAAAAATCGAGGGTAGAATTACTATTATCAACATGTGCAACAATGCCTTTATGATTCATATTACGAGCGATAATGTTTCGATTAGTACTTAAACCTGAAAAAACATTCAGTACTTCAATACGATTTCCACAAATATCCAACGTCGCATTTGGTGTTTCAATATTGAGACCGATTCCACTGGGGTCACCATAAAAATATTGCTTATTACTACTGCCAAAATATAATTTTTCAGTAAACGTAGACTGTGTTGAAGTAAATATAGTATTTCCCTTAACTAACACATTGCCTTGAATTACAACATTTTTAGAAACATCAACATTATTTCTAATATGAATGTAACTCAAATCAGTTATTCCATTTACCGACAAATTTTCACTGATGGCTATATTACCACAAATATCAAAAGCCCCTACATATGCTTCACGTAATATCAATTTATCAGTACTAATAGAATTAACATTTAAAAAATTCATTTTATCAAGTTTGTTAATACCACCAAATTTTTTCCAATTTGAAGTAGATGACATGGTATTTATATAATATATACAATTACCATGTATTTTTATTTTACCATTTTTACATTTATCTTCTCTTTTCTAAAACTCCATTTTTCTTAGATTTTCTAGTTCTCTTTTTACCTGTTTATAAAGATGTATGAGAACCAAAAATCGGCATTCTCGCGGGTTTATTCGCGAATATAGAGTTATATTTTTCCATTTTCCATTTTTCTAAATTTAATCAGATTTCGCCACTAGTCAGGCTCCTCCGCGGAATTTTTTAGTGGAACGAGTTTTTTTTGAATATTTTTTACGAGAACCTTTCTTCGAATAACCAACTTTTCCGCATTTTTTGAAATGCTTAATAATAAAAGGAACTTCGCTAACAATTTTAGGAACAATTTCTTGATAAAAATTGCGGAATTCTTTTTTATGTTTTTTCATATCAGAAATGGAGAACCACCGAATTTCTATTTTTTCAAACAATTTCGTATTATTTAAATATTGTTTATTCATTCGTTTCCATAAAAATTCGTGATTTTGATTATAATATTTTGGAAGGTTCTCATCGTAATCAACATAAATGACATGAATATTATAGGTATTATGTAACATTTTGTAACATCCCCCGTTTTTCTGGATATGTTTTTCTAATGTATGTGAATCGCCTAAAAATCCAGTAAGTTCTTCACCGCCTTCTCTTAATGCAGTTTGAAATGGGTCTTCATTTCCTTCTACTCCACCGCCAAAATCAGAGAACCCAGGGGTATCAGCTAACGCATTTTCTTTACCAAATAAAAAATAGACTTTACCGTTATGAATAGTAAATGGTAAAATACTTCCAGCTACCATTATATATTCAAAGTATATTTTATAATTTGATATTTTTATCTTCGTTATACACCTGATTTTTGATTCAATAATATCTAATATCTAATATATAGTATGAGTACTATTGAAGAATCAATTTCAAAATATAATAAAGTACTTACAAATGCTTTGGAAGCAATGAGAGTAGTACATTCTAAATATGCTTGTAAAAATCCAGATTTTTTACGAAAACATTATAAAGGAATTTTTGAAATAATTGATAAAAAAACAATTGAAGTTAAAGAAAAAAAAGATTATATAAACGAATGTATAAATAAATTAGAAATAAGTAAAAACTTATTGTCTGAAATGAAAGAAGTAATAGATGAAATTGGTACAACTGCAAATGAAGGAAATATGGGGACTTTACATGGTCTTTGTAGGGAATTAATTAAACAAAACGAAATTCCTGTGGGTGAAATTGAAGAAACAGTATTGAACTTTCCTTATGACGAAAAAAGTGAAATAAAAAAATTAAAAAAATTAAAAAAATCAATTGAGAGTAGCGGTAGTGTTGGTGGTAGAAAAAATAATACTAAACGACAAAAATATATAGCAAAGAATAGAAATAATAAAAAAACAAAAAAACGGCGTTTCAATTAAGCATTGTAAATGAATATGTTGCGAAACGAACCGGCACTGGTCATGCATTTGGAGAACATACAATAAGGTTCTCAATTTTAGGTATATAATTATAAATTTACACCCTTTACACCTTTGCACTTTTAAATCGCCGATTATATAACCCTGAATTCGCCTTTGGCGATTTCTCGGGTATAAAAGGCGAATTATCAGTTGCAAAGTAACAGTTACCAAAGCACGTTCAAAGAACGCCCACTTAAAGTGGGCGTTTTAAATGTGCAATGGTGTAAGATTTAAAATGGCACATATTTTAATATAAAGACATGAATAATAATTAATTATTCATGTATCCTTTCAAAATTATTTACTCTAATAAAGAACAAAAAGAAAAACACAAGGATGAAATATATGGATATGCTAATGATTTATCAGAAATTAAAAAAATAATATACAAATATGCGGATGAATATATTTGTGAGTATAAAAATAAGATATTTCGTGAAATGGAAGAGAATGATGAAATTTCACAGAATACATTTTATAAAATGTTTGATACACTACCAAGTGTAAAATATTTTGATATATCGCCAAGAATATGGTATGAATACGAAATAGATGAAGTAGAATTACATGAATATTTTTTGTCCCATTTTAAATCTTCAATGGTGTAAAATACTTTTTATAATTTGATAATTTTGATATTACTATTTTGTATATTATTATCTTCGTTATAAACATATTCTTCAAAATTTAATGTTTTTGTAACAACCGGTTGAGAACATTCAAAGTTCTCAACTTTTGGTATATTTTTATAAAATTCAATTACTTTTGGATTTGTGCGAATCCGGTCTGGATTAAACGCTGACAGATAAAGACCATCCAGTGATTGAATTCGCGAAAGTGCAACATATGTTTGTCCATATTCAAATATACTAAATCCAATATCAATCTCAGCCATAGACATAGTTGCACCTTGAATTTTATGTATAGTAAGTGCCCATGCTAAAACAAGCGGATATTGGCCAACTGCAATGGAAGGATATTCATCGGATTGCCAATAATGTTTTTGTATAGTTTTAATAACACCATTGGAGAACTTTACAACAGGTACAAATTCACCAGATACATTCGGGTTCTCAATAAAACGAATAACTATACCCTGAGAACCATTACAAATACCAGATTCCATATCAATATTAACAGTGCACATTACTGCTGCACCGATTTTTAAAGATAATATTTGAGAACATGGAGTATTGTTTATTAAACTATCAATTTCATATTGAATTTCATTTTGAGACAAAGTTCTCGTTTTTGTCAATAATTGTAATGAAATTGGTTTATTGTTCTCAATATAAGTAGAACAATCTGTTTTAATATGACATTCAAAATTGTATTCTTTTTCTTGTATTTTTGAGAACTGTGCATTATTTACAAAATCAGCCTTATTTCTAACAGGAAATAATTTTGTTAAAACGCAATCATTATGTTCCGCCGCATTATATTCCCTTTTCACATATTTTTGTAGTATTTTTTTGTTTTCTTCTGTAAGTTCTCCATTTCGGATTTGTAATAGTATATCAATATATAAAGGGTCTGTTTGTCTAAACATAGTTTTCAATTCAATATGGTTCTCAATAGGAAATACTGAGAACCATGAATTAGATTCAAAACAGAATCGTTCTGTTTCCGGTTCTCCCGCGGTAGGTACTGGCGGTAGTTGATAGAAATCACCAGTAAATATAAGTTGTATTCCACCAAAAGGTAGTATGGATTTTCGTGTTTGTTTACCGATTTCATTGAGAAGATTGAATATTTTTTCAGACATCATACTGACCTCATCAATTATAAGTATTTGAACTTTTCGCCAATTACTAAGTAAATTTTTATTTCGTAATATAGATGCAATAATCTTATCCACTGGACCTCGCCCAGTTTTAATACCACTCCATGAATGAACCGTTCGCGCACCACAATTCAACAAAATAGCCGCACATCCAGTCATTGCACAAACTTGAAAATATTTAGAATTCGATTTTGCATGTTCTACTAGGTGATGTATAAGTTTCGTTTTTCCAGTCCCGCCTGGACCGGTAATAAACAAGTTTTTGCCGCATTTAAATTGTTCAAAAGCATATTGTTGTTCGTTTGATAAAGACATTGTATATGATAATGGCGGTGTATATGATAATGGCGGTGTATATGATAATGGCGGTGTATATGATAATGGCGGTGTATATGATAATGATATTGTAAATAATACAAATATTATTTATAATAAAAATATATTCAATTTTATACATCCATTTTACATAATTATTCATATTCAACTTCTAAACAAAATGAGAACCCTAAACCATTTAGATTAACAGGTACTCCATTTTCATGAACTAATTGTATTTTTAATTTTTGTAAATCTACTTTACCATTATAGGTTCGTTTGTCAGTCAATAATAATCCATTAAAATTATTAGCAGGTAATACACTACCAAATGGATAGGTTGTTTTATTTAATGAAATACGGGCAATAACATTGGATTTAATTTGGGACATGGTATTGACTGTTAAAAAGGTACTGTTATTTCCTTTTGTAAATTCATCTATTACTAAATATAAATAACGAGAACTATTCATATCAGCAATAGATTCAGCAGTTCGAGTAGTTTGTCTAATATTATAAGATAAATCGCGAAACCCAAGCATCCATCCCATTTTATTTTTGAAATTGTATTTATCAAAAATGTTATTGGTATCTACTGCAAATGTAACATCAATACCACTAGATGCAGAACTACTAACCTTCAATGATGATATATATGAATTTTTTACTAAATTAAATGATAAATCACCGAAATTACCACCAAGTGCAGCCAATTTTGTATTAATTTCAGCATATAAAGTAGATGTAGTATATTCATTATCTGCAACAACAACAGTCTTGGATGTTCCAGCAGCAACATCATATACTCCAAAATAATTATTTCCTAAATTGGATGAAACGTTGTAAAATGACATAGGAATTTCAATATTGCGAACACAAATACTTTTGACATTGTTGATACGTTCTGGTAGATTCAATACATGGCTAGCAACTGCATTAAAACTAGAATCCAGATTGCGTGTATCAATATTAATATATTTTGTTTGGGTAGGCTGCATAACATTTGTCATAACCATGTGATTGTTATATTGGTTTACTTTGGGTGTTAAAAATAAATCGGTATTATCAATATAATTACTCATGTGTATATTATAATATTATAGATTATATTTCATAATCATTACATATAAAATTTATCTATTACAAAAACTACATTTTTTACCACTATTTGCAACAGAAATCATATCATATTTATATCGTATTCCATTAATAGGTTGCATATTTACAGAATTATCTGTATTAAATGTTTTTGGGGAATGATTTATTGAGTCATTGCGTCGTGCAATTGATTTTTTACTAAATAACATTTTCATAGTATACAAAATTGAATTATAATAATCTAAAAATAAAATGAATAATACTAATATAGTACAAAATAAAACATGGCAACAACATACACATGTAAATATTGTTTTAGAAATTATAGAAAAAAAGAAAATCATGACAAACATGTACCATGTTGCGAATTCTTCCATAGGTCTACCAATAATCATGATAATGAAATGGATTCGTATGAAAAATTGCCATCTCAGCGTGAAATGTATCAATTATTACGGGAGGCTTTGTTTAAATGTAATAAATTAGAAAAGGAAGTAGAAAAATTAAAAAACACGTCATTTGTTAAACAACGAAAATTAATATTAGAATATTTGAATCAACCAAAAAATATACCTACTATGAATTTCATTGAATGGTCAAAAAATATAGAAGTAGAACATATTCATTTAGAAACAGTATTCCAAGATGATTTGACAGAAGGTATGAAAGATTGTATAAAAACAGCGTATTCCAAATCTAAAACGCTTATACCAATACGCGCGTTTACTCAAAAACAAAACACATTATATTTCTACAATAATAGTGATGAAGAACCGGATATATATAGTTGGAAAATAATGTCAAATGATGATATTGATAAATTCATTTCCATATTATCCTATAAATTTCTACAAGAATATATGAAATTTCAAAGAAGTGTAATGGAACAAATCGAAAATGACGAAACAACCAAGGAAAATCACATTATATATATGATAAAAATAAATGGTGGTAAATGTTCAGATGACCGACGTCGTAACGAAATAAAAAGAATAATGTATTTGAAACTACAAGAAGATATACAACATTTGGACGTGACATTTTAGAACGATAAATCAGGCAACTGTAATAGATACCATAAAATTGAAAAAAACTTTTGTATTTTATTTTTAATATAAAATACAAATATGTCGGAAAAAATGAAAATCGATTATTTAGCAAAGAAAAATGAACATGAACGTGATAAATACATTGAATTTGATGAAGGGCCTCATATATACACTGTCCATGGAGAACTTGGTTATACATCAGTAACAACATGGAATCATCATCACTTTCCTGTATTTGATAATAATAAAATCATAGATAATATGATGATGAATAGTAAAAAATGGAACGACAAAGAAAAAAATAAGAAATATTGGAACCAAACCACCGATAAACCAATGACAAAAGAAGAAATAATAGAAATGTGGAATAAAAATCGCGACGAAGCCGCCGCCGCGGGAACCGCTATGCATTATGATATAGAATGTTTTTACAATAATGTTATACCAAACAACACAAGCATAGAATATAAATATTTTCAAAATTTCTGGGAAGATTTTCAAAAAGAACATCCATATTTAATTCCATATAGAACGGAATGGATGGTTTATTATGAAGAATTGAAATTATCAGGTTCAATAGATATGATATATCAGGATACTCGTGACCCAACTGGAAATACATTGGTTATATATGATTGGAAACGGTGTAAAGAAATTAGCCATGAAAATTGTTTCAGTAAAGCAATAACACCCGTTATATCACATTTACCAGATAGCAACTTTTGGCACTATTCATTACAATTAAATACATATAAAAAAATATTAGAAGATAAATATGGAAAAAAAGTAACAGATTTAGCATTGGTAGTATTGCATCCAGACAATCGTAATTATCAAGTACATGAAGTTCCAATATTAGAAAAAGAATTAAAAGATTTATTTGAATACCGAAGAAACGAAGTTGAAAAAACGAAGTGAACAAACCAATAAAACAATATAAAAATAGTTAAATATTAGTATATAAATAAGATATGTCATCATCATATTACACATATTTTTATTTTATCTTGTTTAAGATAGTAACGCTATATAGATATATATTATTTTGTTTCTTTGGAAATAATTATGAAAAACCAGTAACTATAACAACTTTATCCAAAGATTATTTTGAAACACAGAAAAATAATTTTTTGAATACTTACAAGTTAGAAAAAAATTTTAACGAAAATGTAGACAAATGTTTTTATAATAAAACAAAATTAAGTATTGTTTTAACCGATGAAAATAATGAATTAGAAAAAAAATGGAAGACAAGATTATTATTTGAAAATAGTCCTCGGGGTAATATTATTATGTATTACGATGCATTTAAACAAGGGTTTGCATATTATTGTGACCAAACAAGTATTCCATATAATGTTTTAAATGCAGTAGCAATGAAATATGTAAGAATTTATAGATGTAGAGATTTTTTTGTAGATAACTGCGAAACCCCGGAAGAAAATCCATCACCATTGTTAGAAGCAAATTCCGAACAAAAAGAAGTTAAAAATGAAAAAAAAGAAGAAGAATTTATAAAAACGAAAAAAGCTCCATTTGCAAAATTTAAAAATTATAATACAGCTGCTAATAAATTAAAAGATGAAAAAAAAGAAGAAACCAATAAAAAAGAAGAAAAACAAGATGAAAAAAAAGATGACAAAATATACATTCGTAATAAATTTATTTGTTTGGGAAAAGTGTGCAATTTTTATATTTTACAATCCAATCCAAAGAAAAAGGGCAAACGACTAGCTAATTTCAAAAGTAATTTGATTGATAGTATGAAAACTAGCGAGTTACAAACACCTGCAATGAGTTACAGTGATTATAAGAAATTAAAACAATCGAAACAATAAAATCTATAATCATTATAACATATTTTCTTCTTGCTTTTTTTTCCATTTTAAGAATCCAACACTTTTTTCCAATGAAAATGAACTGCCCAAATGAGATTTAGCGATAATATATGCTTTCATTTCTTTTTCAGACAATGAATCAATATACAATTCTGTAAGTTTTTTGGTTTTGGTATCTTTTTCCATGTTATAAAT
>Ga0078894_10001706_pt1 | contig 16480 bp, 33 predicted proteins | sample LauGreSu1BDMLBSD_2_FD_67506 | JGI IMG/M metagenome (GOLD analysis project Ga0078894, IMG submission 67506) | Freshwater lake microbial communities from Lake Michigan, USA - Su13.BD.MLB.SD (version 4) (version 4) | ecosystem: Environmental > Aquatic > Freshwater > Lake | place: Lake Michigan... | reverse complement strand
TGTTATAGATATGCCTAAATTTTTAGAGGGTAAAGTAATATTTTCAGTATGATAAAAGAATTCTTAATTAAAAAATTCGGATCCCCAGATTATAAAAATAATGCTGAAGAATGGGGGGAGATTCTAAAGGATAAAGAAAATATAGACCACGAAAGATTAGAAAAAACTCTGAAAGAAACCCCAGGGTTTACTTTTTTGGAAATTATAAATTTTGCAGTTTATTACAATGAATTGAGTAATACTGAGGTTGGTAGTAAATCTGTTGAAGACCATTTTATAGAATGGCAAAATAAACTAAAGAAATGAGAAATTTTTTTTACGGAACAATATCTGAAAAGAAAAGAATATATTGGGAATTACAGATATTCTCTTTTGTTAGATCATTTAAAGATGGAATAACATTTTTTAAGATTGACATTAATTGGGATCGGTACAAAGACGACCACTCCCCTTCTTTTAATTTTGAATTAACCGTATTGAATTGCTATAATAATTTTTTAATCTATCAGAACAATTATGAAGAGGAGGAAGAATGTCAGATGAATTTAGAAATTTAATTGAATCTAAATCGCCGGGTGCGGAGCCATTATTAATCGTAATAAGAGGATCTCAGGCTTATGGTACAAGTTTACCAACATCTGACACAGATTACGCAGGGGTTTACATACAAAAAGAGGAAGATCTATTTGGATTTGGTTATAAGGAACAAATCAATGATGATAAGAATGATACCGTTTTCTATGAAATAAAAAGATTCGTAGAATTACTTTCTTCGAATAATCCTACTGTATTAGAATTATTAAATACACCAGAAGATTGCATTCTATACAAGAATCCTATATTTGATGTTATTCTAGAGAACCGGGATAAGTTTATAACTAAAGCTTGTTCCAAATCATTCGGTGGATATGCTATCCAACAAATCAAGAAGGCAAAGGGACAGGATAAAAAACAAAACTGGGAAAAAGATAAAGTAACTCGTAAAGACATATTGGATTTTGTTTACGTTATCGAGGAAGAAAAGTCAATCCCATGGAGGTCTTGGAATTCTGGAAAGTATGATGAGAAGTTTTGTGGTGTTGTAAATATTCCAAACGCCAGAGACATTTACGCTGTTTATTATGACGGTGAAGCTGAAATGTGCCACTCAGAAAGATATGATGAAGAAATCAGAAACGGCTATAAGGAAGCATTGAAGAAAAGAGAAATGCCAATGGGTCTAGGATATAAGGGAATAGTTAAAGTAGGTGAAGGTGTTAATGTAGCAGAATCAAATCAATTAAGACTCTCAAGTATTCCAAAAGGTGAAACCTCTATTTGTAATATTATTTACAACAAAGATGCTTATACCATGCACTGTAAAGATTATCGTGAATATCAAGAATGGCTAGAAAAAAGGAATCTTCAAAGGTGGGTGGACGTAAAAACACATGGTCAAAAGATCGATGGCAAAAACATGATGCACTGCCGTAGACTTCTAGAAATGGCCAAAGAAATAGCTCAAGGAAAAGGAATCTTAGTAAGAAGAGAAAATGCAGAGGAGCTTTTAGCTATTAGAAGTGGTGAGGTTAATCTCCAAAGTCTAATAGATAGAGCAGAATCAGACATTCAAGAAATTGATAGAATTTTTTCAGAATCTAATTTACCAGAATCAGTCGATAAGGAATTTACCAACAATTTGCTTATCTCTATAAGAAAATCATTCTATAAAAGATAAGATAATCGATATATACTCTCATATGAGACATATAAACGATTATAGCACCTTTACTCAATCTAACATATCAGAACATCTTTCGTATCATTTAAACGAAGGTTTAAGCATATTAGAGAGTGTTTTTAGAGTAGAATCAGATTCTTGGCTTTCTGTAGTTAATGAAGCAAGGGATCTTTTTAATAATGGAAAGATAGGTTTAACGGAAGATGAGATATGGCTAGTATCAACAGATGCTGGTATAAAAGGAATATATGAGGGTAAAGAGGTTATTTTAGATGTCCCATTTTTAGAAGAAGAAATAAACGAAGCCGAATATAGAGGTAGAAAAGTTAATCTTAATAAACCTTTTAGAACCCCTTCAGGCCCAAGAAAATTTGGGGTCTATACAAAAAATGAAAAAGGAAATATAGTTAAGGTAGGTTTTGGTGAGCCAGGAATGAGAGTAAGAAATGCAGATCCTGCAAGAGCTAGATCCTTCAGAAAAAGAATGAGATGCGATAATCCAGGACCTAAATGGAAACCAAGATATTGGGCTTGCAACGTCGCACGATACAGAAAGCTTCTAGGAATTAAATCAAGTAATCCATGGTAATGAATCATTTAGAATTATACGAAAACTACGGTCATAGAACCATGGTTTTAAAACATAAAAATAGAGGAGAAATAAAAGTAGAATTGGAAGGAAGCAGAATAGCTTATATTGATAATCCAATTAATTTTAGATTTCCTTTTCCTGTAGGTTCAAATTGGAATAGATCCATAGAAACATGGGCTTGTAATAATGGATTTAATAAAATACAAACCTTAATCAATGGAGCAGTGTCTACTGAATTAGATCCTTGTCCAGAAGAAAAAATATTCGGAATAAGAAAAAAGGATATTCCTAAAGGACACGAATTAAGAATATTATATCCCCATAAATTCAGGGATTAAGCTAGAGAAGCACTGCCACTAGCATCTACTCTAAAATTAGAAGCTTGTTGTCTAGCTTTATCTAATGCTCCTAAATAATCTGAAGTTATATCATTACCCCAACCTGCGTTTGCATTAGTCATTGCTTTCAGTGCAGTTTCTTGATCCTTGAAACCATTTATATCTTTTACCCCGAATTTTTGATACATCATTGGATTTTTTGATGAACTTAAGAAATATAAAACTGCAGCTTCAGCAGCAACATCTAATTCATTTAATGAATCAGGATTGTTTACTATATTAGCCTTTTTTTCTAGTTTACCTATTTCATCCATTAATCCTTGTATTTTTGTGTATCCAGATTTGAATGTTATTCCGTTGAAACCCCTACCCCTGTATTTGTATCCATCTCCAGGTTGTGTATTTCCGTATTTTTGTGAATTTCCAGTAGGATCTTCTGATCCATAAACTCTATCGAAAAATTTAACATTATCTTTTTTAAGAGCATCTAGTTCCGAATCTGATAGACCTTTTACTCTAGAGCCAAAGATTTTTCTTATTCTTTTATTGTCCGTTCCGCCATATCCTATTTCGTTTTTTGGAATAAATCCACATTCTTTTCCAACTACACCAAGAATTGCAATTTGAGTGTATGGATTAGTTATTCCATGTTTTTTCATTGCATCTATTAGAGCTTCTATATTTTTTCCTTTATCGCCAGAAACATTAGAGATTACCTCTCCGTTAACTGGAGATACCCCAATATCCTTCATTTCATCAGGATCTCCCATACCAAGTAAATCAATGAGTTTATTATAAGCTCCTTTAAAAAGTTGTTCATCAACTGAATTGAATTCTTCTCTTGTCTTTAGGTATTTCATTTTTTATATTTTAAATATATATCTTTACTTTTAAGTGAACTTTTTCCCATTTCAAATATATAATTAATATGGAAGTTAATTTTTCAAATACGTTTTTTGACAGTCTTAAAACAATAGCTCGCCACGAAAGGTGGTATTTTAAATTGTGGTTTTTCTTTAAAAAAGGATTACCTGGATTTTTTAGAAATGTTTGGATTTTTAGAAAAGCATTATGGAATCATAGGTGGTGGGACTGGAGATATACTATGGAGATTACACAAACATCTTTGAAAGAGATGGAGAGGGGAATGCACAAAGGTATAGAGGTAAGAGAAACAAGACTTAAAAAAATATACAAAATGAGAAAAGCAATCTATCTTATTGATAGATTTATGGAGGATGATTTTATAGAGTTAGCTCAGAAAGAATTAGGTGATTTACCAGACCATCCTTTAGAATTTGAGGATTGTGTAGATAGACCGGATTGTTTTATGATGAAGGATAATGACACAGAGGAAGAAAAAATACACAGAAGAAAGGTGTATGATCGTGCTAGAGAGATCGAAGAACAAATGTGGAATGAATTATGGGATACTTTTAAAGGCCAGGACTATTCAAAATTTGACGACAATAAAGAATGGGATGATCAATTTGACGGTAGTGGAATGAGAGGTTGGTGGGATTAGGCCCCCATTTCGTACCATTACTTAGATATATTATTTTTTATAAATCTATATAGCAAAATTATTGGATAGAAACCAATAAAAAATAAAGAGGCCATAGGATTTTCCAACTCCTCTTTCAGAAGTAAGAAAAATCCAATAATCTGGTAAATAATTAAAAAAGTTATAATAGTTGTAATCATTTATTCTCCTAATATATTATATATTTTATTTTTTCTTATAGTTATCTTTATCTTCTTTAGTGCTTTCATTAATATCTGTCTTATTCTTTCTGGAGTAAGATCATAAAACTCAGAAATCTGAGAATTGCTCAGCTCTATTCCATTTTCTAATCCATATCTAAGTGTTACGACTCTTTCCTCTATTGGTGTTAAATTTACAAAAAGGCTCTTTGTTATTTTTTTTAAATCCTCTTTATTTATAATTGAATCTGTTTTTTCTTCAGAAGAGATTACTCCTATTAATTTTCCAGCATTCTCTTCTGCTGAGTTTATCATAGGATCTAATTGAACAGAAACCGGTTTATTTTTGATTGCATCTATAGAAGAATTTGTTAGTTTATTCATTCCTATTTTCTCCATTACATCTAAAGTTTCTTCAATAGTTGGTTCTCTCCCGTTTTGCATTATAAAATAATCCTCTGCTTTATGATAGTTTTTCATATCTCTAGAAACATTCACAGGAATTCTAACTGTTCTAGAATGTGATCCTATAAAACTAAGTATATTCTTTCTTATGTGCCAAACTGCATAACTAATAAATTTGAATCCTGTTGTTGGATCAAATGTTTCCATTGCTTCAAGCATTCCTTTGTTGGCTTCTGATATAAGATCCTCTAAGGGAGAATTAGGATTTGCATAAAACTTTGCAACAGATATACCAAATCTAAGATTAGATTTTATTATCTTATCTCTTGCATCAAGATCTCCTTTTTTTGCAAGTACTGCTAATCTTGCTTCTTCTTCAGGATCTAAAATTTTCTCTTTTGTAACTTCTGAAAAATATCTAGATATACTTTTATTTGTATCATTATATCTTACTGCTGATATTTTAAATTCGTTCTTAGCCATATAACCTTTTACTGTGATTAGTGTTTTAAGTTACAGTTATGCTAAATAATTTTATTTGTTATTTTTTTCCATCCAATTTTTAGCTCCTTGTCCTAACATATCAAATATGTCATTCGAGGGCATGGCTTGATTTTGTATTTCCCTTTTTTGTTGTTTTAGCATTTCTGGATCTATTCCTGCTGCTTTATTTAAAGAGTCAAGCTTCTTTTTTATCTCTTCTAGATATTCATTATAATTCTTTGTCATGTAATATTGTAGGGTATTTTTTAAATAGTTTTCTACCAAAATCTATTCTTTGGTCAAGTAGGGGAATAGAAAATTTTAATATTTCTTCCACTATTTCTGTTTCTTTTTCCGCAGGTTTTTCTGTTCTCCAAGATAATCCCTCCATTGTAATATAGAGAGATTTTTTTGTAATCTTATTTCTAAAACTTTCTATGTAACCAAGAGACATTTTCATATCATCAGATATTTTTTCTGTGTGTAATAACCACGGTGAAAAAATTTTACTATAAAAAGCTTCATCTACTTTTTTTAAATAGGCAAATAAAACCCATTGTTTGTGTTCAAAATCAATAGGTGATTCGTAGTACCAAGAATATTTTAGTAATTGGCTCTCCATATTTTATATACCTGATTTTAAAAATGAAATGTTAATAAATTAGAAGGATAACATTTTTTATTTAATAAAGAATTCTCTAATCTAGCGAACTATCTATAATTACAATATGAAAAATTCAAAAAGCGACTACAAATGGAACTTCTCAGAAAGAATTCTTACAATTGAAGATCTTAATACTGGAAGAATGAGCGTTACTAACAACATAGTTAATGTTCTAAGTGAAATAAAACAAAAAGTTGGTGATAAAATACATGAAGCAAAAATTATTTACAGAGATTCTGAAATGATTTGGGATGGAGTGGAAGCAGAATGGACAGTAGGGGGATGCGCAGAAGTTATATTTTATCACATTGGAGAAACTAAAATAACAGAAGCACTAAAAAAGATTAGAAAATGAGAAAATTATCTACCATACAAAAAATTAAAGAGATCCTTCCTATAGAGGGAGCAGATGCTATTGAATTAGTAATTGTAAATGGATGGAAAGTTGTAGTAGCAAAAAATGTAGGTCACAAAGTAGGTGACTATGTTATTTACTGTGAAATTGATTCATTTCTTCCTATAAAAGAAGAATTTGAATTTCTTAGGAAATCTTCATACAAAAAAATGGCAGACGGATCTGAAGGATTCAGATTAAGAACAATTAAACTTAGAGGTCAAGTTTCCCAAGGACTAATTATTCCGATTAACGTCCTTATGAATTATAAAAACTTTATTATAGAGTTTGAAGAGGGATCTGATGTTTCAGAGATATTAGGAATTACTAAATACGAACCTCCTATTCCCGCTGAACTATCAGGAAAAGTAAAAGGATTATTTCCTTCTTTTATTAGAAAGACTGACGAGGAACGTGTACAGAATCTATCTAAAGAATATGAGGGTTATAAAAAAGAGAAATTTTATGTAACTGAAAAATTGGATGGATCGTCTGCCACTTTCTATTATAAAGATGGAGTATTTGGCGTTTGTTCTAGAAATTTAGAATTACTAGAAACAGACGATAATACATTTTGGAAATTTGCTAAACAATCAGATTTAGAAAATAAGCTTGCTAAATTAAATAGAAATATCTGTTTACAGGGAGAGATAATTGGAGAAGGCATACAAGGAAATCCTTATAAAATAAAAGGACAGACTGTTAAATTCTTTACTGGGTTTGACATCGACAAACAGGATAGAATATTTTTTCTTGAATTTGTTGTACTTTTACAGAATTTATCTCTAGATTATGTTCCAGTATTAAATCAAGAATATGGATTTGAATTACCAGATACAATTGAAGATCTTTTGAAATATGCAGAAGGAAAATCTGCATTAAATCCTAATACTGAAAGAGAAGGTGTGGTTATTAGATCTTTAGACGGATCAATAAGTTTTAAGGCTATAAGTAATAAATTTTTGCTGAATGAGAAATAGAAGGATAAAACAAATAATAGAAAGAATAGAAAGAATGAGAGAAGAAAGCATCGACGTAGTAACCCCTAAATATTATAACGAAGAATATATGGAAGAATATATGGAAGGAGAAATAAACACACAAATACCTACACAATGGTCAATTTTACAAAACGAGACATTTGCTCCTGCCTATGTTTCCGTTCCTAAAGTTCCTGCTGGACTTTATGAGATAGCATGGAATTCTGCCATGCAAACACATGTAATGGTTAAACAGAGTCTAAACATAGATGAACTTTACGAATTACCGTCACCTGAAATACAAAGCATTTTAAATGACATTGAATTATTTTGGGAAAGAAAGGAAACATACAAAAAATATAATTTTGTCCACAAAAGAGGAATTCTTCTATGGGGAGATCCTGGATGTGGTAAATCCGGGATAATTCAATTGTGTGTTAAAAATCTTATCGAAAAAAAGAACGGAATAGTTATAAATATTAAAGAAGAAGATGATCTTAAATACTTTGCAGAGTTTATTCCTACAGTAAAAAAGATCGAACCTGATAGAGCTCTTATAGTTATTTTAGAGGATATAGATTCTTTGGCAGGGGAAGACAGATATTCAACAACTAAGCTCCTAAATCTTTTAGATGGTGTAAAACAGATTGAAAATGTTGTTTATATTGCAACAACAAACTATCCAGAAAAACTACAGGAAAGAATAACAAATAGACCCTCTAGATTTGATAGAAGATATCAAGTTGAAATGCCTTCAGATAAAATAAGAGAATCTTATATTAGAAATAAACTAACCAAAGAGGATCTTAAAAAAATAAATATAAAGAACTGGATAGATGCAACAGAGGGAATGAGTCTTTCTCATTTAAAAGAATTGGTTGTTTCCGTTATTGTGATGGGTAAAACTTTCGAAGATGCCTTTGAAAATTTAAAAGATATGAAAAAATCCCCAAGATTAAAAAAAGGATCTAATGTTGGGTTCAAAAATTAAGACATTTTAAAGCTGATATATACATATATTAATCTTTATAATGAGAAGCTTTAGAGACAAATTTCCTGGTCTAACAGAAGAACAAATTAGAATAAAATATAAAATATGGGAGAGAGAAAAGCAGAGAGAGATTGAGCTTCTAGAATCACTAAAAAGAAAAATCCCCTTTAAGTTTGATGAGGGGGATGATGATACGGGAGATTATGGGTTTGGAGGGGATTTAGGATCACATGGATTTGTTTCAGACGCAGCAATAAAAGATTCTACCATTACTTTCATATACCCTGACGGATTAACAAAAACAACAGCAACAGATCACGAGGGTGGATTTGATACACCAATAGATTTTAAAGAAGGTGATATATTAGTTAAAGGAGGAACTGACACAGTTACTGGAATGCCTTTCATAGGAGAATTTTTAGTTGATGCAGAATTCTTCTTTAAATACAAATCTATTACACCTTTAACACATGTTGCTAATCAAATATGGTTAAATACAGACACAAAAAAACCAGAAGAAGCTCTAGATCTTTTATTAAACAACATTTCTGAATTTACTGGAATCCCCTTAAGTGAATTTGATAAAGATCATATTTTTTGTAACGACCCTGTAAAACTTTCTTTTCAAGGGGTAAGAGGAGCAAAAGAGGTTCAAGCAATAAATACGTTTCTTGAAGTACACACAGAATTAATGAGTAACACAGAAGCAAATCTTAAAGAGGAAATAGAAGAAAATAAAAAGAAGTCATACCTAAAAATCTCTTCAAGTCTCCTAGATAAAATAAATGGGGTTTCTTCTAAATCTCTTATTCAGATAGATGATATGAATGTTGATTCTAAATACAAAGAATGCTTTTATTCTATGCTTAATAAAGCATCAGATTTAATTCTTGAGCATCTTAGTAAAGATCATTTAGATGCAACAACCAATATCCAGGCTTTAAACCTTGCAGTTAAAAAAGAATGGGTTAATAAAGCTTTTGAAATGACTACAAGAGAAGATATAGATTCGGATTCTATTTGGAATGAGATTGAGAATAAATCAACTTCTCAATTATTAAAAGAAATATCTGTACCAGTTTAATCTTTTTCGTGATGATCTAATCCAGAAGGATATTTAGTCAATTTATTCATTATTCTTTTTAGATCTTCATAAGACCAAGGCTTTAAACCGTTTGTATCTAATCCAACATCCATAGTTCTTCTTCTCTCGTCCATTTTTGAATTAGTCCACCATTCATCTAGCTGTAAATTATTATGACAGTGTCCGTGTAATTGCCAAGATCCTTTATGTGATTTATTCCATATCTTCATTGGCCAGTGACTCATCACTATAAGATTTCCATCCATTTGTATTTCTAAATAATATTGAATGGTTTTGAATGTGTCTTTATATTCTTCTAGATTTTTCTCTATGTTTTGGTCATGATTTCCTAGTACCAAATGTATTTCTTTACATATTATTCTTTCCCTAAATTTTTTTATGTTTTGATACCCACCAAAACTCCAATCACCTAAATGATATAAAACATCGTCCTGTCCTACTAAAGAATTTATTTGATTGACTATAAAATCATCGTGTTCTTGAACAGACAAGAAATCCCTACATCTTTCAGGATTACTCCATTGAGTAGTACCTTTTACTAAATTTTTGTGCCCATAATGGGTATCCGAAGTGAAAAAAACCATGTTATTTTTACTCGTTTTGAGCAGTTTGTTTCGGAACTTTGTCTTTTTTATTGAATACAAATATTAATATGGAATATAAAAATTTTAAAAGCGTAATTTCTATTATGATAGAAAAGCACAAAAAAACTTCTAATGCTTATGATTTAGGAATAGATCTATATGAATATCAAGAAAAAGACCACAGAATAAACAGAATTCTAATAGGAGAAATTTTAACAGATTATGGTATTGATTGGTTTGAATGGTACTTATATGAAAAAGATGGGATTACTGGAAAACCTAAAGCTGATATGAAAGCTTGGGATAAAGACAAAAAAGAAATATGTTACGACGTTAAATCTCTTTATAATTATTTAAAAGAAAACAAATACTTTAAAAATCAAAATGGAGAGAATATCTAAAATATACAAAAAGATCGATGGTAAGGAAGAAGCTAAGTTTATATCTAATTATAAGTATGGAGAATTTACTATAGATGAATGGTTAGATCTAATAGAAAAAACAGGATCAAATGATCCTAACCTTAATCATTATTTTGATATGGTTCATAATGGTGTAGTGGTATCCATGATACATTTTATTTTAAAAAAATACGTCGATGAAAAAGAAACAGAAGAAGTTAGTTTTGCTTAATAGTGAAGGACCGGTTTTAAAAGCTGTACACACAGAGGATGGGTATGTTTTATATGACACACATGACGGAATAGTTGATATACTTTCACAAGAGGATATGGAAAAGTTTATACACGGGGAAATGACAATTTTTTATACAGACGGTAGGGAAATGTGTTATCCATATTACTCGAACGACATGAAAGCAAAACCAGATGAGTTAAGAAAATTCTTAGGATTATAATATATGAGCGAAAATTTAAAAATAATACTTTCAGAGTTTGAAGAGCTAAAAGGTCAATTTGTAATTACTGACAGCTGGTGTATAGAAAGATTTGTTGCTATAGGTCAAGATGATATGGATTACTATTATGTAACATATAATGGCCGTAAATTAACATGGAATACTTGTGTAGGTAAACTGGTTAGATTGAAGAATAGAATTGATGATAAAGATTACAATGAATTTGTTAGGCTTGCAAAAATAAACCATTACGATCAAGAAGATCTTTGGATGCCTAAAGATAACGAAAAAAAAGATGAGATATTAAAATTTAATAGAGAACATAAATTAGAAATTACACAATTAACCCATCCTGACCATTTTTTAACTGAAGTGTGTTGGGAATTATATTAACTAATAAAAAACATATGAAAAAATTATTAATACTAATATCATCAGCAATACTATTAGGTTGTTCGTCTATCAAAAAATTAGACACTACAGGATTTCATTCTGAGAACAACACTATTTTTTATGAAAAGGATACAGTTGCAACTTTAAGTGCAATTGAATATTCTATAGACAATGGTAAGTACGTTAAAGAAATGACTTTTAAATTGTTGAATATGAAACATGCAGATAAAGTTCAGAATCTACTTTATTTTGTTCATAAAAGACATAAGGATTGGGAAATTGAACTTGACTATCCTATCACTAATTTTAAAATAAACAAAGGTGAATAAAGAACAACTGTACTCAGAGATTGAAAATCTTATTATTACATGGAATATCGATGGAACTGAAACCGCTGGATCACTAACAAGAGAAATAATGAAATTAATAGAAAGTTATGAATAAAGAACAACAAGAATTATTGAATGAGGTATATGAGAAATATCTTAAATATACTATAAATGGAATTGAAACTGGGTTAGATAAAATTAAGGGATATTTAGATAATTGTTTAGTTGAGTATGATGGATATTATGAACATTTTACAAATCCATCTTTTGCATATGGATATAGAACACATAACCAACAAGAATTCATCAACAAATGTAAAACATATACAGAGTTCTCTGAAAAGTGGGGATTAAAGATTGAGGAAAGAGAGTTGAGATTGGAGGAGAGACATGATATTAAAGAACAATACGGATTTGATTGTAGAAAATTAGCAAAACCATCTATTAAACAATTGGATGATGCAAATATCCCAACCCGACTAATCACAATAACATACAACGATAAAACAATTGAAAGTTATGAGTAAAGAAATTAGTCCTATCATTATAGCTGCCGTAGATTTAATGAAACAAGTTAATGAAGGCTTAGAGGTAGAATTTATAGGTGAGATGAATCGAACAGCACCTTCTGAGCATTACCCTATTGGTCAACTAGGTATTTCAGCAAAAATGACCTTACTAGGTTTAGAAGAAAATGTTTTCTTAGGATGTCAGCATTGTGAAGACATGCTTACTCCAATTGGACATCTCTTAGCAGAAGATCTAGTAATGACAGTTTTCCAAGACAAGTTAAAAGTACTATTTGAACAACTAAATTTAAGTAAAAGTGAATAAAGAACAACAAGAGCTATTGGATGAGGCTTATCAGAATTATCTGAACAATTTTATAGAACCAGTATGTCCACCTAATTTAGATGTTCAACCAAGTTATTATGAACCAATGACTAAAGAATGGTTTGTTAAATCCGCTAAAGAAAAAGATTTAAGAGGTAAAGAGTTCTCTAAAACATGGGGACTGAAAATTGACGAACGAGAGTTAGCTTTGGAAGAGAGAATGGACTTCATCAATAAAATGCACCTTCGTTCCTATTCCGGTTGGCAAAATTGGAGTGTCGAAGAAATGGAGGATCGAATGAATAACGATTGGAATATCCCAACTCGACTAATCACAATAACATATAACGATAAAACAATAACGAGTTATGAGTAAAGGATATACCATTAAAATAAAAGAGCTATTAGAAAGGCCTATCATACGAAATGACTACGATGAAGAGTGGATGAATAAAATGACAGACGATGAACTGAATCAATTTGATAGAGAGTCTCTACAGTTATGTATAGAGGAAGGAACTCCAGAAAAATACCCAGATATAAATGCAGCGTGTCTAAGCAAGCATATAGATAGAGGCATATTATACAAACTTCACAAAACTAGAAAGTTATGAAAATAATAGTTGAAACAGAAGAACAAAAACAAAAAATTCTAGAACAGAGTAAATACATACATGATTTCTTAATTAACAAAGATGATGTTAAAGGTCTCGGAAAAGATTGGCTAATAGGTCTTGATTCGGATAAGGCTGGAACATTAATGCACTTGTATATGGCACCACAAATAATTGAAGTAAATACAAAACAATATAAAGTTATGAATAAAGAAGAAGCAAAAGACGAGCTAATCAAAGTATTAGAATCTCAAGTAATGGACTTATCAATGATGTCTAAAATTGAATTAGGTGATGATGTAATCGCTGAACTTAAACGTCTAAAAGAAATTATCAATGAGTTATAAAGAGGAATTTTATACTAAAACAGTTAAATTTAATGTTCAAGAATTAAAGAACTTTCTTGAGAAAGAAGAACTTACATTTGATAACTTTGCAAAAGAGTATAAAAACTACAAATCAGAAGAAGAGTTTTATAAAAAGAAATTAGATAGATTAAAAGAGATAATCAATGAGTAGAGAAGTTAAGAAATGTGTGTTAGAGATACTTGATGTTCTTTATGATAAATCAGGATTTGATGATTGGTGGGATAACTTGAGTGAGGAATTAGAAAGTGAAATTACTATAGAATTAGAAAAAATAGTTAAACGCAGATTTGAAAAGATAAAAAATGAACAAACTAGATAAAATAATAAAACATAAAGACCCATTCTTAGGTGAAATAGAACTTAAAGAAGTCGGCAGAGTTACTATGTACGCTTTTCATAATGAAAATGTTTATTATGTGATGGAATCTGAGAAATATAAACATAGAGGTGTAGATTGTGGAATATGGTACATAAATACTTCAGGTGAAATGAAATGGATGAGAAAAGAAGAAATGAGTATGATTACGAGAATTTACGAAGCATTAACCAAGATAGAAATATGAACACGCTAGATAAAACATATACAGACCTACTCCAAGACATTTTAGATAAAAGAAATTATCAATGATAACAATTGCAAATAAATGTAGTTCACAAACAAACTTTAAATATATGGAAAAATTAATAAATAAGTACGAAGAAAATCTCTCAATATTATTGAAGAAACATAATGTAGATGAGATAATGAAAATAGATGATATACAAGATAGAACACGAGCAAGAGATTTTCGTGATTTCATCGAAGAACTAAAGGAATTACATTTATTTGCTGTTAGTAGCAGTAGACGTGGGGGGTATGTGTGTGGGGTTTTAATGTGTTTTATTTGTTGTTATAATTATGTAATTTAAAATTTATACCTATGAAAAAAACGAAAAGAAAAATACATATTGGAAATGACCTATGGTTTTATTGGGTTGGTTCTGGTAGGTGGGGTGAGGCAACTCACGTAACAATATGTTCACCAGATGAACAATATTACAAAATAGATGCAAGTGATGTTGCGAGCAGTGAAATGTATGTTGGTGCGGAAGGGTCATTTCCAACACAAATATTACCATCAAAAGTTAAAGAGTATATTGAAAATAAAATAATAGATAAAATAATTCAAATAGAAAACGAAAAATTACCAAATGGAAAATAACATAGATAAACAATACACAGGCCTACTCCAAGACATCTTAGATAATGGAGTAACAAAAAGTGACCGTACAGGTACAGGAACACTCTCAGTATTCGGAAGACAAATCCGTCATAAAATGAGTGATGGATTTCCTTTGATTACTACAAAACGAATTCCTTTTAGATTAGTGGTTACTGAACTTTTATGGTTCTTACGTGGTGATACTTCAATAGAGTATCTTTTAAAGAATGACTGCAATATATGGACGGGAGACGCATACAAAGCGTACCTAAAAGAATGTGAAAGATTAGAACAACTAAATAAAAAATAACAACTTTTTCTGGTTTCTGTATATATATATAATAAAAGGAACCAAAATGAGTCTAAAAACAAAAGTACAAAATAGGTTATGCAACATAAAAAATGGTGAGTATAAAATACTATCACAAAAAATAAGAAGTATAGATATTTTATTTAAAGAAGAAATTGAGCTATCCACAGAGTTACTAAACGAATTAAAACCAACCATAACAGATAGGGTTAGGTATATTTTACAAGAAAAACAGGAAGTGAATAGATGCGGTCATTGTGACACTCCAATTCTTAGTTTACATAAAGTTTACTGTAGCAAGAGGTGTAGTAATAACTCAGAACAAACAAAAAATAAGTTTAGAGAAAGGTACGATTCCCTATCTAAAAAGGAAAAACAGGAAAGGAATCAAAAAAGAAGTGAAACTGTTAAGGAAAGATATGGTGGTTACACATTAGAAAACACTGAATTAGTTAAAAAAGTTAGGGCGACTATGGTAGAAAGGTACGGCGTTGAACATTCTTTTCAAAGCAGTATTCTTAGGAATAAAGCTATTGGTACTTGGATGAGTAAATACGGTACGGATAACCCCTTCAAATCTAATTTAATAAAAGATAAAATAGTTGATGTGTTAAGTAAAAAGTATGGTGTCACTAACGCAGCAAATATTGATTCGGAAAAAAGAATTGGAAATGCAATGAAAACGAAGATTGAAAGGGGATGGGTTATTCCTGATGAGTTTTTGTCCGATTATCAACTCTATAGAAAAAAGGTTAAAGGACTAACTGAAAAAACTTATAAAGAACATAAAACTAAAATAAACCCAAACAATTTTGAAAGGGTTACGAATGGAAAAAATGGATACCAATTGGACCATAAATACTCAATACTTGAAGGTTTTTTAAATGATATTGAACCCAAAACGATTAGCCATCACTGTAATTTACAAATGTTAGAGTGGGAAATTAATAGAAAAAAAAGTAAAAGATGTGATATTGAATTACAAGAATTAATAAAAGAAATTAAAAGTTATGAATAACGAACATTTACACCCAGAGGGTAGACCCTATACAAAAGAAGAATTTGTAGAAAAAATAAAAACTGATAAAAAATTTGCTGATAGGTTTGGTAACCTCGGTTCCATATATGGTAAGCAATGGAGAAGTTGGACTAAATTAGAACCAAATATAGGGCAAAGTGGTGTTAATAAAACATATCTATTTACTGATTATAATGGATTACACACACATTATTTAACACAAATAGACCAAATCCAAAACCTAATCAACGACCTTAAAACAAATCCAGACTCAAGACGATTAATGGTTAATAGCTGGCATGTTGGTGAATTGGACCAAATGGTTCTTCCACCTTGTCATTATGGGTTCCAGCTTTACACAAGAGAGTTAACTGAACGTGAAAGAAATTCACATTCAATAGCATGTGATGTTAGAGGACAATTTCGTACAATGTTTTCCGAAGAAGAATTAAATGAATTTAATGTACCCAAAAGAGCAATCTCTTTAATGTGGAATCAACGTTCAGTAGATACGTTTTTAGGTTTACCATTCAACATTGCTTCTTATGGATTGTTATTAGAAATTATAGCAAAAGCAGTTAATATGGTTCCTGAT
>Ga0078894_10001705_pt1 | contig 16484 bp, 24 predicted proteins | sample LauGreSu1BDMLBSD_2_FD_67506 | JGI IMG/M metagenome (GOLD analysis project Ga0078894, IMG submission 67506) | Freshwater lake microbial communities from Lake Michigan, USA - Su13.BD.MLB.SD (version 4) (version 4) | ecosystem: Environmental > Aquatic > Freshwater > Lake | place: Lake Michigan... | reverse complement strand
GACTATTGCTTCTGGAGCCAACGACGGAACTGTTGCTTCTACGGCCGGGCTTCAAGTCGGACAGAGAGTTAACGCAAGTGACGTTCCAGACGGAACATTCATCCAGCAAATATCTGGGCTGAATGTCAAGTTGAGTGCTGCTGTAACTGGTGCAAACCCAACAGTAAACGTTATCCCAATGGGAACAAACGCCGCTCTAGCATTTACATACTCAGCATCTAACCCAGTTGGTGTTGAGCTTGCCTTTCCAACATATGCCCCATCAATTTCTCACTGGGGCACTTCGGCAATCATGGACGGAAGATTCGACGACGACAAGTCGCTCGTGTTTACTTATGGTCAGACAACCGGTATTACTATCTCTGCAGGAGCAACACGAACCTTGATTGCTATTCGCGTCTCTCCATCAGCAGATAACGGAACCTCGGCGTTCTTCGGTGAAAGAGAGCTTGTTAACAGAATGCAGTTGGTGCTGAGAAACCTTGACGTAACGACTACTTCTTCTACATCAAACATTCTTGTTCAGGCCATCCTGAATGGTGTTCCATCAAACTCTCGTACATGGGCAAAGCCAACAGCGGTTACATCAAGTTTGGCCCAAATTGCAGACTACCAAGGAACAGCAACGACTGTTAGCGGTGGTGAAGTAACTGGTGGTTTCTTTGTTGGTGGAACCGGTGGTGTTCAGATTAGCCTTGAGGACGTTCGAGACCTTGGTAACTCAATTCTTGGCGGAGGCACGACGCTGACAACAACAGGAATTTACCCAGACGGTCCAGACACATTGCACATTGTTGCTACAAACATCGGTTCTGCTTCTGCGACAGTGTTTGCCCGCCTCTCATGGACGGAAGCACAGGCTTAATCATGCCAGCGATTGACTTTCCATCAGGTGCGCAATCAGGCGACCTTCACGTAAGTGCGGGTAAGACATGGACTTATAACGGTTCTGGTTGGGTGCTTGTAACAATCCCCTCGGCAATGTTCTCTTCAGGCGCTGTTGCTGGTTCTTCCCTAACCGAGGATTCTGTTCCTCTCAACAAACTTGTAAACAGCGATGCTGGCAAGATTGTTATGTACAACTCATCCGGTGTTGCTACTTCAACCGCCATATCCGGCGATGTTGAAATGACTAGCTCTGGTGTTTTGACGATTAATGATGACGCTATTAGCGATATCCATATTACCAGCGGCGCAGAAATTAACCCGGACAAAATTGCGGGTACTGCAGTTGTATTAACAGACCAAGCGGTGATTACTTCATACATGATTGAAGATGGAACTATCGTCGACGGAGACATATCCTCAGATGCTGGAATAGGTCGAAACAAGTTATCTGAACCGTTGACGAATGCTCAAGCAGCAAGCTACACACTGGTTCTTTCAGATAGAAATAAGATTGTTGAAATGGGTGTTGGAACTGCAAACACTTTGACGGTTCCGCCAGACTCAACAGTCCTATTTCCCACTGGAACTCACATCACGATTATTCAGACCGGCTCAGGGCAGTGCACTGTAACACAAGGCTCAGGGGTGACAGTCAATGCAACTCCAGGACGAAAGCTTCGCGCACAGTGGTCTGGTGCTACGCTGATAAAAAGAGCAGCCGATACCTGGGTGCTCATCGGAGACCTTTCGGCATAAATCATGGAAGCATTAAAAGATAGTGGCGGTAAAAAGCCAACGACACCGACAGATGTCGTTGCGACCAATACCGGCGCAGGCACAGTAGCTTCAATATCTTTTACCCCGTCTGAATATATCGGCAAAGACACAATTACCTACACGGTGACGTCTAGCCCTGGAAGCGTTAGTGCTTCAGCATCTAGCTCACCAATAACACTCACAGGTCTTACTTCGGGAACAACTTATACATTTTCTCTAGTAGCAAACACAAACTATGGAGTTCCATCCGACACTGTCACAACTGGGTCTGTTGCAATCGGCCAAAACCCAGGTGCACCAACAATTGGAACTGCTTCAATTGTCGCAAACGTCGATAGAGCAATTGACGTTACCTACACTGCTGGAGCTGCTGGTACCGGTGCAACCACATTTACTGCAACCTCGTCTCCAGGTGGAATAACCGCAACTGGTTCTAGCCCAATTCGAGTTACCGGCCTAACAGCAGGAACTGCCTATACGTTTACGGTCACAGCATCAAACTTGTTCGGTTCAGCAACTTCTGGTTCTTCGAACTCCGTGACAGCTGGAAACGCGCCAACTGCTCCAACAATCGGTACAGCAGTAATAGTGCAAAACGTTGACCGAGCAATTGACATCCCGTTTACTCCTGGTTCAGCCGGAACGGGTTCGCCTACATATACAGCGACATCAACTCCGGGTAGCTTAACTTTTACTGGTACAAGCCCAATCAGGGCAACTGGCCTCACAGCTGGTACTGCCTACACGTTTACGGTTAGCGCATCCACCGTGTACGGTTCAGCGGTTTCTGCCGCGTCCAACTCAGTAACTGCTGGAAACAGGCCAGGAGCGCCAACAGGGGTGTCTGCTGCTGCCGGCAACGCACAGGCAACTGTTACGTATACAAACGCGGCTGCTGGAACTGGGGCTACAACGCACACCACAGTTTCTTCCCCTGGTGGAGTTTCATCAACTGGGGCATCACCAGTCACCCTTACTGGTCTTAGCAACGGTACTGCTTATACGTTTACCGTAACGGCATCAAACGCGTATGGCTCGCAATCTGCAACTTCAGGTTCGGTTACGCCAGTTGCACCACCGTACTTCCCTCCATATTTCCCGCCGTTCTTCCCGCCGTTTTTCCCACCGTTCTTTCCACCATTTTTCCCTCCATTCTTCCCTCCATTCTTCCCGCCGTTCTTTCCGCCATTCTTCCCTCCTGGTTTCGGCCCTGGCTTTAAGTAGAAGTGGACGCAAATAAAATCTGGGTTGGTGGGTTCGCCCACTGTGCTAGCATTTCCATTCCAGGCAGCAAGCAGTCCAAGGAAGCAGACATGATACATCTATATGTACAAGACAGTCAGACGATATCCATGTACGAGAAGCATGCGGTAAATTCTCTGATTGCCATAAATCAGTTAACGGAAAAAGATGCCTCAGAGCCAATAAGCAAAAGTCGAAAATACAGTCTGGTTCAGCAAGTCGCAAATAACATGTTCATTGAATCAGGAAGATTGACGTACGAACAAGTTAATGCGTCACTCGTCGACATTGGAGAAGTGCTCCTATAAATTTTGGAGTCAAATTATGTTGATTGCGAGGTCTTCGAATGGCTTTTCGAGAAGAAGTTTTTGATTTAGAAAGCCTGCCTTCCGCGGACCCATCAAACATAGTCATAAAAGAGAATTTTGTCACCAAAGAGCATCTTGTAGAGATACTTGATTATTGTAAGTCAATAAGAGAATGGGAATCCCAGAGCGACTTGGGAAACGACAGCATTCACACCCCTGAGCTATTTGAGCAAAACTCCTCAAGCGTTTTTTCTATCATGCAGCAATATGTCAATAATGTGCAGTTTGAGGTTGAATATAAATTCGGTCGGAAACTGGAAAAAACAAAACCTGGCATCAGAAAGTGGCACCCGGGGGAAAACCAAGACATCCATGCTGATGGCGAGACGGCTGGTGGGTATCCGGGTTACAACTACGTAGTCGATTACGGTTCAATTATTTACTTGAACGAAGAGTACGAAGGTGGAGAAATATTTTTTCCAAAATACAACATCCACATAAAACCAAAAGCTGGAACGTTGGTATTTTTCCCATCGACAAACATGTATGCACATGGAGTTACCGAGGTCAAATCTGGCGTCAGATATACATCTCCGCACTTTTGGATTCCAATAAAACATAGAATACTTATGGAAATGGCAGTCATGGATGGCCAAGGGTAAAAGGCAAATTTGAAACGTCTTTACCATCTACACATACCTCGAACATCAGGACTTGGAATTTGTCATTCGCTGTGGAAGACATTTGCTAACAATGGACTTCCGGCAGATGTGTTTTCGCCAGATGTTTCGACGTTGATGTACGACCATAACGCGATGCTTGACTACCCTTTTATATCAGGTCATTTTGCAAGAAACCCAATAGTTGAAAGCAATGGCGACTTGGATGTATTCTCCTTGGTCAGGGAGCCGGTCGAACATTATCTGAGTATTGCTGCATACGTTTCCAGGAGCGCAGGTAAAAAAATGTCCAATGACTACATGGACGAATTTCTTTATGGGAGTATAACTCCATTTGGAGTAAATGAACTATTTTCCAACTCGGGAAATATACAGTCAAAGATGCTTTTCTGCAGAATCACCTTCGTGGATAAGTCTCTTGTGGCGCTGAGCAATGACGATGTACAGAACGAAAACAATGTTGTCTTTGTAGAGTCAGACATTCCGAGTGAGGAAAAAATAAAAGACTCAATTAGCTCGATGAATCTATTTGCCATGAAAGATAGAAGTATAGCGATTGAGTGGCTACGAGGTATGGTGTTCAAATCACATGGTTTTACGCTGGACGGCACGGTCTACGATACGGTTAATGGCTCGGAAAAAAATGGTTTCACACCAGATATCTCCCACGTGAGAGAAATAGAAAAACGCTCAGAAGTGGACGATTACCTGTATAGGCTTGTTTTAGAAAAATAATTTGATATTGTTGCTGCATGCAAGAAGATACGGATTCCCCGTGGAGAATAAAACCCGGGCACTTTGGGGCTGGACCGGAAAATATCCACATATTTGAAAACTTCATTGATAAAGACGACTTGAAAGTCATTCAAGATTTTTGCCCAACAATAAATGAGTGGAATAACTCAAAAGAGAGTGTTTACGCTGAGGACGGTACGTGTCTCTACAATGCCGACTACTGGAACGACAGGCAGTGCAGTAGTGAAATTTTGGAAAGGCTCTCTACCCCTGTTTTTAGCATAGTTGATAAATACATAAAAAAGATGCAATTGACGCTGGAGGGAATTTATGGCTTGGAACTCTCGCCACGCCCACCAGTCATCATGAAGTGGAGACCGGGGATTGAGCAAAGACCGCATGCTGACAAACAGCTGAATAACGGCGAGCCAAACGCTTTTGTTGATTACGATTTGAATTCTTTGTTTTACTACAATGATGATTTTGAAGGCGGAGATTTGTACTACCCGCAGCATGACATTGTTGTGCGACCCAAGCCTGGCCTGGCTGTCGCTCATCCAGGCGATGTTAATTATCTACATGGGGTCACGATGATTACAAAAGGGCACAGATACACAACTCCATCGTTTTATACGGTCAAGTAAATGAGTGTAATAACCATGGAAAACGTGGTTGAGCTAAAGAAGCGCAATTCTGTTGTTGATACATTGCGGGAAATGGGCGGTCCTTCAAACTTGGCATACATGGACGATTCAACCGGGTATTACGAAAAATCAATTTTGTTAGATTTTGACATTTTTGCTTATGGCATTTGCGAAGAAATATATGAAAGAACATTGAATATTGCTAAAAAAGAATTCAATTTAAATCTGGTAATAGAGCAAACAGCATTGATTAGAATTGTCCCAGGAAACACAACAGAGGAGCATGCAGATAGCCAGAATCTAGATGGGACGCCAAAACTTGGCTGCAGTAATTTTGCAGTTTCTGCAGTTGTCTACCTAAACGATGGGTTTAGTGGTGGCGATTTGGTTTTTCCAGGAATCGGGTTTAGATATGAGCCAAGTGCCGGAAGCTGCATATTGTTTCCCAGTGACTTACGGTACAGGCATTACGTAGACAGCGTTCTAAGCGGAGAGCGTTTTAGTCTGGCAATGTGGTTCTCCGAGGATAGGATGAAATAATGAGAAACATTGAAGTTGAGTATATCGGTGACCCAAAAGCAGGTTTTCTCGTTTACAGGAATGTGCTCAGCGAGGACCTAAAAATACCAGGACGCCTAGAGGAGACGATAGGAAAAAGTGATTCTGCTCCATTCGCATGGATGCCGGCATTGGTTGGCGATGGACAGGTTATGAAAGAATACCGTGATTGCGTTGATTGCAAGATGAGTCCAACGCATCTAAGAAACTGCCCAAGCGAATTCGCTGAATTAAAAAACATATACAACGATACTGTGAACGGTCTTGTTGCTTGCCTTCAAGACTACGAGGCAAGATACAACATCAGGATGGACTTCATGGAAGCGATTAACTATGTTCGCTACCAAGAGGGTCAGCACTTCAACGTGCATGCAGACCACGGGTTTTCTTATGTATGTACTGTTTCTTCGGTTATGTACTTAAATGACGATTATGACGGCGGAGAGCTGTGGTTCCCGTATTTGGATGTTACGTTTAAACCAAAATACGGGGACATAGTTTTGTTCCCATCAACTTACATATATGCGCATGCATCGAAACCAGTAACAAGGGGTACAAAGTATGCCGCAGTAACGATGTTTGACTACAACGACAGATTTCATGGACAGTGGCAGGGTTACGGTAAGGATGTAAACGGGAATAAGTTGGAGTATGGTCCTGGAATTACTGGACTGAGCACAAATCAAGTAAATAGGTTTGCTTTCGACCAATGACAAAGTTATTTCTAAAAAAAACCCATCAGAATCCACCCTTGATACAGCAGTCAAGGATTAAGCGCGACTGGATGGACGAAACTTACAATAAACATGCCTATCAATGTCTTCCCATGACAGTTGCAAATGTATACGGATGGGAGATAGTCATGGAAGAGGACTTGGTTGTCCAGTGGGACGGCGGAAACACACCTCCAAGAATCCTCTCTGGGGAGACTACGACAAACGGTCGAACACAAGCCACTTCTTCAATAATAGGAATGATTTCAATTCATATGGGTTGGGTTGTAAACACTGAGGATGGTTACAACATGTGGATGACTGGCTCGCCGAACTATTTTGTTGACGGAGCAGCTCCACTTACCGCAACGATTCCAAGTTACTGGTGGCCAGACGAATCACAGATGAACTGGAAGATAACGAAGGTTGGAGAGCCTGTCGTGTTTAAGGCCGGAACGCCGTTTTGTTTCTTTAATATCTACGACAATTCCGTCCTTGAGAATGTTGAAATCATTGAGTCGAGTCTCTGGGACGACAAGGGGCTAGTTGAGTCAAGGATGAAGTACGGAGACATAAAGGCAAAAAACAATATCGAAAAACCATGGACGTGGACCAAGGGAATTCGCACAGGTCTTGACGCTGATGGCAATGCCATAGGGCCCACATTCACCGGGCTGCCCAAATTATCCAATCCATAGTGTAAAATATGGGTACTTGTCCAACATCAGGATTACGGAGCCGCTATGAAATTTGAATCTTCTTTTACAACTCAGGAAAAAAAGCTTGTTTATCAGCGCACCCTGAAGGACATCGAAAGACAGCTTATGGAAAGACTGCTTCAAGAAGGATTTGACCCAGACACGTTTGATGAAGTTAATTTTGTTCCTGGAGTTGACTCAAATGGAATCATCCATGGCCACAAGCTAATTGCTGACTTCATTTCAAAGATTAATAACATCAAGTCACGAATTGCTGAGTAAGCTCTAAGCTATGGCACTTTCTGCAGAACAACTTGCTAGCGCAAAAGCTGAGGCGATTCAGATTCTTGAATACTCAATCTATACTCTTGCTTTCACTCTGGGCGTAGACGAGGATGACCTAGAGGTTGGGATGACCAATCCGATAGACCTTTCTATTGATGAGAACAGCGCGCTATTGGCACAGTACGATGCCTTCGAATGTCTAAAGACGCAATTGGTGGCGCTCGCAAGACTACAGGCGTAAAACCGCGATGAAGCTAACACCAAGAATTCCTAAAAAGATTTCCATAGTTGAGGAAGCTCTTAATTCAGGAAGATATGAAATTTGCCCTGACAATGACCCTGACTTCCCAAATATTCAGGAACCACTAAGCAACCCAAACAGGGATTCACAAGTTGCTAGATGGAATCCTGAACTATTCTCATACGAGCTGCCAGACGGCGCAACTTTCTTTTGTGACCTGCTTCAGTCTAATGACCCTCAGAAAAAGTGGGAAGAAACAGAGCCTGGTGACTTCATGCGTGACGAGATGGTAGAGGAGCTTACAAATGAGGCATAGAATCGCCGGTGGGGAAAGCCTGTACAGTGCAGACGAGGAAATAGAGTACAACGAAAAGCAACTCGCCATATTTGCCTACATGCTCGGTCATGACCCACAAGATATTGATTCCATGGACATAGAAGAAGTCGTAGTAGAGCTAAGGTCAATGTGGAAGTACACAAGCGACATCAGAAGCGCCGGTCTTCCAGCGTACACAGCAAACGCGATACCTAGATTCTTCTCAAAGATGAACGCCATGTTGACAGATAGAGCACGAAAAGCAAACTGGAACTATACGCTCGCAAAGGCTGCCAAAAATGGATAATAGACAATTAAGAACAGCCATGGTAACAACGTCAATTTCAAAATACATGTCTTATGTTTTTGGAGAAGACGGTGTTGAAAGAATTGCCGATGAGCGATTTGAAGGGATGCAGAGAGTTTTTAACTGGAGACAATCTCTTAACCTCAATCTGTCAATTGCTGCAAGAGGCTCGACAGAGGGTCTTTGGTATGTCGACTTTCTTCAGACTCCAAAATCCGGATGGTCCGACATGATGATAGTGGCTCAAAGCCCTATCGAGTTAATGATGTCTGTAAAGGCCCCAAAAAAAATTCTCTCATTTAACGCAGATTTTGCACCAGCTCCATTCTTGCAAAAGCGAAGATTCCCAGAAACTCAAATATGCTTCATTAATAACCAATCATTGTGGAACTTTGAAAAATTCATGCGTGACTACTCAACAGAAATCGACAACAGCAACTATTACGATGTTGACTACTCGGTAGTTGATAGGCCTGAAATAGGTCAAGGTGATGCCAAGGATTTTGATTTAATTACAATGCAGTCGTTTGAGTATGGGACAGATAGCCAAACATTTTCCAAGTGTGTTGACGCACTGGCTTCTGGCGGTGTTCTCTTGATTAACTCGAACAACAACTCGGGCAAGCTTTACAGAGATGATTACTGGTTCCACCCGAACAACGAAATGCATAAGATACTTAAATCTTCTGATGGATTAATGTTCCACGATTCATCCGGCTACGGGTACACCACGTTTATTAAAAACTGACCCTTACAAAGTCGATTTAAAAACACCCCCACAGATAAGCCATATCGGGCTATAATATCGATTTATGGAACCTAAAGATTTAGTCGATAATGCATCAAGTGCGACTAGTGGTTATAGAGGTTTAGCGAGAACAATGATGATAAATAGTGGGGCAATTCCCCCGGGTGACTCCACGAACGTGAATCACGCAGAAGCTGTAGACGTTCTTGCGGAAATATTATCAGAGATGCATTCGCAATTTTCAGAACAAACTCGATAGAGCTTGCTTTTATTTAACCATGAATGTACTTGACAACTACCTAGACCCCAAGCTGTTCGGCTTGGTTGCTGAATGTGAAAGCTTCTTCCCTGGGTTGATGCAGTCTGAATCAAGGATAGCGAGCGAGGTTAATTCGTACCATAACGAGCAGGCTAGCTGTTATGCGCCATACATGTTTTGGCATGGTTGGTGGTCTTCTCCAGCAAACTCCATGAGGAAGCAAGTAATCAAAAAAATATGGGAGAACAACCTGCCAATTCCGGTCGAAGATGTTCTTGGGTTTGAATACTGGACTAGAACTTTTGGGCCAGGTCAATTTCTTGGTCCGCACGTTGATGAGGATACATTCCTGTACCAAGACACAAAGATTTATAATGGTCCAGAAATTGGCTGCGTCTACTACGGACCGTCAAATGAAAAAGTCGTTGGTGGTTTCTTGGAGCTTTTTGAGTCCAAGCTGAATTTCGGTGAATTAAATGCCCTTGAATGGGAAAATCTTAAAAAAAAGTTAGACCCAATTGAGTTACGAGAAAGAATCGCCTTTAAGGAAAACAGATTAATAATATTTGACGCAGGAAGGGTGATTCATCAAACTAGCCCGTGTGTTTCTGGAATAAGAAACGTAATGGTCGTAAACGTTTGGCTCAAATCAAATCCTCCTGTAGACATGGCTAATTTTGTTTATGAATGAGGAAATTTTTTCAATACCAATCTGCCCAGTGAACATATATAAATCATCCTTAGACATCAATAATCTTAGGCTCTTACAGGAAATATATAATCACGCACAGAGCCTGGAAATTCAAGAATCTAATGTAGATATTTTAGAGAATAAAACGAGTTACTTGAACCATGTCAAAGAGACTTCTGGCGATAATTCTTTGCCAGAAGGAGACGAATGCAGAAAATTAAAAAAATTAATGACGGAAAAGGTTAGCTTTGTTGCCAAAAAACCGATGATTATAAATGAGTGTTGGTCACTGACTCTAACAAAAGGGCAATCCGTAGGAGTGCATTCTCATAAGTCAAACACGCATATGCATCCAGGCGAGTATTACTCTGTTGCGTATTATGTAAACGTCCCACCTAGAAGTGCGAAATTGATGTTCAACATAAGCGTATGCAACACCATCGAGACGATAATTCCAGTGATTCCAGAAGAGGGTATGTTTTTAATTTTTAACTCTTTCATTCAGCACCACACCGATAGACACCTATCAGATGAACCGAGAATAGTGGTCAGTGCAAATTTTTCTCCAGTGAGCCCAAACAGAACCCCTGTTCCAGACTGGTCTGCCTACGACTAGTATGTTCATATGCCTGGAAAAATCAAGAACCTTGGTGGTGGCGTTGTAGTTTTTGAAGACGCAATCAGTGTCCCAGTTGCGGAAATAGTAGAGCTTATAGACAGACTTTCTGATGCTGCAATAAAAGAGCAGTATGAGTATGTTTACGATACCGATGGCAAACCAATTCACGCAATAAACAAGAGCGGTTTTATCTACGAAATCGATGCAATAGCAAAAACTCCAATTCGGGTGCAGGATTTAAACCACAAGTTTTTTAATGAGTGCGAAGAGTCGATTTATAAGTGCTTGCTTGAATACGTGGAAATGTTCCCTGCCGTGCTGCAATGTTTGTGGTGGAAGAGCGAAGGTCACGCGCTTAAGTATCAAACAGGCTCGAAACTTGGGTTTCATTGCGACAACGATGTAAATTACCGGTACGGCCAGTTACCCCCATTTGAGCATGCGACCAGAAATGTGATAAGCGCTCTTGTATACATAAACGACAACTGCGACGACGCGCATTGCGATGATTATTCATTTACCGGTGGCGAAATGGTGTTGCCGTATTTTGATATAACCATAAAGCCGAAAAGCGGAACTATTCTTTTCATGCCAGCCAACTACCTTGGCGCTCATGAAATCATGGAAATAACATCCGGGTCCAGATATTCCTATCTTTCATGGTTCGCTCAAGGCTCCCCGCAGCAGGATAAGGGTGTTTCCCCGCAAGAACCAGATTCCTCGGTTCCCAGGTCAATTGGTGGTCAATGGTGGATGCCAACCATAGTTGAGGACTACGGGAAGTACTTGATGGATAAGTACGGCGATGAGGGTAAAATACCTCTTGGAGCAACTCCATTTAAATCACGGAAAGACGACCATAAATGATTTTCAATGACGCTAAGGCCGAGCATCTTGGTGGTGGTGTTGTCGTTTTCCGTAATGCCATATCAGTCGACTGGAATTTTGCAAACAGCATTTCCAAGGAAATTGTTGACAGGGAGATGGGTGAAATGTACATCCCTGCAATAAACCCTGATAATGGACAGGAAGAATACGTTAATAGAAGTGGATATTTCTTTTCCAAAAATGGAATAGACAAGATGCCAAAACGCGGTTCGCGAGTACATCAAGACACCAGGCCACACGTAGTTGAGTTGTTTACTTTTCTTGAAGAATCAAAAGACAAGTATCTATTTAAGTACATGCATATGTTTCCTATTTCGTTTAAGAATATTTGGTGGAAAGTTAAGGGACATCTTGTTAATTATTCTTCCGAGTGTGGCGGATACATAGGCGAACATAGCGATACAAGCGTTGATTATGTGTATGGAATCCCGCACCCTCCACATCAGTTGGCATCTCGAAATACTGTTTCTTGCTTGGTCTACTTTGGTAGTTGCGTTGATGGTCTAGGTTCGCGTGGTTTCGGTTTTGAAGGATTCGGAGCAGGTGACTTTACTGGTGGTCATCACAAATTTACGTATCTTGACATTGAGTACATTCCAAACAGGGGAGACATTCTGATGTTTCCTTCAAATTACATCGCCGCCCATGAGGTGACTCCAGTTGAGTCTGGAGATAGATTCACCTATCTTGGGTGGTATGCGCACGGAACCCCAAACCCAAATGTGAACGAAGAAGTTGAAGACCCTATTCTAAATCCAGAAAAAGCTGCAATTTCGTCAAATGTGTATATGCCATATTTACGTGAAAGATTCTTGGAGTATTTGGATTCTGTTGGCGAGGACAAATCTTCTAAGACGTACCGATTGGTTATGGGGGAACACGCATGAAAATGACCCATCTTGGAAGCGGAATAGTGTATGTTGAAAATCTTATTCAAATAACAGATTCAGACAAAGACGAGATTAAATCCATATTTTCCTCCACCGCTCCACAGGGATATTCGATTGTCGATGGAAAAACCATAAGCGATGGAGGTTATGAGTTTGATGATATTGGAAGAAGAAAAGCTCCGCTGAGATACACGGATATCAACAATTTCGATATAACAAAGAGGCTTCGTTCTGCAATATATTCTGCAACAGTTGAGTACTGCAAGATATTTCCAGTTGCCATGGAGTGCATAACTGGTCAAACCGATGGATACATGATTAGGTATTTGCCGGGGAACGACATGGGTCCTCATTCGGACTGCAACATCCCGTACAAGCCAGGAACGATTGAACCAATTGTTATTAGCCCTGCATTCAATACTCTTACAACTTCAATTTTTCTTGACGACCACCATGAGGGCGGTGATGTCGCATTTAGGATTTGGGGCATATCCAAAAAAGTAGAACTAGGTTCTGCTCTGATATATCCGTCAAACTTTATTGGATGTCATGAGGTTTCAGAAGTTACGAGTGGCGAGCGGTGGGCTTTCCTTAGTTGGTTCCATCACGGAAATGGACAGGAAAACAGAGAAGGCTCTTACGAATGGGTTCAGCAACTCAGAAAAGATGTTGGTATTGGGAACAGCTTGCAGAAGACCGTTCTTGTAGGAAATATAAACTAAAAAAGTCTTTTAAACTTTGTTCTGTTCAAAGACTTGGCAGACTCCTGAACTGTATGGACCTTCCAGATTCCGTCCGCAAATAGAGATTTAATAACCTCCAGTGATTCTGGCTTGCCAGAAAGATAAAGTTCTCTCTTGTCCTCACCACCTCCCTGGTCGTACCCAAGTGGATACCCGCGAAAAAGAGCTTCTACATAATTGATTCCAGCAGATTTGGCAATCGCGCTTATGTTCAGCTCGGATTGTTCTCCATGGAGATTGTTTCCATCAACATAGATTCCAGAATATTTGTTTCTTGCAGCTGCACCTATAGTGTCCTCCGCAATTCCGCCTCTTCCGATACAGAAAACAATATTCGAAAGACTAAATAATTCGTCAATAGTTTTTAGTTCAACTAGTCCGCGTAGACTCAAAGCTCTATCGATTGTTTCCTGGGAGCGATTTTCAGGCGACCAATATGTCTCATTGCCACTGTTAATTACGCTTGTCGCTATCGTATGGCCCATTTTTCCGAGCGATATAATTCCTACGCTATTCATCTTCAAGAATCCTATTCAGTGGATTTATGTATCCTTTGTTACCCTCAAGATTTCTTACTAGTGTTTTGCTGTCACCTGGGTTAACTGAGGATGCGTACTTCTGGTAGTCATCGTAAATCGTATCAATCCAGTGCGGAACGCACCAGCTGGAAACCTCATCCTCTTCCGAGACTTCTATCCTTACGTTTGGGTCAGGGCTTCCTTGCGAAAAGAATTCAAGATAGGCATACCTTGTTCCGCCGGTGACAGTGTTTACTCCGTGTGAAGCAACATAATTTGTTGGGAATATTATGATGTCCCCACGCTTTGCCATATGGCTGATTCCAAGGTATGGGAAGTAGAGCTCCCCACCTGAATAATTTGTTCCATCGAGTTCTTCCGGAGTGGCAACGCAGTCATTTATATACAGCAGGACGGCAACTGTCTGCCTGGCTCCAAGCTGACCATAGGGGATGTACCTCTCCCCGTTCGTGGCTCTATAGTTTGTGTCGTTGTCGTTATGTAACCCTAGATATTTTCCAGAGTCATACCTTAGAACGTGTCCCCTGCTTCTCCACCATATTGTCCCAACCACGAGCGGAAACATATCCACATACCGTATTAGAGACTTGTATATGCAGTCTTCCCAGTTTCTGAACACGGATACAATTTCTTCTTCTGTATGGTCCTGGACCGGCTCAAGAACTCTTACAGGGACTCTCTCCACTTGCTCGATAGAGAACTTATTCCCATCTTCGTTCTTTGCGTAGACTACGCCATTTATGTCGATGTCGTACTTCCATCTTTGCTGGTGTGCTGCAAGAGCATTTTTGTCAATCCAAGTCGACATGGTTTCTAGGTCAACGTCGACTGCATTATGAAATACAATCACACCTCCACCAAGGTCCGTGAATTCAAGATTCGATATTTCTTCTATAACCTCATTTGTGACTTCAAGTGTCCTGGTCTCATATCGTTTCAACTTGGTTCACCTCCAGCGCAGTGTGCGTCTCGCCGTATTGAGTGACGCATCTATTTTGGAATACAGGGTTTGAGCCAAGCTCTAAACCTGGGGTTGGTTTTGACCAGATTGAGTATTCAGACTTGCAATAAAACTCGTAGTCGTCGTAGATGTTGTCGAACCAAACTGGCTCACACCATTGAATACTCGCGTCTTTTTCCTTTATTCTTATGTTTGCCGCATTATCTGTTCCGCCTTGTCCAAAGAACGAGAGGTATGCATATCTTGTGCCACCATCCATCTTTGTTACACCGTGAGCGCATATGTAGTTTGTAGGGAACATAATGATGTCCCCCTTTTTGGGCTTATAGTCAATCCCGAGGTATGCAAACTTAAGATGGCCGCCAGAAAAGTTAGTGCCATCAAGTTCTTCCTTAGTGTCAACGCAGTCGTTGAAATACGCAAGGGCTCCAGCGGTCTGTCGGAGCGCCACCTGCCCCCTTGGCATATACCTGACACCCTGGGTCACTTTGTAGTTCGTGTCATTGTCTTGATGCCACCCAAGAATGCCCCCACCGTCATATCTGAGTATGTGACCCCTGGTCCTCCACCAGAGGCTTCCGACTATCAGCGGAAACATGTCCGTATAGCGAATCAGGCACTTGTAGATTGCGTCCTCAAGATAGGTGAAGTATTCGACCACATTGGGGCTTGTCGCCTCTGTAACGGGCTCCAGGAGCCTTACAGGGGCATTTGGGACGTCTTCCAGGCGGTATCTGAAGCCGTCCTCGTTTATCCCGTATTCAACCCCATCCTCATCGGTTACATACGACCATCTGCTCTTGTGTGCCTCCGCAGCGCAGTCATCTATGTGCCTAAGAATAAAGTCGTCGACAGAAAAAGCGTTTCTAAAAACAACTATTCCACTACCAAGGTCCTCGACAACTAATTCACTTATCTCTTTGAGTTCATTGGCCCCAATGTTTGGGGTCGAAGGCATTTTCATAATCAACCTACAAGAGACTTCACTGCCTCTATAACAGTCCACGAGGAGCCCGCTGCAAGCGGCTGTTCGGCAAGCGGCAGGTCTGCCCAGTTCAATCTCGCAACTTGCTGACCCTCTCTACTAACCATAAATTTTTCATAGTTGTGCGGTATGCGCATTATTGCTTGTCCAGCCAAGTTCTGTCCAGATGCGGCCTTATCTGAACCATCTGCTTTGTTATCGTCGAAAGCGCGAATGGTGTCACCTTTTAGGAAACTCCATATTTTATGTTCACTTGGGCCGTTTACTTCAATCTTTTCTGTAATTGGAAAAGTTACAAATGGATAAGCCTCGGAAATAAATTGATTTATATCTTCATTATCAGATGGCTCCATTTGCCCAAATTGGTTGCATGGGAATCCAACAACACTAAAATTTTTGTCCGAGAACATCTCGTGCAGCTGCTGCAGCTCCCATAGTTGTCGAGCTGCTCGAGCATAAGACCAAATGGGACTACATTTTGGGGTATAGCCAGTCTTGGTGACGATGTTTGTAAACAAGCAAACCTTGCCGCGAACCGAGTCCATAACATCAAATGTTCCATCTACAGATTTTATCGGCATATCAAAAACTGACTTGATGCTCATATCTTTACCCCGTTTATTTCGATGTTTGCGTATTTGCCGATTTCTACAAATCCAGCAAGAGATTTGCCTACTGACTCAAATTGACACAGAAAGTCGACGCTCATTGGTATGTCTGTGTGGCCGCAAATCTTCACTGTCATGGACTCGTCAGAGGTGTTGATTAG
>Ga0078894_10001704_pt1 | contig 16488 bp, 8 predicted proteins | sample LauGreSu1BDMLBSD_2_FD_67506 | JGI IMG/M metagenome (GOLD analysis project Ga0078894, IMG submission 67506) | Freshwater lake microbial communities from Lake Michigan, USA - Su13.BD.MLB.SD (version 4) (version 4) | ecosystem: Environmental > Aquatic > Freshwater > Lake | place: Lake Michigan, USA... | reverse complement strand
GAGGATCGCCCGCCGGAGCCCATTCCGATCCAGCCGTCCACGGACGCGGACGGCGCTCCGCGGAGCGCCGTCCGCGTCCGTGGACGGCTGGATCGGAATGGGCTCCGGCGGGCGATCCTCGAGTCGCGGTCCGACGGCAGGGAGCACCTCTGGCGGATCGACGCGCCCTTCGGCCTCCCGGCCGAGTGCTTCTCCGAGGCGCGTCCCGAAGGGATGCCCGCGGGCGAGGTCACCTGGCGCGGAATCGCCGAATGGATGTCGGGCTTCGGCACCGCAAGGGAGTGGCGCGGCGCCATGCGCGAACTGTCGCGGAGGGAGCCCCGGCGACTCTGCGATCGCGAGTTCCGAACCCCACTTGCTCCGATGAACCTCAGGGTGTTCAAGCAGACCTTCACCGTCATCACCGAGATCCTGCTTCCCCTGTCGGAGGAGGGCATCGCGATCGAACCCGTTGCGGTGCCCGCGGGCGGGTCGAGCGTGCGGGTCTGCGAAGGATGCCCCGCGAGCGTCCTGCTCCGACGCGGCTGGCCGGCGAAGGGCTACAAGGGCGGGGGCGAGCCGCCTCGCGTCCTCCGCGAGGAGATCATCCGCCTCCTGCGGAAAGACGGCCTCGAGATTCCATCGCCCCACGCCGTCGAGGCGATCCACGACGAGGAGGGCGACCTGCTCGACGCCATGATTCTCGTCACGGAGCCGCTTGCCGTTCCGATCCCTGCCGAACATGCCGCAACGGCCTCGGTCGAGGCTTGGGTCTACTAGCCAGCCATGACCGAGGAACCGGCCCAGGATCCGCTCGATCACACCCTCCGGGTCAACGAGACGTTCTTCTCGATCCAGGGGGAGTCGACCTACGCGGGATGTCCGTGCTTCTTCATCCGACTGACCGGCTGCCCGCTCCGATGCCGCTACTGCGACACGGAGTACGCCTTCCGCGAGGGAACGCCACGGACGCTGCGGGCGATCCTTGACGAGGTCGACCAGTCCGGAGCAACGGTCGTGGAACTCACCGGCGGAGAGCCGCTCGCGCAGAAGCGCGCGTTCGACCTCATCAGCCGCCTCTGCGACCGAGGGCTGACCGTGCTCATCGAGACATCGGGCGCGGTCGACATTCGGCCTTGCCATCCAGCGGCGATCCGCATCCTCGACATCAAGACGCCGGGTTCCGGCGAGTCCCACCGGAACCTCTGGTCGAATCTCGACGACCTCAGGCCCAGCGACGAGGTCAAGTTCGTGATCGTGGACCGCGCAGACTACGAGTGGGCGCGCGAGATCATCAGTGCACACCGGCTCTCCGCCCGCTGCAACGCGGTGCTGCTCAGTCCTGCGTTCCCGCAGAAGCAGGGGCTTGAGATCCTCGGTTGCCCGGGGCTCTCGCCGCGCGCGCTCGCCGAGTGGATCCTTGCGGACCGCCTCCCGGTCCGCCAGCAGACCCAGTTGCACAAGCTGATCTGGGACCCGGGGCAGCGGGGTGTCTGAGTCGGCGGCCTCCGCCGGCTCAAGGAACGCCGTCTGAGTGAACAACGGCTGAAACGACGAGAGCCCCGCGCAGGCGCGGGGCTCGTCGAAGTGCCCAGGAGAGGACTCGAACCTCCAAGGTTGTTACACCACCAGCACCTCAAGCTGGCGCGTCTGCCAATTCCGCCACCTGGGCAGGTGGCCCCGCATGACGCATCATTGGGGGACGGAGAGGATAGCGGATTCCGGTAGGCCGGGCAAGGGCTTGCGCGGGCCCAAAAAGCACCGCGGAGGACAGAGGTCCTCCGCGGTGGTTGCATGTGTCGCGCCGAACAATCGGTCTCGGACCGGAGGCAGGCGATGCCTTCCGGAGTCCAGACTTGCTCAGCCCCAGGCGTTCAGCAGCAGCGCGAGGTCGGAGGCGTCGACCCCGCCATCCGAGTTGATGTCGCCCACGCCGATGTTGCCCCAGTTGTTCAGGAGCGCCGCGAGGTCCGCGCCGTCGATCACGCCGTCCTGATTCAGGTCGGCAGGATCAAAGGTCTGGCACTCGACGATGCGGAGGCGCACCTCGTCGACGGCCGCCTCGATGAGCGAGCCGGTCGCGAGGTCCTCTGCAATGAACCGCACGCGGAGCTGGGCCGAGGGAGCGACGAAGTCCGCCACGCGGAACTCCTTCGCGATCCAGCCGCCATTGACCTCTGCGCCGGTCGGGCCGACGGTCTCGAGCGGCACCCAGGTGGTTCCGTTGTTGTTGGAGATCTGCACCCGGAACACATCCGCGCCCGGAGCTCCGCCCTGCTGGTTCGAGTACCACCGCGAGTAGGAGATGTAGGCATCACCCGCCGAGCCGTCCATGATCGGCGAGGTCAGCGTCGCGATTCCGCCGTCGAGATCCGCAGCACCGAGGGTGCCGCCGGCGACGCCCTGGCCGGTGAAGAAGCAATTGACGCCCGGGGCGGCCGTGACATCGTTCTCCGGCTGCACCGGAATGGTGCCGTTCAGCGTTCCAACCGGATCGCCGCGGGTCCAAAGGCCGGCGGTCGCGGTGTCACCCGCCGTCGTCAGGGTCCATCCGGTCACCGTTTCGACGGTGTCGACGAATGGCGAAGCGATGCCGTTGGCGACGATCGCCGAATAGAAGGTCGTCGGCGCATCGGCCGGGCTGTTCCCCGCCGCGCCCGTCGACGCGTTGGCCGACACATAGAACTGGATCGTCGATCCGCACGGCGCGCTCGGGAGGAACGCGGTGTACGAATTGGCCGCACCCTGGGAGAGCGCAACCTGCTGGAAGTTGCCGGTGTTCGAGAAGCGATAGAAGAGCTTGCCGGTTCCCGGAGCCGGGGTTCCCGAGACGCCCGTCACATTCACGGGGAAGCTCGTCCCGCCCGAGGGATTCGAGAGGGTCGGCAGTCCGCTCGGGAACGAGAAACCGATCAGCTGCAGCGCCGGGCCCGGCAGGCCGTGCAGCGTGAACGCGTTGTTGATCTCCGTGTAGTGCGGCGATCCGTTGCCGATGTTCGCGTCGTCGTCGTCGAGCGTCAGGAAGTCGATCGTGATGTCGCCCGCGATGGTGGTACCGGCATGGAGGAGCACGGAGTTGACCGCGAGGTCGCTCAGGATCTGCCGGTAGGTCGCCGGATTCGACGCGAGCAGGTTGTCGCGCAGGTCCCACACGCAGCCGGACAGGAGCATGCCGCACGCGTGGATCGCGCTACCGCAGCTCGAGCAGCCGGTCGCGATGTAGGTGCACGCGTTGTTCGCGTCGCGGATGCCGGTGGTGCAGGCCTGGAAGCCGACCGCAAGGCGCGACTCGTCCGTCACGAGCACGCCCATGACATCGCCGAAGCCCTCGCCGTAGGCGCCCTGGCCCGAGCCGGCGCGGTTCACGAGGTGGTGTCCGTACTCGTGGTGCACGACCACGCTGAACGCGGTGTTGTTGCAGCCGCCGCCCGCCGGGTAGAAGTTGATCGAGACGCCGTCGTAGAAGGCGTTGCAGGTTCCGGCGACCTGCACATTGATCGGCCACGAGGTCTGCGTGCCGATCGTCGGGAACGCCGGCGCGTACTGAAGCGTGTAGTCGCGGACCTTGTTCGCCTGCAGGTAGGCGTTGACCTCGGCGCGCTCGTCCTGGAGCGTGTTGGTCGAGTTGTGCACGAAGCCGAGGGCGCCACCCGCGCTGGACTGCGTGATCGTGCTGACCGTCCCGGCGGCCGAGTCGTTGACCGTGAACCAGCGCCCGCCGATCGTCGCGGTGATCGAGATGGCCGCAGTGCCCGCATTCGGGACGAGGACATTGCCGTTGATATCCGCAAAGTAGTTCGTCGCACCGACAGCAACGCGGGCGTACGGAAGCGCAGTCACCGCCTCGACGTTGCACGCATCGGCGGCGGTGCCCTGCGTGGCCTGGCCAGAGACATTCACATTGACATCCGCGTGGACGATCTGGTCCTCCTGGAAGAGGATCTTGTTCGTCGCGGCGTCGACCACATAGAGCATGCGCTGGCGCGCGCTGCGGTCGAACACACCCGTTCCGGTGACGATGAACTTGTACGCGACGCGCGGCTCGGCGGCGGGTGCGCCGTCGTAGCCGGCCCAGATGACCTGCTCCTGGTCGGAGATGGTCGCGCCCGGTCCGAACTGGTTGAGCGGCGCGCGCGAGGCCTTGCGGAGGTCAAGCTGCGACGGGGCGATCGCCTTCCCGGCGAATCCCTGCGCGAAGGCGCGCACATCCTTCAACGCGTTCGAGACGAGGACCAGCGGATAGCCGGGCTCGTTGCGCACCAGGCAGCGGACATCGCCGCGGAACACCGGGATGCCGTTCACATGCTGGGTGTAGCCGACGAGCGAGAACTTGTGGCTGTCAGTCGCCGGGTCGTAGACCATGGGCAGCACATGCGTGCCGTCGCCGTTCGGTCCGATCGGCATGAGCTGCGAGAAGTCCGACTTGAGCACATCGGCGTGAGCCTGCAGGAACCCGTCCGCGCTCTCCACGGCGCTCGCGCCGGTGGAGAACGCCGGACCGTAGACGCGCGTGATCTCGCCGTTCAGTTCGAAGAAACCGACGCCCGGGTACGCTTCGAGGAACGAAGCGCGGGAGATCGCGGTGGCTGCATCGACCTGGCCGAGCTGGGCTGCGGCAGAGCCGGCGAGTCCAAGCGCCAGGATCGAGGAAGCAATGAACGAACCGTTGCGAACTGTCGATGACATCGAGACTCCTTGCCGACTCGTGCGGGGCAATTGAGAGGGACGGCCACACAGCGCCCTCCATCCGAGGGCGCTTTCGTTATCTTGCCTCTCTTTCGCGGATCGGGGCGCGCTGATCCACAAAAACGCCAAATATCCACTCGCGCCCGCCCGAGCGAGCCGTAACTCCCGCAGGCAATCGGACGCGGCTGCGGGGGGCCCGACCAAGCGCCGAGAATCCGCCCATGGGCGACCGCAAGAAGTCATCCTCAAAGGACACCGAGGCCCGCGAACCGGTGATCGAGAACCGCAAGGCACGGTTTGACTACGCCATCGGCGACACCCTCGAGTGCGGCCTCAAGCTCGTGGGAACCGAGGTCAAGAGCCTCCGGAAGGGACAGGCAAGCCTCGCGGAGGGTTGGGTTCTGGCGTCGGTCGAGCCGCCCGAGCTCACGCTCCTCAATGTGACGATCGCCGAGTACCCCCCGGCTGGTGCGCACCGCCAGCATGTCCCCAACCGCGCGCGGCGGCTGCTCGCCCACCGCAAGGAGATCCTCAAGTTCGCCACGGAGGCGAAGGCCAAGGGGGCGACCCTCGTTCCCCTGAAGATCTACTGGTCGAAGGGCCGCGCGAAGCTGCTCCTCGGCATCGGGCTTGGCAAGAAGCAGCACGACAAGCGGGAGTCGATCGCGAAGCGGGAGGACAGGCGCGACATGGACCGGGCCATGAGCCGGCGCCGCTAGTCCGCCCGCGTGCTTCAGGTCCGCGCCGTGCGACGCAGGCACGGGCCGCTCACGGCGACGGAACCGCGATCACGCCGCCGTTCTCGCTGTCGCGCTCGCCGGAGACGCACGCCACGATCACATCCGCGATCGCCTCCGGTGGCAGCGTCTTGTCCCGCGGAATCACATGCTCGGGGAAGTTTCGGCGCAGGATCTCCGTATCGACGCAGCCGGGGTTGACTGCGAACGCCTTCACTCCGATCGCCTTCCCCTCCGCGCGGATCGATCGCGCGAAGCTGTCGACGGCGGCCTTGCTCGCCGCATAGGCGAAGAAGCCTGGGAACGGGTCGAGGGTGCCGAGCGTCGAGACGAACACGATCCGCCCGGCGCGCCGCGCCTTGAAGTGCGGCCAGGCCCGGATCACGAAGTGCGCCGATCCGAAGGTGTTGACCAGGAAGCACTCTTCGAGGGTCGACTCGCTGGTCCGCTCGATGGGGAGCTTCGGCGCCGTCCCGGCGGCCAGCACAAGCGCGTCGATGCGTCCGTAGGCCTCGATGGTCCGGTCGACGATCTCGTCGCAGAGGCCGCTGTCCGCGACATCCGCCGGCATGACGAGGTGCCGCGTCGGCTCCACGAGCGACCTTCGCACGCCCTCGAGCTTCTCCGCGCCCCGACCGACGAGCACGCACGCGTGGCCGCGCGCCGCGAGGGCCCGCGCGGTCGCTGCACCGATGCCGCTGCCTGCGCCCGTGATGATCGTGACCGGTGTGTCCATGTGGATTCCCTGGCGCCGCGCCCGGCCGGCTCACGCACCGAAGAGGCGCATGAGGTCGTTGTAGAAGGTGAAGAGGAAGAGCGCCGCGACGAGCGCGATGCCGGCGAGCGCGGCCGCGTTCTGGAATGCGATCGACGGCGGTCGCCCTGCGATGCGCTCGTACATCAGGAACACGAAGAGGCCGCCGTCTGCGATGGGGATCGGCAGCAGGTTCACCACCGCGAGATTCACGCTGATCAGCGCGAGGAAGAACACGATGTACATGAAGCCCTCGTCGGCGACCTTCGTCCCCGTGTGCAGGATTCCGACGGGCCCCTGGAGCTGGTCCGCGCCGACGGATCCGCGTGCGACGCGGTCGATCGTCAGGAAGACCTGCTCGACCATCACGATGGTCTGCCGGAATCCCATCGCGACCGCGGTCAGAGGGTTTCCATTCGCAGAGAGCACCGTGAACTCCGGATCGAAGTAGGTCTCGGGAATGGGGAACGCGTTGCCAAGCCGGCGAAGCGACTCGAGGTCCGCGGCGGCGAGCGTGACTCCGACCGTCTGCGCAACGGACTGCGGGGACGCGTCCTTGACGCCGAAGGAGATCTCCGCCGTCGACTCGACCGGCGTTGCGCGCGCACGGGCGACAAGCGCGGCCCGGAGTGCGGCCAGGCTTGCGACCGGCCTGCCGTCGACGGTGATGACGGAGCCGAGCGGCACCGTCGCGAGGGCCGCCGCCGGCGTCGTCACCTCGCGCTCGTCCACCATCGCCCGCTCGATCGTCTGCGCAAGCAGAGGCAGGTCCCAGGCCGGCTCGAGATAGATGCCGACCCGGCCCTCCCGATCGGTGCGCACGATCACATCGGTCTCGACGCCGTCCCGCAGCACGCGCGCGTCGATGCGCTTCGAGGGGTTCGCGCGGAGGTAGGCCATGAGCTGCGGGATGCGCGGCGCGGCGAGCTCGCCGACCCGGAGAAACGCGTCGCCTTCGCGGAGCACATCCCTGTTGCCGCTCTCGGGGGCGAACTCGAGCACCCGTCCGAGCGGTGCGAGCCCGATCAGCGACGCGTCGGCGCCGAGATCACCTGGCAGCCGGACGACCGGGAACTCCGGACGGAGCGCGAGCGTGGTCGTCGCGGACCGCTCCCCGCCGCCGTCGCCTGGAGTGGACCATTCGACGACGACGGTGTCCGCCTCAGCTTCGCGCGCCGAGCGTGCGACCTCGGCAAAGGTCGAGACGCGCCTGCCGTCGACCGACACGATGCGCGAACCGGGTCCGATCCCCGCCGAAGCCTCGAGCCCGAGCCTCGACAGCATCCGCAGCACATCCTCGCGCGAATCGCGGACATCGGTGAGGGCCGCGCTCCGCGCGGGATCGACGCCGATCGAGAGCAGGCCGCTTCGCTCGTCGCGCACCGGCGTGACCGAGTAGTCGAGCCGCTGGCCGTCGCGGTCGAGCGAGACCTCGAGCGCCGCGCCCGGCTTCGCCATCGCGGAGGAGACGCGGAGGTCAATGAATGTCCGCGTCTCGTCGCCGTCGACCGAGACGATGCGGTCGCCTGGTCGGATACCGGGAGCGGCGCCCGGGGTGCGCGGCTCGGCGAGCGCGGCCGGCGAGCCCGGCACCACGAAGCCGACCGTCGGTGCCGGAAACCTGACGCCTGCAAGAAACGCCACGAGGAATAGGACGATCGCGAGCGCGAGGTTCGCGGCGATTCCCGCAAGGATCACCACCGCACGCCGTGGAATCGTCGCCTTGCCGAAGCTGCGTGCATCCGAGCTCGTGGCCTCGGGATTTCCGTCCTCCTGGCCGAGCATCCGGACATAGCCGCCAAGCGGAAGCGCCCGGAACGAGTACTCGGTCTCACCGATCCCGAGCGCGACCCGCTCATCGTCCGACATCTCGATCGGCCGGCGCCCGTGCGCGCGCACCACCTTCGCGTCGGCTGATCCGAGGCAGAAGCCGACTCCGCCGCGGTAGCTCGCGACGCACGGCCCCATCCCGATCGCGAACCCGTCTGCCCGGATGCCCGCCCATTTTGCGGCGAGGAAATGCCCGAGCTCGTGGATGAAGATCAGGAAGCCGAAGCCGAGGAGAACGAGGAGAAATCCGGAAAGCGCGCTCACGGCGCCATCCTATGCGTGGACGAGCGACTCTGCCCGTGCGCGCGCCGACCGGTCCGCCGCGAGGACATCGTCGAGGGACGACACGCGGGACACGGGCGTCGCGTCCAGCGTCTCGCGCACGAGCTCGGCGATCTCGAGGAACCCGATCCGGCCGCCGAGAAACGCGGCGACGGCGACCTCGTTGGCCGCGTTCAGCACCGCGCCCGAGTCGCCTCCCGCCGCGATCACCCGATGCGCCAGCGAGATCGCCGGGAACCGCGCGTGGTCGACGGGCTCGAAGTCGAGCGAGCGCAGCGCCGCGAAGTCGAGCTTGCGCGAGGGGCCGTCGAACCGCTCGGGGTCGCACAGCGCCTGCTGGATCGGCGTCCGCATGTCCGGGGGCGAGAGCTGCGCGAGCACGCTGCCGTCGAGGTACTCGACGAATCCATGCACGACCGACTGGGGATGGATGATCGCGTCGATCCGCTCGGCGCCCAGGCCGAACAGCCAGTGCGCCTCGACGAGCTCGAGCGCCTTGTTCATGAGCGACGCGCTGTCGATCGTGACCTTTGCGCCCATGCGCCAGGTCGGGTGCGCGAGCGCATCCTCGATCCGCGCACGCGACATCTCCTCGCGCGACTTCAGGCGGAACGGGCCGCCGCTCGCCGTCAGCACCACACGGCGGACCTCCTCCATCGAGGTCGATGCCTTCAGGCACTGGAAGAGCGCGTTGTGTTCGCTGTCGACGGGGATGATCCGCACGCCGGCGCGCGCGGCGGCCGGCATCACAACCGCACCGGCTGCGACGAGCGCCTCCTTGTTCGCGAGGGCGATGTCGCAGCCGCACGCGATTGCAGCAAGGACCGGCCGTATCCCGGCCGCGCCGACCATGGCCGCGAGCACGAGGTCGCCGGGGCGCGCCTCCTCCGCGAGCATCTCGCAGGCGGCATCCGCGCCGCGGTAGATGCGGCCAGACAGGCTCTCCGGGGGCGGGTCGGCGAGTCCGTTCCCGTCGGCGATGGCAAGCGCGGGGGTGCCGTGGTCACCGCGGAACTCTTGGGCCTGTTCCGCGAGCAGCGTGCCGTTCCGGGCTGCAGCGAGCCCCGCCACGACGAAGCGCCGTGCGCCTCGGCGGTCGAAGTCGCGAACGACATCGAGCGCGCTCGTACCGATGGATCCGGTCGAGCCGAGGATGAACACTCGCCTGAAGCGGTCGCGACTCACTCGTCGCCGCCACCCTTTGGCCGCTCGCCTGGAGCGAGCTTGCGCACCCGTCCACCGTAGAGCGACCGAGGCTTGGGTGGCTGCGGTGCGGCTGGAGCCGGGGACGACTGCTGAGGCTCGGGCCGGGATTCGCCCCGGTTGTTGCCCCGGTTGTCGCCCCGGTTCGCGCCACGGTTGTCGCCACGGTTGTCGCCACGGTTGTCGCCGCGGCCTTGATTCCCACCATCGCGGCGTCCATCCCGCCGTCCATCCCGCCGTCCATCGCCTCCGCCGCCTCGGCGTTCCTCGCCGCGGGGACGGTCTCCGCCGCTGTTCCCGCCGCCGCTCCCGCCGCCGCTCCCGCCGGCTTCGCCGTCGCGCCTGCGGCCGCGTCCGCCGCGCCGTCGACGCTTGCGCCGACGGCCGCCACGGTCGCCATCCCCGCCGCCGTTCGCTTCGCCGTCGGACGAGTCATCGGAGGAGTCATCGGAGGAGTCGTCGGACGAGCCGTCGGACGAGTCGTCGGATGTGACGCCGTCTCCATCATGCGAAGTCTCGGCATCGGCCGAATCGGACTCGTCGGCACGCTCGTCCGAATCGTTCTCATCTTGCGCCGAATCGTCCGCGTCGGAGTCGCGCTCGGCGCCTTGCGATCCAGCCGAGTCGCCGGTCCCGTCAGGCTGCCCGTCGCGATCGCGGCCACCACGGCCACGACGACGGCGTCGCCGGCGCTTGCGACGGCCACCTTCACCGGCCTCGCTCGAGTCCAGGTCGCCTGCCGGCGCGTCGGCCGACGCTGTATCGGGTTCGGGCTCCGGCTCGGGCACGTCGAACGGCGGCTTGCCGTAGGCCTTGCGGATTGCATCGCCCTGCTCGCCGGTGAGCATGGACTGGTGGCCCTTCACCTCGATGCCGAGCTCGGCGCACTTGGCGAGGACTTCCTTGCTCGTGAGCTCGATCTCCTTCGCGAGTGCATGCACGCGGATCGGATCGCTCGGCTCACGCGGCGGAGGCGGGGGAGCGACGCGTCGCGGGGCGGGCGCGGGCGCGCGATCGCGCTGATCCGCGCCAGAATCCCCATCACGGCTCTCGCCATCACGGGCCTCACCGTCACGGCCCTCTCCGTCACGATCGCGCCCGCGACCTCCGCGACGGCGACGACGACGGCGGCGGCGGCCGCCACCCTCTCCATCCTCACGGCGCTCGCTCGTCTCGCCATCCGAGTCGCCATCCGCGTCACGGTCCTCAGACCGCGCGGCCTCGCGCTCGGCGGCCTCCTCCGCGTCGAGTGCGTCGCTGATGCTCGGCTCGTCCTCGACGAGGTCCGGAAGATCCTCGAAGCCGCCCGACAGGATCATCGAGGTCGCGTCTGCTGCAGCCGGCTTCCTCCTGCGGCGACGGCGGCGTCGGCCTCCACCCTGTCCTCCCTGGCCATCGGCACGCGACTCGCCCTGGCCGGTCGCATCGTCGTCCTCCTCGATCTCCGTCGGCAGGCTCGCGAGCGCAGGCACCGGCAGCTTGCGCGGCCGGTCGAGCTCGACATCGGCGTTGCGCTCGTCGTAGGCGTAGAGGTCGACGCGGTCGACCGCGATCGCCTCGCTGATCCGCACTGCGATCTTCTTGCCGAAGAGGTCCTCGAGCTCGACGAGCGTGCGGCGCTTCTTCGACAGGAGCACCGCGGCGACCTTCGCCGAGCACACGACCTCGACGCGGGCGACCTCGGTCATGTCGAGCGTGAACTGCACGCGCCGGATCGCGTCGGCCGCGACGGTGTCCGGCATGCGGATCTCGCCGAGGCCCTGGCAGTGGGGGCAGTCCATGTAGTGCGTCTTCCGAAGGCTCGGGCGCATGCGCTGGCGCGTCATCTCGACGATGCCGAACTCGCTGATCTGCGACACGGTCGTCTTCGCGCGGTCCTTCTGGAAGTGCTTCTTGAGCCGGTCCTCGATCTCGCGGCGGTGCTTGATCGACCGCATGTCGATGAGGTCGTTCACGATCACGCCGCCGAGATCGCGCAGGCGGAGCTGGCGGGCGATCTCGTCGACGGCCTCCTGGTTGGTCTGGTAGGCGTTCGTCTCGCTGTCGCGGGCGCTGCGCGAGCGCCCCGAGTTCACATCGATCGCGACGAGCGCCTCGGCCTGGTCGATGACGAGCGCCCCGCCCGACGGGAGGGGAACCTCTCGCGCGTGGATGAGGTCCACCTGACGCTCGACATCGAACGCGTGGAAGACCGGCATGCGGCGATCCCAGAAGTGGACGCGCGTCGCGGTGCGCGGCGAGACGACCTCGAGGAACGCCCGCGCACGGGCGAACGCGCTCTCGCTGTCGCAGACGATGCCGTCGACCGACACATCGATCGAGTCGCGGATCGTGCGGAGCAGGATGTCGCCCTCGGCGTACAGCTGGCAGGGGGCGCCGACCGCGTCCATGCGCTTCTCCATCACCTGCCAGAGCCGGGTGAGGTACTGCGCGTCGCGCGCGAGCTCGGTGCGGGTCGCGTCGAAGCCCGCCGTCCGCAGGATGAACCCGAAGCCCTCGGGAAGGTTCAGCGAGTCGAGGATCTTCCGCATCTTGCGGCGGCCCTCCTCGTCGTCGACCTTCCGCGAGACGCCGACATTGTCCATGTCCGGCATCATCACGAGGAGGCGGCCGGGGATCGACAGGTAGCTCGTGACCGTCGGCCCCTTCGAGCCGAGGCCCTCCTTGAGGACCTGGACCGTGATCTCCATTCCGCGCTTCAGCGCGTCCTGGATCAGCGGGCGGGCGCGGCGGGGCACCTTCTTGCCGACCTTCTCGACGGACTTCTCGCTGTCGCCGCGGTTGGCGGGGAAGTACTTCGGATGCAGGTCGGAGATGTGGAGGAAGCCGTTGGCGCCCTCGCCGAAGTCGACGAAGGCGGCCTGGATCGCGGGCTCGACATTGACGACCCGGGCCTTGTAGATCGAGCCGACATTCGTCGAGGTCGCGGCACGCTCGGAGAAGAACTGCACGAGCTTGCCCTGCTCGAGGATCGCGATGCGCGTCTCGTCGCCGGGAACATCGTTGACGATGACGAGCTGCTTCGGCTTCTCGCCGCGGTGCGCCACCAGGGGGTCGTCGGACTCGTCGACGACCGGCTCGGCGGGTGCGTCGAAGGCGGTCATCGAGGCGCGTGCGTAGGCGGCCGCGGCGTCCTCGGCGTCGAGCATGGCCTCGGTGTCCGCCTCCTCGAGGGCGAGCTGCTCCTCGGGGGTGAGATCGGGCGTCGCCTCCTCCTCCGCGGCCTGTTCGTCGAGGAGCTCGTCGGCGTCGGCGAAGCCGAATCCGACGCCGGGGTCGGCGGGAAACTCGGGCGCATCGGGCGCGGCGTGCGCGCGCGGTTCGGTGCCGGTCCCGTCGATCGAGTCAACCGGTCGGACCTGGCTGTCCGCGTGGTCCCGACCGTGGGTGCTGTCCATGCTGTCTGTGCAATCTTCCATGCGCTGCCACTTCTCTCTGGCCGAAGCCAGTCTGCGAAGCGGTCGGCGGATCGGGATCGATCCTTCCTGGAACTGCCTCGGATGAGGCGGTGGAGGGCTGGGTGCGGCGCGGCCGAGGGCGCGCGCCAGTCGGGCGAGTGCGACTCCGAGACAATCGGGTCGCCTGTGCTCGCCTCGCGTGTCCGCTGCCGGAACCTGCGGGGGCCGGGCGGAGCCGCGGCGGGCAGGAGCATGCGCAGCGGCGCACGCGATGTTCGTTTCGGCCACGAGTCGCGCAGTCGCGCGGTGTTTCGTGGCCGCCCAGCCGTCCGGCGGGCCGTGCACGCGCTGTCTCGCGCGGTCGCAGGGCCTTCGTTCCGGGAGGGGAGCGCAGAGCGCTCACGCCAACGGCTTCAAGTTCGGATGTCCGATCCAGTCTCGTTTCACTCGGCGATCCAGCCGCCGAACGATTCAGGATCGATTTTTCTGAGTTCGTCGCGGAGGGTGTTGAGCACCTGCCGCTCGGAATCGAACGAACCAACCCGGCGGGCCAGCTGTTCGCAGTGTTCGATGTCCACCGACCGGATCACACGCTTGATGAGCGGGATCTGGCTCGGGACAAGCGACAGTGTACGCAGTCCGAGCCCGATGAGCAACATGGTGTAGATCGCCTCTCCGGCGATCTCTCCGCAGAGAGAAACATCGATTCCCGCTCTTCTGCCCGACCGGATCACCTGCTTGACGAGATACAGGACCGCCGGAGAGGCCCCGGTGTAGAGGTTCGCCACCCGCTCGTTGCCCCGGTCGACCGCCAGCGTGTACTGGATCAGGTCGTTCGTGCCGATCGAGAAGAACGCGCATTCGTCGGCGAAGGCCCGGGACAGGAGGGCCGCGCTCGGGACCTCGACCATGATGCCGGTCTGGATGCCGCGGTCGAACGGGATTCCCTCCTCGTCGAGCTCCTCGCACACATCGTTGAGGATCATCTTCGCCTGACGGAGCTCCATCAGCGTCGAGACGAGCGGGAACATCACCTTCATCTGCCCGTAGGCCGAGGCCCGGAGGATCGCGCGGAGCTGCGTCTTGAAGAGCTCGCGGTTCTGGAGGCAGTACCGGATCGAGCGGAGTCCGAGGAACGGATTCCGCTCCGGCTCGTGCGCGCGCTGCTGGGTGTACTTGTCCGCGCCGAGGTCGAGCGTTCGGATGGTGCACGGTCGGCCCGCAAGGAGTTCGAGCGTCCTCCGGTAGGCCGCGAACTGCTCGTCCTCGCTCGGCTCGTGGTCGTTGGTGAGGTAGAGGAACTCGGTGCGGTAGAGCCCGACCCCATCGCCGCCGTTGGCGAGCACGCTCTCGACCTCGTGCGGGAACTCGATGTTGCCGAGGAGCTGGATGCGGGTGCCGTCCTTCGTCACCGCCTCGAGGGGCGCGGTCTCGCGCAGCACCTTGCGGTACGCGCTGAAGCGGTCCTGCTGCGTGCGGTACTCCTGCAGCGTGCGTTCGTCGGGCCGGATCACCACCACGCCGGTGTCGCCGTCGACGATCACGAGGTCGCCGTCCTCGGCGCGCTCCATGATCCGCTGGCAGCCGACGACGCAGGGGATCTCGACGGCCCGCGCCACGATCGAGGTATGGCTCGTGCGGCCGCCGAGATCGGTGGCGATGCCGAGGACCTTCGTCCGGTCCATGCCCGCGGTCTGCGACGGCGTGAGCTCGTGCGCCACGACGATGACGCTCTCCGAGAGCTTCGACAGGCGCGATTCGTTCTCGCCCATCAGCTTGCCGAGCACCCGGCGCTCGAGGTCGAGGACATCGTTCGCCTTCTGCCGGAAGACCTCGTTGCCGATCGCCTTGAACTGGTCGGTCACCTTCTTGAAGCTGTCGGCGACCGCGAGCTCCGAGTTGACGAGGTCCCTGCGGACGCGATCGCGCATCGGTCCGAGGAGCGCGGGGTCCTGGACGAGGCCGAGATGGAAGCCGAAGATCTTGGCTGCCTCGCGCCCGAGCTGCTGCTCGGTGCGGTCGCGGAGCAGCACGAGGTCCGCCACGGTGTCGCGGAGCGCGCCTTCGAGCCGCGAGAGCTCCGAGTCGACCTCCGCCGGATCGATGTCGCGGTGCGGCACATGGGTCTCGGCCTCGCCGAGGACGAACACGCGGCCGATCACGATGCCGGGGGAGACGGGGATGCCCTTGACCGTCTGCATCGCGCGGGGTTGGGACTGGCCGTGGGGCATCGGACGGGCAGTCTAGCGAGTGGGAAAAAGGCGGCCGCCCGCGGGGTCCGCGGGCGGCCGGGTCATGCTTCTTGCCACGCTTCTGGCGATGCCTCTGGCTGCGGTCAGTTCTGGTCCTTCACCTCGTACTCGGCGTCGATGACATCGTCCTTCTTCGCGCCGCTGTCGGACTGGGCGCCGGCGGCGCCCTCGGACTTCGCGCTTTCGTACGAGATCTTGCCGAGCTCCTGCGCCGCCTGGTTCAGCGCGTCGAGCGCCTTCTGGATCGCGGCCGGGTCGTCGCCCTTCACGCGCTCCTCGACATTCGAGATCGCGCTCTCGACCGTGCTGCGCGTCGCCGCCGGGACCTTGTCGCCGAGGTCGGTCATCGCCTTCTTCGTGGCGTAGACGATCTGCTCCGCCTGGTTCCGGAGGTCGACGAGCTCGCGGCGCTTCTTGTCGGCGTCGGCGTTGGCCTCGGCCTCGCGCTTCATCTTCTCGATGTCGTCCTTCGACAGGCCCGACGAGCCGGTGATCTTGATCTCCTGCTTCTTGCCGGTGGCCTTGTCGGTCGCCGACACATTCAGGATGCCGTTGGCGTCGATGTTGAACTCGACCTCGATCTGCGGCGTGCCGCGCGGCGCGGGCGGGATGCCGGTCAGGTCGAACTTGCCGAGGCTGCGGTTGTCGCCGGCCATCGGGCGCTCGCCCTGCAGGACATGGATCGTCACCGAGCTCTGGCTGTCCGCGGCCGTCGAGAAGGTCTCCTTCTTCGAGGTCGGGATGGTCGTGTTCCTCGGGATGAGCGTGGTCATCACGCCGCCGAGCGTCTCGACGCCGAGCGAAAGCGGGGTCACATCGAGGAGGAGCACATCCTTGACATCGCCGACGAGCACGCCGCCCTGGATCGCGGCGCCGATCGCCACGACCTCGTCTGGGTTGATCGAGCGGTCGAGCGCGTCGGTCTTGAAGATCTCCTTCGCGATCGCCTGCACCTTGGGGATGCGGATCGAGCCGCCCACCATCACGACCTCCTGGACATCGGAGGCGTTGAGCTTGGCGTCCTTCAGCGCCTGCTCGCACGGGCCGCGGAGCCGCGTGAAGAGGTCGGCGCACAGGTCCTCGAACTTCGCGCGCGTGACGGTCACCTGCAGGTGCTTCGGCCCGGTCTGGTCGGCCGTGATGAACGGCAGGTTGACCGTGGTCTCCATCTGCGTCGAGAGCTCGATCTTCGCCTTCTCAGCCGCCTCCTTGAGGCGCTGGAGCGCCATCGCGTCCTTCGTGATGTCGATGCCTTCCTTCTTGCGGAACTCGTCGGCGAGGAAGGTGATCACGCGGTCGTCGAAGTCGTCGCCGCCGAGGTGGCCGTCGCCGTTGGTCGAGAGCACCTCGAACACGCCGTCGCCGAC
>Ga0078894_10001703_pt1 | contig 16490 bp, 17 predicted proteins | sample LauGreSu1BDMLBSD_2_FD_67506 | JGI IMG/M metagenome (GOLD analysis project Ga0078894, IMG submission 67506) | Freshwater lake microbial communities from Lake Michigan, USA - Su13.BD.MLB.SD (version 4) (version 4) | ecosystem: Environmental > Aquatic > Freshwater > Lake | place: Lake Michigan... | reverse complement strand
TCCTTTGGGGTCCTCCAGGAATTGGCAAATCAGATATTATCAAACAGTTGGGTACAGAACTTGACGCACATGTGATTGACGTTCGTTTGTCACTGTGGGAACCTACCGACATTAAAGGTATTCCATATTTTGATTCAAACTCAAATACAATGGTTTGGGCACCTCCTAGCGAATTGCCAAGCAAAGACTTTGCTAAAAATCACAAACAAATTATCCTGTTTATGGATGAAATGAACTCTGCGGCGCCTAGTGTACAGGCGGCGGCGTATCAACTAGTTTTGAATCGTAAAGTTGGCACTTATGAGTTGCCAGATAACGTAGTAATGGTTGCCGCTGGTAACCGTGAAACTGACAAAGGTGTTACTTATCGTATGCCTGCTCCGTTGGCTAACCGTTTTGTTCACTTGGAAATGACAGTGGATTGGGACGACTACTTTGAGTGGGCGGCTGAAAACAAGATCCATAAAGACGTTGTGGGCTTTTTGACATTCAGTAAGAAAGACTTGTACGACTTTGATCCAAAGTCTAGCTCACGTGCCTTTGCTACTCCACGTAGCTGGTCATTTGTTAGCGAATTGCTACATGACGATGACACTAGTGTTGACACACTTACTGACTTGGTTTCAGGTTCAGTAGGCGAAGGTCTTGCTGTTAAGTTTATGGCGCATCGTAAGATTTCTAGCAAAATGCCTAACCCAGCTGACATCCTTAGCGGTAAGGTTACAAAAATGGAGTCTAAAGAGATTTCGGCAATGTACTCGCTTACTGTGTCATTGTGCTACGAATTGAAAGACTCTTGCGATAAGAAAGCTAAAGATTGGAACAAACAAGTTAACAACTTCTTTAAGTTTATGATGTCTAACTTTGAAACAGAGTTGGTTATTATGGGCACTAAGTTGGCGTTGTCTACTTACAAGTTGCCGTTGGATCCAGACGAAATTGAATGTTTCGATGACTTCCACGCTAAGTTTGGTAAGTACATTGCGGCGGCTACTGAGAAGTAATTTGGCATAGTACCAATTGACAGGACCCGCGGGTCCTGTTATAATATATACATAGAGTAAACAAACGGAGCAACAATGTCACATTTAGATCCAATTATTGATAAAATTATTGTAGCACGAGTAGGCTTGCTACTGCGCCATCCATTCTTTGGTAATATGGCAACTCGTTTACAAATTAAAGACGGCAGTGATTGGTGTGCTACTGCCGCAACAGACGGACGTACTATTTTCTTCAATCGTGAATTTTTTGCTCCGTTGAGTGTTAAACAAATTGAGTTTGTTATTGCTCACGAAATTCTTCATAATGTATTTGACCATATGGGTCGTAATGAAGGACGTGATCGCAAAATCTTTAACATTGCCGCTGACTATTGTGTAAACGGACAATTAGTTCGTGACCGTATTGGTGAACACGTTATCGAAGGTATCCAAATTTTCCATGATTCTAAATACTATGGATGGGGTGCTGAACAAGTTTACGACGACATCTATAATAAGATGGACGATGAACAATTGGCTGCTCTTGGTCAGTTGCTCGACGATCACGTTGACTGGGGTGATAAGGATAGTAACGGTAACAGCAACAAGCCGTCTTACACTAAAGAAGAATTAAAACAAATTCGAGACGAGATTCGCGAAGCTACAATGGCGGCGGCACAAGCCGCAGGTGCTGGTAATGTACCAGCTAACGTACAGCGAATGATCAAAGAACTTACTGAAAGTAAAATGAACTGGCGTGAAATTTTGCGTCAACAAATCCAAAGTACAATTAAAAATGACTATTCGTTTATGCGACCTAACCGTAAGGGGTGGCACATGAATGCTATCTTGCCAGGTACTAACTTTGATGAAACAATTGACATTTGCGTTTCAATTGATATGTCAGGTTCTATTGGAGACCAGCAAGCTAAAGATTTCTTATCAGAAATTAAAGGCATTATGCAAGAGTACAAAGACTTTAACATTAAATTGTGGTGCTTTGATACCCGAGTGTACAACGAAGCCGACTTTAACGGTTATACCGCAGACGAATTTGATGACTACGAAGTGCGTGGTGGTGGTGGTACTGAGTTCGACGTGAACTGGGATTACATGAAAGAGCATGACATTCAACCTAAAAAGTTTATCATGTTCACAGACGGATATCCTTGGGGTTCATGGGGCGATGAAAACTACTGCGATACATTGTTTATTATTCACGGTAACGATACTATTGTTCCACCATTTGGTGAATATGCGTATTACGAAGAAGCAAAACAAGCGGCTTAATTATGGCATTAAAAAACGGCAAGCCCAACCCGTTGAATTATTACGACATTCGGAGGGTAGAGTTTGCCGCTCCACACTTTAAATATACCGTAATAGAAAAATATAACCCCACTCTTATGAAGGGGTTAGATTCGTGGATTCGACACAATCTAAACAATAGATACTACATAGGACAAGGTATAACCCTTGATCCTACAAATACTATCGTATATACTACTCGAATTGGATTTGAAAGCGAGAAGGAGCTCAGTTTCTTCACAATTGCCTGTCCACATTTACAATCGAGATAAATTATATACGTGCTTTCCAAAGGAGATATTATGACTGAACAAGTACAACAACCGCAAGAAGAACAAAAGGCCCCAGAAGCGCAAGCTGAAGGCGCAGAATTAAACATTCAAGATTTAAACGCAATGAAAGTAATCATTGACATTGCTAGCTCACGTGGCGCATTTAAGCCAAATGAAATGGCAGTAGTTGGACAAACATATAACAAACTAACAACATTCTTAGATCAAGTTGCTAAACAAGCAGAAGCATCTAAGGCAGGAGCATAATATGCAATCATTAAAACACGTAGGTAGAATGAAAACTACTGGTAAAAAAGTACTAGTAGCATACCGTACTCTACCAGGTGATGCTTATAGCGCACTAGTAATTCCAACAGAGAATATGCCAGATCAATTGCACAATGCTATTATTAACTTAGTAGAAAGTCCGGCTGCTCAAGAATCATACGAATTTGCTGAAGCATTGGATCGTACACAGTTTCCGGACGGAAGCCGTATGTTGCCAAACTTACATCAAAATGGCAGACTAATCAAAGTTGATACTAGTCAAGTAGAAATGACTCCTACTATTGGAGTATCGATTCTTCTTTCAGAACTTAATCAAATTATTGCCGAACAGCGTGGTATTGCTGTAGATGGCTTATCAATTAGTCCTCGTGAAAACGATACTGCGATTGAACGAGAAATTCCTGCTGTGCCAGATGACGTTGCTAAAACAACATCAACTAGTGTAACAGAAAATGCTCCAGTAGTTGCCCCAGCTGGTACTCCAGAAGATCAAGCTAAATTTTATCGCTCACAAGCAGACAAATTAGCAAAAGAAGCTGCAGCAATGCGCCGATTGGCTGAGGAGTTGGTTCCGACCAAAAAAGTTAAGTGACAACAAAAGGGAAAGCTCTTCCCAAAGAAGTCATTGATCGTTGGCCTGAGGTATTCGGAGAAGTAAAACTTAACGTGTTACCTCTTAGGTACCTTGAAGCGGTAATTATTACATTTCACGATGGCAAAATTTGGGAAATAAAAGTAACAACAAAGACTAAAAGTAGTGGATGGGACGTCTTCGAAAAGAACCTATCTGAGCTGTTTAGATCCTACGAAAAAAAGATCGACAATATTGATTTTAAACTTGATACTGAAAAAGTTAAAAAAGATATTGAGCGTGGAACCCAACGTTTTTTAAAGAAAAGAAAACTGTAAATGAATGTTAAATTAATATCGTTTAGCGAAGCTAGCAAAGAAATGATTGACGAAGGTATTGATAATGCCCAAGAATTGATTGCGTTCTGCGCTAGAGTTAGTAATCCTGCTAATCAACTTAATACTGAAACTAGTGAAAAACTTATTCGTTATCTAGTAAAACACAAGCACTGGAGTCCTTTGGAAATGGTTAGTGCTTGTTTAGAAATTACAACAACGAGAGATATTGCTAGACAAATTCTTAGACATAGAAGTTTCAGTTTTCAAGAGTTTAGTCAGCGTTACGCAGATCCAACAGCAGAACTTGACGAAGCATTTGTATTACGTGAAGCACGATTCCAAGATACAAAGAATAGACAGAATAGTGTAGAGCTAGATCTTTCTAACGATGAGCAACGGAATCTTGCTTACGAATGGGAACGTGCTCAGAAGCGTGTACTGTTTAGTGTTAAGCAAGAATACCAATGGGCTATTAAAAACGGTATTGCCAAAGAGCAAGCACGAGCAGTATTGCCAGAAGGCCTTACTGTAAGTCGCTTGTACATGAACGGTACATTACGTAGTTGGATTCACTTTATTGAATTGCGTAGTGCTAATGGTACACAAAAAGAACATCAAGAAGTAGCTAAGATGTGTGCTACGGTAATTGCCCAGGCATTTCCTATGGCAAGCGAATTTGTTCAAACTGACTCTTAAGCCAATCAAAATCGTTAATTAAAGACAATGCCGGATTATTTCCGGCATTTTCACATCCGTACTTGTTTCCAGCGAGTGCGCCTGAATAGGCATAATAGCCATATGGCACAGCATCGTTAATTGTACACCATTGATGTAATCTAGACAACGACTCTGGATTATTAATAACTGCTAACTTACAACATTCTCTAAATGCACTACGCCATGCGCTAAAAGGATCAGTATTAAATGCTGTAATGTTACTGAGTTCTTCTACTACTTTAAACTGGTTACTAATGTTCATAGTCATGTCGGTAGTAGTTGTATCCATGTTTATTGTCAGTTGTCTTGGCAATAACTTAACGCCACCATAACCGTATTCTAAACCATTAACAGGATTTTTACTTCTCCAAACATGTACAGTGTTTAAATTATATTCGTCTACAATATAACTAAAATCAAACGAGTCAACAATAATAGCATCGCCGTCTACAACCCAAAACATTTTTGTAAAACATTTTTTGGCGGCGGCTATATGAGCATTGTGAATGCCTTTAATTCCATGTATGCGTTTAGCTAAAGGAAATCGAGCTTTTAGCTTTGAAAAATTTTCATCCGCATTAGGTTCATTATAACTGATAAAAATAATATCGTACATTATCGTTTGCGTATAATTCTTGGAGTATTATTATAGACTGTTTTAAAAAATCTACTAGCATCTGGGTCTAAATCAACAACGTCAATTTTAGATTTTTCTCTAAGTTCTTTGCCATAAAATTTACACTGATCTATAGCAACATCATCTGCTTGATCTGCATGATGCTCGTTCCAGTAGGTAGTGAGATAATCAAAGTCACGAACATTAGCATAGTCCCAATCTGTACAATTGGTAAGGTATGCTCCTTCTCGGGCGCCTAATACAGACCAAAAACCATTTTCAACATCAGCACCAATATTACACCAAATTAGTAATCGATGAAAGTTTTGCCACCAAATCTTTTTAAGGTCGCCAACTTTAGCACCTTGGTCCAGTGACATCTTTACACCCTCACGGAATCCGGCTCTCCATGCTTGAAATGGATTTCCGTTAGTAAAGCTCTCACTATAATTATCGTTAAATTGGTAATATCTATCATCGAAGCAAAACTCAACTTTTCCCTTAACGTCATTAGGATCTGAGTTTTCATGTGTACGCATATTGTTAACAAATTCTCGTGTCCACAATTTTAAACCACCGTTACCATACATTAATCCGTTAACATGAACTTTGCCGCACCAACTAAAAACATTGTCGCTAGATAGTCCTAACGCATCCAAATCAATTTCAACTTCTTGGAATGACGGGTCTACAATGTTATCAGCATCTACTGTAACAAAGTACTCAGTATCACTTAAAGCGGCGCAGGCCTTGTGAGCTGAATCACTGCCCTTAACACCGTGTACTCTTTTTGCCCAAGGAAATTTTCCTAATAAATCTGCGTAATTTTTTTCTGCGTTAGGTTCGTCATAACTTAGAAAAATAATATCCTGGTCTATAATTTTAATTTTATTATTCATGTGTTACCTTTAATCCGTATGATTTAAACACAAGTTTTGAACTGATAGAAATCTTATCAATTTTATGTTCTAACGAAGTTGTAAACGGAATCTTAATACTGCTACTATCTAGCAGGTGTTGTAAATCAATGTATATTGTCCTAACTAAAAAGTCAAGGTCACTTTCTAATGTTACAAAAAATACTAACTTTGATGTTAAGATGTAATCTTTATAAGTTGTCTTAACAGCATCTGTTAGTGACACATGCCATAATTTTAAAGGACCGTTCCACTCAACTATACACTCAGCGTGGGGATTTTCTGATATCCATTCAAATACATTATTCTTAAATGTATACCCTTCATTGCCTACCGGAATAACTGCTAAGACTGTAGTATTATCAGCAAGACGTTTATGACCAACAACATAGTCTTTAAAATCCTGAGCACCAGTTAACAGTCCTTCAATATCAGAAAATTCAACTTCGATGCCGTGTTCAAATACAGAACTTTTTTCGTTAGTTGCTGATAAAATTGCGCCAGTTTTTTTATTGTAGTACACATAATACTTAGGTAATTTAGTTGCCATTATTCAACTCCTCTAACCGCTGTATTATCTTCTTAGATAAAAAACTTTTTTCAGTATAGTGAAATAATTTACTTTGTTTTATGTTACCTACAATTAATTCGCCTTTGGTATTCAATACATAAGATACACTGTCTTGCCAATTAGTTGTGGGCAAATCCCAACCTTGTATAAATGATTTCATATGTACGAATGCTAACGGACTACACTGCTGAATAATTTCATCTTCAAGTCCAGATAATTTAATTGCGATTGCTGTTGCTAAATCCATACTAGGTTCTAGTTGTGGTGTATTAGGAGCAAAGGTGCCTCGACAAAATTCCCAGTGCGTTACAACAAACTCAATTATTTTGTAAAATTCAAAGGCTGTTTGATTCTTTTTAAAATAATGTAGCGCACAATAAGGACTAGGCAGACTATTTGAAATAAATGCTTTTCTGTGTACAGTATCAATTACAGATTCAAGTTTATGATTAGTTATTTGAGAACAGTATGTTATACTGTAAGGGCTACAAAAATTCCACCAACTATTAATATCTTCTAACATGATCATATCACTATCTAGTACTATAGTTTCTTCGTACGGTGTTACATGATACAATTTCCATCGATGCTCGGCAGCATATCTTGTTGAGGTATTTGTATCAACCCAAGGTATTGGAACTATATTATCAAAGACTTTTTGATATTTTTTAGGAACAATATCATTAGTAACTAAGGTTACATTCTTATGAGTGTGTTGGCTAAATTTAATGCTCAGTGCTAGGGCATAGGCTTGCTGAACATAGTTAACACTATTAGTGTTTTGAGCGAATATTAAAAACCCCTTAGACAAGTTGCTCTCCTTCTAATATACGAAGCAGACTGATCTTATTCATAACATGCACGTCAATGCCTGATGTTTTTACTGCTAGATATTGTCCAAGGTGGCTCTGTTTCTCTACGAGAAATTTAAACTTATCATCTTTCATCTCAATTAAAATATCTCGATCTTGAATGTATGTCATAGTACCTGGTAACGGTGTAGCAAATTGGCCATTTGTTTTACCGTTCATAATGTGTATAGCAATACTAAAAGCATAGTCATTACGATATGTTGCTGAATCGATGCCGTATAAAATTTTAAAATAATTCCAGTTTGCTTTAATATACGTAATTAAATCAAAGAAAGCGGCAGTTACTTTATTTTTTTCAAACACAAAAGCAGTTGCCCAGTAAAACGGAATAGAGTAAGAATTTAATCGTTGGAAACACGCAGTATCTCTCCAGCCTGCTAGATCAAAGCTATTTTGATAAATTTGAAAATCAGCATCTACTTCAAACGCAGACTTTAGTATCGAAGAACTTAAAATATAATCGCTATCAACTACTAGTGTTCGATCATACGGTGTTAAATCATAAGCACGATTTCTTGATAAATTTTTCCACTCTAATTTTTTACTAGCCATTGTTCCGTCATAAAATAATTTTTGAGTAGACGGTTCTGATTGGATTTCAATAATTTTATCAAAGGGGTGTAAGTGAAAGTTTTCATCAAGCCACTTGCGATTGTCAGTTACAATACTAACTGGAATATTTAAAAACTTTTTAATTCTCGTTGCAGCAAATACTGCTAATCTAGTGTAGTCAATACTAGCATTATTATGAGCAAAAATTAATGCGCCGTTGCTCATAGGCTAGTCATATCCTCAATTTTTCTTTTAGATTTAATTTCAGCAAATTTAACAGAATAATCGTTAATGGCTTGAAAGTAGCTGTCTACAATATTATTGTAAAAAGATTGTACATCAGTAATTAAAATTGGAAAGTTATTAGAATCAATAAAAGGAACATCAGAGTTGTGTCCCATTTCTAATACGTTTTTTGTAAAGTTAATTAAGGAATAATCAATTTTAAAAGTACCACCATTAGTGTAGTATATTAATTTTTGATTAAATTCTTCTAAGATTATTCTGCGTTGATTTGATAAGGTTGCCATGTAATTAGCAACTTCAAACGCTTGTTCAATTCGTTCGTCCATAGATAACTCCGTAATGTACTATTATACACTACAGTAGTTATCTGGTCAATACTTTTGAGTTAAACGATTCCGGACGAAGTAGCTGCCGGTGTTGCTACAGTAACCGATCCTGATGATCGATATACTTTTACGTCACTAGTTAATGTACCAGTAACGTCTTCGTCGATATCCCATGGGGGATTTGGAGCTGGCGCAGATGTTGCGTCATCACGGAATTGAATTTCAAATACTAGCTGACTAGTGCTTGGAGCACGAGCATAGATTCTATATGAGTTTGGAACATAACCTGTTGATACAGTTTTTTCGTATACTAGTTGGTTAGTAGTTGTTAGATCATACCAACCAATACTTGTTCCTGATCCGCCACCAGTAGGTGTTGTAGTATCATAGTTAAAGTATACAGTACCAATTCCTGATAAGTTAGAAACCCAAGATTGGTCTTTTGGTGAGCTAGATGTGTTTGTTAAACTAGCACTAAATTCAAATCGACTGCCGGTGTTAAAAAAGTATCTAGCATCGTTATCGCTAGCAAAGTTAATTGTAACTGTTTGTACTCTAACACCGTTCCAGCTAGCAGTTCTTACAATGCTTCCAAAGCTAAGAAATTCACGAGTTGCTTCAGTGACTGGAGGAGCAACTAGTCTGTTAGCAGTAGCAGTGTCGGCGCCTAGCATGTATGCTGCACGAGTTGCTTCTGTAACTTTTACGTTTGTAGCAGGCTGAGTTAATACTGGATCTGTTCCAGTTTGGTGTTTTAAGCACTTAACTAAATCAGTTCTTAAATTGTTCCACTGCGCAACAGATATAATAGCATTTGTAGCAACCTGGCTACTAGATACAGTTTGCCCGTATCCAAAAGTTGCGGAACCAGCGCCTAATACGGTGGCAATCTTTGTTTGAATTGCGTTGTAATCTGTTACTAATATTAATGTATCTTGACCGGCCATGTGTTATCCTCGTTTCGTTTCTATTTAGTAATTAAAGAATTACACATTCAACTAATTTGATGTTAACATCGTCACTAGATTCTAACGCAATGGCAAATACATCAGCATTGTTACCAACAGTTGCTTGAGCAGTACCGTTTGTTCCTGCTACTAAACGTTGGCCTTTCTTTACGTGCCCAACAACTTTAACTGGAATACGTCCTTTAAGAGCAACTACTGTGCCGCCTTCTAATTCGTCATTCATTAAATAAGCTGGGTTTGCGCTAACTGCGCCAATAGCTCTATAACCAACTTGTGCAGCAGTTACTTCTTTGTCGCCGCCAATCATTAATACTGTACCAACATCGTATTCAGCATCAGCTAGATATTTTTCTGCCAAGTCAGCGTAGTTAGCTGATGTAGCTGTTCCATGGAATACATTGGCAAATACATCACTATCAGCATCTCTAGCAACTATAGTGTCTGGACTTGATGAAACTGATGCGTTTAAAAAACTTGTTCCTAACTGTAAAGAGCTTGATTTTGTAGCAGTACCACTAAATGTAACAGCGTGCACTGTTTTATATCTTAAAGAATTGGTACCAATATCAGATTCGTTATCGTAACCCGGAATAATATCTGGGCCAATTAACTTCATAGGAATTGATTCTGTACGGATAGATCCTTTAGTAATGAATACTATTGTATCGTTGAATCCGTTTTGAATTGTAGGAGTTGTATTACTTGCGTTAAACACACGTAATTTAGGTACTGTACCGACAGTATAACCAGCGTCAGAGAAACTAACTAATTGTCCAAATCCTGCGTTATCTGCTTTTACAAACTGGTCAGCACCAAAGCCACCTAGTCTGTCAGCGTTAGTAGCTGTTCCCCAGAATCTAAATCCTGTTTGAGTTTCACCTGGGAATGTTGGATTGTTAGTATTCTTTAATGTAATACCTTGTTGGATTGTTGTAAACCCTTCAATTGCGCTAGTAGCACTGTCTAAAGTAAATACCGCATCTGGACTAATAATAAAAATAGTTTGACCGTTAACGATTGCTTCAATAACTGCGTGAGTATTACTGTTAGTGTCTCGAACACTCTTTGAACGCATTTGCGTAGTTTGAGATCCAGCAACACCCTGTGGGCCAATAAGTGTAAAATCAGCACCGTTCCAAGAATATAACTGTTTGTTTACAGTATCAAACCAGAAATCACCAGTTGTTAAACCTGAAGGTCTAGTTCCCCCAACTTCAGCGCCACCTGTTGTACGGAATTTTGAACCATCATAAAATTTTAACTTACTAGTACCGCTATCATACCACATTTGACCTGCGATAGCTTTAGGCGGAGGATTAGCGTTAGAAAAATTTTCTAGCAAATATAGAAAGTTTTCGTTTTGAATTTCACCGTATCCGGCGTAATTCTTACCGATCATTTTAAGATCAGTAGTTGTGTCAATAGTACCGTCAGCAACTGTAGTTACAACTGCTCCGTTATATCTGTTAATGGTGTATGGCATTTTCCGTTATTCCTTAGTCCTAGTATTTATTCTAATTTGGCTAGTAATCGCAACCTAGATCTTACAAATCAGCCTGGAAAATCCAAGCGCCACTGACCAGGGCAAACTTTTTAGCAGTCCCAGTATCAACACCCCAAATTCTACAGATTGTACCTTCTCTATGTTCATCATCTACAACACTTGCCGGATAAATTTTGTTAATAATTGTTGCAGCAATAGTAGCATCATCAAGACCGCTAATATTTGCTGATAACCCTAATCCTACTGTTTTTGCTGTATTTAGAAGTGTTTGTTTGTTTACTGCGTCTGTTAAGTCTACTGGGTCTTGTAAGCTCGAGATACGTGACATGCTCACATCTACAGTACCGTCAGTTTCAGGACTCTTAGGTACCAAATATATAGTACCTGTACCCTGTGTGCTGTTAACATAACTAATTGTGTTAGCATTAATATAAATGTCGTCAACTTGTAAACTTGTTAATGTTCCAACACTTTCTAAGTTTGGGGCATAGTATGAATATACACTCAACGCATCTAAAAGAGGACTACCGTTAATACTGTAAGATTTTCCAGTTATCAAATCAAGATTTTCAGTACTAGTCCAAGCAGTAGTTGCCTTAGTCCAAGTAAACAACTTATCAGATGACTGGTCTAAACTAGCAATTAATCGGATTCCGCCGCCGGCTGCTGAGTCATCGTCAGGAGCATTAGTTTTAGCCAGTTCAATCTGCGCATCTTCAATTGCTAAGTTAGTGGTGTTAATAGTAGTTGTGGCGCCTTCAACTAACAAATCACCACGGATTCTAGTATTACCGTTAATATCTAGCGTATCAGTAGCTGGGGATAAGTCTGTAGTAAAAATACCAATGCGTTCGTTTTCAGCGTCGATTGTTAAAGCAGTTGATGGCCCGTTACCATTTAAAATATTAATTTTAAAATCTTGATTAATAATGTTTGAATTAAACTGTATATCATCAGTACTGATTTTAATTTCATTATTTTGATTAACGCCTAACACTAACGGAGTAGTATTGGCAATTGTTACTGTTCCGTAAGCTCGTGTGTTGTCAGTGCTTGATAAGAAACTACTAGCTGTTTTAAGAACGTTGCCGTCTCCAACTAACGCATCAGCTTGTGTTACTGGGACTTTAAATTTGATCCCTGAATATGAGCCAACGTTGAAACCAATTTCAATATTGCCAGTGTGGCCGGCAATTGGATTCAACGGTGTGAAAGATTCTTTAGCAAAAATACCCATCAGTGTTTGGGCAACATATAACAAGACTACTGTGTGATTAATACTGTTGTTATCAAGAACATCAATTGCTTGTAATCCACTAATACCTTGTTGCTGTGTATATATAGGGCCGGCTAATAAAGTAGTTACACCGTCATTGAAGTACATCTGTTGACGATAACTGTCGATCCAAATATCACCTTGAGCAATAGTTGATGGCACTGCTGGTGCTACAATAGTACCGCCTGACACTTTAAATCCAGTGCCGTCATAAACCTTTAATCGTGCTTCACTTGTATCATACCATAACTGTCCTTGAATTGGATAGTTTGGCATTGAAGTGTTAGCAAAATTTTCTAATATTTTAATAAAATTTTCATTAAACACTTCACCGTATGAGCTAGCATTTTTACCAACTAAGGTAACGTCTGATGACGTTTGATCAATTGTACCGTCAACTACTTCTGTTAAAACAGTCCCGTTAGTTTTGTTAATAATGTAACTCATTAAATGACCCCAGTAAAGATAATATAATTAATTGTCTGATATGGATTCATAGTAACCATTGGCTGACCAATTCTTGGACTAATAACTCCGCCAGTGTTTGGCACTGATAAACCTGTACTTGTGTTCACATCTGGACTGCCCGGCGGTGTCACACCATTTGGATCGTTTGACACCCCTGGGCGACCTACAGCAAAATAATCTGCTTGGCCACTTGACAACGTATGTTTGTGTTCTGGTAAATTAGCAACTGCGATTGTACGTTGTTCAGCGCCTGAGGATGAACCCAATGTATCAGCTGTAACGTCAGTTACTCTGTTTGCTGATCCGCCTCCGGCATCAATAATAATGCTTGGATCGTCTTTGTCTGGAACTTGAAGACCATTATCCATATTATCTCGACCTAAGGGGAATCTTCCTCTAAAGTCGGGCAACGCAAATGTGCTTTTTCCAATTAACAACGCAGGTGTTTTATATGTATATCCAATGATAGCAAATAATGTTGGGAAATCACCTACACGGATTTCACTACCGTCGCACAGTAAATAACCATCTGGCGGAATTGGACCAGCATAAGGAAATATTGCGCCAACTGGGACTGTAGGAATGTTACTTACAAATGTTGCTTTTGAAATCTTTCTTAATCCAGAACCTTGACGGAATACTAATAGTTGATCAAGTTGTTGCGAATCAGTAAGAGCTTCTTTACTTGTAATAATGTCTTGGTTAATTGTAGTATTAAATGTTGCTACACCGTTACTTGATTGTCCGTTAAAACTAATTTGTTGACTAGATACATCGCCTGCTAAACTAAAAACCGTTGGGCTTAATAATCTTGCGGCAGCTCCTGTGATGTTTCCTGATAATGAACCAGTAAACGATCCGCTGAAGTTACCAACAAACGACTCAGCATAAATGTTTCTAAATCTACGTGACGTAGATCCAATATCATATGATACATTTCCGCCATCTGTACCAGGCAATAGTACTGGACCAATGATTGGCAAATCGCTTGAATCTAAATTATTAAGATATACTTTTGAATATGTAGTTAAGTCGCCACCAATTTTAGCTTGTTTAGTTACACTAATACCGCCAGCAGTAGTAATACTAGCGTCACCGCCTAGTATTGTAGCATCTCGGGTATCGATAACAGTTACGTTACCTGTAGAATATATGTTACCCTGTACATCAAGTGCTTCGATTGGGTTGGTATTTTCTGGGCCGATGCCGACAAAGCCTGTAGAGTCAATGTGTAAAGCAGTAGTAGGGAAACCTGATGTATTAACTTTAAAATCAATACTATTTCCGCTAGTCTTTGAATATAAAGAAGTTGATGTTGGGTCTGTCGTGATAGAAAAACTTAAATCGCTACCAATACTAATACCACCGTTAGATCTAATGTTAAACGGAAAGCTAGATGTACTAACTTTATCACTTCTTAGAAAATTAGACGAAGCAACAATTTCATTGTTAACTACTAATGAGTCTGCTTTTTCAGCAGTTCCCCAAAATTTAGATGGTGCTGTTGAACTTGTAGCATCTGTTGCACTTAAATTAATACCTTGGCCAATAGTTGGAAATCCAGGTATTGTTAATTTAGGAATAAAGTTTGTTTTACTTACAATAGCAATAATATAATTATTAGCATACAACGCAATTACACTATTCTCAGTGTCGTTTGTATCAACAATAGTTTCTACTGTAGGACCTGTTTTAAGTCCAGAGCTAAACTGTGGGCCAATCAATAACCAGTTAGAACCAGAGTAAACATATAACTGTTGGTTTTCAGTATCAACCCAAAGGTCGCCGGCAATACTATTTGATACACCTGGCGCAGTATTAGACTTCTTTACACTACCTGCCGCTGTCCAACTAGTACCGTCAAATACTTTTAATAAGTTTACTCCAGCTGTGTTATCATACCATAGTTGTCCTTGTACAGGACTAACAGGAGCTGTATTTCTAGCAAAATTTTCTAACAGATGTAAAAAGTTTTCAGCAATAACTGGACCGTAACCAGCATAGTTTTTGCCTGGAAACTGTAAACTTGTTTGACTATTTAAAAACTGATCCTCAACCGTAATACTTGGCTTAGCAGGATTAGTAGTTTCGGTGAATTTAACTTGATATGGCATTTATTAAACTCCCGATAAACCAGTTAAACTCTGGATACGTACAGTATAATCAATTTGGATTAATCTGTTTAGTGATTTTTGTACAGGATGAAATACCACGTGGGTTAATAGTAAACTGTTTCCAGTGTTACTGTAAGATTTTAAACCTAATTCATCAAATACGTAAGCACTTTCGTTGTTATTTGTGTTATCATATGCTAGTTGTCCGCTTGGCTCACCGTAATCTAGCAAACAAGTAATAAACACATCTGTATAATTTGTGCCAGTTACGTGGCGTGTTTCAATGTAATTTCTTAGAGGATCACTATTATTGCTTGATCGATCGTCAACTACTTTTGCGTAAGTTTGATTATACAAACTAGCATTAGTTCCAGAGCTGTTTGGAGTTAAGTAAGTAATAATACCTGTAGGATCAACGGCTGTTCCTCCGTTCCCAAAGGCCATTTCGTAAACGAAGCCTTGGCCGCTATTAGCAATACTTTGTGCTAGGGCAATACTCATGTTCTCATAGTGAATAGCATTACGTTTATCAATGTAAATTTCACCAGAAACAGGGTCATGTATCTTAATATGACCTTCAATGTGTACGCCTGTTGTGTCTTTGCTCTGCATAATACTCTCTCTTTATTGTATATTTATCAAGTCTTATTATCTGCTAGTTTAATTAACTAGTATGTTAACGTTAGGTGCTGGAAATATACCAAGTCGCACATTCATTGTTAACAGCGTAGAAGACAGAATAGTGATGGGTAAACTAGCTGAATTATCAGTTACTGTTACAGTTCCAGTTAATGGCACGTTAATGTCAGCTGATGAAAATGGATACACAGAACCACTAACACTTGTGCTCCAACGAGCATTTGCGCCTATATGGGTATCAATTTGATTTGGTGTGTTTTCATAAAATACTGCTTCGTACACCATGTTTGGACTTCCTAATGTACCACTAGTTGACGCAGTTCCTTCCCAACGAACCCTGTAAGTTCTATTAGGAGCAACACCTTCTGTTCCATAGTATATTCTCTGTGCTGAGTTATCAGCACAACTTATCATAATTTTAGGGATTGGAGGATTAGAAGCACTTAGCTGAGCATATTCTGCGGATCCTGCTCCAAAGGTAATGTATGTGTTTGTACCAATACCAATAGTAGTATAACTTACTCCTAAATATTGTACAGCCCACGGTAATGTTATTATCCAATAGCCATCATCTTGGTTGCCTGTAAATGGAATTGCAGTTGCTGTAGGCGTTGCTGGAGTTAATGATGCCGCTCCTAATAAACTATTTGTTATTGGAGTTGATGAACCGTTAGCAACACTTTGCGTAGTTATTCTATTGCTATTATTTGGCCGAGTATTAAAACTACTTGTTCCCGAAACTAATGTATCAGAACTATATATGCCACTAAATGCGCTTGTAGTTAACACTGGATCATTAGAAGCTCTTGGCTTTGCTGTGACAATATAAGGGACTAGTGTTCCGTTTGACACATTAGTTGTTGCTACTGTCAGTGTAACTGTATTTCCAGTTATCACTGTGTTTGAGCTAGCTGTTAAATTAAAAGTAGCGGCAGCATTATAAC
>Ga0078894_10001702_pt1 | contig 16492 bp, 10 predicted proteins | sample LauGreSu1BDMLBSD_2_FD_67506 | JGI IMG/M metagenome (GOLD analysis project Ga0078894, IMG submission 67506) | Freshwater lake microbial communities from Lake Michigan, USA - Su13.BD.MLB.SD (version 4) (version 4) | ecosystem: Environmental > Aquatic > Freshwater > Lake | place: Lake Michigan... | reverse complement strand
ATGACGGGTCCAATTTCGTGTTTTTTCACGTCCCTCTGCCCGGGGATTTGGGCCCAAAAACTCTAGTTTAAAAACGTACTAATTCGTGGGAAGAGGTCATTACAATCTTCCTGTGATCATTTTTCTAGGCCAAAGGGCTTTGGTATCAAACACCACGCCTTGGGTGGTGAGTCCCAGCTGGTCTCGGCGCAGGCCGGCGAACTGCTCGTGGGCTACGGCCAGCACGACGGCGTGGTAGCCTTGGCTGGGGGCGTCGGCCAGCTGGATGCCGTACTCCTCGCGCACCTCGGCGGCGTCCGCCCAGGGGTCGTAGACGTCGACGTTCATGCCGAACTGCTGGAGTTCCGCCACGATGTCCACCACCCGCGTGTTGCGGATGTCCGGACAGTTCTCTTTGAAGGTCACGCCCAGTACCAGCACCTTGCTGCCGTGGACTGCGAGGCCGTTGCCGATCATCAGCTTGACGACTTTGTTGGCCACAAACATGCCCATGGAGTCGTTGACGCGGCGCCCGCTCAGGATGACCTGCGGATGGTAGCCCACGCTCTGGGCCTTGTGCGCCAGGTAGTAGGGGTCCACGCCAATGCAGTGCCCGCCCACCAGGCCGGGGCTGTACTTCAGAAAGTTCCACTTGGTTCCGGCCGCCTCGAGTACGTCGCGGGTGTCGATGTCCAGGCGGTCAAAAATGAGGGCCAGCTCGTTGACGAACGAAATGTTCACGTCGCGCTGGGCATTCTCGATGGCCTTAGAGGCCTCGGCCACCTTGATGCTTGGGGCGAGATGGGTCCCGGCCTTGACGATGCGGCGGTAGAGGCCGTCGACGAATGCAGCGGCCTCGGGGGTGCTTCCGCTGGTGACCTTTTTAATGGTCTCGAGCGTGTTGACTTTGTCGCCTGGATTGATGCGCTCGGGGCTGTAGCCGCAGAAAAAGTCCAAGTTGAACTTCAGGCCCGACGCCCGTTCGAGCACGGGCACGCAGTCCTCTTCGGTGCAGCCAGGGTAGGTCGTGGATTCGTAAATGACCACGTCGCCCGCCTTGAGCGCGGCGCCGATGGTGGCCGATGCCGACAGCAGCGGCTTGAGGTCCGGGGCCTTGAACTGGTCGATGGGGGTCGGAACCGTCACGATGTACACGTTGGCTTCACTTAGGGCGGACGCTTCGGCGCTAAAACTCAGGCCGCGCTGCAGGGCCTCCGCGAGCTCGGCGGGGTCGGCCTCGAGCGTGTGGTCCTCGCCGCGGTTGAGTTCCGCCACCCGCACCGTGTTGATGTCAAATCCGAGCACACGGAATTCGCGCGAAAGCGCCAAGGCGAGGGGAAGCCCGACGTAGCCAAGACCTACGACGGCGATGATTGGATTTTCTTGAAACATGTTTTATTAATCTAAAATGGAGTTTGCTCTGTTTTTTTAAAAATAGGTTTGCTAAACTTTAAGTTTTTATTCCCATTGGGATTTGAGCGCTTTTTTTAAATATAGGCTAATATAAATAGTTATAATGTTGAAAAAAAGTTTATTAATTTGTCTTAAATTGAATACATACTAAGTATCAAGTAATCCTTGAAAATAAGGAGTATTATTTCTATAGAAATGTCATTATAACATATAAGAGTAATATTGACGTCCCACTAATAAAGGTTGTCACAGATAAGTGACTCTTATTCGCGACTTGTAACAACTTGTGGTGAATGTGCGATCGATCTGCGACAAAAGGACTCTTTCCGCGGCTAAGGCGCCGCACATAGACTTGGAGTGAATCAAATAGTGGGTACCAAAATACCGCGACCAGCATAAAGAAGCTAGGGATTGGGGTTCCGTAGCTTAATTCAAGCTGGGGCTGCTTACCAATAATCCGCGCCGTAGTCATAGCGGCAATAAGGCCAATGACTGTGGAGCCTGTATCGCCCATAAAGGTGCGGGCCGTTTTCCTAAAATTAAATATGAGAAACCCGAGTACTCCTGCCACTACGGTAAGGAGTAGGGGACTCATGTGGGGGTACACCCCCCCTTGAGTGAACCAGGCTAAGAATACGAAGCTTATGAGCGTATAGCTTCCTAAAAGGCCGTTTACACCGTCGGTGTAGTTGATGGCGTTGATGGAGAATTGAAAAAACGCCAACATGAGAACCCACCCCCACCAGCTGTGGACTAGGTGGATGCCGAATGCCCCACCAAAATCCATGGGGAGTAGGTTCCAGGTGTAAATGACTAAAGTGCTCGCCGCTACCTGAAATGGCAGCTTGACGCGGTGGCTCAGGTTCCGCGCGTCATCAATGATTCCGATAATGTATAGGATAGCTGCTGAAATTGTAAGGCTAATGACTTTACCATCGATTTCAGGGACTAGAATCCACCAACCGATAAATGCAGAGGGGATGAAAATGTGTCCGCCGATGCTTGGGGTAGGGTCCTTGTGGATTTTGCGCATCGACGGCTTATCGAGCTTGCCGGTGCGCTTTGCGTATGCGATACCCATGGGAGTAACGGCCACTACGGCAAGGAACACGGCGGCAAGGACAACCCAGGTAATCACAGTTGCAAAGGTACCTTAAGGCTATGTTGCCCAATCAAGCCAAATGATGCGAAATCCCCACGATTTGACAGCGTCAAGAGGTCGGTATAGCGCAGCAAAAAGCGTCCGAACAGGAAGTTCAAGGATTGATTGGTTTGGTTGGTATCGCTAAAGTACACCGAGGTAAGGGGCTAGGGTGAACAGGGGTCGCTGCGCGCGCGGTTTTGAGGAAATTCTGAGGCAAAGGTCGGGGAATTCGCGCGCGCTTCGGCGCGCGCTAACTAGTTGCGAGTACCTAGTCACTAAATAATCGACTTATGCAGCGCTCGAGCGGCGTGGCCATCTTGACCGTCGCGATGGTGATGGGGCGCGAGGTGGTGACGAGAAAGCGAGCAACAAGTGGCGAGTAGCGAGGTGTTAATTGACTGAAATTGTGTATATTTCGAATACCTAACACCTTAATATCTTGAAAATCAATGAAAAATTTAGCACTAAAATCAATAGTCGGCCTAGCGGTATTCTATACTTTGGGCTGGCTCGTCTACGGCTTTGTGCTGACGGACTACATGGCAGCCAACGTGAGCGTCGGCTATGCGGGCGTCGAGCGATCGCCCGATGACTTCAAAATGGGCTACATGGCCGTGGCCAACCTTGCGTTGGGCACCTTGATTGCCTACGTGGGCCAACTGCGGGGCGACCGCGACTGGCTGGCGGGCTTTAAAGGCGGGGCCATCGTGGCCTTCCTGTATGCCTGCACGGCGAACCTTATGTCGTACTCGATGCTCGACCTGATGACCATTACCGCGACGTGGTTCGACGTGGTAGTCATGTCGGTGCTCGGCGGCTTAATGGGTACTGCCTCGGCCCTTGTGGGCAACGGCAGTGAAGCGTAACGATTAAGTTGCGCTTTTTGGAGCCCTGGGGTGTTGGCCCCGGGGCTTTTTTTTGTGCGCGGAAACGAGGTACTAGTTGCTCGTTACGGGTTTCCTCGCCAAATGGTAGCTCGCGTAGCTGGCGAATCCGCTGCGCTGCAGGCGCTCGAGCTTGGTGAGTTCGGGATGGGTCAATTCGAGGTGGGCGACGTGGGCGATGCGAAAGTGGTTGAGGACCTGCTTAAAGGTCATTCCGAGGTCGCGGCGCACGACTTTCGAGATGCGGTCGCTGGACCACCCGAGGGTTTGGCCCACTTCGTTGAGCGAGTAGCGCGAATTGCTGAAGTTGCGCTGGTCCTTGAGCAGGTGCACGAGGAGCTCCACGTCGGGATTCCAGGCTGCGCGCAGGGGGAGTCCGTGCTCGCTTTGAAAGAAGACCTCGCGGTTGGTGCCATAAACGAGCAAGACGATGCTGTCGATCACAAAGCTCAGGATGACGGTGGCGGCGATAAGCCGATAGAAATTGGCCGACTGGTGGTCGCCCCAAAGGACCATGAGCAGCAGGAGCACACAGCGCGTGAACCCGTTGAGCAAATAGTAGAATTCCCAGCGGGTGCTGTGGTTCACATAGGGCATCGACGGCCAGCGCCAGGTAATTTTGTGGCGAAGCAGTACCGCGAGCACGCTGCCCACAAACACGACATACACGGTGCTGATGCGGCCCACGTTTTGGGTGGCGTCGGGGAACCATCCGTCGAGCGCCGACCATTCGGGCACGTAGCCCGCCCGACTCAGGAGCTCGTACGCCAGGGCCGAGGTGCCGGCCAGCGCTCCAACAATGCTCACAGGCATCAACCAAGGATCGCGTCCGCGGGGCTTGAACAGAATGGTCAGCACAATCGGGTTGGCAATCACAAAAAGCACCCTGAGGGAATTCATCGGGTCTTGACCGTGAAGGGCCATATCGCCATAAAAAGCCACCACGGCGACACTCAGGGTATTGAGCGTGGATTTAATCCCCAACGAGATGAGCTTCATCTTGTTTTGGTAGCGCATCATCGACATGGCGCGGCCGAGCCCAATCAGGCTCAAGAGCATTAAAATCAAGAAAAGGAGCTTTAAAATCATCTATTTAGGGTTTAAAAAGGGGATTTTAATGTTTAAAATAACCGAAAACAGAGATAATTACCTTGAAATTGATGCTAATTAGGGGTTTTTAGGTCGGTGCAAAAAAGCTCGAATCAAAATAGGTTTACGTCGCTGCAGTACAGTCTGTGGCACCCAAACCATGATGAATTCGATTCCTAAAGCTAGTCTTTTAATTGCTTGGTTGGTTGCGTCCGCCGGGCAAACGTTGGCCCAGACGACCTACACCTACAACGGCAGCAGCTGGAGCGACGGGTCGTCGACGGTGACGACCCCGGTGCTTGCGTCGGGCAATTCCGTTGTGATTCAGTCAGGTAGCCTGAACTGCGGAGTGCTAACCGTGACCGACCAAACCTCGTCGACCGCGGGCGTAAACTACACCTCAAGTTTTTCGCAAACCTTTAAACCGATGCACGGCGGAAGCGTTTCGGCCGTTTCGGTGTACAAGTTGGGCACCGGCAACGCCGGAATGCCCTTTGTGCTCAAGCTCTACCAGGGCACCCCGAGCGCGGGAACCTTGCTGCACACCGAGTCCTTTGTGACCGTAAGCGACGAAGAGCAGCGGGTTACGCTGTCTTCGCCCGTGCTGGTGTCGGGAATGAGCACCTATTCCCTTGTGGTAGAGAACAACGGCAACCCAAGTCCGGCGACCTTTAAGTGGCGCCGTACGCAGTCCAGCGTCTACGCCGAGGGCGCGCTCTACCTGGGCTCGGGCTCGGGCTCGACGGGCCAGGACCTTTGGTTTCGCCTGCGCTACGACCACAGCCTGGGCAACCTGACGATCGCCCCTGGGGCGAGCCTGACCATGGATTTTTGTGACCTGAACGTCGCCGGCAACCTGGATTTGTCGGGCACCCTGACGCTGAACGCCGAGTTCGCCGACTATTCGCAACTCAAGGTCTGCGGCAGCGTGACGGGCCAGGGAACCATGGTTCAAAAGCAGTTTTTGACCGGCTCAGGCTACCACGCCCTGGCGTCGAGCGTGACCACGGGCTTTGACAGCACCTCAGGCTCGACCTCGGCGCTGTTTTCGTACAACGCCAACACCGGCGGCTACTACACCAACCCAAGCCTCACGGCAGTGGGCCAGGGTTACTTTGGCGGACTGGGCACCAACGGCTTTGCGTCGGCCGACGGCAACTTTTGGGTGGCAGGCAAGCCCAACACCAGCCACACCTATTCGCTCGGGTACTCGTCGACGGTGGCCACGGGCGGTTCGGGTTCGGGCTGGAACCTGATCGGCAACCCCTACAGCTGTGGGCTGGACTGGAATTCCGTGACCAAAACCAACGTCAACAACGCGATCTACGTCTGGGACCCGGCGTCGACCAGCTACCGCTACTACGTGAACGGAATCGCTCCGCCGCCCTCGGCCGGAGCGGGCATGAGCCTTTCGCAGGGCGTGGTTCCGCCGCTCCAAGCCTTTTGGGTGCAGGCCACCCAGGCGGGCGCTACGGTAGCGACGACCATGTCGACCCACGGAACGACCGCGACGACTCCGCGCTTTTTTAAGTCGGCCCCGGTCAACCTGAGGCTGAGTGCAACCCAAGTGGGCCGCGCCGAGCGCGTAGACTGGGCGTGGGTGGTCAACAACCCTTCGGCCACGCTCGGGTTTGACGGGTCGAGCGACGCCTGGAAAATGGCAAACACCGGCGGCATGCTCAACCTCGCCCTGGTGCACGAAGGCGCACGCACCGCCGTGAACGCCATCGACTTGTCGCAACCCCAGCGGCTGGGCCTGGATTTGCGCGGCGAGGCGGGCGCGAAGTTCACGCTGGCACTCGACGCCGATTCGTCGACCACGGGCTACCAAGTGATCCTCGAGGACCACTTGACGGCCACGCTGACCGACTTGACGGCGGGCTCGGCGACCGTGACCCACGCGGGCTGGACCGCCGAGGGGCCGCGCTTCACGCTGTGGATGCGCCCGACGGCCTTCTTGGGTTCGGGTGAAGCGTCGACCCCCTTGAGCTGGGCGGCCTACGCCGACGGCAAGCTGGTGGTTTCGAGCGGCCGCGACCGCGCCGAGGTGCGTGTTCTGGCTATGGACGGCCGGGAACTGGATTCGTTTGACGCTGGAGCAGCGGTGCTGCGCCGGGCGCTGATGCTCCCCGCGGGAACCTACCTCGTGGAGGTGGCGGCCGAAGGCCAGCGCGAAGTGCACCGGGTAACGCTAATGCCTTGAGCCGTGGTCCGCGTGCTGGTTTTTTGTACTGCCTTGCTGGTACTCGCGCTGCAAGTCCGCGCTGAGGAATACTACACGGTAGAAAATCCGTTTCACGACGCACTCACCAACATGTTTGAACTCGTGGAGCAACCCTATGTGCCCTATGCCGTGAGCGAGGAACCTCCTCCGCCCGGCGTTCCACTTGACGGCGGCCTCGTCGCCCTGATCGCCGCGGGCGGAATTGCTGGCTACCGCCGGCTCCGCGCGCGCCAAACCCATACCGTTTAGCTGTTTTATTCACCTTAAACCTTTGTATGTATGAAAAACATCTTTTTTTCTGCCGCAGCACTGAGTGCGGTCCTTTGGGGCTGTGCCAAAGACGAGCTCGGGAGCTCCGCTCCGCGCAGTTTCAAGGCGGCGACGACCTTCCCGGCCAATTTTAACGCCAGTACGGGCGTGGGCTTTGTCGGAAAAGGCGACGTGCAGTTGCGCTTTGGATGGAACAACAAACAACTCCAGGAAAAGGCCGACTCGATCTACTTCAGAGTGGCCACCGATTCGGTGTGGGAGCACGAGTGGTCCTGCACCAATTCCAAGAGCGGCAACACCGTGTTCAAGTCCGCTTCGTCGAAGCGCGTGGGCCAGGTTCCCATCGCTTCAGTGGCCCGGGTCAACAAGCAGTGCACCGGGTTCAATTTGACGGGGTACGGCGCGGTTCCGCCCACCCTACACACGACCGGCACGCCCGTGGGCAACTGCGGCAGCAGCCCCAACGTCACGGCGTCGGCCGTCACCACTTCGCTCCTCGAGGCCTCCACCAAATTCCAAGTTAAAGTGGGCGTCAACGGCACGTACGTCGACCTCTACTAAACGTTCGCGTGCGGTGAACGGGAAAGCGGGCTTCGGTCCGCTTTTTTGCTTAGGTACACGCGGGCATTTGCAGATTTTACTTGGGTAAAGTCAGCAGGTAGGGGTAGTTTTCAGCATGAAAAACCTTGAAAGTTTAGTAGAAATTCTTGGAGGTAGTTCCATGGAACGAAAAACACCACTGCGCTCCATGCTGACCGGATTTCGACCCAAAGCGCTAGAAATCACTATTTTTGATTGATTTAATAGTTGGTAAATGAGTACAAATTGGGTACAAATCAAGCGTATTGCTTTCCTGGTGCTGGGATTGCTCTTGTCCACTAGGTTAGGGGCAGCTCATGGGGTTGGCGGGTCCATCTCCTATGAGTACGTCGGCGGGGTTACGGGCGTAGCCGATCAATACCGAATTACGCTCACCTTAATTCGGGATCTTCCTGGAGCGGGATTTGGCACCAGCCAAACGGTCACGTTAACGGCTCCCGGCTGTGGGATTACGTCACAGGTGATTACGCTCCAGATAGCTCAAGGCGAATCTTCTGATTCGGTTTCAGCGCTTTACCGATGCGTGCCCTTGTCGGCTACCTCGATTGTACCTCGAATTAATATTTTTCAAGCCTTGGTCACGCTGGCGCCCGGCTGCGACGACATTAGGATTTACTGGCAGCAGTGCTGTCGCCCACCGTCCATTACGGGCCTTGTGGGGCCGAGCAACCAAAGCGCATTCATAGAAGCCGAGATAAACCGCTCGATTCCCAACGTGCATTCCTCGTCACTTCAGTTTCGTGGCCTCTCGTCGGTCTTTTTGTGTTCGGGTCGCCAGGCCTTGATTCCCCAAGGAGGCGTCGATCCCGACGGAGACAGCGTGTACTACGAACTAGTGCCTGCGCGCCAGTCCTTTATCAACCCGCTGTATTTGCAGTCCGTGTACACGGCTCCGCTTACCTACCTCCAACCCTTTACCACCACGACGGGAACCCAGCTAGTCCTTGACAACCGAACGGGAATGCTCACGCTCAACGCCCAGGGCAATCAGTCGGGGTATGTGGTGATCCGCGCTACAGACTACCGATGGGTTCCCAGCCGCAACCGCTGGATCAAGATGGGCTCGTCGTTGCGCGAACTCTATGTTGCGGTATCCACGCTCTGCACGCCTTCGGTCGGAGCCCCTCCCACGGCACTCAGCCCGAGCCAGCTTGGCTGGTCCGCCGGCCCCTTAGGGGTGCCCCAAAAGACCCTCACCTGTGGCGATACCTCGTTTACCATGAAAACGGCGTCGAGCTTGAACTGCGGCGACGTCGACGCGCAGGACTTTCGGCTTTTTTCGAGTCAGGGATCCTTGGTGCCCATCAAACGCGCCAAGTTGATCTGCACCGGGGCCACGGGCAACACCATTGAAATTTCGGTACACGGACCTTTGTATGGAGGCAGCTACGTACTCCAGTCGGGCATGACCAGCCTAGTGGGTGCGGGGTTTTGGTGCGACGGCGCGACGCAACTTGATACCATCGCGAGCATCAATGTGGTGAACTGCCCGAGTCCCGCCGTCATCGCTTGCCCGGGCGTGCCCAACTGCCCGCCTTCGGTCTCGGTAACGGGGCCACACACATTCTACAGCACCTGGAGTTCGCCCGCAACGCCGGGAATCCCACCCCACACGTCGACGTGGACCTTGACCGGAGGCAGCTTCACCACGCCATTTATTGGGGACACGGTGAGTGCCCTCATTACCGATACCACGGCGACGTTGGTTCTAGAGACGCGCTTTAGCCTTTGTTTGGAATACGACACGTTGGTACTGGCAAGTACGGTCGATCTGTCGGAGCCCCGAGCACTAAAACTTGTGGTGGTGCCCAACCCCACCCACGACTGGTCCGAAGTCTCGGGAATTCCAGCAGGAGCCGTGCTTGACGTGGTGAATGTGCTCGGGCAAACTGTGTTGCGCACAGAGGCGGTTTGGGACGGAACCGCAGTGCTCGACGTGAGCAAGTTGGCTCGAGGCACCTATTGGGTAGTGGCCACCTCGCCGTACTCACGAATTCAATCGCCATTAGTGAAGCTATGAGTACGAAAACATTAGCCCTAGTTGTTGGACTGTTCGCTGGACTGCAGCTGGCGGCACAGTCGAGTATTTTGTACACGGAGGATTTTGACAGTCCTCCTCACAGTGTAACGTCCTACCACACGTTGACGGGCGCAATTCCCTACTGGAACGATACGTCGGCCCTCTCGGTGTCGAGCCCGAATAGCTTTCATGCCAATTGGATCACCAACGACACAGTAGCCTTTAAAACCTTCGCATTCTCGACCCAGGGCTACAAGTTCATCACCTTGACGTTTGACCACATTGCCAAAGTGCAGTTTGGGCAGCGCGCCTATGTGGCCGTTTCGCGCGATAACGGCCTCACCTGGTACAACCTAACATCTGCCCACTACCGCAGCAGTTTCGGGTCTTTTGGGTTGTACTTCAACGAAGCCAGCTACTCGAATCCGAACCAAACGCCCTACTGGGGCGGACTAACCACCTGGGGAACGGGCACGGCACCGACCAACGCATGGTGGAAAAACGAAGTGTTTGACATCTCGTCGATCGCAGGGGTGGGGCCAAGCGGAGTCGGAAACGGCTACGGCCAAGTCCTCGTGAGGTTTTCACTCGAATACCGAACCTACCCGGGTTTCGCGAACTCGGCCGGTTGGTTTGTTGACAACGTTAAGGTTACGGGGTCCAATTGCGACGCGAATCCTCCGACCATTAACTGGAACTACCTCGCGGGTAAAAAGCCGATCGGTGCGCGGTTTACAGGGGCAACCACCGTTCAGTTCCGCGCGGTCGACGCATACCCAAATTCGAATGCGGGTATCGATTCGGCGTTTGTGCATTACCGACTCAACGGCGGAGCTTGGAACACTATCGCCCTAGCTTCAACGGTGAGTTGCGCGGACTCGTCGGAGTTCATTGCCAATTTGTGGATGGGAAGTGTGGGTGACACGATGGACTACTGGGTGAGTTCAAAAGAATGTACGTGTGCGAGCAACGCGGTACGCGACCCGGCCGCGCCAGGGAGCTACTATACTATTTGGCGGGCGGCGGCTCCGCCAGCCATGTGTGGCACAGTCGGCCAAACCACCTTGCCCTATGTGGTGACCTCGGTGCCGTTCACCGAGGATTTTGAGGGTTCTGACTGGGTTGCAGGCGGCGGTAACGGGGTCTTGGGTGCCGGGCACCGGGGGCAGTTTCCGATCGGGAATCCGCCAACGGGCAGAAACTACGAGGTGTCGCCAGTGCCAACCGCCAACGGCTACGCGTGGTCGGTGCGTCAAGGCCAGTCGCCGGCGTTCAATGCCGGCCCCCAAGGTGACCATACCACGGGCAACGGCCGTTACCTCTACACCGAGTCTTCACAGGGAGGAATTAATGCCTTAACCACGTTCACCACGCCGTGCATTCGGCTTGAAAACCTCAACCATGCCGCGCTCGAGTTTTACTACCACAAGTTCGGAGCCCAGATGGGTGCGCTCCGCGTCGACATTGACACGGGAACGGGTTTTGGCATCGGAAGCGGAGTGATTGGGGCAATTACCCTGAACGGAACCACCCACACGTCCAAGACGGACGTTTGGAATTCCGCGGTCCTGAACTTGCAGCCCTACCTAAACAAGTACATACGCGTTCGGTTTGTCGGCAGCCGGTTGAGTGCCACCAGCGATATGGCCATCGACGACATAGGGCTTTTTGAGGCGGCACAAACCGACGTGAAAATGCTCGCGTTTATTGAGCCCAATGCCGCCAATTGCTGCTACGGTGCGGCGAACAACGTCACCGTGCGCGTGGCCAACCGGGGTTGGCAGCAGCCGTCGGTCCTTCCATTAGGGTTTTCGGTAAAAAACCTCACTACTGGCGCAGTCGTCGTGAAGCACGATACGGTTCCAGTTACCTGGCTACCTGGGGGTACAGCCACCGTTTCGTTTGCCGATAAGGCCAATTTGAGTGCCGTGGGCAACTACGAACTTCGCGCGTGGGTTGAACTCGGCAGTGACACGGTTCGGCGCAACGACACCACTGAAGTTTTTGCGCTCCAGCGAACGCCGAGCTTTTCGCTGCCCTATTATGAAAATTTCGACGGGCCCCTTTGGCAACTAGGCCAAGGTAGTATTTATGCCGGAACGCTTGATACCACCTCTTGGCAGCGGTGGCCACCGCCGACCAATATAACGGGAAATGCAAATACTACGTTTTATGTGGGCCAGGACCTAACTCCAGTCCACGGCACAGGCCCGAGGTGGTCCCGAAAGAATAAAGGCAAGTATGTATATGTCAATGGTGCGCAGGTCACTCCCAATGGCGTGGACTACGTTTATTTTGAATCGGCCAAGTGCTTTGACTTTTCCTCGGCCACTGCACCGGTGCTCTCCTTTTGGTACCACATGGCGGGAGCGGGTTGCGGGTCCTTTATCGTGGAATACCTGGCCGAGGGCTCCAGTCAGTGGGTCGCCATTCCGAGCAGTACGCTCACCGGGCCCGTCCAGCAAAGCGAAACGCAGGACTGGCAGCATCATCAGGTCGCTATGACCGGCCTGGCTGGTTTGAATGCGCGCCTGAGGATTCGCGCAGCCACCTCAGGAACGTCGAGCCTGTTCAACATGGCGATCGATGAGCTATTCGTTTATGACCGCCCAGCGGCCGATGTGGGGGTACTGGCAATTTCAGCTCCGGGGAATTCCGTGTCGCTCATGTCGCCCCTTCCCATCACGTTGGTGGTAAAGAATTTTGGCCTCGCCACACAGTCGGCTTTTCCAGTGGGGGTTGTCATTGAAGATTTATGCACGCCCTCACAGACATCCTACTTCACCGTGCTGGCGCCTTCTATCGCCCCCGGGCAGCAAACCACGGTGACGTTCCCGGCAGGGGCCATTACCTACACCCCAGGCGACATGAGGATCACGGCGTTTACCGGACTAACAGGCGACGGAGTCTATCGAAACGACACGGCCTACAAAAAGGTGAATGGCCAGATTCCGCTCAGTGTGCCCTTTGGACCCATCACATTTGACAACTGCAGTTTTAACGAATATGGCTTTTTTGTTCAGGGCGGACTCGGAACCCTGCAAATTTGGGAAATGGGCGAATCCCAGCGCGGAATTCCCGCATACTCTGGGCAAAATGCCTGGCACCTCGGGCTTACCCAAGATGGCTATGGACCCAATTCGGAGTACCTGCGCTTTCCGCCCATCGTTGGATTGGATACAATCTATGGAGCGACGCTGCAATTCAAGAACCGGCGGACCTTAGGCATTTCGCCTTCAGCTCGAATCGAATACCTTGACGGCGCTGCATGGTTGCCCATGTACGACTACGTCCCCAAGGGGCTGAACTGGTACCAAGCGCCTACCACGGCTGGGACGGCGGGCTACCTGCTTCCAGCATGGCGGAACAGCACCAACAGTGTCTACGAAACCTCATCGTTTCCACTTGATTTTTGGAGCAGCCGCAGCCAGCCCCTGGTGCTGCGCGCTCGGTTCGAGGAGACCTTTATGAACGAACAGAATCACTGGTCAATTGACGACATTGAGGTGGTGGTTCCTCCACAGAATTCACTGACGTTACTCAAGGCGGCGGCAGAAACAGTGCTGCTTGAGCCGGGCGACAGCACGCGAATCCGGGTACAGGTCCAAAACGATGCGGAACGGCCCGTCTCGAGCTGCGTGCTGTACGTGCACGGGGCGGGATCGGCACCCGTGCAGCAGTCGGTGACCTTCCCCAGCGGAGGTCTGAGCAAAGGCCAATCTGCTTGGGTCACCTTGCCGGCAACCGTTGTGCTGAATACCCCGGGAACGAACGTATTCTGTGTGTCGGTTGAGCGCGTAAACGGCCGCCTTGACGCCGTGGCCAATTCCGATTCGCTGTGTGTGCCAGTGGTGTGCCTCAGCCCGGTGAACGTGGCGTCGTCGGCTCCATTCTGTTCGGATTTCGAAAGCGCAGATTGGCCAACGGAATCATTTGGAACGGAATCGGCAGCCTGGGTTCGTGGGACGCCCAACCACGGAACACTCCAAGCCGCACACAACGGAACCATGGCGTACGCCACAGGGAACGCACAGTATCCAGGCGGCGCTATGGAGGCGCTGTACAGTCCGCGTTTTATTGTGGATACCTCACTGACCTACGAATTAAGCATGTTCCACAACATGCAGTCAGAACCGTCCATTGACGGGGGTATGCTTCAGTACAGTTTTGACGACGTCACTTGGCACCAGCTTGGAAATACGCAGTCAGCTGGCGCTCAAAATTGGTGCACGACGAGTTCGGTTGCGGCACTAAACGGAAGAAGTGGTTGGTCAGGAATGTGGAGCGGGTATGCCCAATCCTCGTTGCGGTTTGAGTCAACCCAAGGCAGCGTGCGCGTCCGCTGGCTGTTTGCAAGTTCAGAGCGTGAGTCGGACTACGGATGGGCCGTGGATCAGTTTTGCTTGTCGTTGTCGGCTTCAGCGGCGCCAGCTACAGCGCTAGACGGAAGTCCCGACACGATCTACACGGGATGCTACTAGTTGCCCGTACCTAGCCGCCAGTTGCGGGCTACGGGTGGCTGGTTCGCCTTCGCGCTGCGTAGTAGGCGGCGTAGGAGTTGAATCCGCACTCGGCCAAGAGGGTTTTTTTGCGCTCGTCGGGTTGGTTGCGAATGAGTTCTTCGTAGCGACGGATTCGGAAGTAGTTGAGCAGCTCCTTGATGTTCATTTCGAGGCCTTTGCTGACGATTTGGGTCAGGCGGTAGCTGGGAATGCGGCTGGCGAGGGCCAAGTCGGCGAGCTGGAACTTGGAGTTGCGCAGGTTGGCGGGGTCAGAGGCCTGGATGACGATGGTTTCAAGTTCGGGGCTCCAGGGTCCGGCCAAGTGAAGGCCATAATCTCGGTAAAACTGGACTGGTCGACTGGAGGCAAAAATGAGGATGATCCCGGTGTCGACAAACAAGCTGAGGCCCATGACCGTGGTGACCCAGGTGTACATGACACCAAAGTTGGCAGGTAGGTAAGCGAGGAGTGCTACAAGAGTAAGTGCGCGAATGAACCCGCTCAGGAGGTAAAAAAGCTCCCAGCGCTTTGCGGCGAGGAATCCGCGCTTGGGAACGCGGTAGTGGGTGAGCTGCTGAAAAATAAGGGTGCCCAGGATCGCCGGCGTAAAGATTTTGTAGGCCACCGACCAGGCGCCGAATTCGCCGGGCGTGTCACGGTTGAACTCAAACAGGCTGACAGGAATGGGGTGAGGTTCGAGCCAGCCAAACAAAATGAGCACGTACCACAGGTGCAGGGGCATCATGACCCCGGCAAAGACAAGGCTGAGCGCGAGCGGCGCCGTGGAGGCCTTGGGCGGCGTGAAGTAAAGGGTCAGCGCAACGGGGTTCAGGAACTGAAAAATGATCAGCATTAATGCCACGGCGCGGTAGGCCGTTGGGAATTCAGCGCCTGCAACTAAGATGAGCGCGGCTCCCAAGAAGTTGAGCACAATTTTAAAAAGGAGCGCCCCGAGCTGAAGGGCGTTGCCTAAGCGCATGATGCGCAGGGTTCGGATCAACGCAGCTAAGCTGAGCAGCAGAAATAGGGCAATGGCGAGCTGAAGCACGGCAGCCCAAAGGTACCGGGCCTATTTATAAATTTGACTAAAAATGTGTATAAGGAATAACGAAATGTGTATAAAAAAGGACGAGACGGACCGAAACGGCTCAACAAAACCTCCTAAAAACAAAAAGGCCAGGACCACAGGGGGTGCCCTGAAGTCCTGACCTTGGAGGGTCGAGGCCAGCCTAGAAGCGGTAGCTGGCGCGGGCGAAAAAGTAGCGTCCGAGCGAGCCCATCTGAACGGGGTCATAAAGGCCTCCGCCCTCTGTTTCGCTGTCTTGCAAGGTCGGCAGCGCGTCGGTGAGGTTGCTCACGCCAAGTGTGGCGCGCAGGTCTTCGGTGAGCGAGTAGCTGAGCGAGAGGTCAAGGGTTACGCGCTGCGCATATACATCGTCGGCACCCACCCAGTCCTCGAGGGTGACGCCCGCGAAGTACGTTCCGCGAAGCGAGGCCGCGAGTTTACCGATGAAGTAGTCAACACTTGCTACGCCTTTCATCGGGGGCGCGGAGGCCAGCAAGAAGAGCTCCTCGCGGCGACCGAAGTAGCTGTCTTCTTTGCCGGTCAGCAGGGCGTTGGTGTAGATGTCGGTGATCTTCATTCGGTTGACGTTCAGGGCGGCACTGGTGCTGATGCGCTGGGAACCGCTCAGGTTTTTGCTGTAGTTCACGACCAGATCGGCACCGCGAGTTTGGGTGTTCACGGCGTTGGTAAAGAACTGGGCAAACGACACGTTTTCGGCCTGCAGGTACGGGCCAGCAATGTCGTCTGCGTCGTCAAATCCGCCGGTGAGCACCACGCGGTCAGCTACGCTAACTTGGTAGCCGTCGAGGGTGATGCTCAGGCCTTTAGCGGGCGTAGCCGTGAGGCCAAGGCTAACGTTCTGGGCAGTCTCCTGCTTTAGGGCGGGAATGCCGAGCGCCTCGGTCAACGGGTCGATGTTGTTGGCCAGCTTCACGTCAACGGCTTGGCCCGACACGAAGTTGGTGAACGTGCTGTTGAAGTACATCTGGGCGAGCGACGGGGCGCGGAAGCCGGTGCTGTAGGACCCGCGTACCGCGAGGTTTTCGCTCAGCGCGAGGCGGGCGGCCAGCTTGCCGTTGGCGGTTGAACCAAAGTCGCTGTAGTTCTCAAAGCGGAAGGCGCCGCTCACAAGCAGGCGCTGGGTAACGTCCCACTCCAGGTCGGCGAAGGCGCCCAAGGCGGTGCGGCCCTCGTTGACTTCGTTGCTGGGGCGGAAGCCCGGGAAGCCCTGGCTGCCGCTCGCCTTACTGGGGTCGTAGTTCTGCCATGAGGCTTCTTCGCCAGCAAAGATGAAGTAGCGC
>Ga0078894_10001700_pt1 | contig 16494 bp, 28 predicted proteins | sample LauGreSu1BDMLBSD_2_FD_67506 | JGI IMG/M metagenome (GOLD analysis project Ga0078894, IMG submission 67506) | Freshwater lake microbial communities from Lake Michigan, USA - Su13.BD.MLB.SD (version 4) (version 4) | ecosystem: Environmental > Aquatic > Freshwater > Lake | place: Lake Michigan... | reverse complement strand
GATTTTTATTTTATGGTTCTATGGTTCTCCAAAAATAGAAGGTGCTGGTAAAAAGGATAAAAAAAGTAAAAGTAAAGGTAAAGGCACCGTGGCTCCCGAAGGTGCAGCCCCTGAAGGAGGCATGGGTTCTCCCCTGTGTTCTGAAAATGAAGAAAACATTAAATTAATACGTTCTCAAGTAAAAGAGATACTTTCCTTAAAACAACAAGTAGACGTTCTACGAAAAACAAAAGAGTCCAATAAAAATAAATTAGATAAGATACTTCAAAAAGTAAGCACCATGGTATAAAAAATAATCCATGTTTAATAAATATTAATGCTTTGATGAGTTTCTACGGAAAGGTTATCTACCGAACAATTGAGTCTATCCCCATCTTTATGGTACATTAGTATTTTTTCAGTGGTGGTAATATTCATAAACGCGAGACATATGAGGCGACTTCGCATGTATTGTTTTTTTTGAATGAAAATGACGTTGTATCCTTGATTTTGATTGGCTACATTAGGAATGGTTTTCCAGCGACCCGATTTTAATTTACGTTCAATCTCGCCATTCTTGTATACCCGAAGCATGGACTCTCCAATGGTGAGTTCATTCATTTTACAGTTTGATGTTCTATGTGAATTCCTACCAGTTCAATTTTATTCACATACTATATGGATACGATTAACAAAATAGTAGAATACATTCCCATGTCTCTCAAAAACAAGATTTCCTACTTCATTCCTACCCAGTTACCCACATGGTGTTCGGTGTTATTCATGACGACCATCCTCATTTGCATCCTCATCTATGTTTTCATGATGTACGGCAAAAAAAAATGTCCGAAGAATGTTCCTCAATCAGGAATCTTAGGGTTGCATCATGCCTCGGATACCAAAACCGATAATTATTTGTGTAATTACATCATCAAGGCATCTTATTCTAGTTGTGCGGTAGGAAATTTTAAAAATGACTATGTAGATTTATGTGCTTTGAAAAGTGTCATTAAGCAAGGGTGTCGTTTCCTTGATTTTGAAATTTATTCATTGGATGGCGATCCCGTGGTCGCCGTGTCAAAATCCGCATCGTTCAATGAAAAGGGATCGTTCAACAGCCTGGATTTACGAAATGTCTTGAAATGTGTGTACGACAATGCGATATCTACATATGATAACAGTACCATTTCTTGTCCGAACCCGAAAGATCCGTTGATTTTAAATTTTAGAATGAAAACGTCCATGATTGACATTTATAATAAAATGGCGTACCAATTATCATCCATCTTTGCAACGGTACTGTTATCCAATGAATATAATTTAAACAATGTCGCCTCGTCAGAAGGAGCGTACGATGATAACATGTGGACGTCCTTGAAATTAAACGACGCCGTAGGGAAGGTCATTGTGATGGTGGATTCGGTAGATTCTCTTTTGGAAAGCAGTCGTTTGTATGAAATGGTAAACGTCATGAGTAACGGTACCTACACTAACATGATACGGAACAATGATGTCAATTATACCATGCAAAATGGTAAAACTCCCTCCAATGAATATTATACTTCGGCGAACTACACCAAAACCACGGTGGTCCTTCCGCCGTTACAACATCGGCCAGTGAATTATCCCGCAACTCAATGTTTTAATTTGGGAATTCAAATTTGTTGCATGTGTTTTCAATCTGAAAATGAAAATTTAAGTGCTTACAACAAGGCATTTTCAGAAGAACAAAGTGCCTTTATTTTAAAAAATAAATTTAACGATGACGTCAAGTTGTATAGAGCCACGGCATTACCTGAAATACCGCCTGCTGAAAATGTGATTGTCAGTACCGTGACGGACATGGGACGTTTCATCCCATCTGTTTTAACTGATTTAAATTAATCTTTTGAATATATATGGTCGGTGATATCCTAACAACTATGGTGATTCTATTTTCATGCTTTTTATGCATGACGCTGATTATGGCAAGCGGTCAATTGCAAAACATACAACAAAATTGGGGGGAGTATCGGTGTATACCGGCCGTTGTCCCTTTTGCTGGGTACATTGGTCCCGAAGGAACGTCCACGTCGGAAAATTTTTCATACTGTTTACAATCGGTCATGACGTCACTTGCGCCAGGCATTTTGAAACCGTTTGCGTATTTACAAACGAAAACGACCGGGATGATGTCGGGCATTACCAATAGTTTGGTAGCTGCTCGGGAGCAACAAAACAACACCAAGGTCCAATCCACGGGAATGTTTGCATCCATTTATGCCATGTTCGCCAACATCATTGTCGCGTTCAATTTGATTGTCATCAAAGTGTTAAGCGCACTAGGTAAAACCAATGGTATATTGGCCGTTTTGATGCATGTCATTACCACGGTCAATTACACGTTTCAAAGCATGTGGAACGGTGTGCCGGGAGCAATGATTAAGGCGTTATCAAGTTAACCATGTCATTCAATAATATCATGAAACACTATGAATGCAATTGCCAATTTATGTAAATCATTAGGGTACCTTGAAATTCATGGAGTAGACATGTTAATTACGTTAACCATCATTGTGGTTATTTTTTTTCTTTGTGGGTACACGAGTTATCAAGGGTTACTCGCCAACATACGCGCCGATTGGGAGAACCAGCGATGTGTTCCCATCTACATGCCTTTTGCAGGGTACATCATGCCGATTCCTGGAAAAACCAAAGAAGAGGCCACTTCAGAAAATGTGAATTATTGTATTAAAAAGGATGTCTCGGCCGTGTTTAGTATTGCCTTGTTACCGTTAGAGCTTTCTTTATACATCATGGTGGAGTTTCTAGACAACATAGAAGAAGCCATTCGGTCCGTCATGGCAACGATTCGGTACTTGTTAAATAAACTTACGGAAGAAAGAGATAAAATTTACAACAAGATTGCGAGTGTGGTAGTACCGATCGTTGAAATTTTATTGTATGTGAGAGATGCCTTGGCAAAAGCGAACGGCGTGATGACGGTGTCGCTCTACACGGTGATGAATATTTACAACATCATCGTGTCCGGTTCCATTAATTTAATGAAAATATTGAGTAATTTAATTATATCCATCACGGCCATTATGATTGCGCTCAGTGCGGTAGCCCTTGCGCTCATCCCTACACCGGCCACTGCGTTAGGTATTTCCATGTACGCGTCGGCCGTTGTCATGTTGGTAGGTACCATCATTCCCAACATTATCATTTACACGATGATGCGTCTTTTTATTAATACCATCAGTACTGAAAAAACAAGTAAACCACCACCAAAACCAAAATTAAAGAAAAAAAAATAATCGGGTAATCTATGAGGTTATTCTTTCTGATGGTAGTCTTGGTTTTGATAACTCTAGTGGTGTTATGGCTAATACCGGTAGCTGAAATCATTCATAACTGGAAATATTTGGGGAAACTACCTCAAGGAGTGAACGTGGCGCAACCCGTTCCACTAGAGTGTTTAGAAAGCGGAAAAACGGCGTCTTTAGGGTGCATGGGAGCCACCATCGTCAACGAGTACGAACTTCCTGAAAAGTTACTGTTTTCTTGATTTGATTCTTCGGGTGCGTGGCTTCACTTTTGCAAGACCGGCAAACACCCGGAGCGGAATCAGAGCGGCAATGATGTTGGAACCCAATCCTCGCCGAGTTTTCATAATGAATGATTAGATTTTTTCATGGTGTAGTAGAGAATGATGCTTAACATGGCGAAATTACATAAAATAATCACATACATGAATACAAAATAACCGGACAAGGAAGACATACATATGTCTATGATGGTTTGAATGGTGGTTTTAAACTCTTCTCGTTTTAAAAATTCTATGCATTGATGAAACATACTATAAGCAGATTGGTTTTTATGCGAATAAATATCGCATAAAATATATAAAAGAGTAGTATGATTTGTAAGGCAACGCCCTCATTTAATTTTTCCAGCTTGTATTTAGCAACGCCTAAACCCATTCAGGGAGGTTCTTTTTTAACGAAAGTGAAGGTGTCTCCCACGGACGACCCTCTCTATTTACAAACGCCTAAATGTACGACACGTTCGGGAGTCGTTACTTCTGGGAATAAAAAATACATGGATTTATGCTTTACGAAAGAAAACGGTCACTTGATGGAATGGATATCTACTTTAGAAGAAAGGGCGCAAACCATGATTTATGAGAAACGTAAAGAGTGGTTTGTTTCTGAAAACATTACCCTGGACGACATTCAATCCTCCTTCATGTCCTGCATGAAACATAAACAAGACGGCTACAGCATTCGCGTATACATTCAGCCTAATAAAGTAGACGACGAACCTATTATTTATGACGAACACGAAAATCCATTGACAGAATCATGTATTAAGGAAACTAGTAAAATAGTTTGTATTTTGGATTTTGTAGGAATCAAATTTACTCAAAAAACATTTCAATTCGTTCTTCATATGAAACAAATCATGGTAATTACAACTACCCCGTTTTCTAAATGCATGATTAAAAAAGAAGATATTATAGAAATTGATCCCGCTTTATTTTAGAATAATTTATTATGTTATATATATATGAAATACTTTAAAGGAACCGCCTTTTTTGCTGGAATCATTTTCATATTAGCACTTGTTGTTTATTCCGTAAGGGGTAAAAATACAAGTATGTTGTCCGAATTAGAGCCGTCGGACTATTCTTCAGAGAGTGTCCCTGCCGCCTCATCTGCAGGGACCATGTACGCTTCCGCGAACGGAATACAAACCACCATGCCGAACAACCTTCCTTCGCAGCCTTCCATGTCCGACCCGTCTGCCCTTTTACCCAACGATACCAATTCCCAGTGGGCGTCGTTGAACCCCTCTGGAAATGGGGCGCTTCAGAGCGTCAACCTTCTTCAAGCCGGGCACCTGATCGGCCTTAACACCCAAGGATCTTCGTTAAGGAATGCCAACTTACAACTTCGGTCCGAACCTACCATTGAGAAAAAAGATGTGGGCCCGTGGATGCACTCTACCATTGATGCCGATAATCTTAGGAAACCTTTAGAAATTGGCGGTTCCCTATAGAGTCTATTTTTTCTTCCAACTGTTTTAAGGTTAAATGATGTTCGGAAAGCGTCACGTACGTTGTTTTACGAATGTATCTTTCAATGATGTATTGCGCGACGAGATTAGAAATACTGATGGAAAAACTAATCACGAGACAATTTAAAATAATATCGTTCATTCTTATTTTTCATGATTAAGAATGACCTTTCTCAATTTTATTGACGTAACTACTTAAACAAAAGACGATACTAAAGGTTATGACGAACACGTCCATTGCGAAGATTCTTACTCATTGGCGTTTGGTGACAGAGAATGGCTACCTGTATGTGTACGGGCGCTTACATGGTCGCGCATGGGAAACCAGTTATGTCACGTCCATGTACTCTACTGAAAATTTTTACGTCATCTATACTGAAAATTCAGTGTATTATTTGTACTATGACGATTCCAAGAAATAAAAATTGAATATGATACGTTCTGATGAAGATCCATAAAATGGATGCTTGTTTGTCCGCCATTGTTGCGAACGATGTTGTGTTATTTAAGAAAGAAATAACACAAATCAAAGACATGCATGTGCTAGAACAATATTTATATTTTGCGTGCATGTATAAAAATGAAAGCATCATGTTGTATTTACTTCACCATCAGGTGTCTCCGAACAGAGTTCATTATAACACGTACCCGTTAAGAAGTGTCGCTCGTACGGGGGACATTCGCATGGCGGAAGTGTTATGGAAGAATCGCGCCCTTCTTGATTTACCCCACACGTTGCACTACTGCACGGCTCCCATCATTGAAGCGTGCGACCATGACCGAACGGAAATGGTTCAATGGTTGGTGGAGAAGAAAGCGAACCTTCACACGCGAAACCTTGAAACGAAGGAAACCCCTTTGTTGATTGCGTGTCGGCGAGGCAACCTCATTCTTGCCGAATACCTTTTGGAACAGGACAATTCAGGGTTACGGGATGAAAATGTGAATCGTAAAACCGCGCTTCATTTTGCGATACAACCTTTGAATCTACCCTTGCTTGAGATCTTGTTGAAACATGGGCTCGCGCATCATGTTAAATTATGCGCCTATGTGATGCGCGACATCACCTTGTTGTACTCTTACGACGTCGTCTTTACCATCCTTCAGCGATTCATTCATTACGGGTACAGTGTCAACGACACGATGCGCCAATTTCATGCCCTCATCTACTTTATTCAATCCAAAAAGGTAGACTATGTTCGCTACCTTCTTGACACGGACACGTGTGATGTGAATCTACTCTCCAATGAAGAGGATACGCCCTTGCACGTCGCATGTGGCACGTCGTATGAAATGGTGGAACTCTTGTTGCGCTACCATCCCCAGTTAGACGTGCGCGATTACAAGGGGGACACACCGTTATGCATCGCGTGCATGAAAGGGGATGAACCCATGGCGCGCATCCTTCTGCAACAGGGAGCCCAAGGACATGTGGATGGCAGCGATCATTCTACTTTGTTAAAAGCGGTGGCGTACAGTAACACCAACGTGGTATCCCTACTGTTCCAATTCGGAGCGAACCCACGTCAAACGTTTCAGGGAAGCACGTTACGTCAATTGGTAGAGGCGGATTACTCTGTATGGAAACAACCCATGATGGACGTGCTTGTGGATGCGGAAAACGCAGCGCTCTCTACTCCCTCCAATGTAGCCGACACGTTCTTCGCACGCAAAACATTACTCTTCCGTACCTGGTACACCATCCTTTCACCCCACACAAGAAACACATTTCATCATCTTTTGAAAGATGATAAAATAGACCAACATGCGTGTTACACGGCACTTCATGAAGGAGAAAATAAAGCACTCCAGGGGCACCGTTCTGGAGAAAACGTCAGCTTCTCTCCTGCGGCCATTCGGTGTTTAGGCAGGGCGTACGCAACACGCCCCTTGCGTCGTTGGATCACGTCGTATCTTGTGTTTCCTTCACGCGAGCGAGAAGCGTGTAAGCAAAGTAGACGGGAGCTAGAAATTGACGGAAATGCGGTGCCTTTTTAATAAATTTAATTGTGAATTTAAAATGTTAAGAATTTCTGGTCCTTTAAATATTTTATTATTAAATTTTATTTTAAATTCATTTCCTGAAGTTAACACTTGTTGGTATTGAATGACATCGGTTTTTTTATCAGGTTCACCTGGTGCATACGAAATGTTAAGAATTTCATCTTTAAAAAAACGAAGCAACGGAAGTTCTTTGATTCTATCATGGATCGTAAACGAACAGGGTTTTCCTTGTCCGTCCTTGATGACATTTCGTTTATCTACCGTATTGTAATTGTGGCACACGACTAAAATGACGTGCTGAGGATCCAATTGAACCATGGGAAAAGAATAATTTTTTAAAAAAAAGTTTTCTTCTGCCATGCAGGCATCATCGTCGTACGAAGTATGGTTCAACAATTCACGTTTGAACGCAAAGGTTCCCGCCGTCGCATGAAATGGTAAATAAGGTCCAAATTCAAATATCTTGTCTACATCGTGGTAGTAAATGTGAATGATGCTGGACCCCGCCACCATACATTTACTGGATTGAAGACGTTGCACGGCATGTGAAATTCTTGTGGGCGGATAATAATCATCATCGTCCATGTACACGAAAATGTCTCCCGTACAATTCGCATGCAATAAATTGCGTTTGTACCCCAACGGCATTTTTTTATGAAGCCGAATGTACTTGACGTTCGGTATATGGGCGACCAAATCTTGAATGGGGTCGGTTCCATCATCTAGGATGACCCATTCTATGGGCCCAGCGTAATCTTGATGCTGGACGCACTGAATGGCTTGAGGGATAAACGGACGGCGGTTGTACGTTGGCGTACATATGGATACCTTTAACATAGGTTAACATGATTCATTATCTCTATACTGTTTTTAAATAATACGCCTTTAAATATTCAAACAGTAACCAAAAAACACTTACAATAAATACAAGGGCAGTTGCAATTTGAAGTGGAGTCCCTAAATACATGACACCAGCAATAAAATAAATCAACGAGCACATGAATAGTAAAGTATTGGTGTAATCCATTAAAATGGTAATGATTTTTTTATAATTGTGTACGTCTACTTTACCCTCAGGATTACAATACAAGGGACGTAATAATAAGTACCACACAATATATAATGCTCCGGCACCTGCAATACAATTAAACGCAATCAAATTCATAATGAAAAGTAAAATAGTGTATAACAAGGTACCCCACCAAGAAAAGGATTGAGAAATAAAGGCAAATATACCTCCATCCTCTTGGCCTGACTTCTTACACCCATTACAAAAATGTGAGATGTTGAAGATGGGTAGTTGATACCATTTGGTCTCATCCACAAGTGTCATTGTAAATCCGATGAAAAATGTATATATTACCATGGCAGGAAATAGTATAGAAACACCGAGAGAAGCCACGAAAGGCAATAATAATAATATCAAGGTAGGAGGTACAAACTCAGATAAAGAGACGATTTGATTCAATCGTAGCTTAATGTAGTGTTCTAATGACGTGTATACATTGATTAAAAAAATACGATAGAGATCAGACGATCCCATACCATCTTTTGGCTCAGTCAGCTCTACTTTGGCGGGTATTTTTACAGCATCTTTTAATTGAATAAATGCTCCGCCCATAAAAGCGTACCCTACCAAGGAGATGATGGAGGTAATCAAGAGTAAAAGAAATTTCTCCCAATTTCCAAATATATAAGTATAAAAATTATTTTTATTTGCCATATAACTATGTGTATAAAAAATACTTATTTCTACCCATTATGAAAATGACAAAAGATGAAAAATTCATTGAATTCGCATGTCAGTACGCTTATCAATCCGAAATGTTTAGTCGTCATGGGTGTGTCCTTGTTTCTCAAGGAAGAATCGTGTCGTATGGTGTAAATCAACTACGAAATTATTCTAAAGATCGCATCATTCAAGGATGTTCCTGTCATGCTGAAATGGATGCAATAAGAAACGCTGTCAAAAACAAAGTGTTTGTAAAGCATGTCCCTAAATTAACCATTTACATTGCTCGTTTTAACAGAAACCATACCTATTTGGATGCCCGACCCTGCATCTTATGTTACCATCTTATCTCTTCCTACGGCATTCGGCGCATTGTGTATACACTAGAGGGTACCATCGTACGCGTCAATACGTTAGATTATACTCCCCAGGAACATACGAAGGGTAACCAGTTCGCACTTACCATCTCGTCTTTTTGACATTAATCTGCGGCGTATTTTTTTTATTTGCTTTAGGGTCATAATGAGGATCTTCTGCTGTCTCGGGCATATTTTTAGAAAGTTCCCAGAACTCTTTGGATCCTAATTTAAACGAAGGATGGGGTTCTGCCTTGTACCAAAAGATTTGATCCGTAAGTTTGTTACTTTTTGAATTATTATTAATGACTAAACATTCATAATTCTCCGTACATTGATCCATGACTTGTGAAAAGGCTTCAAATGTGGGAAACATGCCTGCATAATTTTCATAAATTCGTTTACGATTGTTAATGTACGGTTCACGAAGAAGAAACACGTAATCAATGTTGGTTCTTAAATTTGGCGGAATCCCCAACGGGTACTGCATGGTAATGATAAGCATGATTTTCCAATGCCGACCATTCATGAATAACAAACGCATCAGTTTATCTTTGGACCACGACGAATCGTACAAACAATCATCCAAGATACAAAACGCACGAGAATCAATGTTACTTTTTTTATACATTTGCTGCTCCTGTTGTACCTGTTTGAGACACTGTTTCTGACGCTTCAAGATATTTTCAATGATGCAGCTGCTGTACTCTTCATGAATGAAAATTTTAGGAACGTGTTCTCCATAAAAAGAGTTCCCTGCTTCTGTTCCAGAAATCACCGTTCCAATGGGAATGTCCTGTTGGTAAAAGAGTAAATCTCTTACCAAATAACTTTTACCCGTGTCGCGCCGTCCAATCAATACAATGACGGGGCCACTATTTTCTGTATGTTTGAAACTAATCTGACGCATGTCAAATTTTCTTAATTCAAGTGTCATATTCTATTCAAGATTAAAAAGAATAAACAATAACTTAAAATTGATGTTAAATGTTATAATGTCATCATATATTATGGAGTTTTGTGAAGTATGCGAAAACATGTTGTATCTCAACTACCAAGACGGTCTGTCCTACTTGTGTAAAAAGTGTGGAAACCAGAAACCTGTGGATGGTTCGGTTGTCTCTTCCATGACGTTCATTAAACCCGACCAAGTGGTTCCTATCAACAAATACACGAAAATGGACCCCACTCTTCCTAGAATTAAAAATGTACCCTGTCCTACTGAAAACTGCGAGAATCACAATTTACCTTCCGACATCATTTATTATCGGTACAACCATTCCGAGCTAAAATATATTTATATTTGTCCGAAGTGTGACGTATCATGGAAACCCGTGAAAGAATAACCCAATAAATTGATATTAAAATTATCTATGTTAAGGTATAAGAATGAGTGACGAAGAAATTTCCGATGTGGAGCTTGACGTAGAAAGTACCGGTTCCCCTGAAACGGAAGATGACCCCGAAGAACCTCTTGAGGAGTATGTCGTGGACGATGATGCTCCCGTAGAAACCGATTCTACTCCACCCACATTATCCATGCCTTCCTCTTTGCTAGACATGCACCCTCAAGAGGTTCGTATCGGGATGGACGAAGTGTTATCCAGGTGCACCATTCTTCGTGATGAACGAGGCAACATTAAGGACCCTCTCCATCGTTCGTTACCCTTTTTGACAAAATACGAGTACACAAAAATTCTTGGCGTTCGCGCAACCCAAATTGAAAATGGTGCGGCGCCCATGATTCCGGTAGAGGATACCGTGCACGACGCGTACCTCATTGCGAAGGAAGAACTATCGCAAAAGAAAACTCCGATTATTGTTAAACGTCCTATACCAAATGGTATCATTGAATATTGGAAATTGGAAGACCTTGAAATTTTACTATAAACACTTTTTCACCACCAATTGTTTTGTGGAGACAAACTTTTTTACCGAACGGTTTCGTCGTTGTAGGTTACAGGCTAAACAACTAATCAACACGTTTCCATGGTTGTGTCCCATTAAATTATCAATGCGGTCCAGCGTCCATTGTGACCCTTCACGTTTCTCGTACTCCATTTTGACAGGTGACGTACAATAGTGGCAAGTGTACTTGCAGGCTTCCAGTAATTCACTGACTTGTTCTTCTGTGATAAAATGGTATTCGCTATAAATTTCATTTTTTTTATCTTGTTGTCGGTACCCACTTAATTTTTTAAGAATCCCCATTCTTAACAAATAGATTTAAATAAGATATGAATGATTAAAAGTATACCATGTTGACAAAAAAATAGGTTCAACTAGTGATGGCGGGTATGATTGTTACGTTTCTGAAAGAATATCCAATGATTTGACGGGACGATCCCACATGATCCGTACGAGTATTCAACTCACATTTCATCCTGTGAAGGATAATCATTGTGGACCTACTATGAATAATATTCCTCATGTCATGGAAATCATGTATATCAATAAAAAGTATTTTCATTCCGTTCCAGACTTGAATACGCAAAATTTACCTATTTCAAAATGGGTCTCATGGAAAGGATTACAATTTACATTTACAACGGATCTTTGAAAAATTGATGTTGGTAGATTCGTATCGGGTAGTTACTCCCCCACCATGACTGAATGCTCTCTTGTTGTAAAAGCGGCCGTCGCACGTCTCTCTGTCAAGTACGGATTTGACATGGATGAAGCCATTCGTTTCCTGAACGGACCACCACCTGCGCCGACACCCCCGCCTACTGGAATCCTCTCGTGCGGTCATTGGGGAAACACCCAAGCCTTTATGAAAATGAAAGAAAAAGAAACACAAAAAAAATACTATTTACGAATGAACGCGTCTCCTGAAGTACTTCAATTGGTAGAGCTGGACTCTAAACCCTACGGCTCGGAAGCTGAAAAAATCATTTCTGAAATCTTTGGACTTGGACCACGCACGTCTACCCAGAACGACGCGACCTTTAACGGTAAGAAGATTGAAATCAAGTCGGCGCGCTATTGGGCGGGGAAGGACAATTGCGTGTGGCAGCACCTTGAACCCGAACACGACTACGACTACGCGCTCCTGGCGCTCTTGGATTTCCACGGATGGAAAATCTGGGGCATCCCCAAACCACTCTTGATGGGTGAGATGCGTGACAAAAAAATTGTGACGTTTCAAGGTAAACAAGGCTGGTGGACGAGGAAATCGGACATTCTTCCGTACCTCACCCCCATCACATCATTGGAGGATCTACAGGCGTTTGTTCTGTAGGCGAGGGGGAAAGCCTCGCGTGAATCAGCTTCACATACTCGGCGTTCAGTTCCACGCCAATAAAAGAAAGACCATTTTTTTTTGCGGCGACACATTCACTTCCTGAACCTGCAAAGGGGACCAACACGTACCCGTTCGTTTGTTTGCACGAACGAATCAGTTTATCGCAGAGCGCTAACGGTTTTTGAGTCGGGTGGTCTACCCTCTCGTTCATACCGGCTCCACCTGCCAACGCTGGAATTTTAATCACGTCGCGGGGTAACGCTCCGTTCGCGTGCGCGGTGTACGTCGTGGTCTTCTCCCCTTTTGAAAATCGCCCCAGAGTGGCTTTACGCTCTTTGCCGGCCGCACCATGAAGAAACCCTTCCGTGTACGCTTCACGAATCTCATCCCGATGAAACACCTTGTCCGATTTCCATAAAATCAAAATACTTTCATGGGAACGCTGCCAGAATTGAAGTGACGGAACATTTTTATTCGTGTAATGCCAAATGATCCAACGACGTTGAATGTGGTACGGGACTTTGGATAGTATCAAGGCAAGAATTTCACTAAACCCATAAATAAACATGGTGCCGTTCGGTTTTAAAATACGAAGACATTCATGGATCCATTGTTCGCACCACTGCAAATACTCTTCCATCGGTTGTTTATCACTATCATTTCCAAAATCTTTACCAATGTTGTAGGGTGGATCGGCAATGATGATTTGTGCCGACTCGGCTTCTAGCGTCGGTAGTACCTGCAGCGCATCCCCATGAATCACGTCTTGTCGCAAATCGGTAGGGACACTCTCTACAGGAGGGTCTAGCCGAGCGAGGAGTTCCGCCTTGTTCTTTCCACTGATTCCTTTTAGGTTTCGCTCTTTACACAATTGTTTTAGCTCTGCCACAGTTTTCTTGGTATAATCCATGTTTATCTATCATCAAAAAAAATATATTGGTTCAATTTATAATATAAAGCTTTTTCCTATTACACACAATGGAACCCTATTTAAATATAGACATTACCAAGATTAAAGATGCCTATGATCTTTGGAAACGTTACTTATCCAACGTCCAAGTGTACTACGCCATGAAATGTAATCCTCATCCACATCTTCTTCGTTACATTTCAAAATTAGGAATTTATTTTGATTGTGCTTCCAAACAAGAAATGGTAGATGTCTTATCCTTCACTTCTCCCGAACATATTATTTATGCCAACCCGTGTAAATTTAATTCCCACATTAGGTATGCAAAAGAAAAGGGAGTCACCCTTACGGTAGTAGATTGTGAATGCGAAATGTATAAAATGAAAGAACTCTACCCTGAATGTCGTCTGTTGATACGTATTTGTGTCAAGGATGATTATTCTCAATGTCCGTTGTCTACCAAATTTGGATGCGCCATGCACGACGTTCCTTCTTTACTTATTTTATCCAAACAACTTGGTTTACAAGTAGTAGGGTTTAGTTTTCATGTCGGAAGCGGATGCACGCAACCTACCCTGTACTACGACGCCTTGTGCGATTGTCGTGTCGCTACAGAAATGGCAGAATCTATCGGCATTCCCATTGCCATCATTGACATTGGTGGTGGCTTCACCCATACCCATTTTGTAGAATGCGCCGCTCAAGTGGTTAAGGGAATGGTTGGATTGGAAGGGAAACAGTTCATCAGTGAAGTCGGTCGCTTTTTAGTAGAAACGTGTGCGACGTTGTACGTGAACGTCATTTGTAAAAAAGTAACGGACAAACGAATTTATTATTTGAATGATGGTATTTATGGTAATTTAAATTGTAAAATCTTTGACCATGCGAAACCGGTTCTTCAACATTCCAAATCAGGGGAGTTGTTTGAATCTACCGTGTATGGTCCGACATGTGATTCTTTAGACATCATTGAGGAAACGGTATGGTTACCGGAGTTAGACGTAGGAGACCAACTCTACGTGGAAAATTTTGGAGCGTACACGAACGCGAGCGCCACCACCTTCAATGGATATTCGGTAGAAAGTATATTGTCTGCCTTACTTTAAAATATAGTTACATGGTATGAGCGCCTTTGTTACTTTTTCTAGCATCATGGCTTTTTACGCCGTTGTCGCATGCGTGCTTGTACCCCTTTTGTTTTATTTTGTAGGAAACAAGTCGTACAAAGTAGCCGGGGATGGATTCGTGGTAGGAAGTGTGATCTCCATCGTCTTATGGGTCATGTACGGTAGAAAAATGGTTTAGACCAACGTATTCATAAAAGCATTCATATTTTTAGTACCCATACTAGAATTACAATTTTGACAAATAGGTCGTAGGTTGGATAACGTGGTCCCACCACCATTGACCTCGGCAAGGACGTGTCCGCAATGAAAGGACAATTGAGTAATTTCTGTCAATCGGCAACAAAGACATTTTGTTTTTCCAACCATTTCTCCAATATGATGGTTCCATACCAGTCGTTTTAAAGTAGACGAGATCGGTTTTTTTTTATACTTATGCGAAGCTAGACAGTCATGATTCTTTAATTGAATCATGACCGCATCAATCATGCGTTGTCGTTGTTTGAGTTTAACGTACTCTTTATCATCCGGATTCGTGGAAACCATTTGGTTAAAATTTTCTATTCGTTTTCGTAAAAATAACCCGTATGCGCGTAAATGGGTACCCTCATACGATTCTACCCATTCATAGTCTATGTATTTCAACCATTTCATGGTTTCAGTATCATACCTAAACTCAATGCCATGGATGATGGATAAAATTTCAGAAATGTCATCATAAGTACACTCCTTTTGGCTCTCCATGATACCTTGTAGGAACTCGTCTATACGTCGGGAAGCCATAGATGTGATCGGTCATTCGGACAGAAGGATTCAATTTTACTCGCTTCCGAAAAATCCACCCTTGCCTGTATTCAAATTAGTCAATCGGGCGATGAGCTCATTCTTGTTATGCATCAACTCTTTTACGACATCTTTCATGGAAATCAGCCCTACACACTCACTCTTGTCATCCACGACCAGTAAATGCCTACAATCTTTAATCAACATTTTTTGCATACACACCTCAATAGAGTCATTTTCTCTTGCGAGAATCATGTTCGGTTCGTACGTACACACCTTCTTGATGTTTACCGTTTTTGCATCTATCCCTAACAAGGCAACTTTATGAACGTAATCTCGTTCGGAAAGTACACCTACCACATGGTTTTGTGAATTCGTTACCGCAAGACATCCAACATTGAATGCGGTGAATTTCTTGACGGCCTGATGTACTGTATTATTTTCTGAAATCTTAAAATCAATCTTGTGGTAACAAGAGTTTTGGAAAAGCGACAATGCCGATACAGGAGTCGCGCTGGAAAATACGCGACGCAACATCTTATCCTATACTGCGACCAACTATTTAAATGGTTTTATGAATTTATAAATAGGATGTCAGGGTTCTGTGTTTTCGTCCTGTAAGAAACAAGTACAAATAATACTTCCAGGTACGGTCCATCTCAAAATCCCCTAAATGCTGGACGAGTCTAAAATGAGTGAATCGTTCATACGTTGGGTACACGATGTTCTCTCGCGTCTTGTACTCTAAATACTTGTACGTCCAGGCTACCCATTCCGAAGGCGGTTTATGAACGGGAGGACAACGAGGGGCAGGCATGTTGTGAGGAATTATTTTTTTTGAAGAAATAGTACCATCATAAAAAGTAGGTAACCGAAAACATAACGCTTCTCACGAAGTGTATACGTCATTTTTTTAACCATCATACGAGGTTCAGGGGAGTACAAGAGACCTTCTCGTCCACACGCAAATTCACGAACACTGAGTGCGGAAGAATACTCAACGCCACCTTTCACGACATCCACGGTGCCTATTTTTTTACATTTCGCTAAAGAATCGTCCGGGTGAGGCATGTAGTGCGCGCAGTTCTTGCATAAAGGAACAACCATGAGTAACAGGAACCTCATACTTATCTTTCCAGAATACTCTTTAATATGACATGCGGAATAAAAAATATGAGGTATACTATGGAAGAGGACGATGTCTTGACAACCCAAGAAGAAGAAAAAATTAATCATTTGCGAGAATCCAGTTCACACCAAATGCTTTCCAGGGTCACGGCATCCATCGCAGTAGGCGCAGT
>Ga0078894_10001698_pt1 | contig 16500 bp, 7 predicted proteins | sample LauGreSu1BDMLBSD_2_FD_67506 | JGI IMG/M metagenome (GOLD analysis project Ga0078894, IMG submission 67506) | Freshwater lake microbial communities from Lake Michigan, USA - Su13.BD.MLB.SD (version 4) (version 4) | ecosystem: Environmental > Aquatic > Freshwater > Lake | place: Lake Michigan, USA... | reverse complement strand
AATCATCAGGCGAACACGACGGAGTCCTTCAGTGAAGTCATGCTTCGCCTCGCCAATCAGGTGCACCCAAAGACTGGTAAACCCATCCGCTACATCAGCACAGCACTCGAAGAGGTGGTGCGGGAAAACAGCGCTGTAATTGACGAGGCGGTCAAATACGACCGCGATTTCCAACTCGACTACTTTGGATTCAAAACTCTAGAGCGGTCCTATCTCCTAAAAGACGCAACTGGGAAAATCCAGGAACGCCCGCAGCATATGTGGATGCGTGTTGCACTCGGTATCTGGGGCGCTGACCTGGCCAAGGCATTTGAGACGTATGATATGATGAGCATGAAACGTTTCACCCATGCAACACCGACACTCTTCAACGCTGGCACTCCTAACTGCCAGCTTAGCTCCTGTTACCTTGTGGCAATGGACAGTGATAGTATTGGCGGCATTTACAAGACGCTCGGGGATTGTGCACAAATCTCCAAACATGCTGGGGGAATCGGTCTACATGTCCATAATGTGAGAGCCAAGGGCTCCCTAATTGGTGGTACAAATGGTGTCAGCAATGGTCTCGTCCCTATGCTCCGCGTCTACAATTCCACGGCTCGCTATGTTGACCAAGGTGGGCAGAAGCGCAATGGCTCATTCGCCATCTATTTGGAGCCCTGGCATGCAGACATTGAGGACTTCCTGCGCCTCAAGCTCAATACTGGAGCTGAAGAGGAGCGAGCCCGCGACCTCTTCTATGCAATCTGGATGAATGACCTGTTCATGGAGCGTGTAGAGAATGGAGCAGATTGGACTCTCTTCTGCCCTGCAGAAGCTCCTGGACTCGCTGATGTGTATGGAGCGGATTTCCGAGCCCTCTATGAAAAATATGAGGCCGAAGGTCGCGGTCGGCGCAGCGTGCCGGCGCAAAAGCTCTGGTTTAAGATTCTAGACGCGCAAATTGAGACGGGGACGCCTTATATTGTGTATAAGGATGCTGTGAATGAGAAATGCAATCAGAAGAACTTGGGAACGATTAAGTCGTCCAACCTTTGCGTTGCACCCGAAACCTATATTCTAACTGATAAGGGTCATAAGCAAATTGTAACACTTGTGGACCAGATCGTAAATGTATGGAATGGCAATAAGTGGTCTGAAACAACCGTTAGGAAAACAGGTGAGCAACAAAAACTTGTCACAGTATATCTCAGCAATGGTGCTCAAATTACTTGCACACCATATCATAAATTCCTTATTCGTAGTGGATATTCTGATAAAACTTCACTGAAAGATGCGACTCGCATTGAAGCATCTTCTCTTAAGGAAGGAATGAAATTAGCAAAATATTCACTTGAAGTAATTAGTGGTGATACTACTCAAGATATTCTACACCCTTATACACATGGCTTCTTCTGTGGCGACGGTACAATCTGTAATACATATGCTGGGCCAAAAAAGCGAATTACTCTCTATGGTGAGAAAAAAACTTTGGTCAGTAAATTGCAGGTTAAAACATGTTCCTATGAAGAAACATCACAAGGAACACTTAATGTTATGATCCCCGATGAGATTCCTGATAAATATACTGTACCACTAAATGCGAGTACAAAATGCCGTCTTGAATGGCTAGCAGGCTTGTTAGATTCAGATGGTTGTGTATGCCGAAATGGAACAAACGAGTCATTGCAAATTGCATCAATCCACTTCGATTTCCTTGATCGTATTCGTTTAATGCTACAGACACTTGGTGTACAAAGTAAAGTAATGAAATCTCAAGATGAGCGTGTAACATTACTACCAGATGGTAAGGGAGGTCGCGCGGAATATAATTGTAAGGCACTATGGCGTCTCCTGATTTCATCATCTGCTCTTTATAAACTCAAAACACTTGGTCTTACTTGTTACAGGCTTGTGTTTGATGGCGTCGAACCACAGCGCAATGCTGAGCAATTTGTAACTGTTGTAGCTGTAGTTGACAACGGGCGGGTTGATGACACATATTGCTTTAATGAACCTGAAAATCATGCAGGTATCTTTAATGGAATCCTAACAGGTAACTGTACAGAAATCACAGAGTTTTCCTCACCTGAAGAAACGGCCGTCTGCAATCTTGCCTCTATTGCTCTGCCGGCCTTTGTGAACACTAAGAAGCGTACGTTCGATTTTGAGGAGTTCCGGCGCACGGTGCGTGTTATGACGCGGAACCTGAACAAAGTCATCGATATCAACTATTACCCGACGCCTGAAACGCGGCGGTCGAATATGCGTCATCGTCCAATTGGCATCGGCGTTCAGGGCCTCGCAGATGTGTTTGCCATGTTGCGCATCCCTTGGGAATCCGACCGAGCTGCAGAGCTCAATCAGCGCATCTTTGAGCATTTGTATTACGCAGCGCTCTCTATGAGCGCGGAGCTAGCGTCAGTCGAAGGCCCTTATGAGACGTTTGCAGGTTCCCCGGCAAGTCAAGGAATTCTGCAGTATGACATGTGGGGTGTGACGCCAATTACACAGACGGACGGCTCGCTTGATTGGCCAGCACTAAAAGAAAAGGTGGTTGCTGGTGGCATCCGAAACTCCCTACTTGTTGCCCCGATGCCGACAGCCTCTACTAGCCAGATTCTTGGCTGGAACGAGTGCTTTGAGCCATTTACGAGCAACATTTACACCCGTCGTACACTTGCTGGAGAATTCATCGTGGTCAATAAGCATCTGGTACGCGATCTGATGGAAATTCAAGCATGGTCTGAGGAGTTGAAACAGAAGATTATTGCAAATAATGGCTCAGTCCAAGGAATTTCTGAGATTCCTGCGTCAATTAGGGAGCGTTATAAGACAGCATATGAATTGAAACAGCGCACGCTAATTGATATGGCGGCTGCACGTGGTGCATTTATCTGTCAGTCGCAGTCGCTCAATCTGTTTGTGGCTGACCCGACATATGCCAAGCTGACGAGCATGCATTTCCATGGTTGGAAGCGTGGCCTGAAAACGGGCATTTACTATCTGCGCACAAAGGCGCCGACTGCTGCACAGAAATTTACAGTGGACCCCGAGTTGCTTGCGGCTGTACAGGCAGACAAGGAGCAGCGGGATAAGGAGAAATATGCTGCTGACGAGGGATGTACTATGTGTAGTGCCTAAGAAAATTTCAGACTACCCATGAAGCTTAATACTCACATCTAAAGTCTATTAGAAATTAATAAAGAAAGTATAGAGCAGCGCAAACAAATGAATTTTTTACAGTTAGTATGTTGTGCACTACTTTCTAAAAGCACAAGCCTATCGCATCAATATTTGGAAACTGGTTATGGTCTAACGCAAGGTTATCTCCGTCGTCAACTCAAACCCGCTCTTCCTGCAACATGGTACCGCAAACTACAACAATCGGCAACCGTCGCCACTGCAAATACGGAACTCCAACAACTCCTAACTGCCGCAATTAGAGAAGCAGAAGATACTGGCAATTCTCTCTGCAAATGTGAATCACCGGCACCAACACCGCAGTAATTACACGACCCGCTGCGCCCTTATATTCTAATTGGAATATACAATGTTACAATTAGAAGATGGATGGCGGAGCTGCCGATAATGACATGTTCATAAAGCAATTAGAAGAACAGCTAAAAACGATTCAATCAACTCAGCCAGACCAAGATAGTTTATATAATTTATTTTCAATAGTGTCTAGTATCCTAATTGAATATAGGGATTCGAACGGCAAATCTGGTTGGGTAAAGAAGGTATTGACACCGCGTGGCCTACCTGCGTTTGAGTTAGAAAAGGATGAAAGTAATGTTGAACAATTTATGGGTACTTATGGAGCTAAGATATTATCTATGCTCGGTTTAATTTCAGAAAAGCAGAATGGTGGCTACCAACATGGTGGAGAACCACAAACAGGTGCTAGAGACAAAGCAATGGCTGCTTTAGCAAAGATTGGAGAATTTGTTGATCCTACTAAAGTCAGTCTTGATGGTGCTGTTGAGTTTGTCCTCGAATATCTTGATAGCGCAAATAACAAAATGGAGGATATGTCACGCCAAATAGGGATTATTGCCCTTCAAAATAAGGTACCTGAAATTCCCTTACAATTTATTGGGCTTCCACCAATCCCCACACGTCTACTTACCATTATTGTACAAGGAATATTTGAAATAATGCGCCTTATTGCCCTATTTGGTTTTCCTGGTGCCGGCCTTTTTCGTATTGTCGGGTCCCTTTTTGGTGGTCTAATAGAGCTCTTTAAGGGTGACTGGAAGAGTGCGCTGTTCACTTTTATGGGCCTCGCTGGTAATGGTATGATGACGATGGGCCTTTTTGGCAAAGTTGTTGTGAAAGTTCTGTCTTTTATGGCGCCTTCGATGCGTGATAAACTAGTTCTAACTGGTTATCAGTCAATGAAGTCGTGGATACTTGGAGTTATGTTATTTGTTTTCCAGACAGTCGCGCCACGTGCAATAAAAGAAATGGTGGACCAGAATTTGGGTAAATTTGGGGATATGATGAAGGATGTACAGACAAAGATTGATGGAGTTAATAAAACAATTACAGAAACTGATGAATTCAAATGTTTCACAATTGAATGGCTCAATCTAACAGACCCAGCTAAAATGCCCGATTATGATAATCTCATTAAACTCCAGGACCTTTTTATGCAGCCATCATTTTATTGCAATAATGATGTGCGTGCATTTGTTGACCAAATGAAGTTTATTCCACCTGCACGTATTATTTTAGAGCTGTTAGGCCTGCCTACAACTGATAGGGCATATTCTGAAGTGTGCTGGAATCTGCCACCTGATGTTATCCAAGGTGGTCTCGACAAGGCAATATTGCATGCCTTAAAACCTGTTATTCGGCCTCGCAAGCCTTTTATGCCTGTAAAACAAGTACCAGCAGGTGTTACAATTAGTGTGGATAAATATAATAAAGAGCAAGAACAGAAATATGATGATGATTATGGTCAATGCCCTGGTTACAGTACAGAACAGATGCTGCGAGAAGCTGCTGCTGTCGCACGGCAGAGACTTGGTGATGTTTTCTCTCTTGGTGAAAGTGCAGACCCACAACTAACTGCTGCAGCATCCAGTATACGAACAGGCACAACTAAATTTATTGGTGATAGTGCTGAGACTGCGGCTGTTGTGGGTAAAAAGGCTAAGGAGAGCGCTCTAACTGCAGCTGCAATTAGTAAAGAGTTGGCTAAAACAGGGATTCAACAAAGTGGTATTAAACAATCACTAAGTCCTTATTTATCGGCAATAGAGGCAGGAAAAGCGGCAAGAGCTGCTCAACAACAAGCACAGCAACAAGGAAAGCCAACAATGGCCATCCTACCTCAAGGTAAGTAATATATATAAAACCACAAAGACCTTATCCAATTTAAATAGTTATTTACCCACCCCACTACGACCACCCTCTGCCTCCACAGCAATCCCAATACGCCCATGTAGGAATCGTATCATGTGTTCATCCCATCCCCAGAAACATCCCACACGAGCATCCGAAGGAATGCTACGCGCAGAAACATTTGCTCCATGACTCAGAGCAACAATAATCTGCTGTGGCGGAATCTCTAATACTTCGCTCTCACGGCCAGTCAACCAGTCATCTCCCTCTGCAATATTTACATCAGGAAATGGCTTGGAAACCCAAAATGACTTCCGAAAAGTCAGTGTCGCCTCACTTACGCGCTGCCCTAACGGTAAACCAAGCGGTGGTACATTTACCGCCGATTGCGCAGTTCGTAAATCATACATTGCCAGCATTGTCGAAACAACACAGGCAGGCTTCGCAGAACGCCAAGGAGAACCCTTCAGCAACCAGGCCACACGACGCCTAAAAGAGGTCTCAGGGTACACGTCATCATCGTCCATAAAGAGAATAATATCATGTGCAGCTTTCTCCACTGCCCTATTACGCTTCTCACCAATAGAGGTCTTCTTTTCTAGCGGCATGTAACTGACCATAATATCAGGATTCTTGCTAGCAAATCCAATAATCTTATCAGATGACGCCTTATCCTGGTCATCACTGTCCTCCACTACAAGCCACTCAATCTTATCACGAGGATAGTCACTTAGGAGAATATTGAGGCATGCAAGGTCTATAAAATTACGGCGATTATAGGTGAGTGTAACAACCGTTATAGGAGGGCAGTCTGCCGAACTAGCCTGCAAGATGGGTGGCAGATGGACAGGGCCTCGCTGCTCCTGTCTGCGTACCTGGCAGTCTGCCAGGATGCCTGCCAAATCATCTGCCGCAGCCTGTCTGTGAGCCGCTGCGGCAGCCTCCTTCTCTTTTAGGGCAGCCTGCCGAGCATCCTCACATGTTCCACAATCTGCATGTGCCTCCCTTGGTGTCCATATAGCAAAATCCCTAACTGCAGCAGCTAACACTTCTGCGCAGCCATCTCCCTCTGGCAGAAATACAACCCCTTCGCGTCCCCTATAACATGTATATGCAGGAATATCACTCATAATCATAAATGCACCACTTGCAGCAGCCTCTGCCGCAGCATAGCCGAACCCCTCTGCCTTGCTAACAAGCAGATGACCACTGTAAAGTTTCTGCAGACGCAGGGCCTCCTCGGCAGACATCTCCTTGCAGACAACTTCGACAGGTGATTCTGCAGGTACTACCGCTTCTAATTGCCGTTTCACGTCCTCTCGACTAGTATATAGGCGCAGCTTAGGACCATTTGTAGGCCACTTAGGGATGATAGCTGCCGCTGCATCTGCCTTTGAGCTGCTGCCACCAAGGAGGGCGAGGAAACCAAACTCCTTCTGCCGTTCTTGCCGTTTGGCAGCTGCCTCAGCCAACTCTGCCTGCCGTGCTGCCGGCAGACACCAGCTAACTACTCGAACTGGCAGACCCCCAAACTCGGCAGGGCCGCCGCCCACACGACATAGGACCGCGTCAAATGCATGCATATATTTACTATATGCCTCACCAACAGCCCCGTCACAATGCTCAGGGTTCATTAAAAAGATATTAGAAGCGGCCCAAGCGCACATTCCATAAATAGGCACTTCTAAATGAAAGTTGACATCTGCGCTGCGAGGAGGCTCGCGAGGGTCAACGTGATGGATCTGACCAATTGCAGCCCCTGTCTGCAGACGCAGCAACTCCTCTAACACCCGCGCATCCGTTGCCAGGCCAAACGTGTTTGAACGATTATAGATTATATTTACATTTAGAGCCGCCGGTTTTTTCATCTAATAAATTCCCTTGTTTGTACCATTTAGGCCCGGCCAGTACATCCCCTTAATTTCTAGACCCACAATAAGTACAGGCCTAAATGGTGCGAACACCTTACGCAGATTGGCAAGACGACCTTGCCTGGATGGAGCAGATGAAAGGACCGCGTTGGAACGCCGCATTACGCGCAGAACAACGTATTTTCAACTCTGTCACACACATCCCAGCCATTAAACGACGCACTAGTCAATTCCTTAAAACTGTTAGGGAAATTGAAAAACAACGCGAGTTAATGCACCAACAAATGACCTCTCTTCCAGCGCATATTCCAAAAGCAATTAGGGATGCAGAAAATGATTTTGATATTGCCGCAGATGGCACAGTCGTTTATCTATATGCCAAGGCCTATGGCAGCCAATTTCTAACACTCGCAGCCGTCTCCGCAGATGGTCGTCGCAGACTATGGACAAAAGCAGCATATGTAGGAAGTAATGTAGCAATCCTAAATGACCGTTGTTACTATACACTCGCAGCTGAAAACAATCGCGACTATGCAATTGAGTCATGTGATGTTGCAACTGGTAATAATATAATACGTCATTTTGAAGAACCCAATGAGCGCAAATTAGTGAATTTATGCAAGGCTGAGCGCGGTGCTCTCTTTTTCTCAGTTGAAGATTCAGGCATTTATGACCTATATGACCTGCCGGCTGAAGGAAAGCCACGGCATATTTATGGCGGGGCATGGTTTACATTACTTGGTTGCGACAGCCACACAAAAAAACCAGTCTTCATAACCCTAAAAGATGGTGAGCAAAAGCTCCATAATTTAGATTGGCCCCTTCCATCAATAGTAAATGGATATGTAACATGCGGGTCCATTGCCGGCGGTTGGCTTATTACAAATCGCGCAGGTATTGAACGACTCTATAAGTGGGGGCCATCGGGTGCCAAACTTGTCCTTAAAATATATGGTACATTTGAAGTGGATATGCAACGATTATGGCAAGGGGGTAGGCAAGCTCTCATATTTGCAATGCGGGCTGATGATGTTCCTCTTAGAATTGTAATAGACGCCGATGGAACAATAAAGCAGACACCAATTACAACTCCATTAGACCGGCCGGCGCGTGTATCTGAGCGGCAGACGACAAGCGCAGATGGGAGTCGTGTCAAATTCCTAATTGTTCGTAGCGGCAGCAGCAGTGGTAGCAGCGGCAGCAAGAAACCGACAGGTCTCCTAGTATATGGCTACGGGTCGTATGGAATTCCTACATCTCCAGATAAAGCATATACTAATTACAAGCCCCTGATTGATGCAGGATGGGCAATTGCGTTTGCATTTATAAGAGGCGGTGGGGACCATGATGATAGCTGGGCGGCTGCAGGACGGCTCTATAACCGCCAACGTTCCATTGAGGATTTTGAGGCTGTTATTCGCGCAGCACGAGTTGCAACAGGTGTCCCCTGTGAGCGTACTGTTATAACGGGAAGGTCTGCAGGAGGCATGCTTGTAGGTGCCGTTGCTACTCGTAATCCAACAGGCCAACTATTTGGTGGCATTTACGCAGAAGTCCCCTTTGTTGATGTATTGACATCGATGAATAATAGAAAATATCCCCGTACAACTACGGAGCAGAATGAGTTTGGAGACCCTGCGCGTTCACTAACTGATTTCATGGTCGCTCTTGAGCATTCTCCGGTGAATCGCGTTGCTGGCACTGGCCTCCCAAATGTATTTATTCTTGCACGGACAGCCGAAAATGATTCGCAGGTATTTCCATATGAGCCGCTAAAATGGATTTGGCGTTCGCGTGAAGGGCTTAATGCAATTGAAGGCAAACTTTTTGCGTTTGCGGCCGGCCAAGGACATTTTTATGTCGCCGATGCGGCTGAAAAAGCCCGGTCCAATGACCTGGCCATATTGCATGAATGGGCTACTGGCCAAGATACTCGTAAAAAAATAGCACTATATAGTATAAAAATGGTCAACCGTAACACACGTAACCGCAATACTCGTAACCGTAACACACGTAACCGTAATGCTCGTAATGAGGGCCCTATGGCTGGTGGCAAGCGCAAGAGCACCCGCAAGAACACTCGCAAGCAGCGCAAGGGCCGCAAGAGCACCCGCAAGCATTAAATTACTCAGTAATCTGGATTAAGCATTTTTCCTCGCGTTCCTTTCGAATGTAACCGCCTTCCTTACTACCGCCACCATTTATGAAACGTTGGCGATGGTATTCATGTGCCCCATGAACGCGTAGACCTTCACGATGTTTAGCCGTTCCATATCCCTTACAACTGGCCAAGCTATAACGAGCAGCAATATCAGGCTCCGCTTCACAAAATTGGCGCACCCAATCATCATGTGCCTCTTTGGCCAAGATGGATGCTGCCGCAATTGCCAAATAGGTCGCATCACCATCAACAATTGTATGAACATCGCCGTGCTCATAATTGCATGCAAGAACACCGTCAATTAGGAGTCGTTGAGGTCGTGGGGATATTTGTGCAACAGCTCGTTCGAATGCCGTCTGATTTGCCCAAGTAACACCGTAGGAATCGAGCTCTTCTGCAGAGACCGACCCAATCCCATATAAGAGTGTTCCATGTTTGCGAGAGTATTCTCGCATTGCCTCTGCAATTACTGCACGCTTCTTAGGGCTAATTTTCTTAGAATCACGGATTTGTGGAGCAAGTTTCTGGAGTGTCTCGTCCCATTCACCGCGTGGCCAAACTACGGCTGCGGCCATAAGTGGTCCCCAGAAACAGCCCCGCCCGGCCTCATCAATACCGGCTTCGGTGAGATCATCCTCTTTAAAACGTGTGCTAAGCATCCTCTAAATGATTATATGGCTTGGTTGGTCTCTGGTGAATACACTCGCCATGATCAAATTTGCGTAAGCAAAGGTCTCGAGTTCTAAGTGCCTTTATTTTAAGATATAGAGATAGTAAGTATGAGAGTAGCTATTCTCATTGGTATAATACTAATTTTATTAGTATTGGTATATAAATTTACCAGAAAAACACATGAAGCATTTACTGGGCTTAATAATCAATATATTAACAATACATTTGTTGTATATCCTGTTGCAGTTAAAATAAATGGTACATATATAAAAAATAATGTAGCCCCTATACAACAAATTACACAGGAAAATTTCCTAAAAGTTGGTTATCCTGGCTTTAATACTGGAATAATTTCAATGGCTAATATAAATGAAGTAAGGGCATATTTTGAAGCAGGAGGAGTAATAACTCGCGAATCAATTAGCCCTGCAACATTTGTATATGATTCAAAAACATATAGTACAACAGCATCAGGTACAGGTGTGTATTTTATTAAACAATCTTCTGTTACATATACTCAACTATCTACAACTACTTATAATAGATTTACTGGTTCTAATAAATTATTTGGTACACAGCCACCTATTATTATTGATTTAATGCAAGTTGGCCCAGAAAGAGTTATAAATCCGTCACTAACTCAAATTAATAACCCAAATGAAGTGTATACAATTATTTCTGATAAACCGGTGCAACATAGTATAGCAATAGAAATATGTTTCGCACTCAATGGTTCATTGGCTTCAAAAGGGACCATGAATGATGCACAAATTTTAGGCATGGGTAATTGTAAGAGTGGTTGGTATGAAGACCCTTCATATGTAAACGGTACAAATGGTGCATTTGGTTATACAACACAATTGGCTGAAACTGGTTGCGGTGATGGTATGACTTTACAAAGTGGAACTCAGTTAAAATCAAATGGACTTAATTTTATACAATGTTATGGTTTAAAACCAAAAGAGGGATCTCAATTTACATTAACGTTAAATACTATAACATACAATTTAACAATTGCAGATTTCAGAGAAAAACGTTCTAATACTCCAATTGCACCATCTACGACTCCTTCCGCAAGAACAGAAAGACGTTATTATGCATGTACTGATGCAACTGATATGATTCCAACTGGAAGAATTACTTCAATGAATATTTATGGTGCGCGACCTAGTTTAATAGATGCACCAAAAGCCGTCGCTGCAACAGAAGTCCAAGAGGTGTATTTTGTAAACTCTCAAGGTGTAGATTTAAAACCGCATTCTAATACCATCACTGGTGCTCTAAAAGTTGGAACACAAGGTCCTAGACTTGCTACGGCTTCTGAAGTATTAGAATATTTTAATGCAAGTGGTCGTGTAGGTATATATGCAGCAGTATCTGATTCAGATTATCTTTATATGACACAAGGAAATGTTCTTCAAGTACTGCGATATAATTCAGCTACTACAACTCCTGTTGGCTTAGCCTTATTTGGATTAAAACCGGCTAATAATGCAACTTTAACTGTGCCATTAACTATAAATAATGTACAAAAACAATATCCAATTAGAATATACAATTTTAAAGACACTACTGATACAACTATTACATCAAACCAATATTATCGTTATGCACCCAAGGCCCAAAATAACGATTTATATATGTCCACAGCTCGATATGGGTATGTTGCTCCACCAGGAGGAACAACCACCACAGGTACAACAGGAGGAACAACCAGCACAGGTACAACAGGAGGAACAACCAGCACAGGTACAACTGGTGGGACAACTACCACGGGGACAACTGGTGGGACAACCTCTACAGGAACAACTGGTGGAACAACCAGCACAGGGACAACTGGTGGGACAACTACCACAGGGACAACTGGTGGGACAACCAGCACAGGGACAACTGGTGGGACAACCAGCACAGGGACAACTGGTGGAACAACTACCACAGGGACAACTGGTGGGACAACTACCACAGGCACAACTGGTGGGACAACCTCTACAGGAACAACTGGTGGAACAACCAGCACAGGGACAACTGGTGGGACAACTACCACAGGTACAACTGGTGGAACAACCTCTACAGGAACAACAGGAGGGGCGCCCACAATTACAACACTCCCAGGCTCCGCATCTATTGCGGCCATTCCAGGCTCCGCATCTATTGCGGCCATTCCAGGCTCCGCATCTATTGCGGCCATCCCAGGCTCCGCATCTATTGCGGCCATTCCAGGCTCCGCATCACTTGCATCCCTTCCAGGTTCTGCATCGTTTGTACCTCTTCCAGGCTCTGCGCCTGCATCAGCATCCCTCCAAACAGCCCTCGCCGACTCAACAGCATGGCAACAAGTTTTTGCAGGCGGCCTGTTAGACGGCGCAAATGCATCAGCCACTCTGCAAGACCGTATTAGAAATGGAGAAGTAGATGAAACCGCGCTAGGAACAAGTCTCGGCCCAGCATGGGATAAAATCCTAAATGCTCTTGGTGGCGCTGATAAGAAGTGCGCTAGTCTGCCTCCAGGTCGTAAGGGGGCACGTATTACAGAAATGACCCAGCAGCAACAGGCAAATAATCTCCCACAGGTTGCCCCACCCCTTAACATGGCATTCCTACTTTCCACAGTCGCATCCTTAATGACCTCAAACATGACAGGTGATTATTCAACTGTTGAAACCGTGTTCATTAAGAAATATGGTGCACTAAAAGCACTACCTGCAGATGACAATGACAGTGTGCTCCTAATTTACACAGCATATCCTAATTTTTATAATAATTTCTATCTGATTCTCGATGAAAATAATAAGCGCATTTTCCGCAATTCCAATTTTGACATCCAGGCGCGACTCATTAACAGTATTAATCAATTCAATCGCGACACAATGATTGCGCTACATTATACACTTGACCAAAATTTCATTGTCGAGGATGTTGCAGACAGTGCAGCACAGGAGCCAGGCCTAAGTGCAGAAGATGCATATAATGCGCTCAAACCAGGCCTGATGGATGATATTCGTAAGGCAATTAGTGAAATGGCCGGCGATTTTATGAACAAGTGCAAGGCAGCCGCTGGGCCTGGGGCAGGGGCAGGGGCAGCAGCTCCTGGAGTGCCCAAGGCACCAGTTCCTGTGCCGCCTGGGTCAGATGCGGGGGCGGGTCCAACACCTGCGTATACACCGCCAGCACCTTCACAGGCGTACGGCTCTCTTCCAACTGTAATTAGTCGTCAAGAAGATACTGCAACAAGACCGAAACCACCGCCTGCGCCTACACCTGCCTCCGCAAGTATTCCTATGTTAGGGCCTGGTGGAACAGAAAAGAAGGAGTTAGGTCCTGGTGGAACACAGCGTTGCCCTCAAGCATCTAGCTGTGGCGCATGCCGTGGTGGCGGTTGTGCTCGTTGCTGTGGACGTGATAACACTGATTACAGCACTACATGGCAATACATGGTGTTACCAAGCCATGGAGCTGGTAAATGCGCCCCCGAGAAGAAAAAGGCACCGAGTTTGATTTGGGGTGAATAATTACTACCGTTAATTACCGAATGTAAGCAACACCCAAGCATAGCTTGGGTGTTAAAATAATCGGTAATTAACACTAGTGTACAAACCCTTCCTTTGGAAGGGTTTTTAGTACTGGCATTTATGCCAGTGGTACGGTACACAAATAAATCTTTTCTTATAGATAGGCTATGAATAATAAAAGATATGAAAATTTTGCAGCATTACCATCATGTGATATAACAGATGTGTATGTATCATTTTTACAGGATGTTAACTTTATTTTATTAGACCAAAAAGTATATTCATGGGGTACAACAAATACAATGAATTTACAGGGTAGAACAACAGCTGCAACAACACCAACAATTATAAGCGGTTTACCACCTGTAACTAGTTTTGCAGGATTTGGAAATATCATGTTTGCTGTGACAACAACAGGTGATGTATATGGTTGGGGTACAAATGCAGATAACTTATTAACTAGTACAAGTGTATCAAGTATTGCTGCGCCTATTAAAATACAAGGCCTTTCAAATATTCGTAAAGTATCAGTATGTCTAGCTGAAAGTAACCCATCAAATTCAAATGCTCTTAAATTATATATATGTGCACTAGATACAAATGGTAGTATTTATATGTGGGGTCATAATTTGCTAGGGCAGTTTGGGCCATTAAATTCGTCAATTACATTACAAAAAACACCAATTAAAATTGACATACCATTTGCTGTAAATACTATTAAATGTATTAACCCTGGTGTATTATTAATTGATGCAACTGGTAAATTATTTAGTACTAATAATAAAATATTATCAAATACTTCTAATATAACAAACACAAATGCAATTGATTTAAATATGAGTAATGTAAAACAGGTTGATGGAACATTATTTATGATTGTATTAAAAAATGATGGAACAGTTTATGGGTTTGGTTCAAATAATACATATCAATTAGGTCTTGGTAATAATATAAATGTTACAGGTTCAACATTTTCTAAAATAAATTTAACAAATGTTAGTAAAATATACTGTGATTTATTTAATACATATTTTATATTAACGAATGGCGATTTATATGTATGTGGTCGTAATCGAAAATTAATAAATAATCCAAAAACAAATATAACTGTTCCTGAAAAATTGGGTATTAGTAATGTAACAGCTATGGCATCTGGTAAATTAGCATTAACAACTGGGCCATTTAATTTAGCAGTACTAAATAATACTGAAGTTATAAATTTTGGAGGTATTGACTTTCCAAATACAACAGCTTCAGTTGCATTTACAAGTGTACCTATTGCAAATGTAATTTGCTCTGCTTCTGCCTCTGTTGCCGCCTCTGCCTCTGCCTCTGCTTCTGCCTCTGCCTCTGTTGCCGCTTCTGCTTCTGCATCATTTGTTCCTGCAAGCACGTATGCTAGTTTTGCACCAGTATCTGCGTCACCCCCTACAACACAACAACCAGCTCCTAATTGTACTGGTTCATCTGCAAGCCTGTTACCTTATTGCGCATCAGCATCAATATCATCTTCCTATGCCTCGTATAACTCTAGTTCCCAAATACCATCAACATTTGAAAAGGCCATGACATTTAGAAGTTTATTAAATAAAGAAGAATCAAAGAAACGTGAAAAGGTTGTAGAACAAGGAAAGAATCCTATTCAAGTGATTCACAAAAAAACAATTATACAAGTGCCTCCAAAGGAAAAGTCTCGTTGCGACGTTCAGGAATACAACCCTCAGAAATCATATGGGGCCAACCTAATTGATTGGGTTGTATGTAGTGTTGAAGATTTTGTAAAGCGTATTAGCAAGTTTTTCTAATTAATTGTAAAATCCGGCTAAATTTTGTAATAGTCAGTTAGTAGATGTCTAGTACAAAATGTATTATAAAACAATTGATATGTATACAAGATTATGAATCGTATGCCGTACTTGTTAATGATAAAGTTTATACTTGGGGAAAAAATATAACAATGCAAGGCAGAGTTTATTCTGGATTGGCCGAACCATATTCATCTCCAACATTATTACAATTTAATGACCCAATAAAGGCAATTGACAATAATAATTTTGGGATGTTTGCTCTTACAACTACAGGAAATGTTTATTATTGGGGCTATGGTTTATTTTATAATTTTTTATATTTTAATAAAAGTAAAAATACTACTCCGCCAGTATTATTACCAAATTTACCTAAAATTAAACAAATAAGTTGTTCCGAGGATGGTACATTATTTTTGACAGAAACAGGAGAAATATATGGTTGGGGTAAAGATATTATGACAATGTTAGCACCACCAGATCGTGTAACAAAAGCTGGAATATCAACTATACTTTTAGAGCCAACAAAATTAAACACAAACAATTTAACTTTTAGAAGTGTAAATTTAGGAACAAAGTTAATAGCATTTATTGATAATAATGATAAATTATATATTTATTCTGATAAAACTCAATATACAATAAAATATATGAATTTAGATAATGTAAATCGTATTTGTGGTTACACTGGAATATTTGCTATATTAAATAATAATAAAATTATGGCCTATGGTGATAACTCTTATAGAGCTCTTGGTATCAATAATTTTTTAAAAGATACAACAATAAATGTTAATACTGATCCTGATTATATATTTATTAATACATTTACAGAAGTTATTATACCAAATACATCATCTATTATAAAAAATATATATACAACATCTAAAGTTACTTTTTTTATTTTAGAAGATGGTTCGGTGTATTTTGCTGGTGTAAATTATGATCAGATTGAACCATTTTCACAAGAATATATTCTTACACCTACAAGACATCGTTTAAATAATGCTCAAATAATAGGTGTTCAAACACCAAAAGAAATTGTTCCAATTTATTTAGCAATTATCAATAATCGAATTTATCAATTTTATATGCTTGGAGATAAAGAACTCACACTTAAAGAACTTGGTAATGCAAATAATTTTGCATGT
>Ga0078894_10001697_pt1 | contig 16503 bp, 17 predicted proteins | sample LauGreSu1BDMLBSD_2_FD_67506 | JGI IMG/M metagenome (GOLD analysis project Ga0078894, IMG submission 67506) | Freshwater lake microbial communities from Lake Michigan, USA - Su13.BD.MLB.SD (version 4) (version 4) | ecosystem: Environmental > Aquatic > Freshwater > Lake | place: Lake Michigan... | reverse complement strand
CATTGACCTGAAATGGGAACATGGCCGCAATCTTGTTGTGCGCATGATCCTGACCCATGGACACCCAAGTGTCCGTCACCACAATATCCGCGCCGTCAACTGCGGCCACGGCATCATGCACAACGTCAATTCGGGCACCCTGCGCCCGAGCGCGATCCACAAAGGCTGCGTCCGGTTCATAGCCTTTGGGGACGCCCACGCGGACGTTAAACTTCATCAGGCCCGCTGCCTCGATAATGGAAGCGAGCACATTATTGCCATCACCCAGCCAGGCGATCTCCATCCCCGGCAAAGCTTTGCCATGTTCTAGGATCGTCAGCAGATCGGCCACAATCTGGCAGGGATGCGATAAATCGGTCAGGCCATTAATCACGGGCACAGAGGAGAAGGATGCAAGTTCTTCCACCTTGGCATGGTCATCTGTGCGAATGACAATGGCATCGACCATGCGCGACAGGACACGGGCCGTGTCCGCCACCGTTTCACCGCGACCCAATTGCATCTGCCCCGCCGCCATGAACATCGCATCGCCGCCCAATTGGCGCATCGCCATTTCAAAGCTCACCCGGGTACGGGTCGAATTCTTTTCAAAGATCATTCCCAAAGTGTGATCTTTGAGCGGAGCATCCAGATCAGCTCGCCCCTTCGGCCAGCCTTTCCGCGCAGTCTTGCGCGCCAGGGCATCAGCCAGAATTGCAGAAAGCGCGTCGCTCCCTGCGTCCGAAAGGTTTAGAAAATGCCGGGTCACGCCGCGTCTGGCGGCGTAAAGCTCGCCGCCCCTGCCGAAAGCTTTTCAATGCACTCCGAGATATGGCTGTCGTCAATGTTCAGTGGGGGGAGAATACGCACCACATTATCGCCCGCCGCAACGGCCAAAAACCCATGATTATCCCGCAGATGAGCGACAAAGGCCCGGCTATCTGTCTTTAGTTTCAAGCCGAGCATAAGGCCAACTCCCCGAACGCTATCAAACAAATGATCATGGTTCGGGATCATCTGTTCCAAGCTGGCACGCAGCCGATCCCCCGTAGCCTTTACCTGGTCCAAAAACCCGGGTTCAAGGATAACATCCAGAACCGCCATACCCGCCGCACAAGCGAGCGGATTTCCACCATATGTACTACCATGAGTGCCAGCGACCATGCCTGCGGCCGCCTTTTCTGTCGCCAGACAGGCCCCCATTGGAAAGCCCCCACCAATCCCCTTAGCCGAGGCCATGATATCGGGGATGACGCCATAATGCTCATAAGCATAAAGCCGCCCGGTCCGCGCAACGCCACACTGCACCTCATCAAAAATGAGCATCAGATCCTGTTCGTCGCAAATGTCGCGCAGGCCCTGCAGAAATTCTGGGCTGGCCGGACGAATGCCGCCTTCGCCTTGGATTGGCTCCACAAGGAAACCCGCCGTGTTTTCATTGACGGCCGCACGTGCCGCTTCAAGATCGTCAAAGGGCACAACAACAAAGCCCTCGAGCAATGGCGCAAAGCCATCGCGCAACTTTTCCTGATCCGTGGCAGAAATCGTCGCCATGGTGCGGCCATGAAACGCATTTTTAAAGGTTATCAGCACATTTTTGTGCGGATTGCCGTGTGCATGATGGTAACGCCGCGCCGTCTTAATCGCGCATTCAACGGCTTCTGCCCCAGAATTCGTCATAAACAAGGTATCGGCAAAAGTCTGATCAACCAAGCGCTTGGCAAAGGCTTCCCCTTGCGGGCTGCCATAAAGATTGGACACATGCATAAGGGTTGCCGCTTGATCCGCGATTGCCTTGGTCAAATGCGGGTGCCCGTGGCCCAGCAAGTTCACGGCAATGCCGCTTGCAAAGTCCAACGCACGACGACCATCCTCACCGATGAGGTAAGCGCCATCCCCCTTGACCGGACGGAATCCGCACCGAGGATAGACAGGCATTAATGGCGTGATCGTCATGGCTTTTGCCTCCAGTTCAACCGCAATACAAAAAGGCGGCCAACCGGGCCGCCTTTAAGCGAAGATGACATATATCGGCGCGACCGAGCCGGGACAACCCCCAGCGCGCGGAGAACGGCCTAGTTCTTAATCTTCCACCCGCTTTTCAAAAGCGCGTAGCAAATGCTGGCGAGCACCACATTGACGCCAAGCAAAAGACCCGCTCCAAAGCCGAGAGGAATATCCGCCTGCCCGATAAAGCCATAGCGAAAGCCAGAAATGGCATAATGGAAAGGATTGGCATGACTAATAGCCGCAAAAGTCGGCGACAATTTATCAACCGAGTAGAAGGTGCCAGACAAGAGAGCGAGCGGCGCAACAACAAAATTGCTGACAGCCGCCGCATGATCAAATTTTTCAGCCCAAATGGATGTCAAAACGCCCAAGAACGCGAGCATCGCCGAACCCAACAACCCGAACAGGAGTATTGCCCAAATATGCTTAGGCGTGACATGCACGCCCGGCCAAAACAGCATCGCAAACCAGATTGCGGCTCCGACGAACACCGCACGCGTCACAGCCGCACCTGCAAGGCCAAAGAGCACTTCCGCCGATGACAGGGGCGGCATAAGATAATCCACAATGGTGCCCTGAATTTTACCGACCAGCAGCGAGAAGCTGGAATTGGCAAAACTATTCTGCATCATGCCCATGATAATCAGGCCGGGGGCGAGGAAATCGCCAAACGGAACGCCCAAAATCTCTTTGCGCACACCGGAAAGGGCGACTGTGAAAATCACCAGATATAAGAGGGTTGTCAGCGCGGGGGCCCAAATGGTTTGGAGCTGCACCTTGAAAAAGCGCCGAACCTCCTTCACATAGAGAGCTTGAAGACCCGCCCAGTTGACCGCGCGAATGGCGGGAACACCGGGTTGGTTGTGTATGGCAATTTCGGACTCGCTGTTCATGATGTAATCGCCTATCGGCTATGGCCGATTGTCGCAAGGGTGGCGGTCAGTCCTAATAGTTTGAAATGGTGAGTACATGTCCTGGACCGATGAACGCATCGAACAGCTAAGAACGATGTGGAGCAAGGGGATGACAGCATCCCAAATTGCCGAAGAGCTTGGCGGCGTCAGCCGCAATGCTGTGATCGGCAAGGCGCACCGCCTTGGGCTTCAGTCGCGCCCTTCGCCAGTAAAGTCCAGCGATGGCGAAGGCGGCGCAAGTCGCAAGCCCACAACGCCGCGCGCTAAAGCAGCGGCTGCCGCCCCTGCTGCAAAGCCGCAAGCGCCTGCGCCGCAACCGCGCGCGACAGAGCAGCCGCCCGTGCAAAAAATCGCCCGGACAGCCAATCCAGACCAAATGCCGCCGACAATCCGATCCATTGGGCCGGGCGGCTTTGTGCGCCAAAACCCAGGTGAACAATCTTCGCCGCCGCCGCCGGCACCGCCACGTCGGCTGGTTCCTGCGCGCCCCAGCCCCGAAATTGCGGATAAGACATCTTTGCTCGATCTGAATGATCGCATCTGCAAATGGCCACTTGGCCACCCGGGTGAGCCAGATTTCCACTTTTGTGGTGATAAGGTGAACCCCGGCTTTCCCTATTGCGTCAACCATTGCAGCCTTGCCTATCAGGCACAAATGCCACGCCGCGATCGCAAGCCGCTTCCCTTCGCAACCCCGGGTGCGAAACCCAGCGGGGGATAAGTTGAAAGGGACGCTTGCACGGCTGACTCAGGCACGACTATATCCCTGTCATGTCTGAAGATCTGTTTGCGTCCACACCTGCCGCCTCTTCTGGGTATGACGCATCTTCAATTGAGGTTCTTGAGGGACTGGAGCCAGTCCGGCGGCGCCCCGGCATGTATATTGGTGGCACGGATGAACGCGCTTATCATCATCTTGCCGCCGAAGTTCTCGACAATGCGATGGATGAGGCCGTTGCAGGTCACGCCACACGCATTGAAATCCTGTTGGAAGCTGGAAATCGGCTGACAATAACGGACAATGGTCGTGGCATCCCCGTTGATCCACACCCCAAATTTCCCGACAAATCTGCCCTTGAGGTCATTTTGTCGACGCTCCATTCCGGCGGAAAATTCAACGGCAAGGCTTACGCCACTTCGGGTGGTCTGCACGGTGTTGGCGTCTCGGTTGTGAACGCCTTGTCGTGTGATACCGTTGTCGAAGTTGCCCGTAATAAAGAGCTGTTCCGCCAGCGCTTTTCACGTGGTCAGACATTGGGTCCGTTGGAAAAGCTTGGCCCGGTCAATAATCGCCGCGGTACAAGCGTTGCCTTTACGCCCGATCAGGAGATTTTCGGGGAAATGAGCTTTAAGCCCAACCGCTTATTTCGGCTGGCACGCTCCAAAGCCTATTTGTTCGCAGGCGTTGAAATACGCTGGAAGTGCGCCGCTGCCCTCATTTCTGATGACACCCCTGAAGAAGCCGTGTTCCAATTTCCCGGTGGTCTGGCCGACCATCTGCTGGAGCAAATTGGGGACCGCGAATGCGTGACGGCCGATTTTTTTGCCGGGACGCAGGATTTTCCGGACGATCAAGGCCGCGTTGAATGGGCCGTTGCCTGGCCGCTTTGGTCAGAAGGTAGTTACAGCTATTATTGCAACACCATTCCCACACCAGATGGCGGAACGCATGAAGCCGGCCTGCGCGCCGCGATTGTGAAGGGCGTGCGTGCCTTTGGCGCACTGGTGGGTCTCAAAAAGGCAGAAGGCCTTCAAGCCGAAGATGTGGTGACTGGATCAGAAGTCATGCTGTCCGTCTTTATCCGCGACCCGCAGTTTCAGAGCCAGACCAAGGACCGCCTGACATCCCCGGAAGCTGCCCGGCTCGTTGAAAATGCCGTGCGTGATCATTTCGACCATTTCCTTTCTGGCAATATGGAGCGCGGCAAGGCGCTGCTCGGCTTCATGCTGGATCGGATGGATGATCGCCTCCGGCGCAAGGCGGAAAAGGAAATCAAGCGGAAGACCGCGACCTCTGCCCGTAAATTGCGTTTGCCGGGTAAGCTGACAGATTGCTCAGAAGACGGGCCGGAAAGAACGGAATTGTTCATCGTCGAGGGCGATAGCGCGGGCGGCTCTGCCAAGCAGGCGCGTGATCGCAAAACGCAGGCGATTTTGCCTATTCGCGGTAAAATCCTCAACGTCGCCTCCGCCACGTCGGATAAAATCCGGGCCAATTCCGAAATCGCCGATCTCGCGCTGGCGCTGGGCTGTGGGATGCGCAAAGACTGCAACCCAGATGTTTTGCGCTATGAACGCATCATCATCATGACCGACGCCGATGTGGATGGCGCACATATTGCAACATTATTGATGACATTCTTCTTCCAAGAAATGCCTGACATTGTGCGGCGTGGGCATCTCTACATTGCCCAGCCCCCGCTTTATCGACTGACTGTCGGGGCAAAGTCCCTCTACGCCCGTGATGATGCCCATCGCGCGAAGATTGAGGCAAATGAGTTCAAAGGCAAGAAGGTCGAAGTATCGCGCTTCAAAGGCTTGGGGGAAATGAACCCGGGTCAGTTGAAGGAAACGACGATGGATCCCAAGACACGGTCGCTGATCCGTGTTACCCTTCCGCAAGAATATGAAGAGCGTGCCGGCGTTCGCGATCTGGTTGACAGGTTGATGGGTAAAAACCCAGAGCACCGCTTCCGCTTCATTCAAGAAAATGCATCCCGGATAGATGAAGAGGTAATCGACGCATGAAGACATTTGGTGCTTTGGCAGGCCTTGTTTTGCTCACCGCCTGCGGCTCTCAATCCTCAAGCGAAAGCTCTGAGGAAAGCAGCGCGACAGAAACCAGCGCGCCTGTGCAGGTCAGTTCGGCAGGCGCACGGCCCGATGGGTTTGCCCAATGTGCGGCCTGCCACGCGGTTGCCAAGGGTGCGCCAAATGGCCTTGGCCCCAATCTTTGGGGCATTGCTGGCACCAAGGCCGGTGAATTGGCTGGCTATCAATTCTCCCCAGCGCTGAAGGCGTCTGGCCTTGTCTGGGATGAAGCGACGCTCAACAAATGGCTCGAAAATCCCCGCGCGCTCGTTCCCGGCAATAAAATGTCTTACAGTGGAATGAAGGATGAAGCCAAGCGCAAGGAACTTGTGACTTGGCTGCTGGCGCAAAAATAACCTGCCTGTAACCCGCCGGCTCTTGTTTAACTTGACGGACCGGCGCGTTGCAGAACGCGTTTTGCCATGTCGACGTGCATTGTTTCCACCATGCGATCTCTAAATCGTTCCGCGCCGCCTGAGGCCGCCGCCAGAAGCGCTTTTGCGTCCTCTATTTCGTTCTCGCTGGGCATGAAGGCAGCGTTTGCGATCTCGATTTGATTGGGGTGGATCAGGCTTTTCCCATCAAAGCCCAAGGCGCGCCCTTCCCGGCATTCCGCATCAAAGGCGTCGGGATCATTCAAATCATTGAAAACGGAATCCAGCACCCAGATATCCGCTGCCCGGGCCGCGAGAATGATTGTTTGCAGCGCCATAGCCAAGGCATGTCGGCCACTTGAGGGCGGCAGGCGGAGCGTATTGGCAAGATCATTCGCCCCAACGATGAACCCGGCCACATCCTCTGCCTCTGCAATCTCTGCGGCACGCAGGACACCTCGGGGTGTCTCGATCATGGCGAGCAAAGGCTTGCGCACCTGTTCTGCCACATGCTGGGCTATGACGGCATCCTCAACCTTGGGCAGGACGACAAAATCGCATCTGGCCTCTCGCACGGCCATAAGATCTGCCTTGTGCCAGATTGTCTCCGCAGCATTGACGCGGATAGCCGTCAAGCGGCCTCCAAAACCTTCTGCCATGGCATCTATAGCGGCAAGCCGGGCTTCGTCCTTCATCCCCGGCTTTACGGCATCCTCTAGATCGAGAATGATCATATCCGAGGGCAGAGAACGCGCCTTTTCAATTGCCCGCGCATTGGATGCGGGCATGTAGAGTGCAGAGCGTGGGGCAAGGAAGGCGTCCACAGTCATGGTCCAAACCTTCCTTTGCGATCAGCCTGCCTTGGGTGCCGCCTGACGGACGCCCTCATCAACATGGTCCTCAAATTGAGCAAAATTATCGATGAATTGCTGCACCAGCGTGCGGGCGGTCTGATCATAATGATCCGCGTCTTCCCAGGCCTTGCGCGGGTCTAGCAATTTGCTGTCCACCCCTGGGACGGACACAGGAACATCAAAGCCAAAATTCGGATCTTTGCGGAACTCGGCCGTATTCAGGCTGCCGTCGAGCGCGGCATTGAGCAACGCGCGCGTCGCCTTAATCGGCATACGGTTGACGCCAGGCATCGTCGCTTTTCCGCCCGTCCAGCCGGTATTGACCAGCCAGCACGTCACGCTGCCCTTCGCAATGCGTTCCTTCAAAAGATTGCCATAGACAGATGGGTGACGCGGCATGAAGGGCGCACCAAAGCAGGTCGAAAACGTCGCTTCTGGTTCTGTCACGCCAATTTCTGTGCCCGCAACACGCGCGGTGTAGCCAGACAGGAAGTGATACATGGCCTGATCCGGCGTCAGCTTCGCGATGGGGGGCAAGACGCCATAGGCATCCGCCGTCAGCATGATGATATTCTTTGGCACCGGCCCCATATTTTCAGCCGAGGCGTTCGTAATGAAATCAATCGGATAGGACCCACGGCTGTTTTCAGCCAAGCTATTGTCATCCAGATCGAGTTGGCGCGTGATGGGATCGATCACAACATTTTCCAACACCGTGCCAAACCGCTTCGTCGTGGCAAAAATTTCCGGCTCGGCTTCTGCCGAGAGGCGGATCATCTTTGCATAGCAGCCACCTTCAAAGTTGAAGACCGCCGTGTCCGACCAGCCATGTTCATCATCGCCAATCAACGTACGGCTGGCATCGGCCGACAACGTCGTCTTACCTGTGCCTGACAGGCCAAAGAAAATCGCCGTATCGCCATTCGCGCCAATATTCGCGGAGCAATGCATCGGCATGACGCCCTTGGCTGGCAGCAAATAATTGAGAATGCCGAACACCGACTTCTTCATTTCACCAGCATAAGCCGTGCCGCCGATGAGAATCAGTTTCTCACTGAAATTGACAGCGACGACCGTTTCGCTGCGGCAGCCATGGCGTTCCGGATCAGCCCGGAAGTTTGGAAGATCGATAACTGTGTATTCCGGAACAAAGCCCGCCAGTTCTTCCTCTTTGGGACGCACCAGCAATGTCCGAATGAAAAGATTATGCCAGGCATATTCGTTGACGACGCGAACGCGAACGCGATGTTCCGGCTGCGATCCGCCAAAAAGGTCAGCAACAAACAGCGTGTCCCGCTTTGCGACTTCAGCAAGAAAATCTTCCTTCAACGCGTTGAAAAAGGCCGGATCCATCGGAACGTTGGTTTTGCCCCACCAGACAGTATCTTCCGTCTCTGCGTCTTTGACGATGAACTTATCCTTGGCAGAACGCCCCGTGTGCTTACCCGTAGCAACAACCAATGGCCCGTCGGCGGCAAGAATGCCCTCGCTGCGGCGCACAGCCTCTTCGACCAGCGGGCTGGTAAGCAAATTCCAGTGGATGGCCGCATTCGTATGCAGTCCCTGTTGAGCAAGGGTGAAAGCGGGGACTCTGTCAGCCACTGAACTATCTCCATAAATCGTACCGGATGAGGGTCGGCGCGTAACCGCGGCAGGAAATATCGTCAAGCGCGTCCTTCGTGCTTTATGCGCAACATTGCCGAAAACATCGAATGTTTCTAAGGAAGAAAAATGCTGCGCGACTTAGGTAGGCTTTGATGGACAAGACAATCGCGCTCGTTGACGATGATCGAAACATCCTGACGTCAGTTTCAATCGCGATTCAGGCAGAGGGTTTTCGCACGCGGGTTTATACAGACGGCGAAACCGCGCTGAAGGCGCTTGCCGACAACCCTGCAGATCTCGGCATTTTCGACATTAAAATGCCGCGCATGGATGGGTTGGAGCTGCTGCGCAGATTGCGCGAAACATCCCAAATGCCTGTCATCTTCCTCACCTCCAAAGACGATGAAGTCGATGAAGAACTCGGTCTTTCCCTTGGTGCCGATGATTATATTGCAAAGCCGTTTTCACAACGACTCTTACTGGCGCGAATTCGCGCAATTCTGCGCCGAGTCGATCTTAATAATCTCACCCCCGACGATGAAGGCGCGGCCGAAGATCAAATCATGGTCCGTGGAGCATTGGAAATGGATCCCGCCCGGCATCGCGTGCGTTGGAAGGGCTGCGATGTTGCCCTGACGGTAACAGAATTCATGATTTTAGAGGCGCTCGCCCAAAGGCCGGGCGTCGTCAAATCCCGCAGTCAGCTGATGGATGCAGCCTATCAGGATGATATTTATGTCGATGATCGTACCATCGACAGTCACATAAAGCGCCTTCGAAAGAAATTAAGGGTGGCAGACACCGCTTTTGACTCCATCGATACGCTTTACGGCGCAGGATACCGGTTCACCGGTGGCTGAGGCACGCGATCTTCGTTTGCGATGGACCGGGCGCGTTTCGCTCAGCTGGCGGATTTTGCTCGTCAATCTGCTGCCCGTCGCCCTGCTGGCGGGCAGTCTATTCTACCTTGATTCCATCCGCAGTCGATTGATCGCAGAACGCATGGCGCAGGCCAGCTCTGAAGCTCAACTGATGGCGACCATGCTCAGCCTTGCAGATCGCGCCCAATGGCCCAGTGATATTGCCCGGCTTGGATTACAAACAGGCAGCAGAATCCGCCTCATCAAAGGCAAGCAGGTTGTTTTGGATAGCTGGCAGATACAACCCCCCAATATCACCCTTATCAATTCAGAAGATGAACGTTGGGATCGCAAGGTCGCCGCCGTTCTAGACGACACAATCGACGCGATTGTCCGCGCGCCCGCCATTCCCCGCTTTAAGAGCTTTGACGCCATTCCCAATTCGGATGTCGTCATTACGCTTGCGGAGGACCGAACGCATATTGTCACCGCACGGGCGCAGCTTAACGCCGACCCCAAAATGACGCTGATCACAGACACAAATGCGCGAGACGTGCGTCGCCTGATCCGATCTGAACGAAGCAGTCTGGGGCTGATTTTCGGCATCACCCTGTTGGCCTCTATCCTGCTCTCCCGCTTTCTGGCCCGCACAATTGCCCTCCCGCTGGGTACCCTCGCTCTTGCGGCGGAACATGTCCGCCTTGGCCGGGAACGGGATATCAAGATACCGCAAATCCATCGCAGTGATGAGATAGGTGTCCTGTCCCGTGCCTTATCGGACATGACGGAAACCTTAAGAGAGCGGATCGATGCGACAGAGGCATTTGCAGCAGACGTCGCGCATGAGCTGAAAAATCCGCTGGCATCCTTGTCATCCGCCTTAGAGACAATGGCCAGTGTCTCGGACCCTGCGCTGAAAAGGCAGTTAATGGACATAGCCACAGCTGATGTTCATCGGCTGGATCGGTTGATTACAGATATCGCAGAAGCGAGCCGCATGGATGCGCAGTTAACCCGCACCCGGTTTGAAAAAATGGATATTGGTCAATTGCTGGAAAGGCTTTTGGCCGAACGCGATGCACGTGGCGCAAATAACAGCATACGCATTGCCTTTGCGCGCCCCCAAAGAGGCTCCACCACAGTTATGGGAGACCCGGGCCGTATAGAGCGCATGTTCGACAATCTTCTCGACAATGCCATTTCCTTTTCGCCCGAGAATAGCGTTGTTCAGGTGTCAGCAACAGCATCAGATGGGCAAGTCATTGCGTCGGTCGAGGATGAAGGACCGGGCGTGTCGGCAGATCGTCGCGACGCCATTTTTGAGCGTTTCCATAGCGACCGGCCAGATATTGCCGCCTTTGGCCGGCATTCCGGATTGGGCTTATCAATTGCGCGCACCATTGTTCTTGCCCATGACGGGACGATTGACGTGCGTGATCGTCCATCAGGCGTACGTGGGGCGATGTTTGTCGTTACGCTCCCTTCTGCAGGACGGAGGCGGTCATGACCGCCCCCTTGCTGCTTCATGCAAGCTGCGTCTGTGTGAAGGACAAGGGCATTTTGTTAATCGGCGCTTCTGGAACCGGAAAGTCAGATCTGGCCTTGCGCCTTATCGATCGCGGGGCGATGTTGGTGGCCGACGATTATGTCAATCTGACCAGGAAGGACAATGCCCTTATGGCATCGCCGCCAAACCAACTTGAGGGAAAAATCGAGGTTCGGGGCGTCGGTATTTGCACTTTGCCATTCGCACCTACCGCCCAGATTCATCTCTATGTTGACCTCGCCGATCATCCAGATCGCCTCCCCGAACCGACTTTTCAGGATATTGCTGGCGTGATGATCCCACGGATCGCCCTATCTGCGCTGGAGGCCTCTGCGCCCTTGAAGATTGAAATGGCACTCTCGCAGGGCATAGGCGCGTTATGAGCATTTCTGGACCAGAACGGATCCTCCTTGTCACCGGCATGTCGGGGGCTGGTAAATCCACCGTTCTCAACACTTTAGAAGATATGGGGTGGGAGGTTGTCGACAATCTGCCCTTTCAATTACTGGGTCGTTTGCTGGCGACGCGCGCACCCGAAGGCGCGACAGGAGAACGCCCGCTCGCTTTAGGCATCGACAGCCGGACACGGGGGTTTGACGCAGATCAGATCGTCGCGCGCGTCAACGCCCTGCCCGATGGGGAAAATCGCCCCATTTCGATGCTTTTTGTCGATTGCGCGGGCAGTGAGCTAGAGCGGCGTTATTCCGAAACCCGACGACGCCACCCGCTTGCCGCAGACCGCCCAGCCAAGGATGGCATTGCGAGCGAACGGGAACTTGTTGCCCCGCTCCGCCGCTGGGCCGAACACGTCATCGATACCACCGCGAGCAGCACCAATGCCCTCAAGCAAGAAATCCGCACGCGCTTTGGTGATTGGGGCGATGTAGGCATGAATATTGCCGTGCTGTCCTTTGGCTATGCGCGCGGCCTGCCCAGAAATGCGGATCTCGTTTTCGACATGCGCTTTTTGCGAAACCCGCATTGGGATGCAGCACTACGGCCGCTGACTGGCCTCGACACGCGCATCTCTCGCTTCATTGAGGAAGACCCTGCCTATGAAGATGTTGTTCGTAAGATCGAAGGGCTGCTTCTGACACTCCTCCCCCGTTACGGGCTTGAAGGAAAAGCCTATGTGACGATCGCATTTGGGTGTACGGGCGGCCGCCATCGGTCTGTTCATGTGGCAGAACGAGTCGCGCGTCACTTGGCGAACCATGGGTTCACGCCTATTTTGTCTCATAGAGACATAGAGGCCGCCGGCGACAGTGCAGGCAAAGAAGACGAGTCCGGCGCTCAGGCGAGCCCGACACAGTGAGACGGGGTGGTTGATGATTGGTCTAGTGCTCGTAACGCATGGACGCCTTGCAACCGAGTTTGTGACAGCCATGGAGCATGTCGTCGGGCCGCAGACTGCCATTGAGGCAATATGCATCGGGCCGGACGATGATATGGAAGCACGCCGTGCCGATATTGCTGCTGCTATTGCCAAGGTTGAGAGTGGAAGCGGCGTAATCGTTCTGACCGACTTGTTCGGCGGCACCCCCTCTAATCTGGCCATTTCCCTTATGGATGTCGGTCGCGTTGAGGTGATCGCCGGAATTAACCTGCCCATGCTGATCCGTCTGGAAAGCGCACGGCGTCGAATGAAAGTGGTCGAAGCTGTGGCGGCGGCTCGAGAAGCTGGCCGAAAATACATCTCCGTCGCATCTGAAGTTTTGGGTGAACAAGCCGCATGATGATCAGCCGCACCGTCACCATTTGCAATCGCCGCGGCCTGCACGCGCGCGCCAGCGCCAAATTTGTGACGATGGCAAGCGGCCTCACGGTCAAGGTAGAGGTCGAAAAAGAGGGCACAACTGTTGTCGGCACTTCCATCATGGGACTGATGATGCTTGGAGCAGCCCTTGGCGACGTCATTACGATCCGAGCTGAAGGGGACGGCGCAGAAGACGCCGTGACGCAGCTTGCCGATCTGGTCGAAGCCCGCTTTCACGAAGCCGAATAGACCGCCATGCCCCGCGATATTTCGGGATATTCCAATCCGCTGGTCAAACGCGTCAAAGCTTTGCGCGACAAAAAGGCACGTCGCCTTGAAGGCCTGTTTTTGGCCGAAGGCCTGCGCATTCTAACAGAAGCCCTTGATACGGGGCGCGCGCCACATATGCTCTGGTTTGCACCAGAAAGCGGGCGCCACCCGCTGGTTCAGCAGCTCATCACTGCGACTGAGGACGCAGGTGGAGAGGTGTTTGTTACATCGCCCGATATTCTATCGAAGCTTTCTGGCAAGGATAATCCGGGGGCCGTGCTTGGCGTTTATGAAGAACGCTGGACAGCCTTGGCGGACGTGGATCGCACAAAGTCGGATATCTGGATTGTGGCGGAACGCCTGCGCGATCCCGGAAATCTGGGTACCATTTTGCGGACCGGCGACGCCGTAGGCGCTGGCGGCCTGATCCTCATTAATGACTGCACCGATCCTTTTTCAGTGGAGGCCGTCCGTGCCAGCATGGGGGCGTTGTTCACTCAAGTGATCAGCAAGGCAAGCTGGGCGGAGTTTATGAAATGGCTGCGGCAAGGCCCCGGCCAACTCATTGGCACCAGCCTCAATACCGATCAGGACTATCAAGCCCCCCAATATGCACCACCCGTCTTCTTGCTGGTCGGGAATGAATCTCAAGGTTTACCAGATACTTATGAGGCAGATTGCGATCTTATTGTGAAGATGCCGATGATGGGCAAGGCGGATAGCCTCAATGCCGCCGTCGCGACATCTGTGATGGCGTATGAGGTCTTGAACCAGCTTCGGCGGCGATAACTTAGTCGCTGCTCTCCGCAGAGGGTGGCGCCAACTTGGCCAGAGGGCGCGCCGCCTGCTCCACAATCGGGAGCGTTTCAATTGCCTTCGCGCCTGTATCAACGCCAAGTTTTTCAAATCGTTGCGCCGAAGTCATAACCTGACTCTCAAGACTACCGACCATCGCATTATAGGCAGAGACGGCGGTATCAAGATTGCGCCCCATTCGGCCAACATGGCCGCCCATCGTCGCCAGACGGCTATAAAGCTCCCGCCCCAGTTCTGCAATTTCGCGCGCCTGACCGGCCATTGTCTCTTGCTTCCAAACCGCCGCAACGGTCCGCGCAATTGCAATCAAGTTCGTAGGTGTTGCCAATAAGACCTTGCGATCAAAAGCATAATCCCAAAGTTGATGATCCTGCTCCAATGCTGCGGTTAAGAAATGTTCGCCGGGAACAAACATGATCACATAATCGGGCGCATCGGGGAATTGGCTCCAATAGGCTTTATTGCCGAGCGTGTTCACATGTGCCTTCATGGCCGCAGCATGCGCTGCGAGTTGGACTTCGCGCTCCTGCTCATCCACCGCACCAAAGGCATCCTGATAAGCATTGAGCGACACCTTTGCGTCAATGACCAGCGACTTACCGCCGGGCACTTTCACAATCACATCCGGCCGCAAGCGACCGCCTTCGCCATCGGCGACGCTCACTTCCGTCATAAAGTCGGCATGTTCGGCCAGTCCGCAGCTTTCCAGAACATTGCGTAACTGCTGCTCCCCCCAGCGCCCGCGCGCCTTAGGGGCATTGCGCAACGCATTGACGAGCTTTGCAGCCTCACTAGAAACGCGTTCTGTGCCCTCGCGCATGGCGGCAATCTGTCCATGAAGTACGCCAAAGGCATCGCGACGTTCGGTCTCAACCTTGGTCACTTGCTCTTCATAGCGTTGCAGGCGCTCATGCACCGGCTGAAGCAGGGCCTTAATCCCCTGCCCTGCCAATTCTTCTGATTGTTTGAACCGCGCGTCAGCTCGTTCAAGAAACTGCTTTTGGGCGGCATCCAAAATCTTACCGCCCACCTCGTTAAACTGCGCGCTCAACACCTCTTTGGCATCCTGCAAGGCCTTAACCTGGGCGGCGTGCGCCTCATCCTTTGCCTTTTGCTCGGCCGTCAGCGCACTCACCGCAATCCGGGCTTCGTCCCGTTCGACCAGCGCCTTTTCCAGATCAGCAATAGCGGCACGAAAATCCGCCTGAAGCCGCTCGGTTTCTGCCTTGGCGAGTTCCCAATCGGTCCGCAGCCGCCCAGCATTCCGCCCAGCCAACAGCCAGCCGATCAGCGTTCCAAGGCCAAGCCCTCCGAAGAGGGGCAAAAAAATCAAAAATAGAGATGTGTCCGCAGTCATAAGCGGAACATAGAATGAACAATTGCCTTTGAAAAGGGCTTATGAACGAAAGAATAACAGGCCTGAATGACGAATTAGGCGGCCATTTTGCGCGCCTTGGCCAGCTTTTTCAGGACCATATCCCGCTTCAGCTTTGACAGATGATCGATGAAGAGAATGCCGTTGAGATGATCCATTTCATGCTGCAAGCAAATGGCGAGCAGGCCATCAATCACCTCTTCATGTGCCTTGCCATTTTCATCAAGCCATTTGGCCTTGATGATGGAGGGGCGCTCCACATCGGCATATTGATCCGGGACCGAAAGACAGCCCTCGCTATAGACCGTCAGGTCTTCCGACATTTCGACAATTTCAGGGTTAATGAACACCCGCGGTTCCCGGATGACGGCCCCGCTTTCTTCATCCCTCTCCTGCAAGTCAATCACCAGCACCCGCTTCGCTACGCCCACCTGAATGGCGGCAAGGCCGATGCCCGGCGCATCATACATGGTGTCAAACATGTCCTTTATGAAGGCGCGCAGAGCATCATCCACGCCATCGACGGGCGTAGAGATGGTTTTCAAACGCGCATCGGGCGTTTCAATGATTGGAAGAATGGCCATGACTGTCAGTTAGGTTTGCGAAGGGTCAGGGTCAAGAGATGGGCCGCCGCGCGCGCAGCGCTTGCGCCAATGTTCCGTCATCAAGATAATCAAGTTCTCCCCCAACAGGAAGGCCATGGGCCAGCTGCGTGATACGGACCGGCGCGTTTTCGAGACGTTCTGCAATATAATGGGCGGTCGTCTGCCCCTCTAACGTCGCATTCATGGCAAGGACGACCTCATCAATATCGCCCGCAGCAATGCGCGATAACAGGCTGGCAATATTCAAATCTTCGGGTCGCACACCTTCCAAGGCGGATAAGCGCCCCCCCAGAACATGAAATTTTCCCGGGAAAAGGCGCGATCTTTCCAGCGCCCATAGGTCAGAAACATCCTCCACAACGCACAACAAGCGCCCTTCCCGCCTCGGATCGACACAGATTCCGCAGGGGTCAATTGTGTCGACATTGCCGCAGACATGGCAGGTGGCGAGCTTTTCGGTCACGTGTTCCAGCGCGCGCAATAGCGGCAACATGGCCCCTTCCCGCCGTTTGAGCAGGTGCAAGACCGCCCGCCGAGCCGATCGTGGGCCCAATCCCGGCAGTCGCGCAAGCGCCTGAGCCAAATTTTCAATCTCGATCGAAGCCATGAGAATGCTGATAGGGGGTTGCATTGCGGCTTGCCAAGGGCTTGGAAGAAAAGATGCGGATCATCTTCATGGGCACACCCGATTTTGCCGTTCCAACATTGGACGCCCTTGTGGCGGCAGG
>Ga0078894_10001695_pt1 | contig 16504 bp, 30 predicted proteins | sample LauGreSu1BDMLBSD_2_FD_67506 | JGI IMG/M metagenome (GOLD analysis project Ga0078894, IMG submission 67506) | Freshwater lake microbial communities from Lake Michigan, USA - Su13.BD.MLB.SD (version 4) (version 4) | ecosystem: Environmental > Aquatic > Freshwater > Lake | place: Lake Michigan... | reverse complement strand
TTAAGAAGGATAACGATATATGCCAGATACAGGATCAAATATATTAATAACCACCCACGATAATACTGCTTCAATTGCAACAGACTATGGTTCAAGCGGAACAGGATTTACAGCAGCACATGTTCAAATATTTAAAGTAGCATATGGTACAGATTCAACTACAACTAGAGTTGGAACATCTGCTCCATTGCCAGTAACAATATATGGTGCAACTGGAACTACACTACCAGTTTCAGGTACTATGTCTGGTTCTGGTAATTTCAATGTCGTGAATCCAAGTGGTGGGTTCTTGCAGATTGCCGGAACAACTTTTTCAACGAATCCAGTTGGCATTAGCGGATCTATTCAAGGAATAAGCGGCGGTCTAGCAGTAGGAATAACCGGAACGGTAACTATATCAAACACGGGAGTTGGGGTATTTGGAATATCTGGAGCAACTGCAATAGGAATTACTGGAGGAAGAAGACTAAATTACTCGTCAGATTCTATAACAGTATATGGAGATGTGGGTATTAGTGGTGGTCTTGGACTTCTTGCTGCAACCGATAGCATTGCTGTTTATGGATCCGATCTTGGTGGTAAAGTTCTAACACGGCTATATGCATCGGACGGAACAACACTTGGTTATTCGGGTGATGCACTGAAAGTTGCATTGACAAATTCTGGAATAACATTTAGTGTTACTGTTGCCGCTAGCGTTGGTATAACCAATGATGGAACAGTTGGTTTGATGATTAGAGGTACTGGAAATACTGCATCTCACCCAGTAATAATTCAAGGAACAATGGCAAGTGGAGCAGTCGAAGTAGCAGCAACTACAAATTTACCAGTAGCAGTAAATAACGAAGTATCGATAGATGATGCAGATATTATTCTATCTTTAGAGTCCACTTCAAAACCAATTGTTTCAAATCTAACATCTATTAAAACAAATACAAATATCATTTCAACAATAAATGATAAGTTAAACAATGGCACAGTACAATCAAAAGTAACAGAAATAGTAAGACCAACAACAGTAACAAGTGGAAGAAAAGAAATAACAACAACTCCAGCAACATTGTCTTCCGTTACAATAAATACAAAAGTTGGAGTGCATATTAAATGCCCAACAACAAATACAGCAACAGTTTTTGTTGGTGGAAGAAATATTCTAACAGCACAAAATGATGGATATCCGCTAGATGCCGGTGAATCAATTTTTATAGAATGCGATGCTGTTGGGAAAATTTTTGTTCGTGCCGATAGGGGAACACAAATTGTAAACTTCATAGCGTCATAAAATGACAAACTCTAATTATTCCAAATCAAAAACAACCAAAAAGAAAGCAAAAAATTTAGTTCTTGCCAGAACTGGGTTGTTTTATGGTTTGAAATACGTTAAAGTTAAAGAAGAAAAAATTAGTTCCAATAGAGGTCTTACATCTACTCCTAATTTTTTATTTTATGACAATAATACAAAGGTGATGATCGATTTTTCCGATTATTATAATACAGACTCTAAGGAAGAATTATCATCTTTTTGGAATTTACTAACAACGGGAATGACATTTGCAGTTAGTGATGGGGATTTAATAGATTCAAACTCAAAAACAAATTATGATGTAACTGGAGTTTATTCATTTTCTAACATAGAAGATTCAATTATTTTTGCAAATGTTGTTTCTACCGAAAATATTTCATCAAATATTAATCTTTATAAAAAACAAGATTTCAGTAACTTACCTAATTTTATTTTTAACACTATTATTGAGCCAGAGAAAAAAGAACCAATAACTTCTATTGTTAATTTTTTAGGAAAAAATACAAAAAATTCATTTAATTTTTTAGGTTTAAAAGTTGGAGATTATATACAACTACAAGGAAAACAAAACAAATTTGAAGTTGCAGATTACTTTTTGGACAGTGAAGGAAAAGAAATATTAAAAGTATATGGCGAATTTGCTGAAGAAGATAGAACAACCACAAAAACATTTATAGGTTTGTATGTAGAAAAGAAAAACGAAGACACAGTAGATGTTGATATAACTGATGAAACTTTAGGATCTTGCGAAATTATCGATAATGGTATAATAATTTCATGCACATCAAATAATACAAATGGTCAATGTTTGCTTAGAAAAACACCAACAACAAATGTAGATTTTAACGCTGGAATTATATGCATAGAAGAACAGCAAGTAATAACCACAACCACAGACACATTGACAACAATAGTAAATCAACAAACAGAATTAATATCTAAATTATCTGCACAAGTACAATCGATACCATTAACTAGCTTTACCAATCAACCTTTTAGATAATTTTTTTAATTTTTATTGCTTTTAAATTAAATTTATCTTTAAAAACATCAACACATTTTGATAAACTAAATTCATCTGAACATAAAATAAAAAGTGTTACGGAATCTTTAATGACTCCGTAACACTTTATTTTACAACCACTAATTTTTTCTACTTCTCTCTGTGGTTTACCTTTTAAATTTTCGAAATTGTAGGCAAATATTACTTCATACATTTGCCTATATTTATTGTTAACGCCTGTTTGACGTCTTGTTTGTTACTTCAGAAGTAATTCGCTCATGCAACTTGTCAAGTTCCCGCCAAAGTGCCTCTGCTTCGTTTGACTGCTGCATTTCCTCTACCTTCTTGTCTGCACAAGACTTGGTGTTGCAGGCAAATTCCCAACAAAGATATGAAGCAATTACAGCAGACACGCAAAGAAAAATATCTGCAAGGTGTGGATGCTTTGTTGCGACGGCAACAACGGCAAGAACGGAAGAAAGAACAGACGCGGTAGAAATTGTAATAAATGCACTCTTGTTAAACATAAAATCTCCTTAAAGCGTTCCCGAGTGGATTCGAACCACTGACCATTCGCTTAGAAGGCGAATGCTCTATCCAACTGAGCTACGGGAACTCAACTCAGTTATTATAACAGATATACGCTATCTGTCAAGTCTTAAACTGTAAGTTTGAGGTTTGAACCCGAAATTGGTTCAACAACCTTCTTGCCTGGAACGACCAAACCATTTACAACGACTGAAGTAAAGTGATCTTCTAATTCCTTTTGGGCATTCAAAACAAACATAATGTTTTTTGCCTCAAGAACTATTCCATCCGTTGTATCTGCATACGGCATCCACTTAGCAAACATAAGTTTTCCTTCCGGTGTAGGAATAAGAATTGTAGCATTCTTGATCTTTATTGCCCCGGAAGCGCCATCCAAAGTCTCAACATTACCGATAATTTCTTCACCACTCAATACACGAACAATTTTCACATTTGACATAATTACTCCTTACAATCGCACCGACCTAAAAGCCTATTCCATATAGAGCATGGTGGTGGTTTCTGAATTGGCCAACATGAACCGATCATATTTTCACCGACAAATTCAGCATTTCTTTCTTCTAATGCCCTTTCTGCTGCTTTCAGAATTTCTTTTTCTGTTAGAAGCATACTAATGCATCTTCCATCAAGTTCTGTTTTTGCAAAATACAATTTTTCTTGCTTCTTTGGCATAATACAATCCTTTAGTGGAGGCGGGGGGAGTCGAACCCCCGTGTAGACATAGGTATTTATATGAACACTACACGGTTATTCTTTGTTTGTACAAGTGGGGAAATCAAAGACACTTTCTTTCCCACAGGTCGAGTTCAGTATGTTTTCGGACTGTTTACTAACTCTTTCACAATCCTATCCGAATTGAGTCATGGAAAGTTATCGGAATACCTTTCCTATGCTTTCTGACGGTCCTAGCCCGCATTAATAGCGTAATCGCTAGTACACTGTGCGCTGTTACTCAAGCAGCAATTGCCATATAGTTATTGTTATTGGCAGTTATGGTTTGATTGCTTTTTACGAAGCCTGCAATCTTCTTCGCCGTGCTTTCTTATATTTACTTATGCTATCGAAACCGTTTCGCCCCCTTAAATTTCTACTCTCATATTAAACTTTTTGCCACTACGAGTGGCACGTGTCAAGTGTTTTGACTTGGGAAGAACTAATCCCATTTGTTCTTGGTGACCTGCTGTGGCGCGAATATGACCTACTGGTTTTCTTGCTCCACGCCCGCTATGTCCATGAGCCCATACTGTTATGAAACCGCTTGGACTCGGATCTAGTCTTTCAACATGGTGCGCTTTGCCAGATGGGGTAACATACATCAATGATGGTTCCATTTCTCCACCCCATTGATGACGCATTAGATATGCGTCACCTACTGCACCATCTAAATCTGGCGAATCGGCATGGGAAACAACAGCAATACTATCATCATTTTCTATTGATTTCATAAGTTTGCCGTGTGTTTCGGTTGCGTGTCTCATTCTACCTTCTCTAGTAATATCAACTACTGCTTGCTTTTTTGGATCTACTTTTGGTTTTTGGTATTCGTAGTTCCAATATTCATTTAGTACTAAGTATTTTAAAATATCTCTAAGAGTTTTCATTTTGTCTCCTAGAGGTATTTATATTACTTCTTTATCTTGAATTTGACGCAGAGGAAACTATCTGCCTCTAATGGAACAAATTCAACATGACATACTTTTCCCAAATTGCCACATTTATAACCTAAAAAGACTTCATTGACTCCAATAAAAGGTCCACCCTCAAAATCGGCAAAAACCATAGTTCCATCGGTTTCGCAACCGCCACGGGAATAACGACTTTTACCAGTAATGAAGTATGTGTCTTGTTCCACATTACAGCGATAAACTTCTCGCTTATCGCCATATCTACTGCCAAATGTGTCGATTAGTTCTGTGTTTTCTAGGATTTGTTCGATTGTTTTCATATTGTTAAATACACCCACGGGGACTCGAACCCCGACTCACCGCCTTGAAAGGGCGGGGATTTGGCCAGTTAATCTATGGGTGCGATTGTTTTTAAACCTTGCGCTTTACGAGTTTACGAGCCCGCTTCTTTTTCTTTCCTGCAATTGGGCGATAGTGACCACCAAGACCACGATACTTAGTTTCGTCTTCGAACATTTTTGCAATACTGTCAAGATTCGGCCTCTTTGAAGCCAAATGCTTGTCAATACGATCAATTACGCCGGGTATCCCATAAAATATAATAGCAGATACCATGAAATTAGTTCCATGTACAATGGAGAGATTAGGCAGAAGTCCTGCGTTGCATACCAACCCAGTAACTGTGAAAACTCCCGCGAGTCCGAAACAAAAACCTTTAACGATTCCATCAAAAAGATCCCTTGTGTCCATTTTTCATTCCTTTGTTATTTATCTTGCACGGGCATTGATACGCTTTGCCCGACGAAGATTCTCAGTATCGCCAGAAGAAACCATCACAAGTTCTGGCGCCGTCTTGTGATACCAATCCATAAACCCAACCATCGGCTTCACATCAGAACACTTGACGCAAGTAGTTGCGTTTGGAAGTGCCTCAAGTCTTGCTTGAGGAATTTGCTTGTTGCACTTGTCGCAGTAACAAATCATCGTTGTCATATTAGTTTGCCCTTTCGAAGCGAAACTTGATGGTCTTACATTCAACACGCTTTTCGCCGTCCATGTGCATTTTGCGTTGCTTCAAGATTCCCTTGTTCCAACCGAATGGCTTACAAACGGTTGCGTTATGCTTGCGAACAAAGAAACCTTCACGCTCTGCTTCCAAATCAATGCTGTCAATAACGCGCTTTGCCATAAGTACGCGGTTCAGGAATCGAACCTGATTGAACCGATTATAAGTCGGCCTGCGAAAACCGTCCGCCCACCGCGCAAGTTGTCCCATAATTATAACACTAATGGGATTCTGTGTCAACTACATTCTTCAGAGAAATTCTGCTCTTCTTGGTTGCTGCATGACCTGCCGCATCCAAAATAAGGTAATTTCTTGGCTGCCGATCTTCATCGTGCCCAAGTCGATAATTCACCTGTTCTAGCGAAAGTCCGATAAGTTTATGCTTATTGGACTCTACGCAAATATCGACAATCTTAGTGGCAATTTCTGTTGCCTGTTCGTTTGTCATTACCTCAATTGGAATATCAATAAAAAGTCTGTACATTAGTCCTCCAGTTTAGCAATTCCCTCATCCGTTGTATAGTAAATTCTATCAAAAACTTCTCTACACCAAGGCATACAAAGTTCGCATGGGCGAGACATTCTCATTGTGCCAAATTTGTTGTATCGAACATTAATGAGATCAAGTTTGCATCCTCGCAGTTGCTTTGGAACTTTTCTATACGCATCCAGTTCGGAATGCATTTCTTCAAATGGATATCCAATTTGTTTTGCCCGTGGATGTGTCTTGAACATATTTCTGCCAACAGAAATTACTCTGCCTTTGTAAACAATGAGGCTAACGTGCTTCTTCTGTCTCGGAATCTCAAGACACAAAGGATACGCATATTGAAGAAAGTTTTTCATAAAAAAAACAGGGAAGGTTCCTTTCGGAAACTTCCCCGCGATTAAATCAGCAAGTTGTTCAGGCGTTCACCATGAAACGCGAACCGTCCTTACGGAACTTGTAGGTACGGTCACCCGGATGAGTGTCCGACATAAAGTAACGACCGCTCGAATCAGTCACGATCTCCCAGTTTCCATAACGCTCAACGAGCTCACGAATGGAAGACATGGTTGCGCGGAGGTTCTTGACACCGTACTTGGTGCGAGCCTCGCGGGCATCGATGCCCCAACCGCGATAGAGATGATTAATGACCTGACGCTGCTTGCTAAGATTGCTGTTGCTCATACTAACTATTTCCTCAAACTTGTTTGCACTCCTTTTGTTACCATCGGAAACTGCGAGTTGCGTTTCAGTCCCGATCACTATGTGCTTATTGTAGCAAACTTCACACTACTTGTCAATACCTATTTTGAATTTTCTGAGAGCCGCCTACTGGATTCGAACCTGTAACCTATGCTTTACAAAAGCATTGCTCTACCGTTGAGCTAAGGCGGCAACTATTCAATTGTCAAATGCCTCCAACAGGGATCGAACCTGTGACCTATCGGTTAAAAGCCGAATGCTCTACCAGCTGAGCTATAGAGGCAAAATTGCGAGTGGACGGGTTCGCTATTTACGCCGGAGTTTTTGATCTCGGTTTAGATTACACTCAAAAAAATCTAAACCTACTCAGATTAGCGTGTTGAGGCACTTTGTTTAATAAAATTCATAATATAAGTAAGTGTCATTGTTAAATCATCTTGTCTTCCGTTGCTTGTGTCCGATAATTATACCAAACTTTCATTACTTGTCAATACCCACCAAGAAGGAATCTTACCAGTTTTCCACTTAGCAAATCTTGCCTTTTCGCCTAGGTAATATGCCCTGTAGGCATCTACAGCATTTTGCCTCTTATATGCATCTGGCATTGCTTGGGCAAATTCTGTCAACGCGCCTTTATCGATATTTTCGGGTATATCGTTTAGTGGACCTTGTAACATTTGTTCCATAGAATGTTGTCTGACGTATCTATTGGTATATTCTTTGCATAAACTATTGGCATGTTGCCACAACCAACAATAATTTGCTCTTGATCTTCTCGTCCATATTGTGCATGGATGATTGATCATTGTTGCTTTGCAAATATTTTGCTTTGAGCATAGATATGTCTTATACTTTCTTTTTCCTGTATTGATTGTAGTCTCTTGCCCGTCCAATACATGATGAGCAGTAGATAACAATTGACAAGATTCGACAATCATCTTAACAACATGCTTATCACACATCATGTGTGCTGCATTTGATGGATTATTGTCTAAAACAAAAATGTTCATGCTGTTTTTCTTTTTTGCAATTCAAATCTAACAATCTTTGGTAGTTTACCTTCTCTGTCGAGAATTTCAATAGTTTTCTTTTTTGCATTAAGAATTTCCAACTGTGCTGTTTTCTTTCTTAACTTATTTCTTCGACTCTTTTTGATTTTCATTTTTCTTCCGTTGCTATTCATTTTATGCTCCAAAAATATTATTCATCTGACGATTCACACGAACGAACGTGGTGCATTTTGGCAAATCTTTGATTGTCTTTGCACCTACATATGTACAGGCGGAACGTATTCCTCCCATAATTTCACTCATAACATCATGCGCTGGTCCAACATAAGGAATTTCTACAGACTTGCCCTCCGCCGCTCTATAAGATGCTATGCCTCCTGCATATCTTTCCATCGCTTCTTTTGAGGACATTCCATAAAATTTTTTCTTAATTGTACCATTTGGTTGTGTAACCAATTCTCCGGAGGATTCGTTCGTACCTGCCAGCATTCCACCGACCATTACGAAATCCGCCCCAGCTGCAAAAGCTTTGGCTACATCTCCCGGACATGTACAACCACCGTCGGCCACGATATGCCCTCCTAGACCATGAGCTGCGTCCGAGCATTCTATAACTGCGGACAGTTGAGGATATCCAACCCCGGCAACCTTCCTTGTTGTGCATACGCTGCCAGGGCCAATTCCAACTTTCACTATATCCGCCCCAGCCAAAATCAATGCTTCTGTCATCTCCGAAGTCACCACATTCCCTGCAATTATGATTGCGTTGTTCCATATTTGTCTCATTTCCTTTACTAAGTTAATAAATGGTTCAGAATAACCATTTGCAACATCCAAACAAATAAATTTAAAATTTTCAGAAGATTGAATAGCATGAAGTCTATTTCTGCTTCTATTATCTAAACCACAAGTAATTGCAGCATAATTTTTGTTTTTTACTTTTGATATTTCTTCATTTGTGACATACTTGTGTAAACATGTGATGCTTTGCAAATCTGACAAAACATTAGACATTTCAACTGTACCTGTTGTGTCCATATTTGCCGCCATAATTGGAACACCTTTCCAATTTTGCGGGGAGTTTGGAAATTTAAATTCACGAACAATTTCAACTTCAGAACGAGAGGTCAGTCGTGAACGCTTTGGACGAATCAAAACATCACTATAATCAAGTTTAATTTCATTTTCAATATGCATATTATAAATTAAGAAAAAATATTTCTATTTGAACTTTTCTTTTCTATGTGAGTTCTTAGCGTTTTCATCACTTTTGCCAGATCTTTGTGATTCATTTGATCTAGCAAATATTTTTCATAAGAAATTACTGCATCGGCAGATAACTCCAAAAGAGTAGTATTATACTCCTCGTCTTTCTTGTCCTGTGGACTCTTGCTGTTCAACATTAGGAATCTCCTGTAAGTTATCAAACAAACTACCACCATCGTCATAGTGTCTGGCGAAATTAATTGCTTCTACAAGAGTATTTACCATTTCTTCTGCCTGTTCTGTAGTGAACGAATCAATAGACTCTTGTGTATCCCAATTAGATAAAGATAAATTTATTTGACCAGTAATATTATCCTTAAAAAATGAAATCTTTGGATTAATTTCGCTATGATATAATTCTGCCTCAAAAGTCATTGATCCATTTAGAATATTATCACTATTTTCACCAGTACTATTTGTTATTCTCATCTCGTATTTCCTTTCGCTTTATCAATTCACTTGTGTCATAGAAGTATTCAATATTTTGAATTCTAAAACTTCTCCAATCTCTCTTGATTATATCAAAAACAGGAACCAAGTCAAGATCATCTTCTTGGGATGGTGAAGCAATTCGTTTAATATATCTTGCTGTATTGTTTGGAAGTTTTTCTTCTTTTAATGTGCAAAACATGGAACGAAATTGACCATTTGTAACTTTTCTAAAAACTACCTTACAAGTTCCCTTTAGAAGAGAACTTACAACAATTTGTCTATTAATTTTTCTTATCGGAGGCATTTTTTTCTCCCGGTAAAGTCAAAGGAAGACCAAATCTTTTACGATTTGCTTTGTTTATTCTTTTTCCTTCTTTTTTATCTTCACCGAAGTTGAAGTCGTATTCTACCCACATTTCGTCAAGATTTCTATTTAATTCTTTTAATTTTTGACGCAGATCTTTGAAATTCATAAATATCTCCACAGTATTTATAAATACACTAGAGGACATACACACATGAGAATAAATCCAATCGCTGTTGAAACTGTAGGAATAACTGGTGGTCAAAGTCAAGATGGATGGAAGTATTTAACTTCACAGACAACTACAAAAGAAGTTTCTCAATCATTAAGAGAGGGAGTGCGAATAAGAAATATTGGAGGAACAGCAGACGCAATAATATCCATACAAGGGCTTTCTCTGGGCTCATACACCTCGGCAACTGGTGGTGTTGGATATGCTCTAGCACCATCAACAGAAGTTTTCTTTCCAGTAAGTGACTTGAGTACAGTTATAGCAAAAACAAATACAGCAAGTACCACACTTGGTGTAACACTAACATACTTTGGAGTCTAATACATAATTCGAACCGCTAAAAGAAAACCCCCCTTTCGGGGGGTTTTTCATATTATGGATTTTTAGTCATTGGTCCAAATTTTTTCCTAAACCAGTCATAAAATTCCGCAGGAATTTTTGGATTTGGCATTGGAGTTGGTTTTGGTGCTGGTGAACTTGGTGAAGGCATTGGAGTCGGGGGAGTTGTGCTTGGCGGAGCAGAACCGGGATTTACGCCAATCTCCTCATTCATTTTTCTTTTTAATGCATTTAATTGCTCTTCAAGATTCTTTATCTTAAAGTTTGCTTGAGCCAGTTGCCATTCTAAGTTGCTTTTCTCTTGTAATAGATTTTTGTGAAATAAATTGTCCATTTATCTTTCTCCTAATAATTTATTTATCATTTTCAACTCTTTTGCGTGTTCAGTCGCATGTTTTTCTTTTCCCTGTTTTTTTGCTGAAGCATATTTTGTTTTATACTCGCCTTGAAGTTCTTTCAATTTTTTATTTGAAAGTTTTCTCAAACGAGACATCGTATGACTTTCGTGCAGGGGGTCATTTGGATTATCTTTGTTTCCGCCAAATTTAAATTTATTCTTATCAATAATCTTATTTTTCTTTTCGATCTTACCGCCAAGTGGTTTCTGTAGTTTAAACTCAGGAACGTCCGATGCATTGAATCCCATACGCTCGGCTGCCCCTGCAAGTCTTGATCTCATAATGTGTTGATGGACATTTTTAAGTTGCCATGCCATATAGTCATTGTTCAATCCAGTCGGGCCCATATTTGAAACTCGTCTAAGTGTAGAAACTGCATCTATTGCTCTTTGTTTTACTACAGGATTCACGGGGGGTTTCTCGGAAGAAAGAAATCCATCCATTCGAATTCTGTCAGCAATATCAGGTATATCTCTTAGAGCTTGAATATCTCTTGCAACTCCCGGAATTGCTTCTCCATACTTCATATAACCCAACGAGGGTCTTGGGGTCTGAAGATCATGTATTTTGTCTATGTTTCTTGCAATATCTTGTGCCTTTATTGGTTGATCATCAATATCTGCGGTCATTGCTCTTGCAATTAATCTTTTTTTCGCAGACTGCAATGCTGTTTGTTTTTCAGGAGTCAAACGGTTTTTAGATGCAGCAATTCTCATTGCCTTTCTTGTTTTCACTTCTGTTAAGTATGTTTTAAATGATTTCATTTTTTATTTTTCCATATTTTGTTCATTATCAATATACTTACCATTTCATTTAATCCTCTCATGTGTCGATGCGCGGCATTTATTTTTTTCATCATTTCAGCACTCCCACCTTGATCTGGATGGTGCTTTATTGATAATTGTCTAAATGCTCTTTTTATTTCATCTGGCGAAGCATCCCGAGCAACACCTAAAATCTCATGTGGTTGTTCTTTGTACTCCCATCCTCCTCTTCTTGGTGGTGGTGCTTCACCAGAACCACCAGCACTTGCTCTTTGTCTCGCTCTATCCCTTGCTTGTTGTCTTTGTCTTGCTGCAGCCTCTGCTTCTTGTCTTGCTTTTCCTGCATGATATTCTGCAAACCTCTGAGGAGATGCCATTGCTGCAACATGATGATGTCTCATTTGGACTTCAAAGTGTTTCATCAAATTTCTTCTATCAGTTCTGGACAAATTTGGTATTCGCCAGATGTGACTTATTCCTTGTTGCATTCCTGACCTAGCAGTATCTACTGCATCTTTTCTTTTTTCTACATCAATTCGTTCTCCCTGAGATCCATGTTCAGGTGTAAATCTATAACCACCAATTGTAGGATGTCCTGTCCAATTTTCGTGTGTGCCTGCTGGAGCTTCATCATTTACTGCTGTCAACGCTCTATGTCCGAGCATATGATTACCTATAACATCTTCATGGGGATGTACTGCATGTTCCGTTCCTGTCGTTCTATGACTTGTACCCAAATTTAAATGTCTAGCAACTGGATGTATATCCATAAGACTACCAATATGTGTTGTTGCTCTATGTAAAGAATTTGGATGAGTTCCGTAATGATCACTTATAATGCCATCTGTTCTTCCAAACTGGTAAGTATCTGTAACATATTCTTCATGGGGACCACGATGGGGATTAGAATTCATAGTTGAATAATTTGTCAATATCTGTCGAACTCTATGTGGTCTAATTAAACTTGGAATTACGTCCTGTGGTCTGCTATATCCAAAGTCTGATGGTTTAGCACCAGAAAAATTGTCTCTAAATGTTGTTTTTGCATGTTCTGCAAATTCTCTAGAAGATTTTGTCAATCCACCTACAATAGTTCTATGAATTGTTTCTCTTGCCATTCTTGTAATGGTATCAAGATGTTTAGCAGCTTCGGGAGATAAAGTATGTTGAGTTGCAAGACTTGCAGCTGCACCGGGATTTAATCCCTTAGCAGTAAAGTGTTCAGTTGGATTTTTAAAAAATTGATGAGCCGTATCAGCTGCACCCATGGCAACGCGAAACAGTTCACCAGCATGAGAAGCTTCTCGTTTAATATTATCTGCTGCTGCTAGGTTGTTAAAATTTCTTTGTATTCGAAGATGTTCGCCTCTTGTAGTGTTTATTGCAGCAAGACCTTCTTCGTGTGCTTTTTTCCTCATTCCTTCAACATGTTGTGCTGCCTCTTCATGGGAAGCACCGCTTCTTCTATTTGCCTGATATATTTTTCTATAGTCTTCTGGTCCTCTTCCATGAAAATCACGATCATGAATTGGTCCTGTTGCAGTTCTCCATCCCATTGGTCGCAAAGTTTGTTGATCAATTGCTCCTATTTTAGCAAATCTTTCAAATCTTTGTCTTGCTTTTTCTTTTTCTTCATCAGACAAAGTTTCAAAATGTTTTCTTGTATCTGGATCTAATGTTTCATTTAAAAATTGTTTAAATTTCTTCATTTTTATTTTTTCCCATCCAAAAGTGCGTGTTGACTCCAAAAATGTTCTGATTCTTTTCTTTGCTCCGGGGGTAAATTAGGATTGTTTGGTTCAATGTGTGCCTTAGGACCGCCATATGCAGTATGTAAAACGGGTCTACCCTGATCATCACGACGGATATTCACAGTTATCATATTTGTATATCTATGCTCTCCCCGTATCATTTTTGAATCGTATGGTCTTCCTCCGCCTCTACTCGACATATAGACATCTGGATGATTATCTGCAACTGGTGGATCACCACTTGCCGGTCCAACTAAAGCATTTGGAAGTCTTGGAAGGTGATCTGGTATAGTCAGAGTAATGTTACCATTTCCATTCAAAACTTCTGGACGACTCTGAATCCACGCAATGTGTTCTGGAGTTATTTTATGAACATCATAATGCCCATCGGTTCTCAGTATAAGTTGTTCTCGTAAAAATCTTCTAAAAGATTTCATTTTTCTTTCCTTCTCAACCTTTCGGAAGTACTTTCACGATTCTTAATTTGTTGAGTTATCTTTGCGATTTTTTTTGGATCACTACCCAGTTTAAACATCAAATCACGATGCTTGAGTAATTGATTCTTGGAATGCTTTGTCAAATTAGACACCAATTTAGCATCTACTTGTTTGTCAAATATTTCGTTCATCATAACAATGTACTGTTTGAAACTTTTCATTTTCTTTTCTTTTTTCCCTGTACTGTGAGAGTGATATCTCTGGAAGCCTCTTGATACGGTTCTCCGTAAACAATATCATCATGCTTTCTTGGATTATAATTACCCATTTTACTTAGATTAATTGTCTTTCGTTTAAAATCATTTGGATGCGGAAGATCTTTTACAGTTTTCATTCTTGCCAGCACGTTTTTATTCATTCCAAGTTCTCTTAATCTTGTTTTTGCATTTCTTACGGTCGCCCATCCACTCTCTATGCCAGAATGTATGTCTTCATAATCCGCGTGTTGTTCCCAATTCAGTCTCAGGTTTGGATGGTTTGGATGGGAAAGATACTCAGCACTTGTTGAACGACTAACTAACTCACTTGACTTTCCAATTTTAACTGGTCGCATTTTCGCCAAACGCGCCCAGATAGATCTTCCACCTTTTGTTTGTTGTTCTCCACTTTCTAGTGTTCCAACTTTGTCTGCAATCATTGCATAGACTTTAGGTACTAGATTTTTTACTAGTGCCTTTTTTCCACGGTGCGCTGCGGCCATTGTAGGAAACTCAATACGAATTGGTGACTTTCTTCCACCCCTATTGATTTCAAATTCACCAACCTGTTTTCCACCATGTCGTACCGACACGATTTCGCCCGCGAGATCATCATCTTCGTGGTGATGAACTTCGTATGGTCCTATGTTTCCCAGTTTTCTACTTTTTGATTTTGGTACTTTCGGAGAAACTGTATGACCTCTTACACTACCACCATCTTGGTACTCTGGCATGTCCTCTGCCAGAAGATATTGTTTAAAAGATTTCATTTTAAGGATTCGACGGAGGTGGCGGAGGCGATCCACCGCCAAATTCTCTCCACCAACCGGGACCCATCCACTCATCGGGTTTTTGTTGAGGTTTGCCATATGGTAAACCGTCGCCTCCCGGGCCGTGTTTTGGTGGTCTATAACCGTCCATTGGATTGCCTGGTGGTGGTCTGTATGGTCTGATTGGAATTTGTGGAGGGGCCGGTGGAGTGGGTGGGGGCTTTGGAGCAGGTGTTGGTGGTTTTCCTACGCCCTCCCATACCCATTTGAAGACATCACCAACTTTTTTCCATGTCCATCCTATTGCTTTTCCTGCAATTTTGCCTGCAGCTTTTAATACACCGAGAACAATATTTTCCATTAAATCTTTATAAATTAAAGATTGTTCTTCCGGTGATATGTTTTCTTTTATTAGTATATGATAATTTCTTTTTATAAAATCATCATTTGCTAATGCCTCTTGAAATAGCATTGGTAGTATTTGTTCGGGAGTCGGTCTTTGTCTTGTTTTTGATTCTAATAATATTTTATACATTTCCGGGGAATGATAAAATTCAGATAAAATATTATTCGAATTTAAAATAATGATATTTTGCAAGTTACGATGTATATTTGTTTCATTTATATTCATATTATTATTTATAAATTAAAAACCCCCCATTGCTGGGGGGATGACTTTTCAGTTTTCCTTTAAATTTTTTTGACTCCGATTCATCCACGCTCAGGATGGGAAGGAGCTAAACCGCCTGGCTGTATATGGGGGAACTCTGGCTCTTCTCCCTCTGGATAATCAATTGCTGGTTCATCTGACTCTGGGTTTGGGTTTGGACTATACCATCTACCATCTTTGCCTTGGACTGGTTCTGGATAACCGGGAGCATTCTTATAAGGCTTCCAAGTTGGTATGGTTTGCTTCTTCTCTTCTAGGGAAGAAATTGTTCTTTTTAATTGTTCAATCTTAGCATTTGCCTCTGCTAATTGCCATTCGAGGTTATGTTTTTCTTGTAGAATGTTTTTATGAAAGAGATGATCCATATGTGTTTTCCTTTACTTTACGATTTCCGCCGGAGCGGTGGGTGCGTGTTGTGAAACGGCAATCAATGCAATCGCCGCCAAGACGCCTACTGCAATCAAAATCCATGTGGTAGGCTGAATATCCTTGACGATGTTTTTAATCTTATCTAACATTGTGTCTCCTTGTATTTGAATATATATAAAAGTAGCGAAAGCATACAAAATGAAAACATTTAAGCAATATATTTTAGAGTCTGATGTATGGGGGCCTGCTTTGTCACCTTGGCTACCCTATCCTAATAGTGGCGGAAAAAATGTAGTTACTCCCGGATCTATAAAATCACCAAAAAGACCAGTTCCGACTAGCGTAAGAAGACATCAGCTGTATAGAGGTCGTGACGGAGAACTACATCAATTGCCTACTGACGATTATCCAGACACTCAAGAGCCGCCACCGGGGATTCCTCGGCAGTGGCCAGGTGAGAATACATCACAGATCCCTGTTTAAGAGTAAATAAGATTTTTTTCAGAAGGGGACTCCAAATAGGGGTCCCCTTTTTCTAGGATTCCTATAGGGGACCCTATTTTTGGGAATCATAGGGGGGACCCTAAGAATTCTTTTTTACCGGGAATCTTTTTCTAAGGGATTCCTTAGAGGGACTTTGAGGGAACTTTGAGGGAACTTGAGGGGTGTTGGGAAAAGAATTGCCGGCTTTAGTCGCTAGCGCCTACACGGGTGGGACCCCATTTTTCCCTGTGACTGTTGTGTGACCTACCGAGCCCGTGACATACCAT
>Ga0078894_10001694_pt1 | contig 16511 bp, 17 predicted proteins | sample LauGreSu1BDMLBSD_2_FD_67506 | JGI IMG/M metagenome (GOLD analysis project Ga0078894, IMG submission 67506) | Freshwater lake microbial communities from Lake Michigan, USA - Su13.BD.MLB.SD (version 4) (version 4) | ecosystem: Environmental > Aquatic > Freshwater > Lake | place: Lake Michigan... | reverse complement strand
ATGTTATACAGTATTCATTATTGTCGGTTATTCCAATTGTTATTATGAATAAAATAATGCAGAAATATGTTCCAGATGCCGACGATCAAAAGGGAACTTTAGAAATTTTAGCAGAAGTAGTTCTACAAATAGTGTTTATTTTTATAGGTTTTATAATAGTAAATCGCATAATTACTTTTGTTCCAACATATAGTGGAGAGAAATATCAAGATCATGTTTTTGTGTTTCAACCAGAATTAGGTTTTATAATGCTTATATTAAGTCTTCAAACAAAATTAGGAGAGAAAATTAATATTTTAGTAGACAGATTGAGTGAATTGTGGAATGGAAAATCTGAAGATGACAAGAAGAAAAAGAAGAAGGGTGGAAATGTGAAAATAACACAACCAATCTCACAAGTATCTAACCAGCAAGCAACAACACAAGCAATGTATACTGATGGAACATCAATAAACAATTTACCAGTTGCTGATATGAATATGGGAACACAACAATTACCAAATTATGATAATATGCATCGACCAGATAATACACCATTAGTGAACGCAGCAACACCAGGAATGGAAAATTTTGGTATGATGTCTAATGAACCAATGGCAGCAAATTCCGTTTTAGGCGGTGGTGCTTTTGGCAGTTGGTAAGTCGACAAATAAAACACGTAATTATGATTATATAAATATAAATAAATATAAATAAATAATGTCAATATAATATATCTAATATATGGACATTAAATATAACAAAAAAGAATATAAATCCGATTTAGATGTGGAAAAACTATTAAATGCTCTAGAAAATGAAACGAATGTTTCTGTATTTAATTACAGTACACGAACACTAAAAGAAATGAATTTTAAAATTTTAAAAGAATTACCATTACCGAGCAATGAAATACTCGAATTATTGAAAAAACTAAAAGGATATAAATATGTTGATGAATTAGATGATTTGAGACATGGTTCTTTTTTACGTTGGATACAAATAAGTGATGGTGTAGAAAAATTCGATTTAAAAAAAGGTGGTGTTTTATGTGATATTAGAATAACAAACAAAGGTATACAAATTGTTTGTAAAGTTTATAGTTACAAACCTTGTCATATATCATTTATGATGGATGAATGTATGATATTTCAGAAATTGACTGATCAAGAAAATATAATTTTAACAGCATTAGATAGTTTAGAAAAATGAATAATTATTTTTGTAAAAAATACGAGTGTTGTTAATAATTTTATATCAAGATATATATATATATATATATAAAATGACAGTTATAAATAACATCGAAATTGATAATGTATATTATAAAAAAAATCTTACAAAAGAAGCAATATCAAATAATTCGCCAATAGAAAAATACTTGCATGTTATTATGGTAATATCTAATCCTTGTCAATATGCGATTAGATACATCTTAGCGAGGGATTTTATACAAAGAATGGAGTGTGAAAAATATGTAAAATTATATATTGTTGAGTTGGCATATGGTGATGACAAATTTTATGTAACTCAAAAAGGTAACCCAAGACATCTTCAAATTAAGACTGATATTTGTCCATTATGGCATAAAGAAAATATGATAAATATAGGAGTAGAACATCTCTTACCTGATAATTGGAAAGCATTTGCTTGGATTGATGCCGATATAGAATTTGAAAATAATACTTGGGCATTAGACACGCTTAAAATATTGAATGGTTACAAAGATATTGTTCAGATTTTCAGTCACGCAATCGATATGGATAAAAAAGGTCTTACTATGAGTACTTTCAATAGCGCTGGGTATCAATATGAAAAAGAGAATAAATATAGTGGGATTGGCCCAAATTATTGGCATCCTGGGTTTGCTTGGGCGTGTACAAGAAAGGCGTATAAAAAAATAAAGGGTCTATATGAAGATGCTATATTGGGTTCCGGTGATAATATTATGTGTCTATCACTTATCAATAATGGTTTGAAAGCAGTGAATAGTTTATCAACTGAAGGTTATAAAGAGACAATATCAGATTTTCAAAATCGTGTTAAAGATTTACGATTTGGATATGTTCCTGGTGTTATTCGTCATTATTATCATGGATCGAAGAAAAATAGAAAATATACAGAAAGATGGCAAATACTTATTAATCACAATTATGATCCTAAAACATTTATCAAAAAGGATAAAAAACAATTTGGATTAATCGTTCCTAGAAAAAAATTTCCGGAATTGTTGAAGGAGGACATAATGAATTATTTCAGAGAGAGAAATGAAGATGAAGATTTTTCTTCGAAAGATTTCAATTATGTGAATAAATAATATCTTCTTCTATATATTCTTGTATACAACATAATGACCAAACTCATAAGGTCTGTTATTGAAATCATAATTTTTATCTTTATTTCCTTCAAGATATTTTCTTATCATATTTATAGTTCCTTTGTGTGAAACTATTAATATTGTTTTATTTTCAAAATCAGGATTAGTAAATATTTCATCTAAAACTTTGAATACACGTTTTTCCAACTCGGCAGGTGTTTCAAGTATGACATCATATTTATCATCTCTACCTAAAATAAGGTCGTCTTGTTGTACGGTTGAAATATATTCACTATTAAGATGCTTCAGTAATTGCTGCTGTTTTATATCATTTATACCATATACTTTTGGGTCCGAACGGAAATATTTGTTATATCTATATTCATACAATCCATATTCAATATTTATATCTTTGTTATATTTATCAGCGTAAGGAGTGACTGTTTGAAGTGTGCGTATAAATGGACTACTTATAATCATATTGATATCATATTTATCCAAATAGTTGACAATTTTTTTAGAACGTTCAATTCCTTTTTCATTTAATTCGGTGTAAAACCCAGGTTCATCTGGTCTGTCTCCGTGACGAAGTAATATTAATTTTATATTTTTGTTGTTTTTATCAGTGTTATCATAATAATATTCTGTTCCGTCAGGTTCATAATAGTAATAAAATGATTTATATAAAGCATATATAGAAATACAAATAATTGATAGGAATAATATTGTTTTGAAATATTTATAAAAGTATGCGTAGATGTCCATTATATAAATAATCAAGTTAAAAATAATTATAATATGATTATTCTAGTTTTGTTTCCTAGATTTTCTCGTTTTTTTTCCTAAATTTGTTCTTCTAACAGTTTTTTTCATTGACAGCATTTTGTTTCCAATACATTTAAATTTACCACGTGTCAAACCCTTTGTTTTAAATACACTTCTACTACAGATACCGATTGCTCGCGGTTCATCAGCAACATTTTTCTTTATTTTTTTTATACATCTACACAATTTATTTGCCATTATTCTCTCAGCATCCTTTTTTAATAATCTCTTTGACCGCGGTATTTTTTTACCATAAAATTCTAAAATGTTTTTATAATCAGTATCATTTAATTCGAAATTCATAATTGAAGTATAGTATATCTTATTTAATGTATCACAATATTTTATTTTTTGATTTATTTTATTATATTCTTATTATATAAAAAATAATTATAAAATGTCATTATTTAATAATGAAAAAATACCAAAAGTTGTCGTTTTTGATTTAGATGAAACTCTTGGATATTTTACTGAATTTGGTGTTGTGTGGTCATCTATTAAAGAATTTCTTATTTTATTTAAAAAAATAAAGAATGTAGACGCAATTATGTCTCAATCATTTTTCAATAATTGTTTAGAATTATATCCGGAATTTATTCGTCCAAATATATTGCCTATTTTAAACTATTTGAAACATAAACGCGAATCTAATGAATGTAATGGTGTTATGATATATACAAATAATCAAGGTCCTGATGATTGGTCAGAATTAATCAAAACTTATTTTGAACAAAAAATAGGTTATCCATTGTTTGAACGTGTTATTGGTGCGTTTAAAAAAGGTGGAAAGAGATTTGAATTGAATAGAACAACACATAAGAAGACATTTGATGATTTCATTTTTTGTGCTCGTCTACCAAGAAATATAGAAGTTTGTTTTGTTGATGACATGGTTCATCCTCATATGGTTGAAGAGAATGTTTATTATATAAATATTAATCAGTATAAATATAATTTACCTTTAAAAGAGTTATTTACTCGATTATTAAAAAGTAAATGTAGAAAAGAAATTATAAAAAATAATGAAGATTTGAAAAATTATTTGACTATTGTAGATAATATTTCAATTGATTATACTGAGAAAAATCTTAAGGAATATGAACTAGACAAAATTATTTCTAAGAAAACAATGTTTTACTTACAGACATTTTTTAATAATAATTGGAGAGAAAACAATACAGACACTGGATCGTCTTCAAGTTCTAGTTCTAGTTCCAGTTCAAGTTATAATTTAGATGATGAATTAGAGACTATTATTCTTAAACCTCGTGTAAATAGGTCAAGAACAAATAAACATAAGAAAAAACGCAATAATAGAAGTGCTAAAAATAGGTCTTAAATAATGGCAAATATAAATTAAAGAGGGAATTAAGAACAGTTGTTGAGAGAATAAAAATTCCCGCATTGAATACTATTTTTCTGTCTAATTCAGTAAACTTCACGTGTCTGAACATGTTAAATCTCCACACAAGGAATAATCCAACATATACAGATACATAATAGTGTAATGTTTCAATATATTGCGGTGCTGTTGCAGAGAAACCAAATAGAAGTGCAATATATAAAATATATGAAATGTACATAGCAAGTGTGAAAAGTTTTTCCTGTATTTTATGTATTTTATATTCACTTAAACCAGTGTAATCAAATAGTTTGAACATATTGTAATTATTTTATATTATATATTTAGAAAACTATTTGTAGAGTATTTGAGAAATTTAATATATTCTTATTTTATAAATATGAATATACAACTAGAAACTTTTAATACAGAATGTAATAAGGATATACATTCACAGACAAATAGAAGAATATATGAACGCAATATTCCTTCCCAACCATTACAAGCATACTTAGATGTTCGCGCTGTCCCAACAAAGTATCAGTTAATGCCTGTTGTTGATCCACGACCAGAATTAAGTGTTAAAATGGTTCAACTTCCGACATATAATTCACATAATGTTTTTAATCCTGGAAATACTCAATCACCGTGGTCAGGTTTCGCAAGTGGTATTAATACTGAATCTGTATTAAGAAATCAAATATTTGCCCTTCAAAAATGTAGTCAATCTGTTTATGTTCCAAATAGTACAAGTGATTTATATCAATATAATTTCAATCCACAACAATCTGTTGGACAACAACACCAACCATTCCCTCATTTATTTCAACAACAACATTTTAACGAATTTAACCCTAATGTGGAAAATATAGGTCATATGGCATTTATGAATAATACACGTTGTCAATTGAAAGACTTACCACAAAAACCAAACTGTATGTGATTAAATTTTTAAAGACGACCACCACTATATAACTCATGAATTAGTATAGGATTATCAGATGAACGCGGACCATTATTTAATTGTTTATATGTTTCTTCATCTTTAGGAGGATAATTATAACAACAACAAAAATCAAATAAATATTCGAAAAAATTCATTTCCAATATTTATTTACTAGAGAGAGAATAAAAGAATAAAATACTAATATTGTATTTACATACTTCTTGCCATGCACATATTATATAAGACACGGTTTTGGAGATAAATTGCGAAATAAACAATTAAAATAGCAACAACATTCCATGAAAATTTTCTTTTAATGATGCTCATAATTGTCATCCAAACAACTAAAATCAAGAAGAAAAGGGAAAAGGCGGTGTAAGCAAAGAAAATATTGCAATATTTCATTCCTAATGGACCGAAAAATAAGTTCATCAAATCTTGCATGTTTATATTATATATAAACAAAAAATTTGTTTCTTTTGTAAAATACTTTTCTAAATATTTACATATATAATTTATTTATTACAAATGACCGAAAACTATATAAATCAAATCGACCTACAATATTTGCTAAATAAAGAACATTATGAAAAACAAGTCAGGAGTAAGATGTCAAAAAATATTCATAAAAAAGACCGTAAGTTTTATAGAAAACGTATTCTCAATTTAACTAAAGAATTATTATATCCACAATTAAGAACAAACTCAATGATTACACCTGATATTAAATATACTTTTGACGGTTTTATAAAAACATGTGTTGAACATTTCAAAACAATCGATCAAAATGACATTTTACAAGAAGAATTCAAAGATTTAGATGATAATAGTCAATTATTAGAAGATGAATTTGACGAAATTGAATTAACCACAGAAGATGCTAATAAATTGATGATGCGTTCAGTTTCTTGTAACGTAAATACATTGGATAAATTTATAACTAAGATGAAAGTGAATAAGGAAGAACCACAAATAGTACTTCCACAACAAAAAGAAATAAAATTAGATGATCCGATTTTGAAAACAAAAGGTATAATTAAGAGAGAAAAAAGAATGAAGAAAACAAATGAAGACAATATTTTAGAAGACAAAAAAGAAAATATCAATATTATTTATGAAGATGAAAAAATTGAAAACAAAGAAACAAATAAAATCTCGATTAAGAAATCGTATAAAAAGAAAAACATTAAGGAAGATCTCGAACAAAAACCAGAAGATGGAGAGAAAACGTGATATTTATTCAAATAATAAATTTCATAAAACATTAAAAAAGGAAATGAAAAAATTGCGTTGTAGTCCTAATCCTGATAATAAAAAAGATTATACATGTTTGTCTGATGATACAATTTATAAATTGAGAGATATGTGGAACGCTAGACATCCTGATCATACCATAAAATCAAATGATACAAAGGAAATATGGAATAATTTTCGCGTATTTTTAGGTAAGACATGTGATAGAGAGTCATGTTGGTTAAAACAAAAATTTGTAGCTGGAAAACTGAATAAGGAATTGAAAGAGTCGTTTGCCCCAGAAAAACCTGAAGAATGGAAGAAAAATCCGAATGAATGGTTATCTAGTATGGACATTTTGGAAGTAATGAACCAATACGAAAAAGCGTATAAATGTTTTGAGTTTTTAGGTCCGAGTCCAATTGATTATGACGCAGCAAAATTATATGGTGAAAGTGTATGGCCTGAATTAGCAAATTTCAATTTAAAAGATCAAATAAAGAAAGGAAAAACCAAGATTGGAATAATATTTAATACAGATCCGCATTATAAAGATGGGTCACATTGGATTAGTTTGTTTATTAATATAAAGAAGAAACAAATATATTTCTTTGATAGTGTCGGAGAAAAAGTTCCAGAACAGATTATGAAATTTGTTAATAATGTTATTGAACAAGGAAAAACTATGGATCCACGTATAGATTTTGTGTTTGACCAGAATTATCCTGTTGAGCATCAATATGGAAATACAGAATGTGGTATTTATAGTCTTTTTTTCATTGTTCACATGTTAGAAGATAAACTAACTGGGCATTATTTGAAAACACACATTTTAAAGGATAATTACATGGAAAAATTTCGAAAAATATATTTTAATGATGACTTATAAGTAAAGTATTGAAAAATTAAGTTGTTTTTAATATAAAGATAAAATTTTATTGTATGTAACAAATGGAAAATACAATAAAAATACCAGATGATATATTATACTTAGTCCATACAACTTCAAAAAAATATAAAAACGAAAATGGATGTTTAAATTGGAAAGAAATAAAAACAAGTGATACAGATCAACATCCAGGGTCGTATTTTTCATTAATCACAAAAGATAATCGTTTAACCGAAAAACTGTTTCCTGCAACAGAAACTTTAATATTTTCAAGAAATTTACTCAAACAAATGAATTATCATATAAATATGTGTGACAATAATGGATTTATAACAGAGGGGAACTCATTTTTTCCTTGGAATTTACAAGAAGCAGTTGAAAAAATAAGAAAAAACGCAGATACACCTCTTGACAAAGAACATGTTAATTATCATCGAATGAATGAAGTTGTATTTCATGATCCAATTCCCATGGATTATTTATGTTTAGAACTTGAAACCCAGTTTTTTTTCAATGATTTTTTGCCGGATCATCAAATAGAAAATGAAGTAAAACCGAATATGTCGTTGTTACCTTTTTATTGTTTTGTCCCAATAAAAGGTATAAATCGGTATGAAAGTTCTAGTGAGTTTTTCAAAAAAATTGCTGAAATTTGTAATATAGATAAAACGTTAACAAAACATGAAATAATCAAAAAAATGAATGAAAAATCACGTTTTTTACGAGAAAATAGACATCTACAAAATATAGATATTTTACAGAATATGTATAGAATGAATACTGTGTAAATATTTTCAAAAGAAAATTTAATTATTAATTTTAACCGTTTTTTATATTTATTTGAAATAAATATAAAAATTATTTACTATAATATAATAAAATGCCTTATTATGCTGTTGCTAATGGGAAAAATACTGGAATATTTTTAAATTGGGATGATTGTAATAATTCAATAAAAGGATATAAAAATGCTTTATATAAAAAATTTGATACAAAAGAAGAAGCAGATAATTTTATTCAAATAAATGGGAAAAATATAAATAATACTAATAATCAAAAACAAAATGATATAAAATCATTTTTTGATACAATTAAATTTAAACAAAAAGATGATGTTGTAGATTTTATTCCAGACTATTTTGTTTATACAGATGGTGCTTGTTCTAATAATGGGAAAGATAATTCATTGGCAGGAATAGGTATATTTTTTGGTATAAATGATGAACGTAATATTTCAAAAAAATTAGAAGGAAAACAAACAAATAATATAGCAGAGTTGACTGCTATTATTGAAACTTATTATATTATAGAAAATGATATTACAAATGGTAAAAAAATCGCAATTGTAAGTGATTCCGAATATGCAATAAAGTGTGTTTCAACTTATGGTGAGAAATGTTATAAAAAATGTTGGAATGTAGATATACCAAATAAAGAGTTGGTTAAAACTGCTTATGAATTATATAAGGACAAATTAAATATTCAATTTATACATATAAAAGCACATACAAATAATACAGATATTCATTCTTTTGGAAATGATAACGCAGATAAATTAGCAAATATAGCAATTGGTTTAGATAATTGTCCTTATAATAATATATCTACGAAAAACAAAATATATTTATCAGTTCCTTTTATTAAAAAAGATGAAATAAAAAAACTAGGAGGAGTTTGGGATAATAATAATAAGAAATGGTTTATATATGATAATAATAAAGATATAGATAAAATATTAAAACACTTTTCAGAAGAATAATGAGAGTTTCAAAAGAAAATTTAATTATTAATTTTGGCGAAAACAATTTAAATACTTTTTAACAACTTTATATATTGTCATTATATGTCTGTCAATGAATTTATCAATGATACAAATTTAAGAATGTTAAACGAAATAATTTTTGAAGATCAATCAATTTCGAAAAAATCGAGAGAAGAATTAATAGAATTAAACAGTTTTATTAAAAGGATAATACCACAATTTTATGAAAAAGAAAAGAAAAACCAAAGAGATTTAATAAACATGAATAAATTGTTTCTTGAATATGTTTTTTCTGTTATACACGGGGTTCAAGGAACTCAAAAAAAACCAATTATTACAAATGAACAAATCAAAGAACAGCGTCAAAATCAATTTGAACGAGATTTAGAAATGAAGAAAAAAGATTTTTCTAGTATAATGGATGTAAGTGTTCCAGAAAGACCAAAATTCGAAGATTCAGGAATAGACGGACCACAAGAAGAAATAGATGTTGTAATGAAAAGAGTTATGGCACAAAGAAATATGGATATTAATCAGACAATTAATTATAAGGGTTTCAATACTAAACAAGATATTGAAAAATGGTTAAAACCTTCTGAAACTTCTGTAAAAACTGAAAAACATGATTATTCTACATCTCAAACACAATCTCAATCTCAAAAACAGCAAAAAATAAAATATATTAAAATAGACAATGAAATAATAGATAATACTATATTGAAAAATCAGGTAATAGATTTGAATGAAAAAGGCAACAAACAAGTTACATGGGGTGAAGTCAAGGAATACAATGAACAACAAACCCCAGATATTGAGTTATTCTCAAAATTAAAACGAGTTGATGTTACTAATCCTGAAATAGTTTCAAACACTTTTGTTAATCCACAAGTTGATAATGTTGAGACGATTGAAACACAAATACTTTCTGTTTCTGAACAAGTAAAATCTTTAACACAATCACTAGGACTTTATATGGATAAATATAATAATAGTTTAACCATATTATATAATTTATTGACTAAACAGGAAAAAGATATAGAATATATTAAGTCTATCATAGAAGATAAGAGAGAAAAAGTATTTGTAAGACCAGATAACTCTAATAACAATATCCTTATATAAAATCTTCAAGGGTGTAAAGGTTTAACAATTATTGTTGTAATACAAATAATGAATAAAATTATTAGTAATTTCAGGAATGAAAATTTTTTTGGTAAATACGAAATGTTGACGACTTGCGTAATGATGCCTATATCTGGTTTAATTATTGGTTCAGAAAACGTATCTAAAACCCTACAACTTCATAAAAAATATGAACCATTTTACAATAAAGATCTTGGAAGTTTTACTATGACAACAGTAGTAATAGTGTCTATGTCATTTTTTGGAGGTTATATATTAGGATGCATAAGTGGAATGTTTTGGCCTGTAACAGGTTTTTTATATTGTTATGATAAATACACAAAATATAAAGCAAATAGATCATAATCGAAGTATAATTTTTAATATTTTTTGTTATAATTGTATAATAACAAAAAATTTTATTTACAGCATTATGGTTATTCTATATAACAATTGGTTTGAATACTTTTTTACCATCTGGCATTATTTCTACTGTACCAACTAATCTTGGTTCTGACCCATCTTTAACAGCATTTTTATAACTATCATAATCATATATATTATATAATTTATTACTCATCTTTCTAGAAATATATAAAACGCCTTGAATATGAACACCATCACCAACCCATTCTACTTCTTTCTTATTCATTTTTTCAATCATTTCACCCTTCTGTTTTTCTATATCAGGAACATAAGTAAATTTATCTGATTTTGGTTCTCCAAAAGATATACAATGTAAACCCTCTTTAGATACTTTGGAATAAACAGCACAATCAATGGATGTTTCTTTAACTGCTCTCACCAACTTCGAAGTAATATTTTCTTTGATACTAGAAATTTCATACAAATGTTCATCACTTGTTATAGGAACATGTGGAGCCCGTTTGCTTAAATCATTAAGTCTCAATTCTTTTGCTTCGTCACTCTTCTTTTGTTCTTCTGTAAATGTCATCAAATAAATAAATACCTCGACTGTTTGAAGTTCTTTTGGAAGATATCTGTGACTACATATACGTCTAGCGCGACCAATTACCTGTTCAACACGTACTGGATGCCAATAAGGTTCCATAATATGAACATAACGAGTATTATATAAACTAATACCTTCCGAACCACTAGAAGTAATCATAAAGACTTTAATTATTTCACCCATATTGTTATTATTATTCATTTCTTTTAATTCTGTTTCAATATTTGTAGGAATTGACCCCCAATCACCATTATAAATATTTCTTATTATTTCTTTTTCATCTTCGCCTTCTGTTCCTGTATATAAAACATATGTAGGTTTACCTGCGTCTCTTTCATTCATGTCTAATTCCCATACACCTGCGTAATTCTTTTTGATTTTAAACCTAGCAAAACCATTTGCCTCCAATACTAGACTAAAAATACCAATGCCTTCCATTGTCCTGAATTGACTGTAAACCAAATGAAGACCTTTATGTTCAGGATCTTTAATATTTTCTAGCATTTGTAAATATTTTGGACTATGAAATTCTAATCCTTTTGGTGAGAGATATTCTTCTGGATTATTTTTTATTTTATTCATTGTATCATTCATTAGTTTCTTATATTCATCTGCGTTTGATGGTAATAATATATCTTCCGGTTCTTCATCTTTTTCACCCAAAACATCAGTTGCCATGTCATCACCTTTTTCTTCTTCTTCTTTTTGTTTCTTTTTCAATGCCTCTAATGCGTTTTTTTGTTTTATATCAATAGGAGTAGGTCTTCCGTCCATTGCATAATTACAGAAAAGACGAGAGAAAATACGAAATGTTGAACTAGCATTTTCTTCATAGACATTATTGTCCACTTTTGATTTATTATTTGACTTCTTTTCAACTTCTCTCTCATCAATACGTGCGGATTCATATATGTTAAATTGATAGTCGCTCATTGGAACTTTAACTATATGATAATCTACACCAATTTTTTTATCAAATTTAGGTAATAAATCTTCTTGAGCACTTCTGAAATAAGAAGTTAATCCAACAATTCGTCTTTTAAATACATTAATATTTTTTAATTCACCTGTATTTGGATCAATAAATCTTTCTATAAACTGGTCTAGTCTTGATGGTAACGCAGTATAATTATGTATTTTTATACCAACAGGTTGAACATCAATCTTAATTGATTTTAAAATACCAATTACTTTCTTTTCAAAAGTATCATCTGTGACATAATCTTCATCAATAACTAAATCTCCCTTGTCATTTTTCTTTTCATTTGTGACACCTTGATAACCGGTTGTTTCCTTTATCTTATTTTTAAACCCAAATGGGTTTCTTGTAATAAATAATTTACTACTTGATGGAGAATAATCAATATAATCAATTACTTTTTCTTTCATAAATATTTCTCTGAGATAATTGACATCTATTTTTTCTTTTGATTTCACCTCTAATGGTATTTCCCATGTTTTAATATATCCACGTAATATATTGAATAAAACCCCTATTTCATTTGGATAGTTTATAATAGGTGTACCCGAAAGCAAAATAATACGACAATTTTTTGCTCTTAAAAGTTGTTCATATATTATACGGGACAATGCTTTATGTATACGTTCTTGTTCTCCTCTTTTATCTACAGGAATGTCCTTTTCTGATTCATATTTATTCACTATACGACTAATTAAGTTATGTGCTTCATCTATAATAACAACCGAATTATCAAACAAATTCGTCTCAAAATTATTTGTCATTTCTGCAAACCTCTTTCGACTTAAACCATTGTATTTAATAAAATTATATTTGTTTTCTATCATCTCATCTATTTGTTTATCTAAACTAGTCTTTTCTGAATTAGTTAAATCATTGTAATTACTTTTTTTAGTAACATTTACCAGCCACGCTCCCTTTTTTCTTTTAATATATTCTACTGGTAAATTCAAAACTGTTGATAATGTTTCTAATGCTTCTGGATTTTTATTGAGAGAAATCCATTCCCAATATTGATTTCTCTTGTACATTGTGTCACCATATTTTTTCAACTCTACCATATAATTTTTTTTTAATGATGCCGGGGTCATAACAATAACATTTCGTTTATCTTTCATTCCTTCAGCAATTGCTATAGAACTTGCTGTCTTTCCGGAACCTAACCCATGAAAAAGAAGTAACCCTCTATATGGTGTATATAAATTCATATAATCTCTAATAAGTTTTTGATGTGTTAAAAGTGTTACTTCTTCTGATGTATTATTAATATTACTACAGTTGATTGTATTTTCTAAATTCTCTATTTCTTTTTTATATGGTTCAAAAAGAGAATTAATGAAATTGATGAATTTCTCTCTATTATTCATATAATATGAAGGAACTTTGAGATTAATTGGAACTTGTTTTATAGGTAAACGATTTTTCATTGATGTATCTCCAATACGAACCCATTCGTGTGGTTCTATAATAACAATACCTTTTTGTTGTTTTTTAGTTGTATTTCTTGGTTTGACAATTTCAACTTCTTCCATCTTCTCTCTCTTTTCTTCTTCAACAGGAATATCTTCTTCTTCAAGAATAATAATTTTCTTTGTTTTCATCTTTTTCGCCTTTTTTTCTGGAGGTTCAACAATAATATCGACTTCTTGTTTTTTCTCCTCCTCTTTTTGAATTTTTGGTTCTTTGATTGTGACTTTGGCTAATTTACTTTCCATTAACTTTCTTTTTAACCCTTCTCTGTCAAAATTTGGGTCTATTTTTTCTTCAATTTTGACATTTATCTTCACTTTTTCTTGTTTTTGTGGAATGGGTATAACAATTTCAACCGGTTTTCTCTCTTCAACAACAGGTTTTATCTTTAATTTTTCTTTTATTTTATCTAAAGAACTCATTGAAACTTATATATTTTAAATATATTAATTTTTATATTTTTTACAAATACATAACAAATAAAAGTATTTGTAAAAATGATTTAATATAATTATCTTTTTCAACGCTCACCTCTTAATGGTGTATACGTCGAAACATATCGTGTTAAAACATTATTAAAATTTTCTGTTCCGTTTTCTAAAATATGATTAGCAACTTCTTGTACTGCTCTGTCAAAACGATATCTAGTGGAATAAACATTAAACCTACTATTGAGTGTTCTTTCTAATCTGACTATTTGATCTCTTGATAATCCATAATTTATAAAAAAATCTTTTTGTTCATTTGTTAGCATATATTGGTTTGACGGAGCATTTGTAGGACGAGCACCACCACGAGAAATTTGTCTTTGCCTAAAATATTCACTATTGTCGGGATCGTTGTATTCATCTGGGTCTATATCTAAAACTGTGAATAAGTTTATTGTATTAGGTTCTCCAATATAGTAATCACGTGATCTAACAAAACCATGCTCATTCGTAAATTCTAATAATGCTGTTTCGGGGTCACGAAAGTCAACAAATGTGATACGTCCTAATTCCAATAATATTGGCAATGTTACAAATTGATTTGTTCGCGGATCACGCACGGTGCTTTCATCTACAATCGAATAATATATTTTATTATCTTGGTCGTCTTCATTAAACTCTGACAAATTAACTTGTTGATAGTATCTTCCATCATCACCCATTGTTTCCCCAGGATACATTTCTACTACACTTGTAGGAGACCCAGGTCTGACACCACCCTTTTTTCCTGATTTTCTGTTTTTATATGTTTTTCTCCTAATATTTTTCTTTTTACTTTTTGTTTTGTTTTTGTTTTTTTTGTTTTTGTATAATCGTTTTTTACTATACATAGAACTATATATATTATATAACGATTAAAATTATAAACAAAACAATTTAATCATCATTTGTTGCAGGGTCGCTAATTTTCAATAATTTCAACGCCTCATTACAAGCAATCTGTTCTGCCTTTCTTTTAATTTTATGTTGTCCTTCACCCATTAATAATAATATTTTACCATCATTCTCTCCAATATAATCCTGAATAGCCTTGAATGTCTTTAATTCCTTTATATCAATCGCGTTTGTTCTTTGTGTATGGTAAATTTGTTGTCCTAAACACAAATATACACCCATATGATATCCATTTTCATCGTCGTGATTTATTTCCAAATAATGTGGGGTAACTTTAAACTCTTTTTGTATTTTAACTTGAAGAATATTTTTGTAATTGTCATCATTCTGAATAAGAGCAATCCAATCAATATGTTTTTCAAAAATATTTTCCACAAATTTTTGCGCTATTTGAAAACCAGGACCAGTAACAAAAATGTTTTTAAACCATCCATCTTCATCATTAATTGGAATTTTATTGAAATCGAGAAATAACGCACCAATAAACGATTCAAATAAACAACCTAATTTCTTCAAATTGGTTCTTATCTTCTTTTCTTCGGCATGTTTAGAAATAATCAACCATTTATTAAGACGCATTTCAAGTGCAATTTTACCGATTGCCTCATTTTTTACAATCGCAATTTTTTTCTCTGTCATAAATCCTTCATTCTCCTTTGGAAAACGTCTATATAAATAGTATTTTGTAACTAATTCTAATACACCATCTCCCAAAAATTCAAGTCGTTCATTTGACTTTGTACTAAGAGGCATACAATCATCAGGTTTATCTACAATTGTAATATTCTGTTGGACATTTTCAAAATGTGGTCTCTTAGTATATGAACGATGTACAAAAGCACGTTTATATAATTCAAGATTATTAACAATACCTGGTAATCCATATCTAGTCAGAATAGATTGAACTTCGCTCAATGTAATCTGAGTATTCAACGAATTGTAGGGATTGAAAATAAGACCTTCACTGGTTTTTATAATATCATCGTCGTTAAGAATAGATTTATCAATTTGTTCCATTTATATGTATATAATATATATTTTTCTTTATATTGTTTATAAATATTATTTATAAAAGAATTGACTTAAAAGCATAATGCTATAATATTTAGGTAACACAATTTTTGTCTATAATACAAAATAATAATGGAAAAAACAGATGACAACGAAATATGGAAAACTGTAGCAGACTTTGATAATTATGAAGTAAGTTCTTTAGGGAGAGTTAGAAATAAGAATACTGGACGTGTTTTGAAACTTACTAATAAATCAGGTTATTATAATGTTAATTTGAC
>Ga0078894_10001693_pt1 | contig 16513 bp, 14 predicted proteins | sample LauGreSu1BDMLBSD_2_FD_67506 | JGI IMG/M metagenome (GOLD analysis project Ga0078894, IMG submission 67506) | Freshwater lake microbial communities from Lake Michigan, USA - Su13.BD.MLB.SD (version 4) (version 4) | ecosystem: Environmental > Aquatic > Freshwater > Lake | place: Lake Michigan... | reverse complement strand
ATTTCAGATTTACGCTCGTCACCAAATTTTTCTTTTACTTCTAATAATTCAGTTTTGATTAATTCAAAACGTAAATGTTCGCTACCTAATAATTCTTTTAAAGAAGCAATCAATTTCATTAATTGATCAAATTCTTCTTTAATTTTTTCACGCTCCATTCCAGTTAAACGTTGCAATCTTAATTCTAAAATTGCTTTTGCTTGGATCTCTGAAATCCCCCATCCTGCAGTGATTAAGGCTTCTTTTGCTGCTTCAGGATTGGCTGAATTTCTGATTAAACGAATTACTTCATCTAAATGATCTAATGCAATTAAATATCCTTCTAAAATATGTGCACGCTCTTCGGCTTTTCTTAATTCAAATTTAGCACGACGGATAACCACTTCCATTCTGAACTCAATAAACTCAGAAATTAAATCTCTTAAGTTCATGATTTTTGGACGGCCCTTTGTTAAAGCAACATTATTAATACCGTAACTAGTTTGTAACTCAGTATACTTATACAATTGGTTAATAATAACCTGTGCTACTGCATCTTTCTTTAATTCAATAACAATACGTGTTCCTTCACGTTTGTTACTTTCATTGTTCACATGTGAAATACCTTCAATGGTTTTATCTACCACCAATTGACCAATTCTATCTGTTAAATTATCGCGATTAACTTGGTAAGGAATTTCATGAATCACAATCATTTCACGACCACTCGCCTTGGTTTCTACATTACACTTACCACGTAAAACCACACGGCCACGACCAGTCATTAAACCTTGTCTCACCCCTTCCATTCCGTAAATCACACCACCGGTTGGGAAATCGGGTGCTTTAACATAATTGATCAATTCTTCAATGGTAATATCTCGGTTATCGATATAAGCAATACATCCATCCACAACTTCACCCAAATTATGAGGAAGCATGTTAGTAGCCATACCCACCGCAATACCTGAAGATCCATTCACCAATAATTGAGGAATACGTGTAGGCAATACACTTGGCTCTTCTAAACTATCATCAAAGTTTAATTGAAAGTCAACTGTATCTTTTTCTAAATCGTCCAACATGGCTTCAGAAATACGTTGTAAACGTGCTTCTGTATAACGCATTGCAGCTGGCGGGTCACCATCTTGGTTTCCAAAGTTACCCTGACCATCCACTAACTTATAACGCATAGTCCACTCCTGCGCCATACGTACCAATGTATCGTAAATAGCAGTATCACCGTGAGGGTGAAATTTACCCATCACCTCTCCAACGATACGCGCCGATTTTTTATATGGTTTGTTGCTATTGTTTCCTAACTCATGCATCGCAAACAAAACACGACGATGTACAGGTTTAAATCCGTCTCTTACATCTGGTAATGCACGACCTACAATTACTGACATTGAGTAGTCAATGTAGGAAGTTTTCATTTGTTCCTCAATGTTCACTTTAATCACACGATCGTTGTCTTGTGTTTGTTCAGCACCTAAATTTTCATTCAAATTATCTTCCATAAATGTTACTTTCTTTTCGTCAAAATATGAGCATAAAAATTATGCCAACTGACTGGTTACGAAGATACCTTTTAAGCCTCTTTTTTGGATGATTTTTAGGGTAATTTTAGCACCCATTTATCCACAGTTTTACCCCTAATTGTGGGTAATAATTCTTAACTTTAATCGATTAATTCTGAAACAGTTCCATTTAAAAAACTGCCCATTTATGCAACCACAAATTTTGATTATTGGCGCTGGTAAATCAGCAACCGTTTTAATTCAATATTTACAACAAAAAGCAGTTGAAAACAACTGGTATATTGTGCTTGCAGATGGTAATTTACAAGTAGCTGAAGAAAAATGGAACAAAGCTAAAAATGGCCATGCTATTGGGTTTGATATTGAAAATGATGAATTAAGAACACACTATATCCAACAAGCAAACCTTGTTGTTTCCATGTTGCCTGCTTTTTTACATAGTAAGGTTGCCCAGGATTGTTTATTGTTTTCAAAACCCCTTTTTACAGCTTCCTATGTGGATGATCAAATGAAGGCTTTAGCACCCGCTTTGAAGGAAAAAAAGGTATTGTTTTTATGTGAAATGGGACTAGATCCAGGCATTGATCATATGAGTGCAATGGAATTGATACACCGAATACAAAATAAAGGGGGTGTTATTACCAGTTTTAAGTCGCATTGTGGCGGTTTAATCGCTCCAGAGAGTGATACCAACCCATGGCATTACAAAATAAGCTGGAATCCGCGTAATATCATTTTAGCGGGGAAAGCGGGAGCAGTGTATTGGGGAAATGACAACATTAAAATACAAGATTATGCTACTTTGTTTCATCATACTCCCCTAGTAAAAATTCCATTAATTGGGCCATTATCCTATTACCCCAATCGTGATTCTTTACCGTATATAGACACCTATCAATTAAAGGGTGTTAAAAATTTCCTACGCACCACCCTTAGGCATGTTGATTTTTGTATAGGATGGGATGCAATAATACAATTGGGATTAACCAGTGAGACTCCGGTAAATTTAAGTGAAAATGCAACAATTAAAGATTGGTTTCAACAACATTTAATCAATGAAAATTTATTGGAATTGTATACTCAACTAATGCATAATGAAACCATCAATAAGCAAATACAATATTTAGGTTTTGACGAAACCCACATTATACCGGCTGAATTGAAAAGTTCCAATGCCACCATTTTACAATGGATATTAGAGCAAAAATGGAAATTGGGTTCTGCCGATATTGACATGGTGGTAATGATGCATGAAATTTCCTATGTATTGAATAATCAAATTCACGAGGTAGAAAGTAGTTTGGTGATAAAGGGGAAAAATGCTTCTGAAACTGCCATGGCAACTACAGTTGGATTGCCATTGGCCATGTCAGTTTGTGCTTATTTAAAAGGGGAAATAAACCTCTTTGGATTGCATATTCCAACCCATCCTGTCATTTATAAGCCAATATTAAAAGCCCTGGCAGATGTAGGTATTGCGTTTGTTGAATTAGAAAAATAAACCATTATTTATTTGGTTCCCATTCGAAGTCCAATTGTCTTTTGTCTAAATTGGCTGCGACTACTTTTACCATGATTTTATCTCCCATGCTAAACTTTCGCCCCGACCTTAAGCCAACCAAAGAATAACTCGATTCAACCAATCTAAAATCATCCATACGGGATAATGAAGTAATACTAACTAAGCCTTCACATTTATGTGCTACTGTTTCAACCCAGAAACCAAAGGTAGATACACCACTGATTACCCCTTCAAAACAGTGTCCTAAAAACTGACTCATAAATTCAACCTGCTTGTATTTATTGGAAGCTCTTTCTGCCTCCATAGCAGCACGCTCACGCTCACTACAATGGGTACATTTTTCTTCCATTGAAGTATCATTCATCGCATTTCCGAGTAAAACAGATTGGACAACTCTATGCACCAACACATCAGGATAACGACGTATTGGGGAAGTAAAATGACAATAATATTCAAAACCTAATCCGTAGTGACCGATATTGTTGGTTGTATACACGGCTTTTGCCATGGTTCTGATTCCTAATTGTTCTAAAACATGTTGTTCAGGTTTACCATGAGCCGATAACATCAATGCATTAAAACTATGCGCAATCTGTTCTGGACTACTAATATCAAAAGGATATCCATGGGATTTAGCGAAAGCCACAAATGGTGCTAACTTATCTTCATTGGGCTGATCGTGAACACGATATGGAAAAGGAATTGGTTCTTTTTTAATTTTGATATGCCCCATTTTTTCGGCAATTAATTGATTTGCTTTTAACATAAGCTCTTCAATTAATTGATGTGATTCTTTACTTTCTTTTACCGTGATGCCCGTTGGTTTCCCTTTTTCATCTAAAGTGAAACGAACTTCCTGAGAAGAGAAATTAATTGCTCCACTATCAAAACGTGCTTTCCTTAATTTTTGGGTATAATCTAATAACCACAATATTTCATTGGAATGATCTCCTTGCTTGGTTTCGATAATTTCTTGTACCTGTTCATAGGTAAATCTACGATCAGAATAAATGATGGTTTTTCCATACCAGGTTTCCACAACTTTGCCTTGTTCGTTAATCGTAAAAGTAGCGGAGAAAGTTAATTTTTCTTCATGTGGCCTTAAGGAACACAACTCATTAGAAATGCGTTCTGGAAGCATTGGATACACTCTATCTGGCAAATAAACTGAAGTAGCGCGTTCATAGGCTTCTTTGTCAATAGCAGTATCAGGTTGCACGTAGTGACTTACATCTGCAATATGCACACCAATTTCAATATGTCCGTTGGCTAATTTTTGAAAAGAGATGGCGTCATCAAAATCTTTTGCATCCACTGGATCAATGGTAAATGTCAACACCTTTCTATAATCTTTCCGCTTTGCAATTTCTTGCTCCGAAATTTTATCAGTTAAGGATCTTGCAAAGGACAATGTTTCCTCACTAAATTCTAGTGTAAATCCCGCTTCAGCAACAATCGATTTCATTGCTAAATCGTTTTCTTGTTCAGGGGTGAATACACTCACCACCTCTCCTTCTGGTTTACGATTTGCATTTTCCCATTTAGTTAATTGAACAATCACTTTGTCCTTATCCTTTGCTCCTTTTAATTTATTCATAGGAACATAAATATCCGGCATTGGATAAATGGTATTGGGAATAAAAAAAGCTGTTTTCTCCATCACCTGCATGGTTCCAGCAAATGAAACTTGTTTTCTCTTTAATACTTCCAACACTTTCCCTTCTTTCTTTCCAGATCCTTGTCTTATTTTAGTGATTTTTACTGCAACTTCATCCCCTTTTAAAGCAGTATTGAAATCGGTAGGAAAAACAAGTATATCATTTTCCATGTTAGGTACAATAACAAAACCCATTCCAGATTTTGCAATATCTAACACCCCTCTATAAGTAGTGGTTAAGTTGGTTTGCTTGGTTGTTTTATGTGTTTTTTTAGTAGCCTTTTTTTTAGTTCCCATTGTTATTTTTGTTGAATTCAGCTACATAATGAATGACTAATTGATTAAAAGCTTCTTTTGAATTAAATAAAAAATTTGGTTTAATTGGTAATACATATAAAGGAATGGTATTTAACGCTTCCGTGTATTTAACCAATCGAACCGCATCCTTTTCGGTTGTTAGTATGATTTTGCTATTAGCATTGATTTGATCAAACTTATTTTTAATATCGTTTAAATCATCAATTGAAAATATATGATGATCGCTATAACTAATTTGATAATAAGTTTGCGTTTTTTCGTGTAAATATTCTTTTAAAGGAAGGGGATTCGCAATTCCACACACCAATAAAACTTCGTCCTTTAAAGAAAGATTCCATTGTTTATTGGGGTCATAAATATGATAAGGGGTATCATAAGCAATGGAGGTGAAAAAAATTGCTTGATGTTGTTCCGGATAAAGCTTTTCAATAATCTCGTCTCTTTCTTCCTCAGTTAAATTAGTAGGACATTTGGTGACAACAATAATATTGGCTCTTTTTGCAGATTTTCGCTCATCCCTCAAATCACCAGTGGGAAAAAAGACATCATCACAATATAAATTACTATAGTCTGTTAATAGAATATTGAGTCCAGCATTAATTTCACGGTGTTGAAATGCATCATCTAAAATGACTGCGGCTAAATCAGGAACATCCTGTATTAATTGTGGTATGGCTTCAATTCTTCTTTCTCCCACTGCCACAGACACATTGGGATATTTAATATGAAATTGCATGGGTTCATCCCCTATTTCAAGGGCCGTAGTATTTACCCCTGCTAATGCATAACCTTTAGTTCGTCGTTTATACCCTCTACTTAATGTGGCAATTTTATAGTCATCAGAAAGAATAGATAAAAGGTATTCAACCATGGGTGACTTTCCAGTACCACCCAAGGATAAGTTACCTACACAAATCATGGGTAGATTAAATTGAACCGATTTTATATATTGTTTATTGTATAGCCAATTGCGTAAATACACAATTACACCGTATAATAAGGCGAATGGAAGTAATAAAACTCTAAAAGATTTTAAAAATAGGGTATTAAAATTCATAAATATTCCAAGGCGTAATACAATGTGTTAAAGGTACATCAAATTGCTGGGTATCTTCTAATTTTGGGATAGGTTCAAAATAGGATATCCCCACCCTTAAATGGTTTTTGGGATAGTTTTCAAAGAAACGGTCGTAAAATCCTTTTCCAAAACCCACTCTATGACCTAAGAGGTCAAATCCCAATAATGGAACTAAAATCGCTTCCATTTGAATGGGCATTAGTTTATTCAATGGAATGGGCTCTTGAATGCCCCAACTGTTTTCAGTCAATGTCTCGGTTTCTGCAAAAAAATCCATTGTTATTTTATCTGGATTTATTCTTGGATAAGCAAATTCAATAGTTGGAATAATAGCTTTTAAATAATCGGCCAACAATAACACATTGGGTTCGTTATTAGCATCCATTGGATAAAAACTACCCACTTTTTGTACATTGCCTAATTTGAATCTTTGGAATTGGATCAATAGTAAATCGTCCAATTTTACACATTCCGTCAAAGACAGGGCTTTACGTTTATTCAAAAAAAAATTCCTTGCTTGCGATTTTAGCATACCACAATTTACTCAAAAAAGCTAAATATAGTAGTCCCATAATTACGTTCGAAACTATATCCAGGAAACTTTTTGTAATCATTTCGGGGTGTATGCTCTAAAATAAAATAACCAACTTCACTAATTAGTTTACGCTCAACAATGATTCTAGGTAAATCATCGATGGTATTGAGTGCATAGGGCGGCCCCGCAAAAATGATATCATATTGTTGAGTACAAGTATTCAAATATTGGAATACATCCATTTGGAGCACATTGGCATTGTCTATTTTTAACAATTCAATATTTTTTTTGATAAAGCCGAGCATTTGAACGTCTTTTTCTACAATCGTCAAATCTGCAGCACCTCTGGAAGCGAGTTCGTAACTTATGCAACCTGTCCCACCAAATAAATCAAGTGTTTTGGCGCCCTCTATTTGTACCCTATTTTGTAAAATATTAAATAAACCTTCTTTTGCAATATCTGTGGTTGGCCTTGTATAAGGCATATTGGTTGGAGGATGAATTCTTCTCCCACCATATTTTCCAGCAATAATTCTCATTAAAATATAAAATAAGGGGAATAAATATGATTCGGATAATTGGCATTTAATGAATTGGCCATAGTTCCTTTATTGTTATTTAAAATTTCAACTGAACTAAAATAGGGGAATACCGCATTGATAAAATCATCCTTTAATTGGGCAGTACCCCAAACTAGTAAATTGGTTTGTCCTAAATCACCGAGTACGTTGGCGCCCACATTTAAAATGGTATAACAATTTTGATCAGCTCCTTGTATTGGAAAGGTATTTATTAATTTAGTTTCGCCCCCCTTTACCAATCTTATAAAATAGGAATTGTCAAATAAAAATACAAGCGCAGTATTTTGTGCTGGAATATTGAATATAAACTCGGAAAAATGACGCCATTTGCCAGTAGGAAAAGTTCTAGACAATAAAGTACTTAAGGCATCGGGCACTGAAAAAACAAGCATTTTTTGGTCATCCAATATTTTCAGGTACAATTCCTCATCACTACTCACCCCATGTACCAAATCCAATTCCTGTTGATATAACAATGTATCTTCTTTAGACAACTTTTTTGTAAGTATATACCTAGAACTATTCCAAACAAAAAATACATTGTTAAAAATACTCTGTATTAATTTTGAATTATTTTGCAAATAAGCAATTAACTGATGCCAACCCACATTGTCCGGACTATTTACAAAATGTTCAAAAGCAACAAATTCTCCATTAACATTATTTTTTACAGAAAAAACAATTTGCTCATGGTCAACAATCAAGTATAAATCTTCTACTTTATTATTGAATGTGCTTTCTAATGTTGAATAAAGACCAATCTTTTTTTTTGCCATATTGTAAAATCTTATGCAATGATATAAAAAAAGGAGCAGTTCTTTGCTAAAACTAGTCGTAGATTTGTAAAATATGAGTGAATCTGGCACTACCCCATCCTTACAAGTAAATATATCAAGCAAGCAAATTTTGGCTATTTCATTGCCAATTGCACTTGCTATAATGGTACCACAGGTGAATTTTGTAATTAACAATATTTTCCTTGGCGCATTAAGCAGTCAGGCACTAGCCATTGCTGGAATCACAGGTGTATACTATCTTATTTTTGGAGTCATGGGTCAAGGGCTTAATAATGGGTTACAAGCACTTATCTCGAGAAGGGCTGGAGAAAATAGAATCGATGAAATTGGTATTTTATTTTCACAGGGGGTGATTATTTCATTATTTCTATCGGTGATTGGAATTGCATTTACCTATTTTATTGCACCGCTAATTTTCAATGCACTGTTACATGATTTAGCGATTAAAAATGCAACCATTGATTTTTTAAAAATACGTATTTGGGGATTGCCTTTTTTATTCATTTATCAAATGCGTAATGCTTTACTAGTAGGTACCAATCAAAGCAAATTTTTAATTATTGGCACTGCTACTGAAGCAATCGTTAATATATTTTTGGATTACAGTTTGATATTTGGTCATTTTGGTTTCATCGCAATGGGATTGAATGGCGCAGCCTATGCTTCCATTATTGCTGAAATATTAGGCTTACTGGTAATTTACCTTGTTATACATTATCAAAAAATTGGGGCTCGATTTCAATTATTTAAGCGCTTTAGTATACAATGGGACTATATTAAATTAATCCTAGTTCAATCGGCACCCATCATGGCACAATACATGATTAGTATTATTAGCTGGGAATTTTTTTATATCCTCATTGAACACCGAGGCGAACAATCCTTGGCTGTATCCAATGCAATGCGTAATATTTTTGGATTTTTTGGAAGCTTTACTTGGGCATTTGCAGCAACTTCAAATACCATGGTGAGTAATATTATTGGTCAAAACTTAATAGATAAAGTAATTCCTTTAATCCATAAAATCATGAAATGGAGTTTTGGCTTTGCATTTATTGTCTTTATCCTATTGAATTTATTTGCACGCCAATTTTTATCCATTTACGGTCAAGGTGAAGGATTTATGTCAGAAGGCATCCCCGTATTAAGGGTAGTGTCCGCTGCTTTGTTATTAATGTCAATTGCGACAGTTTGGTTAAATGCGGTCACTGGCACGGGTCAATCAAAAATTAATTTATGGATTGAGTTTCTTGCCATTATCGTTTACATTGCCTACTCTTATATTACCATTGAATACTTGCACTTGCCAATTACGATTGGATGGATTTGCGAAATTATCTATTGGATTTGTTTGCTAATTCCTTCCTATTTATACATTAAGTCAATGCGTTGGAAAGGAAAAATAATCTAGCATTTAGCTACGTGCTTTTTCAATAGAGACCGTTGTTGTTCCCTCAAAATGTGCGATCGTTAATTTTTGTTTAGTAATGGCAACTTGAATTTTTTCAACAATCGGATATCTTTTTAATATCACTTCAGCAATAGTGCCCACTAAGGTTTCTAGTAAAGGAGTTGGGACAAGCATAATGTCCCGTACGAGATTGTAAATTTCAACATAGTCAATGGTTTGATCAATTTGATCAATTATGGCTTCATTGGTTTTTAAATGGACATGTATATCTACAAAAAAAGTGTTACCCACTTTTTTTTCTTCAAGATACAATCCATGGTAACCGAAAAATTCCAAATTGGTTAAACTAATACGCATGTTAAAAGTATTAGTGGCCCTTTGCAGTTAAATAACGCTCCGCGTCCAATGCTGCCATACATCCGCTTCCTGCAGCTGTCACGGCTTGACGATAATTTTTATCTTGTACATCTCCAGCGGCAAAAACTCCTTCCACATTTGTTTTAGTGGTACCTGGAATTGTTGTGATATATCCAGTTTCGTCCATTGTTAAATATTCTTTGAAAATATCACTGTTCGGTTTATGACCAATGGCAACAAAAAAAGCACTCACTGGAATTTCTTGCAATTCATTGGTTTTATTATTCTTAATTCGAACTCCTTGCACTGTCTTCTCACCTAAAATTTCATCAGTTTCTGAATTAAAATACACTTTAATATTGGGTGTATTCAAAACTCTATCCTGCATCACTTTACTTGCACGCATTTGATCCTTTCTTACAATCATGTGCACTTGTGTACACATTTTGGATAAATAGTGTGCTTCTTCTGCTGCCGTATCACCTGCACCAACAATAGCAACTTCTTTTCCTTTAAAAAAGAATCCATCGCAAACAGCACATGCACTTACCCCAAAACCGTTTAAGCGCTCCTCACTTGGAATACCCAACCATTTTGCACTCGCGCCAGTTGATATAATTACAGCATCTGCTTCAATAATTTTTTCGTCATCAATCCATACTTTTTTCACGTCACCACTAAAGTCCACTTTAGTTGCTAATCCATAACGGATATCCGCACCCATTCTAGCAGCTTGTTTTTCAAAGTTCACCATCATATCTGGTCCTTGGATTCCATCCGGAAAACCAGGATAGTTTTCAACTTCCGTTGTAATGGTTAATTGACCACCTGGTTGTATGCCTTGATATAAAAGAGGTTTCATATTGGCACGTGCTGCATAAATAGCTGCAGTATAACCTGCTGGTCCTGAACCTATAATTAAAATACTTACTTTTTCTGTTTCCATGATTGCTTTTTTTCTTCTTTAAACCTTATTTTCTAAATCAAAATTAGTTAAAAAAAAGCCCCAAAAAATCTTAAGATCGTTGGGGCTTTTTATGATATTGTTATTAAATAGCACCGACGAGGTGCTATTTAATTATTAAATGATTTTTTCAAGCCTTTATATTTTATAAAAGACTTGAAAAATACTAGCCCAAATAAGCTTTTAATGCATTACTATATCTTGCTTTCTGCAAGCGTTTAATAGCACGTTCTTTAATTTGTCTAATTCTTTCCTTTGTTAAATCATATTTAATCCCGATTTGCTCAATGGTAACACCATTTTCACCATCTAAACCAAAATACGCATTTACAATTTCTGCTTCTCTCGGGCTTAATGATTTAAGTACACGACGAATTTCTTCTCTTAAAGAATCCTTCATCACATCCTCATCGGTATCGTCACCCCCCTCTAATAAATCACCCATTGCTACATCTTCTGCTTCATGCACAGGTGCATCTAGTGAAGTATGTCTAGTATTAGATTGGAATATATTGTTGATTTCAGTTTCAGACATTTCCAAGATACCAGCTAGCTCCTCTGTTGAAGGCTCACGCTCATGCTCTTGTTCAAATGCCATATAAGCCTTATTGGCTTTGTTATAAGTACCAATTTTATTTTGAGGCAAACGCACTAAACGACCTTGTTCTGCCAATGCTTGTAAAATAGACTGACGAATCCACCATACAGCATAAGAGATAAACTTAAATCCTTTCGTTTCGTCAAAACGCTGAGCAGCTTTAATCAATCCTAAATTCCCTTCATTGATTAAATCACTCAATGACAAACCTTGGTGCTGATATTGTTTTGCAACAGATACTACGAAACGTAAATTCGCTTGAACCAATTCATCCAACGCACGTTGATCGCCCATTTTAATTTGTTGCGCTAAAGTGGTTTCCCTTTCAGGATTGATCATTGAAATCTTAGAAATCTCTTGTAAGTACTTTTCAACCGCTTGAGAGTCTCTGTTGGTAATTTGTGTAGCAATTTTAAGCTGCCTCATGCAATGAATTTATTTAAGTATATAACGAAAGAAACACTAAAATAGTATAGTGTTGTCAGTCTGCAAAGGTACTATTTTGAAGTGAATTAAGCAAATATTGATTATAAAGGAGTTAAAGGCGGTTTTTAGGTGTAAATTTGCCCATTTTGGGGAGAATTATCCTGCTATTTTAACCCTTTTTTTAAGGTTTATCCCCCCTCCCGAATTATCTTCGCGACATGATTGATTACCGATCCGATACCGTCACCAGGCCAACCCCCGGTATGTTGGCATTTATGGAAGCTGCCCCGGTGGGTGATGATGTTTTTGGAGAAGATCCAAGCATTAACGCATTAGAAAGGATCACTGCAGCTAAATTTGGGATGGAAGCAGGCTTGTTTTGCCCAAGTGGAACCATGACCAACCAATTGGCCATTAAATCACATACTCAGGCTGGAGACGAGGTTATTTGTGACCGATTGTCTCATATTTATCAATATGAAGGGGGTGGAATTGCTTTCAACGCAGGATGTTCGGTTCAGTTATTGGAAGGTGACCGAGGTCGCTTAACTGCCCATCAGATATTAGCAGGTATTCAACCAGAAGATGTCCATAAGCCAATTTCCAGACTCGTAAGTTTAGAGAATACCACCAATCGTGGAGGTGGAGCATGTTATGATTTTGAAACATTTAAAGAAATTAAGGCGGTAACAGAGGCCCATGGTTTGGCATTGCATTTGGATGGTGCCCGAATTTTTAATGCCATTGTGCATAAAAAAGAGGCCCCTGTTTTATATGGTCAGATTTTTGATTCCATTTCTATTTGTTTAAGCAAAGGTTTAGGTGCCCCAGTTGGAAGTGTTTTAGTAGGCTCCAATGACTTTATCAAAAAAGCTAGACGTTGGAGAAAAGTATTTGGGGGTGGAATGCGTCAAGCAGGTTATTTAGCTGCAGCAGGCATCTATGCATTGGAACACCATATTGAACGACTGGCAGACGATCATAAAAATGCCTTAGCCTTGAGTGAAGTATTGGCATCAAAAGATTTTGTTGAGTCGATTCTTGCAGTAGAAACCAATATTGTTATCGCCACCATTAAAGGCAAATACACTGCAGCTAGTTTAACAGCCACCTTAAAAGAAAAAGGAATTTTGGTAATAGCAATGACCCCTACCCAAGTGCGATTTGTTTTTCATTTAGATATCTCAACAGCAGATTTAACAAAAACAATTGAAATCATAAACCAATTATAAAATAATTATAAATAATAAGAAGCGTACATGTTAGAAAGAATTAACCCTACAACAACACAAGCTTGGTTTGTATTAAAAAAACACCATGAAGACGAAATGAATCGAAAGCATATGCGCGATTTATTTGCAGCTGATGAAAAAAGATTTGAAACCTACTCCATTTCTACCCCAGAAATTTTATTTGATTATTCAAAAAATATAATCACAGATAAAACAAAACAACTTTTATTGCAATTGGCAAATGATTGTAATTTAAAAGAAGCCATTGAAGCACAATTTGCTGGTCAAGCAATCAATGAAACTGAAAATCGAGCAGTATTACACACTGCTTTAAGGAATTTTTCAGCTAAGCCAGTTATGGTAGATGGAGCCGATGTAATGCCTGATATTAAACGCGTTTTAAATCAAATGAAGCAATTTTGTTCCGCTATTCATAGTGGCGAACATAAAGGCTTTACAGGAAAAAAAATAACCACTATTGTAAATATTGGAATTGGCGGAAGTGACTTGGGTCCAGTGATGGTTACAGAAGCCTTAAAACCATATTGGATGGATGGCATCCAGGTTCATTTTGTAAGTAATGTAGATGGTACACATATTGCAGAAACATTAAAGAAAGTAAATGCAGAAGAGACTTTATTTTTAATTGCTTCTAAAACATTTACTACACAAGAAACTATGACCAATGCGCACACTGCAAGAGCATGGTTTTTGGAACACGCTAAAGAAGAAGCACATATCGCTACACATTTCGTAGCATTAAGCACCAATGAAAAAGCGGTGAATGCCTTTGGTATTGATAGCAAAAATATGTTTGAATTTTGGGACTGGGTGGGCGGAAGATATTCTTTGTGGAGCGCGATTGGCTTATCCATAGCTTTAACCATTGGTTATGAAAATTTCGAGGCATTATTAAAAGGCGCACACCAAGCAGATATTCATTTCAAAGAAACCACTTTTGATAAAAATATTCCAGTAATTATGGCATTATTGGGAATATGGTATACGAATTTCTTTGGAGCTCAAAGTGAAGCCATCCTACCCTATGATCAATATATGCATCGCTTCGCAGCCTACTTCCAACAAGGCAATATGGAAAGCAATGGAAAATATATTGACCGAAAAGGGACTGCAGTAAATTATGCTACCGGGCCCGTTATTTGGGGAGAACCGGGCACCAATGGTCAACATGCATTTTACCAATTAATTCACCAAGGCACTTTAGTAATTCCTTGTGATTTTATTGCTCCTGCGCAAACCCATAATCCAATTGGGGATCATCATGATAAATTATTGAGTAATTATTTTGCTCAAACCGAAGCTTTATTAAACGGAAAAACACAAGCTGAAGTGATTACTGAATTAAAGGCAAGCAACAAATCGGCAAAAGAAATAGAATTTCTAACCCCATTTAAAGTTTTTGCAGGAAACAAACCAACCAACTCTTTTTTGGTAAAAAAAATTACCCCTTCCAGTTTAGGATTTTTAATTGCTTGTTATGAGCATAAAATTTATACCCAAGGCGTTATTTGGAATATATTTAGCTATGATCAATGGGGTGTTGAATTAGGAAAGCAATTGGCCAATAAAATATTACCAGAATTGGGAAATGAGGAATCGGTGACGGGGCATGATTCTTCAACCAACGGACTTATCAACCAATATAAAAATTGGAAGAAAGCCTAATACATACCACAAACTTCCACTCACGATGGCTGACATTCAAATAAATCCTATCCGTCCCAGCGACAATATCGCTTTGGCCAAAGTTATCAGAGACACTTTAACTGAATTTGGTGCCAATAAACCAGGCACTGTATATTTTGATCCAACGACCGATGCATTATTTGAATTGTTCAGTACCCCAGGGTCATTTTACTATGTTGCTACTTTAAACAATGAACTAGTAGGAGGATGTGGCATATACCCGACTGAAAATTTACCAGAAGGTACTTGTGAGTTGGTCAAATTATATTTAAAAACCGAAGCACGTGGAACAGGTCTTGGCAAACTACTCATGGAAAAGTCCATGCAATGGGCAAAGGACTATGGCTATTCACAGGTTTATCTTGAATCGATGCCAGAGCTTGCTAAAGCCGTATCCATCTATGAAAAAGTAGGATTTCAACGCTTAAATCAACCACTTGGCAATAGTGGTCATTGTGGTTGTGATATATGGATGACTAAAAAACTGTAATTACCATTTATCTACTTCTTCGCCACTTAAATTATCCCCTTGACTTGCTGGAGTATCTCTTGCTTCCAATGGTTTTTTCTCAGTGATTGTAGAAGGATCTATATCTTGTTCAGGGGTAATAGCTGCTTCTTCAATTACTTGAGGAGTGGTTGTAGTTGTAGGCTCCACTGGTCTATACTCCTGCCCTACAGATGGAATATAATTGCCATCGGCATCATATGATTCTTCATGGTTGAAAGCATCAAAATCAAAATCAGGCATTAATTCTGTTTTGACATGATCTATTGCTTCAGTGATGGCTTTTAAAAACTTATTGAAATCTTCTTTGTACAAGAAAATTTTATGACGATCATAGCCATTGTTGTCAAAACGTTTCCTGCTTTCTGTAATGGTTAAAAAATAATCGTTGGCACGTGTTGCTCTTACATCGAAAAAATAGGTTCTACGTTTACCTGCACGAATTCTTGTGCTATATACACTTTCGTTTTTCTTGTCATTTTGTTCAAAATTCCCGTTCTCCATAAATATCATTTTCAATTATATCTCTAAAATATAGAATTAGATTGAAAAATGAAAATTTTGAAATAATTTATTTTACTCCTCTTTTTGAGCTTTTTGGGTATTATATAGTTCTGCGTATAAACCATTTTGGGCTAACAAACTTTCGTGTGTGCCTATTTCGGCAATATTACCCTCTTGTAAATAGATAATCAGGTCAAAATTGAAACTAAAGAATATCCTATGTGTAATAAATAATGCAGTTTTGCCTTCTAAATCCTTACTTAATTGACTAAGAATGGATTGTTCTGTTTTAGCGTCTACCGCACTTAAACAGTCATCAAAAATGTATATAGAAGGATTTTTTATAATAGTTCTTGCAATTGAGACTCTTTGTTTTTGTCCTCCACTCAAGGTAGTTCCTCTTTCGCCAATCAAGGTTTCAAATTGTTTATTTAATTGCTTAATTTCTTGGTAAACATTTGCCGTGGTCGTAGCATTCATTAATTGGGATTCCGATTGTATTTGATCAACGCCAAATTGGATATTATTTTTAACAGAATCACTAAATAAAAAAACATCCTGTTGCACATAACCAATGGCTTTTCTTAAATCCTGCACATTAAAATTTCGAATATCAGTTCCATCAATTTTAATACTGCCAGTATTGGGGTCATACATACGGGTAATTAATTGGGCGATACTAGATTTGCCAGCGCCTGTCTTTCCCAAAATCAATACCTTTTGACCAGACTGTATGTTTAAATTAAAACTACTTAATGCTTTAATACCTGAGTGTGGGTAAATAAAATTAACCTGATC
>Ga0078894_10001690_pt1 | contig 16524 bp, 13 predicted proteins | sample LauGreSu1BDMLBSD_2_FD_67506 | JGI IMG/M metagenome (GOLD analysis project Ga0078894, IMG submission 67506) | Freshwater lake microbial communities from Lake Michigan, USA - Su13.BD.MLB.SD (version 4) (version 4) | ecosystem: Environmental > Aquatic > Freshwater > Lake | place: Lake Michigan... | reverse complement strand
TTCTGTATCATATTTTTATTTCGCACATCGCCGGCGTCGTATTTGACGGCGTCCAAATGAATGGTTTTTAGGAGGTCCAACACGAAGCGCGTTTTGCCACAACCGGGAGGACCATAGATGTATATTCCGCGTTTGAAATTGGGGTCTTCGCATTTTTCCGCGTATCCGTCGAGCACGGTTTTAATTTGTTCGGCAATGATGTCGCGTTGGAGTATTTGATTAATATTGAGTGTTTCCATATGTCCGGTTTCTGTTTGGTTTAGGAGTTGGTGGAAAGGAATGTGTATATATGTTTATTACTTTTCAAAGGGAGAATAATAAACGGGCAACAACACATGAACAAAATTGAATAGAATGTACACTATTTGACATAATACATAACACACAAACAAACATACAACAAATACCACACTACAAAACGATGTGTATGAAATATCTGAGACAATGTATATCATTTTGTTCAGGAAAAATGGAACAACCCACACAAATACCACCACCGACACCGTCGTCCAATGTGTCTTCGGAAAAGGCTGTTCAGTCGGCGCCTTCGGCGCCTCCGGGTGCTCTGCGTTGGGAGGATACAGTCGAATGGGTATTTCCAATCACGGAGGGACAAGTTATCAAAGTGTATGACGGAGATACAATTACGATTGCTGCCCGTTTACCGTATGATGCGTCGCCGGTATATCGTTTATCCGTCCGTTTGAATGGGATAGATACACCAGAAATCAAATCCAGGAATGCGGAGGAAAAACAAGTCGCCAAACAAGCACGGGATTATTTAGAGGCGTTGATATTATATCAGATTGTTTCCTTGCGAAATGTCCAAACAGAAAAATATGGGAGAATATTGGCGGATGTATATTTGGGGGAGGTATGTTTGAATGAACGAATGGTAGAACAACGGTTTGCGGTGAGATATGATGGGGGAACGAAACAAAAACCCGCTTCTTGGGCAGAATATTATAAGGGTGAGAAATAGATGTCTATCTTTCTTTATAAAACCTCTGTATGGAAAAATCATTTGTGTATTCTTGTATCTCCCTTTTTTATTCTATATACACCTATACATAGAATAAAACAAACACACACACACACGCGCACACACGCTTATCGACGGAACGCACTGAAATCCGCCGTCACAGGAATATATTCTGACTCACCCTTGGGCTGTAATGCCCCGAAATACGTCATGAAATCTGACCCTTGTGTATTTGGAACTTTGACATTTATTCCATATCCCCTACCTGTTGCTGTCATGGGAACAGGTGCGTTTCCGGAATCTCCACCTACTGCCAACGGCTTGACATCAGTCGGTTTTCCCTGTAGCGCACCACGAATACCGCCATAAATATCCGACACAACATCCTTCGCTTCACCCGCTACATCCGACACAACATCCTTTGTTCCGCCCACCACATCATAAGCCACATCCTTCGCTCCACCCGCTACATCGTACGCGACGTCTTTCACACCCGACGCTGTATCTTCCAGCAAATCCTTCGCACCCGAACCAGCGTCGCGCAACAAATCGGTTGTCCCAGATCCCGCATCGCGCAAGAGCGACCCGCCCTCCGATTTCTGTGTTCCTGACCCGCCGTTTCCGCCACAGGTAGTACATACTCCTGAGTTAGGGCACGAGGGGCATCTCGGGCACACCGGTGGAACAATTTGTGTTTTCAGCAACAGATCATTACGACGACGCCAATCCGAACCCGAAATATCCGTTAGACCGTTCCAATATGCTGCCCATCGATAATAGTCAGAAAGCGGATTATTTTTATCAAACCAATAGCTGGTTCCATCCGTTCCACTGTCCGATGACCCACTGTCGAGAGGGTTTTGTGTAGTTATAGTGGAAGTGGATGTTCCATCGTCCACCGATCCATTGTTGGAAAAACGAACCGCTGACAATCCAGTGTATCGGTCCGAATTGGTCGCTTTATATAATATCATGGTGACGGTTTTTTTGCCATTTCCGAAATAAATAATAATAAAATTCTCAAAATCAAATTTCCACGCCACAAATCCCACCGAATTGATGGTTGTGGATGTTCCCGAACCTTCTCCCGCGTCGTTGTTTGTAAACGTGGGCGCTGGTGCGGAACTACTACTTCCTGAAGATGCACTACGGGCATGCACGTTAATCCCATTAGCTGTTTTCAATATTAACGAACCGTTCGTCCAATCATAGTATACATTGGTTTTCAGCTTCATGACATTCTTACTTTTATCATACAACTTTAATAGCATGTTTTTATTGTCGGTTATACTCAAACTATAAGAGGTTGTATTAATGCTAATTGGGGAAAGCGGGTTCGTATGGGTAGTAATCATTTCTTTCGGGTCAGCCGAAGGGTCGTAGCAAAAAGAAGCAACATGATGGGGCGCAGGAGTAGATGCTTCCGTTGCCTTGTATTGTAAGTCAATGACGTGTATGTATGTCGCTTTATCCCAAGAGCAGTAAAAGATTTGTACATTCTTTGCGGTGGTGTAGCTATAATAGTTGTAAAACGAAGCGGTCGACGTGGAGTTGGTGCTGTTCGCACTGATATCGTCATTGGAAACATTATATCTGTTCTTCGGGACTTCGTTTCCGGCGTCGCGGTCATATACACGACGAATATCGATGAGTTCCAAGCTCTCATTGAATGACAAATCTAAAACGTTGCCGTTGGACACATCAAAATAGATATCTTTGTATATTTGTTTCAACCGGATTTGGTTGGTATACTCAGGAGAACGTGAACCATTATATCCTTCTATTTCTGGAACATAGACATATTTGGACAATGGGCGTTTGTAAGAAACAATATAATATAATAAGACTAACATCAGTCCAATCAATACAACTAGCAACGTTGTCATATAAACGTTCATGTTTCCCTTGAATGTATATTCTATGATACGAAAAATATATTTGGGAGAAACATATAAACGGTTTGCGTCTATACACATATCTTATTCTCCCTAAGACCCCAATCACAAAACATCAAAACAACTGATGGAAACTACCGACGATATTCCTCCATCACCACCGCGTCGCAGAAAACCCGCGCAACCCGCTGCGCCGTTGAAAACGGAGTTGGACCCGTCTAAGAAATACGAAATTGGTGTGGATGAAGCCGGGCGCGGACCTCTCTTTGGTCGGTTATACGTCGCCGGTGTAATTTTACCTAAAGGAGACAATTTTGACCATTCCCGTATGAAAGACAGTAAAAAGTTCCATTCCGAAAAGAAAATCCGGGAGGTGGCCGAATATATCCAACAAAACTGTCTGGCTTATCACATTGCCTATATCGAACCCGCCACCATCGACGAAATCAATATTCGCCAGGCCGTGTTGCGCGCCATGACCGAATGTTGTCGTGTGTGTTTGGGCGAAATCCAAAGTCGCCATGTTCGCGACCATCCCACCGAACCGGCGCTCATTCCCCATACCGACGTATTGTTGCTGATTGACGGAAACGATTTCCCACCATTCATGGTGTATGATGAAACACAGGAAACGATGTTGGAAATACCCCACGAAACGGTGGAGGGAGGCGACAATACCTATACCGCGATTGCGGCGGCGTCCATTTTAGCCAAAGTCGCTCGCGACGATTACATCGCGGAATGTTGTCGCCTCCATCCCGTTTTGGATGAGAAATACGGGTTGGCCAAAAACAAAGGATATGGAACCAAAACGCATTTAGACGGAATTCGCACACACGGTATATCACAATGGCACCGCCGGTCGTTCGGAATATGCCAACAATCTCCAATGGTAATCGTCGAAACTTGATAACTAGAACATCCTACCCATCGATATCACAAAAATCAGATTTGTAATTTTTGTGATATTCTTGTATAATACAGATGAACTCAATGGATTACGAAACGGCAAAGTATCATATTCTTCGTATCTTACCTGAATTCGGGTTGGTGGATACACCTCCAAATTACAACGGAATGGTAGAGGGGCGTCTTGTTTCGCCTACACAAGCCACGTTTATGTTTCATATATCCTGGTTTTGTTTCTTGTCAGGTATCTACGCGTTCTATCGCAAATATTTTGATATTGCTTTCGCGACATTTGCCGTTTGGACAACCTCCCTAATCTATTGGTCAAATCCAGCCAATAACGCGTTTCGTGTATTGGATATGGTGGTTGTGTCCAGTATCTTTGTATTTATGTTGTTTCGCGCATACCACGCGAAGGTTCATCCTATCTACTACATCGTATACATTATGGCGGTGAGCTGTTATTTGATAGCTTGGACAGTTAAACGGTTTAGCGAATGGTTGGCTATACTAATGCACGCCCTACTTCATATTTTAGCTACACTGTCTAATTTTATATTATGTAGTCATCATTTGCCTATTTGGATATAACGCTGTCCATTTATTTTCCATCATACAAAATACACATCGCGTCCACGGCGGCCTTGGAAATCATTAAATAGTCCGTTTGTTTGTCCATCTTGCTGTAGCCAATAAAGAACCGATTGCTCTCTGGATAATACACGAACCCGAGCGAATATTCGACCTTCTGTTTTTCAAATGTGAAAAGGGGAGAATATTTCTTGAGAGCATAGGTCGTACTGTCTAATACTACAAACAAATGATAATAGAACCGACGGTCTTCATAACTCACCAAATGACACAAAAACCATACCTCGTCTCCCACCGTGATACCGTTGGTCGAACCACGAACCGATTTGAAAAACCAGGGAGTAGGCATTTCGTGTGTTTTCTTGAATAAATAGGATAAGGGCTTAGTGGTGTCGGCGCCTTCGGCGCCTCCGGTGGCGACCTCATCGTCGGAATCGGGCGCCTCTTCTTCCTCCACGTGTTCTTCTATATCCCCAATCACCAAATCCCTCCATTTATACACGACCTTAGTTTTCCCCTGCGCATCCTGAAACAAGACCCAGTTCTTCTCAATCATATGTTGATTGTCCATAATGATAAACCCCGATTTCGTTTTGCGTGTATTTAAATCAATCGTTCCGTGTTCAATCATCATTCCGTGTGAATTAATTCCTCGGTTGGCGTTGAATTTTAGGACATCTCCCTCTAAATACAAACGCACATCTTCTAAACCTACATACCGATTGTCCAACGCAGCATCGTAATCCATAATAAATTCATCCTTTTTCCGCCAAGCCGACATCGTGGTATCAAACACCGCAATCACGTTTTTGGTGGTTATGTGTTCGCGGTTTTCATATCCTCCCTTGTCATTAATCCAATAATTCACGTATCTCTGACACACAATCAGTTCCTTACTCTGTTCGCGATATACAATCGACGGCGTGCTCCCCACGAACTCGGGGAAACAATCGCGCAACAATTCCTTACCCACATTTTTCAATAATTGAATATTGTATTCGGAAACGGGCAATTCCCAATCGCGCAAAGATTTAGAGTAAAATTTGTAGTTGCTCAACACATTGTCGAATATACTGTTTTCGGTATTTGGAACCGCCAACACATCCATACTGATGCGCCCCAAATCGTGGTTGTCCAGATTACAGTAATATCCAATGACCGACAGCTCATAATTCAACTTGTAAGTGTATACATCCCGTTGTAGGAACAGGTAATCGGGGTCGGGATGCATTTCCACCTGTTTCCGCGCAATATTACAATACATATACGCAATTTGGTTTTTGCCGATATACCGATAATGATTGGCGATTTCATACAAATTCTCCACACGGCGTGGGAAGAATTGATATCCTTCCATCCAATAATACACCGCATTCGCCATATCTCCCAAATTCTTATAACATTTTCCAATACTGTAATACGAATACCACACCTCTTCGTGCCAGCCCCCGATTTCAACGCGTTTCTTATACATTTCAATCGCATTGACATTGTCTCCACTGTCGCGATAACTGTTTGCCAAATAGAAAGTGTATCGGTCATTGTTGGGATTTTCTTCTAACCCTTTTTTCAACAAACGAATATCGCGCTCAAACTTGTCGCTCTTGGCACCGCCGTCGCCGATGTCGCGAATAAACACTACATGTTTAGCCAACAAATCATAAGTAGTTCCTTCGGGGGTCTTCACATATTCGTGTGTCACCCCCCAATAATGAATGCCTAAATTGTTTCGTACTACACGCACATTCTTGTAATAGAAATGCTCGCTTCCTTGGTAAATATAATACGCATCCTTACACAGCGAACGCTTAAAGTCGGCGGGAGACACTTCCGGATTGCGCCACAAAATCATGTCGGCATCAAGCAACAGGATATAATCCGCTCGTTCGCGGGTTTCGCATTGTTTTAGGGCAAACGACCGGTTGTAGCCGAAATCGCGGAAGGGTTCTTGGACTACACATCCAGGAATGTTTCGTTCTGCGAAAAAGGTGGTTATGAGTTCTATGGTGTTGTCTGTACTACCGGTATCACAGATACAATAACTATCAATGACTTCGGCTACGCTTTCTAACAAACGCTTGATGACCCGGCTCTCGTTCTTGACAATCATGTTTAAACACAGCGTAGGCGTATATACTGGTGGAGTGGGTGGGTCGCTGATGGTAATTTCCATATTGTTGGCAATCAATCAAATATATATTGGCTGTATTGTATTTTTTATTTGTTTTTAACGTCTATTCATATATGATGATAATCATATATAAGCGTGTATGCTATGTTTCCAAAACTGTTTCTCCCGGGGAACAGTTTTGGAGAATAGTCATTAACGCGACAAGCAATTATGTATAAAGTATATATCCGTATTAGTATATTATAATGGCATTCACACGATACCACGACGACCCATACCGCATACAAAAATCATTAGAAGAAAGTACCTTCGCGGGGAGATATTTCCTAAATACTCCCGGACAAGGATTACAACTTCCTTTTTTAGAAGAACCACAAATGCGATTACAACATTGGGGCGCCAATTTACATACGGATAGTACCAATTTAGAAAGCGACCTGTTTAATATTCCCCGCAAACTCAGTCGACATAACTATGACCAAACCTATCAACAAACTGCGATATCACAACACGCTCCCAACCAATATCCTGCTCAATCTCCCTTTGTAGAGGAGTCGCGAGCTAGTCATCCGGCGTGGATGTATAAGGATTTAGAACAAAGTCGTTGGGAGGTTCCCATTATTAATCCACAAGCCCGTGTTCATTTAGAAAAAGGATTTCAAGACAACATACATACTCGTATTTTGGAAAAAGACCATTATACCCCCCAAATCCCCGACCACACCGCTGCGTCCGTGGATACCCGACACGGATATGCGTATGTGTATGAACCAGTTTGTTTTTCGGGAGATAAGTGTTCGTTTATGAATAGTGTGCGATATGAATAGACTTCTATTGTAGGCACCACCCGCAATACAACCGATTGCCAATGCCCAGCAGTTCTTTGCGGAAATACGTAAACGGAATTGTGGGTGCGATAACCAATAAACACCATAATGCGGCCCATTCTCCATCACGAACATCATATATACCGTGTAAAATAATTGCGAATAAAAAGAAAAATAGTCCAATAATATAACTTTTCGTCATTAATGCGGGAACAAACATCATTATAACAAACAATTTGTCGTATTTGAATTTGGTTTTGAATTTATACCCAATATGATATTTGCCTTGATATGCTCCATTTTCATCACTACAAAAATCAGATGACGCATCTTTACAATAAGGCATATCTTTAAGTATATCAAAATAATCCAAATGGGTAAGTTTATAAAAAGCAAACAAAACACACACTATCCATACGATTGTCCAATATGACCAACCATATAGCTTTGCGTTGGAACTAAAATAGGACATAAATATACTGACAAATAATGGCTGAAAGCATATATGGACATAGGACAATATTGCAAGCACGCGTTCTATATTGGGCTGTTTCAAAAATTCATACAGTGCGGATTGAAGTATTTCTTTCAATCCCAAATACGCCATTGGAACGTACAATCTCCATAGATTGGCATCACTAACGTATTGGAATAAGTATCCGGCATATGTTTCTAATATAGCAAAATGTAATAGCGAAATCTCCTTTGAGAAACACATTTATATATATCTTGTATATTATTTAGGCATTCCTCCCATTTTGGTATATCGTGTAGTTATAGACAATAATAAGTATATATAAGTAGTATATACGTATTCACAACCGATGGAAATAGCCATTCCCATAGTAGCGTTGGGTTCTTTATATTTGGCATCCAAACAATCCAAAAAGGGAGACAGTGAAAATTTTGACAATATGAACACTTCCAAACAAATTCTCCCTAATACCAATTTACCAAACAAGAATTATCCAGATGAATATCCGGTGGTTAACTTCGAAACGGACCAAACGAGTTATCTTTCCGCCAACAACAAATACGACATTCCAGTTGCCTTTACGGATAAATACTTTCAGCCCGAACAAAACAAGATGGTTACCCCAAACAAACCCGTATCCGGCGCCATTAATGCCACCGGTGGGTTGCCCGCGGCGGGTAGCACCCAAGACAGTTCAACCTATTATTCGTTGACGGGAGACAAAGTGGACGCTTCGTATTTCCAACACAACAATATGGTTCCCTATTTCGGCGGGAACGTGCGTTCGCAGGTATACAATGTAAATTCCAATGAAAGTGTTTTGGACAATATGCAGGGGGGTGGTTCGCAATCCTTCCGCAAAACCGAACAATCTCCCTTATTCATGCCACAAGATAGCGCGCAGTTTCCGTATGGTATGCCCAGCACCAGCGATTTCATACAATCTCGTATGAATGTGGGTATGAAAATGTCCAATGTCAAACCCTTTGTAGAAGAACGCGTAGCCCCGGGATTGGGAGAAGGCAGTGCGGGTTTCAATTCGGGTATGATGGCGCGCGACCAATGGATGCCCAAAACAGCGGATGAACTGAGAACGGCGAATAAACCCAAATCTTCCGGACTTACTATGTTAGGACATGAAGGACCTGCGTATAGTAATGTTCAGAATATTGGTATTTTAGGAAAAATGGAAAAGAACCGCCCCGAAACCGCATTTGAACATACCCCCGAACGATACTTAACGACCACCGGCGCATTCAAAGCACAAACACTCCATTCTATTCCGATTGACCGACACGTCCAACGTGAAACCGCAACCATGAGTTATACCGGTATAGCGGGCGCGCACAACCCATCATCCTATGTGGACGGCGAGTATATGCCTTCTAAACATATGGATTTGGGAGAATTACCTCTCGGTGTTGCCTCTGCCACCGGACGCAGTGGTGCGTATGACGTGGATTACGGAATACAGGGAAAACAGGCTTACCCCAATAACCGCAGTGTTGCCAGAAACGACGATTATTTCGGCGCTATCGGTGGTGCGTTCGGCGCAGTGGTTTCTCCCCTGATGGATATGTTGCGACCATCACGCAGAGAAAACACGATTGGTTCTCTCCGACCTTACCAAAACCCTAAATCGGAAGTGGCAAACTCTTATTTATTTGACCCTTCTAATCGTATGCCCACCACTATCCGTGAAACCACGGAACAATCCAAGGGGCATTTGTTTGTCAATAGTGGCCAAAAAGGAGATGCCTATATGGTTACCGGGCACCAAGTGGCGGATACCAACCGTCATACCGTGGGCGCATATAATTATTCGGGTATTGCCAGCGCAGGAGAAGGACACCGTCAAGTGCGTCCCTATGACGCGGAATACAATCAACGCAACAATGATATCAAATCATCTACTATTCAAGGGAGAATGGTTCCTGGAAACATGTCTCTGTTGAATTCGGATATCAATATGCGGGAGAAAACGATGGACCAGTTCCTACAGAACCAACGTTCCACTGCTCCAATGATGCCATACAAATCTCCCGATCTATCGAGTATGGGCAAATTACAAGGAACCAGCAACCAACTGTATTCGGGAATACAAATGGACCGCAATACGCCGGATATTATGAATGCGCTCAAATCCAATCCGTATACATTGAGTGTGACTGATGCGTTTGCTAGATAAAATAAAACAAATCTCCCTAAAACAAAATAAATAAACATAAATAACAAACAAGAATACATCCCTTCGTGTTTGTTATTTACCCAACATCAACATATGAATATTTCCGTTCCTTTAGTTATTTATCACATTCAACGTAGTCCGCTCTATTTTCAAAAAGTAATTGAATATAGCGCCAAATTCAATCACATTATCTTGATTGGCGACGAAACCAACACGAATTTGTTTCATCATTTGCCGAATGTAAAACACGTTTCCTACCAAACCTTAATTTCTCCCGAGTCCGTCGAATTCGAACAATATTTCGTCAATTATTCCACCAACTCCGCGTGGTTCGAACTCCAGTGTTTCCAACGCGTGTTTCTGTTGCGCGAATTGATGCGACAACACGGATATGACCGCGTGTTCCACGCCGACAGCGATTGTATTACAATGGTAAATGCGGGAGATTTCTTGGCAACATATCCACAAGTACAATGCGCGCTCGTATGCCCAAAACAGCCGAACCCATTCCACATGGCGTGTTCTATTCACAATAGTATCATCAACACCGCATTTTGCGATGCGTTTGTTCAGTTATGTAAGGATATTTACCAAAACAAAAGCAAGTTTTATTTAATAGAACCCAAAATTAGATGGCACCAAGAAAACAATCTATCAGGAGGGATTTGCGATATGACCCTGTATTATTTGATATACGAACATCGATTGGTAAATGATATCATAAACTTAATGGGTCCTATTTTGTACCAAGGCGATGTGTGTGTATTTGATACACATATGATTATTTCAGAAGGGTACGATGGGGAGAAAACGTTTCAAATGGAAACAAATCCAGAAATCAAACGGGTAGTTCAAATACAAGGGGTAAAACAGAAATGCTATTTTGTTTCTATGGAAGGAAAATTGATACGGACATTGTCGCTCCATTTTCAGGGATTGGCGAAACAATTTTTAGAACAATTTGATTTATCTCATTTGATTGTTTCATAAACACGAATTCATATATCATACCAATAATGATATATGAAGCAAAAAGAGGACGCAGATTACAACAGTTTATTTTTACAGCTTTGTGTACAATACGGACAACAACTGGTCCGGGTTGTAATCCAATTCCGGATACAACGTGTATGATATAAATGTTTACACGGCAACCGAACCACTTTCATCCGGTTTTTACCAACGCCTAAAACCAAACAGGTCGGGTCAAAGTCTTCTAAACACAATGAACACGTTTCATTTTCCACTATCTTCGGATCGGTTATTCGCTCTAATTGGTCAAACTCTTTGTGTGTTAAACAATTGTATTGGGTTTTTGGCGAATAATCCAAATAATTAACTTGGTTTCCACTCAGTAAAAAATTCCGGTGAATAATCGTTATTTCATTGCATTCAGGGTATATCCAACACGTATATTTATCGCAGGAACAACTAACAAGTAGAGTTATCCACAATCTCGGGTCATCTAAATGATACCGGTTGTCTAACTCGTAGCATTCCCAAAAAGAAGGAATAAGTGTTTGGAGTTGTTCCATAATGTCCACTCTCCTTTCTACATTTACTATGGGCTGTTCCCAAACGTAGTTGGTTTCTAATTGAAAGATTTCAACAATGGATTGTATCAAGTGTTCGCGTATCTGTAATATCCGTTTTTGTTCCAAATGATTTTTAGGATGACGAAGTTCTTCTATATAGGCATAACTGTTGTAGTTATTGGAATAATTGACCAAGGACATGATTTCTGAGATATAAACCGTGAAATCTTTTTATATGTCTTCGTTTATTCTTCTTCCTCACATCCTCCTCCACTAAACAGCCGACACATAACGACCGCTTCCAAATTGCTTTCCATCGGTTGAAACAATCGCATCAAAATGTCGTTCTCCCGAAACCGCACCGTATAATCCTGTTGTATATTGTTGCGGCCTATTCTCCCGATGGCCTGTATGATTTTCTGTTGGGTCATATTCTGTAGGTCTTTCCCAATAAACCCGTGGCTAAACTGGTAATTGGTTCCATAAATATAATCGGATGTCGCAATAATCAGAAACAGCCGTTTCGTCTGTGCCAGGCGTTTCATAACCTCTAAATATTCCACCGAAACCGACAAATCAAATACACCAATGCCTAAAATCAACATGAGTTTCTTCTGATTGTCTACCTCCAACGACATGATTTCTTTGACATCTTCTTGGTCCACATTCGGGACAAACGCGTTGGTGGGTTTTTCATACCCCGGTGGAACCCACGTATCCTGGTGTTGCGACGTATTCGGAATGTATTTCGGATTGAGCGACACATTTTCGATTTGCGATTTCAATGCGTCTAAACGGTCCATTAATCGCGCCACTTCGCGGTTCAGTGCTGGGTCGCGTTCCATCTTTTTCGTTTTTTCGCCTCCGTCGCCGGAGGAACCAGACGCGGATGCGGTCTTGTCGTCGATTTCTTTTTGGAGATGCGATAACGCTCGCTGGATTTCGTTGTTTTTTTCTATTTTTGCCAACACCGCGGTTAACACACTATCGGGGATTTTCGTTTGTTGGATATAAAACAAGCCTATTTTGTCTACGTCTTCCGCCAAGAAAATGGTGGGTCCGTCCGTCAGGGTATAGGCGTCCCCCGTGGAAACCAATACACCCGCCGAATACAGCCGTTCCGGTCTTTCTACTACAGAGGTGCTGTGTATTCGCCGGATGGCTGGCGCAGTGGATGCCGAACTGCCGGTGGACGAAGCATCACAACTCTGTATTTTGCGCAGGTTGCTGGCTCCGCCGCCGACACCACCACCCAGTTCCAATGGTTCTCTCTGAAGAAACAGTTTACTTTGTGTTTGTTCCGCGAAATAGGTATAGATTTCCGGCCATTTAGAACTATCAATCGCAGACAAAAACGAGAGATAATAGTTTTTGAGAGAACGCATATGGATATCCGAAATAGAACCAAACTGTTTTTCTATCGCCATTTCTTCCGAAACATATTTCCATTCCGAGACCCGACAGACAAATCGGACAATTTCTCCCACATCAAAATAGCGTAATAACGTCTTGTTGTTTTCGCAATGTTCCACGCATTTCAACAAATCCTTGTATTTGGGAAACAACAAATGGGGCAACATCGCCTTGCCATCTTTATTTAGGAGAGAAATGGATTTCTTACAATCATAACTGTCGATAATCGACCACTCCGGAACAACCTCGTTGTCGTCTTCGTCCACCACGGTAAACCGCTGTTTGAAATCTTCAAATACCGACGCAATTTCCGTATGTTTGGGGAGAGTAGCACACGATAGCACCATCTTAGATATTTTATTGTGTTTCCAGTTGCGGTGTATCGTTTCGTGTAATGCGTGTTCGGGATAATCCATCGTAATCGTTGGTTCGTCCCAATACGTAATAATATCTTGTTCGTCATTGAACGCTAACATATAGTGCATGGCGGTGAGATAAGAAGCGACATCACATATCATGATTTCCACTTTGGAACCATTGCTGTTGTCCACTTTGCCTATTCCTCCCGAACGTTTATTGATTTTATAGTCCACCGCGGCAAAATAGTGGAGACGAATGTCGGATGCGGTTTCACAGCCGAAGGCAAACGCAACTCGTTTCTCCATGGAATACGCGGATTTCGCGAGGGCTAATCCCACGTGTCGGGCAACACAAACAAAAATAATACGATATCCTTGAGAAAGACCTAAGGGAGAAAGAGTTTTCCCAGTTCCGGTAGGAGCCATGTAGAGAACGAGCCTTGGTGTCGCGCGACTTCGTCGCGCTCCGGAACCGAATAAACGAAATAATTCTTGTTGATGGGGGTACAATTTCATATCTTCGTATTTTATCAAATACGTGTTGCGTTCAATGTATTCCTGCGCGTTTTCAAACACAGCACGCACCGATGCGGGAGAGTTGGGACAATATACACGCAATACGATATCCACCAATTCCAATATCAACGCGTTGACTTTCGGAACCGTGGATTTACGGAATTGTATCAAACTATAAGCAAAAAAACCCGCACGGGATTGGTCGGTGGTGGTTTCCGGAAACACCAATGATTTAACGAAATCCAGTAATACAAATTCGAATATAGCATGTTTATTGGTTTGTATCGTATTCGACGTGTTTTGAATACGAATGATATCACGCGAGTTGGGTTGTTTCGTTTTTCCTTTTTTCATGCTGTCTAACCACTGGCGAATGGGAGATACGTATGTCGGCAAGGGGGCAAACATCAACGAGAGAGATGCCGACGCAGACGCCGATTTCTTACTACCAGACGCAACAGGTCTCACTGGTGGTGTTATCATCGCCAAAATAGCGGGTTCGAATTGTGTTTTGAATAGATACATATCCATTTCGGGAGAAGTATCTATTTTGAGATGGGCAAGAATAGATTGTGTATCATTGCGACAAATATCGGGTTGCGTCCATCCATCCATAATGAGACGGAGTACCTTTTTTTCATCATCGCTCACGGGCGTTTCAATTGACGTCCATTCGTTTTTCGTCAACTTCGTTTGAGATAAATCCATGGTTAGGAAACAAGTTTTGATAAGGTAAGGGAGAAAGAAATAGTTGGGGGTACAATAATACTGCCGTGTTTTCTATATCGTTTTGTATGAGTGTCTATCTCCCCAAACAAAGGTTCCGTATTCCAATCAACATAAAAAATACAACAGAATACAAATACCATTCCTCTTCCGATGTTCAGTTTATTTCAATTTGCCCCCATTAAAAAAGTGGGATTTGAAGATGTATTAACTGCCATCTCCCAACCCAATCAATATATACTCATCAATACACTTCCCGCCGCCACACAACACTGTCTGATACCGCATACGCTAGCCATAGAACGTGAAGAGCCCACCATAAATGACATGCTACATCAATATTCTACTCCGCCCAAAACCATTATTGTGTATGGCAAAAACGCGTGTGATGAAACCGTAGAAAAAAAATACAAACAACTGCTCTCCCTTGGACTAACCGATACACTGATGTATGTGGGTGGACTGTTTGAATGGTTGCTTTTACAAGATGTATTTGGGGAGAATACGTTTCCCACTTCCGGTAAAACTACCGATTTGCTGGTATTTCGGCCGGAAAAACGAAATCATCCATTCTAATGTCTATTCTAAAAAACGATGCGCTGGTGCGTCGTTTTTGTAGAAGTAGCATATACGCTTTCATATATGATTTTCATCATATATGAATAGACGTTAAAAAACAAAAACACACATTCTCCCTTTTTGAAACAAAAAATGATACAAAATGTTATACAACCGAGAACAACAATGACCGGACTATGTCGCTACAAAAACTTATTCGGAGAACCCAATACAGGATTACGTCGTTATCGTATTTTCGACATTGCTATACTGGATACTGCTGTGGTAATTTTATTTGGAATTGCTATTTCCAAACTGGCGCGTACCCCCCTCCCTCAAACTTTAGCATTTCTATTTTTATTGGGAATAGTAGCGCACCGTTTGTTTTGCGTACGAACGGGCGTAGACCGCATGCTTTTCCCGGACAAATAATTATCCAAATACAAGAATGAAATATATGTATATAGGGAGATATGACACCAGACGAGTATGGTGCGACGATTGTGATGTTTGTGTATATTATTTGTGTTTTATGGTATGGAATAACTTTCTGTAGGGGGGAAATGTAGCCATATAGAGTATATAACTGCGAATGGAGATTGAGTTTACAGAGACGAATATTGGTGTCTTACCAAAAAAAGAAGCCAAGAAACGCGCTCGGAAAAGTAAAAAGCAAATGGAAAAGGAAATGATGGCGGATGTTCAAGAATACGAGAGGGAGAATAAGGTCAAATTGTCGCGCAAATGTTTGGAAAATGCGGAATACCTTTCTCCCAAAGAAAGACAGAGTTTGGAAAACTTTTTTACGGCACCCAAAAACGGTCAAATCCCCTATACCAATACATTACGCGATAAGTCGGTCAAAGTAGTTCTGGCCACCGGTCCCGCAGGGACCGGCAAAACACTGTTTGCGACGGAATACGGCGTGCGATTTTTCCTGTCGGGGTTTTACGACAAACTCATCTTTACACGCCCATCGGTGTCGGTGGACGAAGACCTGGGATATCTCCCGGGAACATTAGAAGAAAAGATGGCGCCATGGGTGCGCCCGATATACGACATACTATACAACTTTATTTCTCCGAAAGAAGTCCAAACGATGATGGAAGAAAAAGTCATTGAAATTGCTCCTTTAGGATATATGCGCGGGAGAACATTTAAAAATGCGTGGATAGTGGCGGACGAAATGCAAAACAGCACCACCGCACAAATGAAAATGCTTTTAACGCGTTTGGGCGAAAATAGCCGGATGGTATTAACGGGAGATTTGGAACAACACGATCGGATAGGAGAAATCAATGGTTTAGAAGATTTCATGTTTCGATTAAAACGCAGACAAACACAAAATATTCGATGGTTCGAATTCCAGAATACGGATATTCAGCGGGAAGATGTGGTTCGCGAAGTATTGGATATTTA
>Ga0078894_10001686_pt1 | contig 16538 bp, 12 predicted proteins | sample LauGreSu1BDMLBSD_2_FD_67506 | JGI IMG/M metagenome (GOLD analysis project Ga0078894, IMG submission 67506) | Freshwater lake microbial communities from Lake Michigan, USA - Su13.BD.MLB.SD (version 4) (version 4) | ecosystem: Environmental > Aquatic > Freshwater > Lake | place: Lake Michigan... | reverse complement strand
TGGTGGTTCAATCAGAATTTTTCAAAGAGAGCTTCAAGAGAAAATGTTTGAAGCATTGGGTATGACGCAAGAAGAAGCGCTCCATAAGTTTGGATTCTTACTTGGTGCTTTTGAATACGGTGCTCCTCCACATGGTGGTATTGCATTTGGCTTCGATAGACTTTGTTCTATACTTGGTGGAAGTGAAAGCATTCGTGACTTTATAGCCTTCCCTAAGAATAATTCAGGAAGAGATGTAATGCTAGATGCTCCATCAACTATTGATGATACTCAGCTTAAGGAATTGTCCATCAGCTTGAACGTAATTCAGAAGTAATTCTTCCAATCTTTTCTAAAAGAGGTTAAGCTATTTCTTGCGGTGCTTTCTACTCCATACTTCATGGATAGGATCACCCTTTGAACTTTTGCCTTTGTGGTGCCAGTCGCCTTCCTTGATTTCTGCATCAAAAGAAAGTGATGCACCTACCCTTGATGCATCTCTTGAGAAGAATTCTATCTGCTCAGTGTACTGACCATTTTTAAAAGTATAAGACCCACCTCCCGTTCCAAAGAATTCTCCGGTTTCTGAATTGATGGCCGCCCATTGAAAACGAGTACCAGACATGATCTTGATGGTTTTTCTTGCACCTGGGTTCATTGGTACCATGTTTCCGTTTTGGTGACGACCAACTATTTGCCAATTTCCTGATAACCCGGATTTAGCATCATCAACTTTTGTCCATTCTTTAGAAATACCTTCTGCAGGCAAATGCAATTTCTTGCTTTTTAGTTGGTGTTCATAACTAAATGTCATTTTTACTTCATCCTTGTTATCAGTATTGAACTCTACAATACCAGAAATATTTTCTTGATCTATTTTTATGGCGCCTCCTCTTGTTCTGATGAACTTTTTATTGTCGACATGAAATGTACTAACCACAAAATAATTATCGACAATAGTCATGTATTGAATTGCTGTATCCAGATCTCTTACCCAAGCACCTTGTAAGTCCTGGGCCTGTGAAAATGTATAAAACAATATTGATAACACAACTAATTTCAAAGATTTCATATCTCAGCATTTATATTATACTATCTAGTTAAAATTTATAATTTTTTAATTCTGATATTCCTGAATCTTACTACATCCCCATGCCCGAGAAATCCTATATGGCCTTTTGCATTCATTAAACCGGGATGCTCTCGTCCGTCTGCAGTCCCGTTTTTTGAAGCCTCCTTGATATCCCCATCAAGTATCACCTGTCCATTTAAGACTACTATAATTTTCGTTCCTTTCACAACGACTGTTTGTTGATTCCACTCACCAATAGTTTTTAGATAGCCACGCTTAGCAGGTATAACACCATAAACAGAACCATGGTACTGATAGGGTTTCAGTTTTTCATAGATAGGAGATTCATTATCTAAAATTTGGAGCTCCATTCCTTCATAAGCTGCATCTCCTTTTGTCGGTGCTCTAATACCCAATCCATTGTTTGCTCCTGGTGTAAGCTGAAATTCAAATCGAAATTCAAAATCGCTATACTCTTCAGCAGTATAAATGTTTCCGCCACCCAATTCAGGATGTGTAACAATAACATTGTCTTCCAAAGCATAGCCTTTCTTATTGCCTATCCATTTATCCAAATTTGTCCCATCAAATAGCACTTCAAAGCCTAGCTTTCTCTCCTCATCAGACATACTAACTGCAGTGATTACTTCATCATAAGGCATTGCCCTGAGATAATTTTTTAAAAGTTTGTTCAGACTTATGCTGTCTGTCCCACTAATTAGTGGTAACGCTTTTTCCAAAACTGCTCTGGGCCCCCTTCCTCTAAGTGAATTGTCACGCAAAGCCATACGTGCCATTATGGAAGCTGCTTGCTTTTTTAAAACAGGATCATCTAGGTATTTTGCAGTTTCCATTAAGGCGGCAACACTAGTAACTTTTTCTAACTGTGACAAAATATTTCTTTTTGTGACTGGTTCTTTTGCTTGTTCCATCTGTTCCTGGACCTTAGCCAAATACCTAGGATCTTGAAAATTCACCAAACCAATTCTTCCTTTCTTATCCTCAATCTTCATCTCTGGAAGTTTGAATTGCATATGAGCTAACGCGGCATTGATATGCATTTTCTGAGGCTCTTCCGCTTTTAATAAAGCACTTGATAAAGTTGCCTTGGCATTATCTGAACCAATAGCAGCTAAAGCCCTTGCAGCTGATCCAACAAAAACAGGATCTTTGAGGTATTTAGTTAAAGGCGCGATTCCAATTTCTGATCCTAAGGCCCCTAGTAATTGAATAAGATAATCTTTTGCATAAAATGACTTTGCCTGCTTGAGCCCGTTTACAACTTGTTGAGTAGTTGCAGGTACAAGCGCTGCATTGCTATTGGCATGGTGCACATATGCATCGACAGTATAAGTCGCCTTTAATTTAAGCGAATCATCATCCAACATCTTGAATAAATTCCTCCATTCCTTTGATGGCCATGAATCCATTTTAAGTAAGGAGGATTGAACAGATACGGATTGTTGATAAGGAAATAATGCAATTACCTGTTCTGATGTTTGTTGTTGTGCATGAGCACTAAATAACAGGCATGTAAGTAAAATATAGAGGTTAAACTTCTTTGTCATGTTTTCTATTTTATTCAGATATTCCAAGGAGCACGCATAGCCGGATAAACAAGTCGGTTCGCTTCATCATCACCAATAAATACTTGTTCTACTGGATCAAATTTGAGACTCCTTCCCAATTGCAAAGCAATTTTTCCCATATTAATGATGGTACAGGAACGATGCCCATTTGATTCATTCAAAGCGAATGTTTTCCTGTAACGTACAGACTCCAAGAAATCTGTCACTTGTGGCTCAGGATCTGGCATCATTGCAATCTTGTCTTCTAAATTGGGTATGGTTGACTTGAATCCATTAAAAATTTTGCCATTAGGCCCATCTATATAAGGCACATTTGGATCTTTTGCTTCCCCATCCAATACAATTTTACATCCATCGGCATAAGTGTATACAATTTTTCTGAATGTACCACAAGCATCAGGGTGTTGTTGTTCTGCATCAACTTCTACCGAAACTGGACTGGTATCATCTTTCCCCAGGAAATATTGAATGGGATCTAAATAATGCTGACCCATATCACCCAATCCACCGCCATCATAATCCCAATAGCCTCTGAATGTACCATGCACCCTGTGTGCATTGTAAGGCTTAAATGGAGCAGGCCCCAACCACCTATCGTAATCCAAGGTTTCAGGAACAGGTTGTGCTTCGAGTTGCGTTTTTCCAACCCAATAAAATTTCCAGTCGAAACCAGTATGCTTGCTCACTGTTACTGTAAGTGGCCAACCCAATAATCCAGAATCTACCAATTTTTTGATAGGCTTCACTTTGGTTTTCATCCCATAAAAATTATCCTCAAACCTGAACCAGGTATTTAAACGAAACATTCGTCCATACTGCTTTACAGCTTCCACTACCCGCTTTCCTTCTCCTATTGTTCTTGTCATTGGCTTTTCACACCAGATATCCTTTCCTGCTTGTGCTGCTTCAATGGCCATGATGCCATGCCAATGTGGAGGTGTTGCAATATGCACAATATCTACTTCAGGCAAAGCAATTAACTCTCTGTGATCATGAAAGGTTTTTACACCACCACCAATCATCTTTTCGGCTTCAGCAAGGTGCTTTTTTTCTACATCGCAAATGGCAACAACCCTAGTTCCTGCATAAGGAATATGACCACGCCCCATACCTCCTACACCTATTATTCCTTTGGTTAACTGATCACTAGGAGGTATATACCCTTTTCCCAAAACGTGGCGAGGTACTATAAAAAAACCCGCAGCAATGGCTGCGCTGTTGCGAAGGAATGACCTTCGGCTTTTATTAGATGATTTATGCATATGGCAAAACTTGTTCTTTTTAAAGTTAAATCATGGCTAAGTATTTCGAACGGATTTTATTCAATATTTTTAAAGAAAGTTGGTGAGATGAAAAAACTCATTTTAATAAGTATCATACTTGTGCTAAACAGCACATTTATCCAAGCACAATCATTCTTGGCTGGTGCGGCTCAAAAATCTATCAACCCCGACAAAGACTCACTTTATCTAGCTGGGGGAAAACCAAATCGCCCCTTCATAGATGTCCATGATTCACTATATGCTAAAGCTGTTTATATAAGCAATGGGAAAGATGAAATCATCTTACTGACATTCGATTGTATTGGACTTTTATATCCACAGCTGATTGAAATTAGACAGCAATTAAAATCCAAAGTACCTGCAATAAATTCCAATCATATTGTTATGACATCTACCCATACCCATGCGGGTCCGGATGTTGTTGGTATTTGGGGAAAGGATTTTGCGCATACTGGAGTTAATGAACAGCATCTCCAGAAGATTGTCAACCAGGCAGTGCAAGCCATTCAAGAAGCTTATTTTTCAAAAAAGTCAGTCGATCTATTCTATACCAACGGAAATTTTGGAGAAGATTGGGTTAAAAACATTTCAGAACCAAATGAAATTGACAGATCTGTCAGTGTTTTACAACTGAAAGATAAAGCTGGAAAAAATATTGCAACACTCACCAACTTTGCTTGTCACCCTACCATAATGGACGATGCCACTACATCAGCCAGTGCAGATTATCTATGGGGGTATTATAAAACCATGGATAAACAACATGGCGGCATCAACTTATTTTTACAAGGTGCTATAGGTGGATGGATTCAACCAGAAGATGTACCCTCGTCATTTGAAAATGCCGATAAATATGGCAGTTTACTTGCAAAATATACACTTGAATTATTGAAAAAACCAAGTAAAAATAATTCTAACTCCATTTCTTTTGACTCAAAGACTGTTGAGTTTCCAGTCGAAAATCAAACCTTCAAAATGCTTTCTAAAGCAGGGGTAATTAAACGTGAATTTGGCACGACAGTTACTTCTGAAATTGCCTATTTTTCAATTGGAGATTGCTCGTTTGCAACTCATCCTGGTGAGACAGTCCCTGCACTGGGCTTAGCATCAAAAGACTTAATGAAAAACAAAGGCGCCAAATTTGTAATGGGCTTATCGCAGGATGCGCTAGGCTATATTTTAAAACCTAGTTTCTTTAAACCTGAAAACAAGATTCCGCATAGTGAATACCTAACAGGGATGAGTATTGGTCCGCAAACCATGGATATCATTTTACAAACATTAAAGGAGCTGGCAGCACACTAATTTGCTTTCCCTTTGAAGCGTTTAGATGATATGAAATAAAGCAAGAATCCAGATAGCACAGTTATCAGTCCAAATACAGAAAAGGCTCTGAGCAAGATATTTCCAAAATTGTCTCTTCCTTCATAATCCATGGTATGCAACATCCATAAGAAATCAAATACACGCCATTTGTTGTTGCGGAATTTCTGGACTGTTCCTAACTCTGTTGCAACATAAACAGTGGTTTTTGAAGGATGCTCAAAACTAATAGCATAGGCAGGCAATTCACCAGAACGATATTCATGATGAGCATGAATACTATCTACTTTCTCAATTTTAACCACTTCAGCATCACCTACAAAATGTCGTTTGGCAACAGCTACTGCTTCTTGTTCTGACAAAGGATAGCGCAATTGACCTGTTTGTGCATCCGCCAGATGATTCATTAAATGATGATGATCAGTATGCGTTTGCATATCATGCAATGCAGATATACACCTGACTTGATAAACAGGTTTTCCGAGAATGTCAATCAATTGTATCGATACCAATGAGTCAATTCGGTGTATTTTCTTGATTGAATCCAAAACAATTGATGGTGAAACCAATTGTATATCTGAGCTTAGCAATGGCACTCTTTTCATTTGAAAATCACCATGTACTTCGTCAATATCGTTCCAACTGAAATACAATCCTCCGATTGTCCACAATAAAAACTGTATCCCCAATAACAGTCCAAGATAACGATGCGACTTCCTAATATAAAAATGTTTACTCTTTGACATGTAATTCCTTTTCTAGAAATTGATTTAACTCACCCTGTGAAAATAAATTAAACTCTTGTAGTCCCTTCAACATGTGTTGATATGCGCCATTCTCCATTAAGACTGCCTTCTTAATTAAAGGGATACACCTTACCTCAACTTTGGTCCGGTAATGCAGCGATATACTCTCCCATTTATGATCGATATATGGATTACTGAAACGATCAATTACAGCATTTCCAAAACCATCTGTCATCTCTTTTGTGATTGTGGTATCGGTTAACAACACTGCTTTTATTTCATTAATCAAACCAACAATAAATGCTCTGAAAATTTCATTTTGCATGGCTTCTCGAACATAGGTAAACCCAGAACGAATAGCATAGGCACATGCAAAACTATGTGTTGCATTTAGCAATCTAAGTTTTAACTCTTTGTAAATGTGTAAATCATTTACGAGGATACAACCTTTGTCAGGATTGATAAAACTTAATCGATCAGAGACTATGGCACTTTCAGATTCAATTGCCCATAATGCAAAAGGCTCAGACATGATCATCAACTCATCTTGATAGCCAAGTCTTGACTCGATTTCCTGTTTCGAGGAATCCGATAATTTACCTGGTACAATTCGATCAACTAATGTATTACAGAAATCATTTGCTTCGTTTAACCAATAGATGAAATCTGAATTTAACAGATTATAATTTGCCAATTGGTTAAGAATAGCCTTTAATTGTTCTGCATTCTTATCAATCAACTCTGTAGGTAAAATGACCAGCCCCATATTCATATCCCCATTATAAAATTCAAAACGGCGATACAGTACTGCCAATAATTTAGCTGGAAATGAATCAGGACAACCATCATTAATGTTTTCTTCCTTGAACACTATGCCTACTTCTGTCGTATTAGAAATAACCACTTTCAAATGGGGGGATATTGCGAACTGCATAACTTCCGTCCAATGTTCACTTGCATGAAGGCATCTTGAAATGGAAGCATTCAATATAAATGCCTCACTTGGCTTTCCATCATCAATACCTCGAATCACTTGTGTAAACAAACAATCTTGATTAATATATACAGACTCGACTGGTGTGGGTGTTGACTTCACCATTACAACCCGGCCATTAAATCTTCCATTTTGATTTGCATGTTCAATATAATAATCAGGTAAGGCTCTCAAAAGTACACCAGTACCGAATTGCAATACTTTTTCGGGAAGTGCTAATTGTTCAATAGCCTGCTTTTTATCGGCAGCAGTTTTGATATATGTATTTTTATTTAGGATTTCCATAGCTGTTCTTTTAATACCATGACTGCACCGAGTGAAGAACCTTGGTGCATTGTTGATAGAATTATTTTTTTTTCTGAAAAATGAAAACCAAGAAGCTGCATGAATAATTTATTATGGGTAAAGCCTCCATCGACAATAATTTCATCTACATCCGAATTATAAAGTACCCAATCCATTGATTTTTTTTGATCCTTCACCAATCTATCAAGTGACATTAAATAAGACGACTTAGCATCTACGGCAGTAAGATAATGTTCTCCACTATCACTTTTCTTTAATTCCAGTATTTCTTCATCTGTGAATGAATAAGTAAGAATTTCATCTTGTGATACAGAAAAATGAGTAGCAATATTTTGAACGAATTCCTGATGAATATGCCCACCAAAATACCTGGCAGCTTTTACTGGATTGCCATTACTTTGCAAGTAACAAAGACAATCGTTCTTTAATTCTTCTTCAGTTAACCGGCTATGGTTAAATGGATTTAAACTTATGCACCATGTCCCGGTCGACAACAACATGAAACTAGTTTTCCTTTGATTAAGGTATGGTATCAAAGCTGATGAGCTGTCATGCAATCCAATACCAACAGTAATATTTTTTCCTTTGTAATCTACATGAACGACTGACGAAGAAGATACCATCTCTGGCAATAAGGGCAAGATACCTTCATCTGACAACCATAGCTGATAAGTTTGCTTATCAAAATTCCACATGTTGGTGTGACAGCCAATGCTGGTAAACTCTGTGTAAAATTTGCCAGTAATCAGCCAAGAAAGATAATGGGGAAGATGGAGTACCTGCGCTACTCTTTTAAAAATTTCTGGTTGTTCATATTTGAGTCGGTACAACTGCATACCCGAATTTAAACTTCCTAAAACAGGAGATGCTGCAGATTTTGAAAATTCATTTTCACCACCATAGTGGCTATAAAAACTTTCTTGTAAAGGCTTTGGGTAAGGCTTCAAGTAATTATACAAAGGTGTAAGCACTTTCCCATTTTGATCCAGATAAACCAAGCTGGCACCATAAGCACTAAAATTAACTCCCTTCACCAAATAACGAGGATCTTCTAGGACAGCATCTAATTCATTTACCACAAACTTGCTTAAAGAATGAATATCTTCAGTCGGAAAATTGTCTTCGTCTACTGCTTCTTTTAAAACAACAGATTTCTCAAATACAATTTGTAGGGTACGATCATAAAGAAAAAGTTTTTTGTTTGTCTTTCCTACATCAAAAACGGCTATGACTTCTATTTGCTCCATACTACAAGCCAGTAGCTTTTATATTCGCTCCTCTTTCTTTAATCAGTTGTTCTCTGACTTTCAATTTTCTGTAAGTTCCCAAGGGATCCAAAGCTGCACCTTTCCTTTTTCTTGTCTCTGCAACTATTGGACGAACATCTGTGCGGAAAGCGTTTTGCAAAATTTCCTGGGCACGCACTACATCATTTGCAGATCGTGCTTCTTCTAATGCAAGGTCATCCACCAACAAAGCTTGGGCATATGCAATTTGAATTGCTTCTACGGATTGCAAAAGATCTTCGAGTGGATCTTTTATATTGTGAGACGCGTCAATCATCCATCCTAAGTCCTGCGCATGATCCATTCCACGGGCATTCATACCTTCCACCAATTCTCTGAAAATAAGAAAAAGTTGATAGGGCCTAATGGATCCTACAGTTAGATCATCATCGCCATATTTAGAATCGTTGAAATGAAATCCTCCCAGTTTATTTTCCATCAAGAGCAAGGATACGATCTGTTCAATATTTGCATTCGGGAGGTGGTGTCCTAAGTCGACCAACGTATATGCTTTAGGACCTAGCTTGTTTGCCAGTAACAACGACTGCCCCCAATCCCCTACCGTCATCGAATAAAAATTAGGTTCAAAGGCCTTGTATTCAATGAACAGTTTCCAATCTGGAGGCAACACGTGGTAAATTTCTTCTAAACTTTCAAGCACATGTTGAAATGCTTTTCTAAAATTGAGTTGACCCGGAAAACAAGAACCATCGGACAGCCAGACAGTCAATGATTTTGAGCCCAAATCAATTCCATGTTTAATTACATCAAGGTTGTGAGCTATTGCTTGCTTTCGCACTGATTTGTCAACATGTTGCAAAGAGCCATACTTGTAACTGTGCTGTTGGTTTTGTTGGTCTTGAAATGTATTTGAATTCATGGCATCAAACTGCAGACCATGCTCTTGCGCAAGAGATTTAATGTGGGTAGCATCTGTAGGAATATCCCATGGTATATGCAGGGATATTGCACCACTTGATTGGTTCAGTCTATGAATGAGCCCTACATCTTCTATTTTTTGTTCCAAAGTTGCAGGCTCTCCTCCTATTGAAAATCTTCCGAATCTTGTCCCACCCGCACCAAGTGCCCAACTCGGGATAGCCACCTGAAATCTTGTTAACTGTGTAATAATTTCTTCTGTCCTATTTACAGTATCCAAGGAGTACATAAACTTTTTATCGTGTTCTCTATGACTGTCACTATTGTAATTGTCTATGTCGGATTGTAAGATTCTCATGGCTTCAATTATATTTAACGAACAAAAGCATTGGCTATACCGCCGTCTACATTGATCACATTTCCAGTCGATTTAGCCAACAGGCCACCGACAAATGCAAAACATGCATTAGCAATATCTTCAGGCAAGATAATTTGGTTCAACAGTGTACGCTTTGCGTAAAAGGCAGGTAGTTCAGCAACAGTTATTCCATATGCTTCTGCACGGCCTTTCGCCCAATCACCTTCCCAAATTTTACTATCAGCTATAACAGCATCCGGGTTTACTGTATTTACCCTAATACCATCTTTACCAAGCTCCGCTGCATTAAGGCGACCTAAATGCAATTGGGCTGCTTTTGCAGATCCATATCCAGCATTATTTGGTCCGGATACCAGGGCATTTTTACTTACAATATTGATGACATCTCCACCCTTTGCTTGCTTGCGCATTATTTTAACAGCTGCTTGTGTTACTAAGAATTGTCCCTTTACCAAAACATCATATAATAAGTCCCAATCTTTCTCTGTATGGTCTTCAATAGACTTGGAGATGGACAGACCAGCAGAATTTACTACAATATCGACACCACCAAATACCAATGCAGTCGATTCAAATGCATCGATAATATTGGCAAGATCAGTAATATTAAATGCTACGGCATGGACTGCATCTCTTCCAAATTTTTCAATAAAATCCAAACGCGTTTTTTCTAAACGCTCTTCATCTAAATCTGTGAGCACGACACATGCACCCTCTTCAGCATATTTCTTTGCGACAGCTTTTCCAATTCCTCCCGCACTTCCAGTGACCAAAGCTACTTTTCCTGAAAGTGCCTTTGGTTTAGGCATTCGCAAAAGTTTTGCTTCTTCCAGAAGCCAATATTCAATATCAAAAGCTTCTTGGTGAGGCAATGCGGTGTATGATGAAATTGCTTCTGCTCCACGCATTACATTGATAGCGTTGGCATAAAATTCAGCCGCAATTCTAGCAGTCGTTTTGTCTTTAGCATAAGTAAACATGCCCACGCCGGGATAAAGAATCACGACAGGATTCGGATCCCGCATGGCTGGACTGTTTTCGTGTTTACAGCTTTCATAATATGATGCATACATCTTGCGGTAAGCCTCAAATTGAGGCGACAGCATTCCCTTTATCTTTTCTGTTTCACCGAGGTCAATGCCTTCTGGTAGATCCAATACCAAGGGACTGATTTTGGTCCTGAGAAAATGATCAGGACAACTCGTCCCCATTGGTGCTAATTTTTGCAAATCATTGGAATTGATGAACTCCAAGACCTTATCACCATCTGTATAATGTCCAACCATGTTGTTCTGCGAAGAACAAAGTCCTCTTAATATGGGAGACAATTGCGCAGCTTGTTGATGTCGTTTACTTTTTTCAACTGCTTCCACTTTTGCTCCACCAAAAACAATATCATTTGATTTGATTTTATCCTCTATATATGCAGCACAGGCTTCAATCACTTCCAATGAATTGACATAACAAGCATGTGCAGTATCTCCCCAGGTAAACAATCCATGAGAGCCCAGCATGATTCCACGAATTCCAGGGTTCTCATCCAGACATTGTTTTAGCTGAAGACCCAAATCAAAGCCAGGGCGCTGCCATTCTACCCATCCAATTGTTCCTTTAAACAATTCTTGTGTAATGTTTTTTCCATCTTTGGACGCCGCAATTGCGATAGCTGCGTCTGGGTGAAGGTGATCAATATGTTTAAATGGAAGAAAGCCATGCAATGGTGTATCAATACTTGGCGCTTTCGATGCCAGGTCATAAATACAGTGGTTGAACAATTCAACCATGCTGTCTTCTGTTGACAATCCTCTATAAACATTATTCAAACTCCTCAACCTGTCTACATACAAAGCAGCAAGTCCGTTTCTTTTCATGGTTCCCAAATCTCCACCACTGCCTTTGACCCACATTACTTCTACATCATTTCCAGTCAGCGGGTCTTTGGCCATCACTTTACAGGATGTATTACCACCTCCATAATTTGTCAATCTTAAATCGGCTCCCAATAAATTGGAGCGATAAACCAGGAGAGCAACTTCATCACCCTCTATTGTCTTTGCCATTGCATCGTCCCATAAATAACTCACGTGTTTAAATTCATTCATGCCCAAGCCTTTTTTTTAAAATTAACTGTGGAGACTATTTCCATATCCCACTACCAAAACGGATACGATAATAATTGCAATGCCTGCAATAATTGTAGCATTTGTTTTCTTTCCAACACCCTTCCATTCTCTTAGTACCAGACCCCATACATTGGCAATTAAGATGATGAATGCCATGTGCAGAATCCAAGAACTTGCACCATTACCCAACTTGCTTTCTCCCATACCGTAAAAGAAGAATTGCAAAAACCACATTGTCCCTGCCAAAGCAGAGAACAAATAGTTTTTTAGCAAGGGAGAGGATCTGTTGGTATAATCTCCGAAGGTTTTATTTCTTAAATTCAACACCATGCACCAAATAAAATTGGTAGTAAGTCCTCCCCAAAGCAGAACGACATACACAACATTATTTCGATAGAGAAACTCCCCTTCTCCTGGATGCGATGCAACCCAAATAGTATTTGCAACATTTGCCATGGATTGTCCAGCTTCTAATCCGAAATTGAAACAGGCGCTTAAAATACCAGAGACAATAGCAACAGTCATACCCAATGCAAATTTGTATTCTGCTGAAACGGCTTTCATTTCTTTTTCTTTCATCACACCAGCTTTACCACTTACCACAATACCAATTACACAAAGCAACAAACCTCCCAAAACAGTCATGCCCCAATTGCTGCTTATCATTTGAGAGAATGTATCTTTTCCTTCGACTGGATTCACATCGTAATACAATGCAGGTATCAAAGCCCCAAATACCATGCACAAACCCAATATGATACTGCTTCCCAAAGAGACCCCCAAATAGCGAACTCCCAAACCATAGGTTAGTCCACCTATACCCCACAAAACACCAAAGAAATAAGTCAGCAACAAAATTGAACCCGAAGTACCTTGGATGATTTCAACAAAACCTGGAATTGTAAGATATGCTGCAACGGGTGGGACAATCAACCAAGAAAACATACCACCAACAATCCAAAAACTTTCCCAATTCCAGCCCTTCACTTGCTTATAGGGCATGTAAAAACTTCCCGAGGCAAATCCACCTATAAAATGAAAAATTACACCAAGTAAGACCTGCATATGCACTTGTTTAAGGGGTTAACCAAATATACCCAAAAGACATTAAATTTAACTTGAATAAAGTTTTATTAATGATGATCAGATTATCTGTTTATTTATCAATTGCGTTTCTCGTTTCATGTACACAAGTTTATGGTCAAACCAAGACCGACCGATTGTTAAAAGAAATATTGAGCGGCATACAGGACAGTACTACTAAATTGGCTTTAAACAACCTAGACCAACACCGTATTCAAATCATCTATACTCAAATCAATCGCGATAAAAAAGGGAAACCAAGTTTTACCAATTACCATCTAAATGTTGACTCCAAATTGTATTTCAATCCTGCTTCTATGGTTAAAATGCCATTGGCATTTCTGTCATTAGAAAAACTTCAGGAAATGAATATGCCTGATGTCAACAAGAATACGCGGATGAAATATGACAGTAATTACGTGCGGCAAGTAGCCATGACCAATGATTCCAGTGCAGAGAACAGCTATCCTAGCATTGCGCATTTCATCAAGCGTGCTTTCTTGATTTCAGAAAATGATCCTTATAACAGGATGTATCAATTTGTCGGCCAACAACAAACCAACAAAAAGCTAATTGAAAAAGGGTATACATCAACCAGGATTACCAGACAGTTCATGGGTTATACCGAAGAACAAAACAGGCATACCAATGGTATTCAATTTATAGACAAAACGGGGAATACCATTTATTCACAAGCACCACAATACAATAGAGATAGTTTTCAATTTCCATCCTCTATCATGATTGGAAATGCGCATATCAACAGAGAAGATCAATTAGTAGCATCACCTTTTGATTTTACAAAGCACAATAACATATCGCTTGAAGACATGCGAAAAATGATTCAATCTATTATTTTTCCGAACAGTGTTGAGAAAAAAAATCGTTTTAAGATATCAGAAGAAGACCGCCTTTTTTTATTGCAGTTTATGTCGCAATACCCCTCAGAAACCAATTACCCAAAATACGATAGTGAAATTTTTTACGACAGTTATGTAAAATTTTTCTTTTCGGACAGCAGTCATAAAATTCCAGACCACATCAGGATATTCAATAAAGTTGGATGGGCTTATGGCTTTATGACAGACGTGTCTTATGTGCTAGACACCAAGAATAATATTGATTATATGCTATCTGCGACAATCTATGTGAATAGCGATGGCGTAGTCAACGATTCAAAATACGACGAAGAGACAGTCGGATTTCCATTTTTCGATAAAATTGGTCGCGCTATATATTCATATGAACTGAGCAGATCACACCAACACAAACCTTTACTCGTAAACCCCGTCAAGGTTTATGAAAAAAGAGATCCAAACGACAAGAGGCCAGCAATAAAACAAGCAGATAACTAGATTATTATTTTGGCGACCTCAACTCTTTCTGAGAAATCGACCATGAGTTGATCAATTCGCCTTTGATACCAAGAAAATCTACTTGTAACTTCCTATCTGAAGATTTTCCAGTGAAAGAAACTCTTGCATAGTTCTGTAATTTATCAACACCTAGCACTCTTGCAGGATTGTCCTTTTCTGGTCCCCCGAAACTGTGCGTACCAGACGTTAATGGAGATGCTGTTATATCAAAAAGCGGATAGGCTCCTTTTCTATCGAGTTTAATGATTTCGCTATGGTGACGATCGCCGGTAAAGAAGACAACACCATTGATTTTGTTTTCAGCAAGGAAATCAAGAAAATCATTGTACTCTGCAGGGAAGCGACGGAAACAATCAAATGGACTAACAGGATTCAAGACTTGGCTACCAGTAGTAATTATTCTGAAATTAATATTGCCATTTGCATTACTCTGTAACAATGCATTTTTCAACCATTGTATTTGTTCTTTTCCAAACATTTGTTTATCGATGTTTGGCTTACCATTTATACTGTCTTTCATGCTGTCATTACTTCTGTACCAGCGATCATCCAGCATAAACACATCTACATCATTCCAGGTAAACTTGGTATAAACCGCATCTTCTTTATTTCCATAAGAAGGGTTTGCCCAATAAGATTTAAATGCCTCTCTGCTATCTTTTTTAAATGGATAACTGGCATCTGCATCATTCCATCCATAATCATGGTCGTCCCAAATCGCATAATGCGGCATGGCCTTCCAGAGATCCTGCAGAATAGGAATCTTTCTATCCGTTGCTGCTCTTTTGTAGAGTCCCCATCCACTGTAGTAATCCACTTCTCTTGTGTACCAATTGTCTCCAAGCCACAACATGAAATCTGCCTTTTCTTTTGCCATGGTGGTAAAGATGGTAGAATCACCACCATAGGGTCTGCCAGGTCTGTCATAAGGAGGCTCATTAAAATAGGCACAACTTCCGGCGAGAAATGAAAAATCTGGTGGAGCAGAGCGCCATTGCCAGAGTTGTTGTGTTTTTAATTTTCCATTGGCAATTACTTTATTATCCTTTCCAACCAGTTGGTATTTATACTCAGTACCCGGCCTTAAGTCATTCAATTCAAAGATTGCCGTATTTGTATATGGGTTTGATTGTGTTGTTTTGTAACCAATGCCTTTTTTATCTGGTTGTGCTGCTTCATGAAAAAGCAACTTTACATCGTTGACATCTTTATGAAATTCAACCCAAATTTTACTGCTTCTAAGTTCAGTATGACCAATCATTGGTCCGGATACAATAGGCTTTGAGTTTTGAGCAATTACATTCAAGCTTATAAAAAGCAGAAGAAACAGAAAGAACCTTTGCATTGACATAATTTTCAATAAAATTACTGCAGATAAGCATATGATGTTACATATAAGTCGTTTTTCATGTGATGAGATGATTAACTTTGCGTAACAAAAATATTAAGGCACATTTCCATCCATATGCCATATCACCAGAAACATTTATCAGCTTTTTTCATTGCTTTATTTTTTTCCATTATAGCGATGGGGCAAAAAAAAGATACTGCGGTTCTGGATTTGGATGAGGTAGTGATTTCCTTCAACAAATGGGAACAAAACAGGAAGGAAGTCCCCAATATGATTGAAAAAGTCAATCTTCGGGATGCGCGTTTGAGGAACCCACAAACCACAGCAGATTTATTGGGACAAATTGGAAGTGTCTTCATACAAAAAAGTCAGTTAGGCGGAGGTAGTCCCATGATCCGTGGATTTGCCACAAATCGAGTTCTCATGGTTGTTGATGGTGTTCGTATGAACAATGCCATATACCGAAGTGGAAACTTACAGAACATCATCAGCATTGATCCACTAACATTAGAAGGCGCAGAAGTCGTGTTTGGTCCAGGTTCCTTGATCTACGGCAGTGATGCCATTGGTGGAGTGATGGATTTCCATACAATCACACCTGCATTTGCAGAAAGTAAAAAATTACAATTCAAAGGAAGTTCTACCCTTCGATATGCTACCGCGAATAAAGAAAATACATTTCATACCGACTTCAACCTATCAAAAGGAAGGTGGGCATTTGTAAGTTCCTTTACTTACAGCAAGTACGATGATTTGAAAATGGGTGTTC
>Ga0078894_10001685_pt1 | contig 16539 bp, 17 predicted proteins | sample LauGreSu1BDMLBSD_2_FD_67506 | JGI IMG/M metagenome (GOLD analysis project Ga0078894, IMG submission 67506) | Freshwater lake microbial communities from Lake Michigan, USA - Su13.BD.MLB.SD (version 4) (version 4) | ecosystem: Environmental > Aquatic > Freshwater > Lake | place: Lake Michigan... | reverse complement strand
TTCACACCTATCCGCCCCGTTGTCGTGAGTGCGGTTGCCGTTGCCGAAGACGCGGTCACGCAGGCTCTGCCATTGACATCCAAATCAAATCCAGGTGCCGTATTATTCACACCTACCCGCCCCAAAGTCCAAAGGGCAACACTTCCTGAGCCGCTGCCTGAATTCAAGTAAGTGGCGCCCGTCACATCGAGTGCTCCTGCGGGCGACGCTGTGTTCACCCCTATCCGCCCGACCGTCGTGAGTGCGGTGGCTGTTGCGGACGACGCAGACAACCGCGACACTCCCGACACATCCAAATCCACCGTCGGCGCTGCCGTATTCACACCTATCCGCCCCGTTGTCGTCAGTGCGGTGCTCGTTGCTGAACCCGAATTCACGCGAGCCGAACCACCCGATATGTCTAAACGCACGGTTGGTGCTGTCGTAGTCGTTGTTCCAATCTTCAGGTTGCCGCTACTATCAAACCTGCTAATTTCAACTCCCTTTATGCGAAATGGTATTATATTTTGTAATGGATCGCGGCTATTCACATCCATATCTTTCTGTAGCAAATATATATAATAAATACATTTTATAACATTACCAAAACCGCAATATGTATTCTCAGCAGTCATTCTCTCAATTTCCGCAACCTATCCAAACCCGGCCGACTAGCACCCCAATGAATTATATCAACCTCAATATCGACGAATATCGTATTCAGGATTTAGAAGCCTTCTTTATGCTTCCAAATAAGAACTACGACATTCAGGACGTTGTTCATAAAAAGAAAACAATGTGTGCTGCCGCCGACCGCGACACGTCTCTCAATCCGACAACCCGCGCGAATCTCCATTCATTTCTCGACCAAGCACTCACGCGACTTTCACAGCATCTTCTCCCGATTGGTAGCGGCAAGCAAATCACGGCGCTCCCTCAAAACACGCTCAGCGGCGACAACGGGCACTTCATCATCAATAATCCGGCGCGTGACGGTATTCGGTCCTATGACCCCACCACGAAAACCGGCCTTAATCTCGACGATAATGGTGCGCCTCCCGGTGTAATGAACCCGTTAAAAGTGAATACGATTAAACGAGCGGTGAATATCGATACGCGATTTCGCCCCAATTATTATAATACGAAAAGTTCTGACCTTCAAATCCATTTGCCCACGAAGGTCGAGCGTGCTGTCAGTATGCGTCTTGCCTCCATCGAAATACCGATTTCATTTTACGCGATTAGCGCCGACCTCGGGAATAATGTATTCAAGGTTGTGTGGAATTGGGGTGGCGTCGTCGATGCTTCGTCGGCGTTAATAACCCTCCCCGATGGAAATTATGATATTGGTTTATCGGATAAGACGAAAGCCGCGCGGCTTGAGACGGAAATCAACGCTCGATTGGCTGCGACAGAAGCCGGTGTAGCGGTGATTGGAAAACTTAACCTGCGTTATGAGGTGAACCCGATTACAGGGAAGTCGCGTTTTTATCAAGACCCTTCTTCTGTATTGGTCTCTACTCCTATCGCGTTTAAGATTTACTTTAACACGAATAAAGACGGAGAGATTTTGCCTATATCCGAGAACCCTCAACCATTACAAATGACGCTGGGATGGATGCTCGGATATCGCGGGATGAATAACTTGAATGGAATGTATATTTCCGCGACGGCGAATGGTTACGCGAACTCGATACTTTCAGAGAGTATATGTAATGTTCAGGGGACACGCTATATTTATGTGAGCATCGACGATTTCGTCAATAGTTCGAACAATTATTTCACGGCGGCGTTTGCCAGTTCTGTTATGGCACCGAATATCATAACTCGTATCAATGTCGCCGATTTAGCGCAGGACGTGACTGTATTTCATTATGCCCAGCAAGAGGGGTATTCGACAGAATTAGACAGAAGTAGGAATTATTTTGGGCCAGTCGATATTCAGAAGATGCGCGTCGCTTTATACGACGAGTATGGTCGTGTCATTAATTTGAACCATATGGATTGGTCAATGGAGTTGATGTTTGAGTGTATATACTCGTAACTTCACCGCCTTCATTCGCTCGGTGCGCTCATTCCGGGGTTTCGTTACTCGTCTGCTATATTTTTGGGGGGAGGGGGGGGGAGGGGGCTTCGCCCCGGCCGGCGATTTATCGTCTCGGTGATATCTCTTCGTTAAATTATTTATGCTCTCGTTATCGTCACATAAATAATTCAGTTTAAAACAAGGGTCGGCCCGGTCGAGCGAAGCGAGACCCCCGCGAGCGAAGCGAGCAGCGTGGTTGGCGGCGCAACGCCCAGCGCAACGCCCAGCGCAACGCCCAGCGCAACGCCCAGCGCAACGCCCAGCGCAACGCCCTAGTGCCCACACGCCCCACACCCACCACCCGCCTTCATACGAAACAATGCTGAAACGGAAAAAATAGGTTGAGTAGAACGAGCGAGAAGGTCGCCTAATGAACGTTGTGGTGGATGGTTCGGGTTCGCAGTAATAGTTGGGTCTCTCGCCATTGTAGGACGAAACTGTCGGGGTTCGGGAATTACATCCGCGGCAGCATTATTATCCGGAATACCTACATTTATCGGCCGATGATTTATCATCGTTGTATAAAAAAGAGTTCGGCGCGGCATATAAAGTAGTATATAATAACGATATTATTATTACGACGGCGACAACGGCGACCCTAGTATTGACAGAAAAGCAGCATAATCATAAATAATGTGCTACACGATGCTAGAATAACCGACATCAAAATCATAAAGTAGTTAAATGTATAACACACGAATTCATTGAAGAAGTGGAATAGCGTAATATCTAATACTATACTGTTATTATTGTAATGTTCTTTGGAGAAGGGTGGGAGTGGTGTAACGGCACTAATATACCGGCAATTCTCTGTTATTCTGTTCAATTGTCGCATCCCTGTAATTGCAAAATACATCGCAGAGGTATGAAATTCTGGACAAATGTCTTGATGATGCTGAATTTCTTGTAATGTGTAACAATATTGTTGTTGGTAAAGTTCATCCAGGTATTTCTCTCGGATGAACGAAGTAGTAACCGCTGCTGCGTCGGCGTTGGCGGTGGCAAACACAATAAACGATAATAATAAGAGCATAGGTTTCTATTGATATCAATAATACCAATTATTTGAAATCAATTCTATATCGTTTATAGCCATTTTTTTACGAACAAAGGCAACGCGTGTGATAGGCAACACCGTAACTCTGTGTCTTATTTCCCTGAAGGGGTGTGGCCGCCGCCTTCGCGGGGGCTTGTGTGCGAAGTGCCCCCCGACCTTTCAAACGAGCTAAATACCGGTCATATGACCCGTGCTTGACATCTACGCCCGCGCCTGGAGCGGATGTAGAACCAGGCCGACATCGTGTAATACTGTGTCGGGTCGAACTCGCGTGACTAGGAACATCTGTCCGAACGACCCCCGCGACAGCACGGTCGCTACCTTGATTCCAATTTACGCCGATGGGGAGTGTGGGAGCAGTATATACGTGTAAAGCAGCACGGTTCATCGTGTATTCACTTGCAGGGATACGAACTGTATTCCATATTCTCTGTTGCGTGCTTACGGCTGCTGCTGTGATTTCACTCGCCGGAATTGTAACATTGATACTACGCTCTTTGAGCGGGACTTTAAAATTACAAGCGGCGCAATTTGGAAATAATTGAGGCATAATTCGTCGTCGGGTGAAAGATATATAATACGATAAGATTATAAGATTATATATAGATAAATTGAAATATAAAATCAGGAATAATGAAACGAATGACGATTATAATGCATAGTGACGACGATGGAAGTGACGGCGGTGGCGGTGGCGGCGGCGGTGGCGGCGGTGGCGGCACTGGCAGATTTGAATGCGAGAATTGTCACATTGCCTTCCCGAATAAAACTACAGTCGATAGACATATGTTATTTTGTAAGACATTGGCAGATATACGGCGGGGTGGAGGCAGTAGTAGTGTATCGTCGGCGACACAGCAAACACTTTCCTGCGTCGCCGATGATGCTTTGATGCCTACCCCACGCGAAATGTTCGCCCTCATCCAGGAACTCGCGGCGAAATATAATAAAGTCAAAGATGAACTGGATGTTATGAAGCAGTGGGCGAAAATGGTCGGGCGGCGAATTGGGTCGACCGCGGGGGCGGGTGTAGGGGCATCCGGCCCCGGTCTCGGGCTCGACTTCACATCCGTCACACGCCAGAAACGCCAGAATATCGAGGTTATTCTAAATGAAGAGGACGAAGAACACCCCGACCTCGCAGAGTTGCGCCCCAGTTTCGCGGAATGGGTCGCGTCGCCTTCTCTCACCGACGCGGATTTAAAAGTCGTGTTCAATGAAGACCTTGTCGCCGGTATTACCGCCGCCATCCTGCGCGTCTTGGCCGAATATACCGCCGAGTCCGGCCGGTCTCATCTCCTCCCCTTCAAACTGGCGGATATAAAACAGGGTGCGTTCTATATTTATGACACCGCTTTTGGTGTGGCTGCCACACCCCCGCTCGAAAATGGCCTAGACCTCCCCACGCGTCGATGGCGTGCGATGGAGGCGTGCGAGTTTCAGTTGCTTGTTCGAACATTTCATAAGCTATTATTCAAAGAGTTTAAGAAATGGCAGGATGAAAACTGGGATGCCCAGAAGCAAATCACGCAACAACGCCAAAATGCCGCTTCGTCGTTTCAGCATGTTATGTCGTCGTTTCAGTGTTCTCCAGCGATGGCGTCGTGTGATGGGATGTATGATACGCCCGTTAGCGAACCCGTCTTATCGGAGGATTTTGCGACGCTGTATAACAAATACGCGGATAAAATGATGGGCGGTGCTTTGTCGGATGACACGATATTGGCGCGGGTGAGGGCGAAATTGTGGAAGGATATGAAGGGATGGAGGCTCTAAGTGAGGGGGGGGGTGCCCCCCAACGGCGGTTGTACTCCAGGGGCGCACCCCTGAAACCCGCCTTGGTTGTGCTGGAGGGTGGGGGGTGGAGGGTGGAGTGTGGTGAGGTGGAGCTGTATATTTTTACTGACGGACTGTAACTATAAGACCATCCCGGATTTGAGAAATAGATTTGTTATAGGTGCCAACAACGACCATCAGGAAGGTAATACCTTCTACGCCGCAACTAATATAACAGGAGCTGCTACGCAAACAGGTGGAACAAAAGACGCGGTTGTCGTTGCGCACAGCCACGATATTACAGACCCGGGACACGACCACGTACAAAACCCAAACTCTGGTGGCATTGAATACGGGTCATCGTGGTATAGAGCAAGGAGTGATACTGGTTACTATACTCCACTAATGAAAACTGCCTCCAACACAACCGGTATCACTGTGAAAAGCGCCGGTGATTCTGGAACAAACAAAAACTTACCTCCATATTACGCACTCGCATTCATTATGCGTATTTCATAATCTTTCAAATACAAACTTTATTTACTATTGAGAACTGATAATGAGAAATTATATTGAAGAATGTTGGTGCGTGAAAATCTCGGACGCGGGTGGTCTTATGAAATACGCATAATGTACGCAAGAGCATAATATGGAGGTAGATTCTTGTTTGTGCCAGATTCACCTTCTGTGTTGACAGAAACCGAATGTGTATGATTATCGGCAGAAGTAAAGTCAAATGGCTTAGTTATGTCGCCGCCCGTAGACACTCTACTAAAATTTCCTCCTCCTCCGGAGTTTAGTAAACCTGTAATTGTTTTTCCACCTCTACTTGTTTCAGATACGCCGTGGCTGTGCGCAACAATGACCGCGTCTTTTGTTCCACCTGTGTATGTATTAAGAAATGCTCCCGAGTCGTTTGTTTCTATATTAACAGCCGGCCTGTCTTTTCCATCCAAAACTCTATCAACTTGAGCACCTATAACAAATCTATTTCTCAAATCCGGGATGGTGAAACTGTTGACGACACGTCCATCACATAATACCCAGTTGCTTGGAATCGATGCGATGGTCCCGCTCCACATGATAATCCCGCCGAGAGGAATGGCACCATCCACATATCCTTTCGTGGCGGCGTCTGTGGCCACAGCCGGTCCATTCATATTATAAACACGAGTATTATTCATATTCAGATTATTTGTTATACTGGCATTATCGAATTTACCATCCACATATCCTTTCGTTGCAGCGTCTGGAGCATCAGTAGGAGTAACCAAATTCACGATTTTGCCTGAAGAATTCATATCCAGATTTCCGGTTATTTTGGTATTACCGACTACATGTAATTCCGAATCGGGTCCATCCGTCCCGATTCCCACTTTTCCATCCGCCAATATCGTCATCCGGCGGTTACTAGACGTCCCAAACGACATTCGTGTAGCGCTTTCATTCCAAAAAAATGATTCGGATGGGTTATTTGTATTATTGTGAATTCCTATTGTCAAGATATTAGTTCCAGATGTAAATCTCACCCGTGCTGTGCCTGTAGTTTCAACATCAAAACTACTATCTGTTGCCATCGACGCTGTAGCAGCATTTCCTAGTTTAATACCGGTATTCGAACGCACGATGCCAGTCACATCCAGGGTTGTGGAGGGTGCAGCACTCGACCCTATCCGCACCGAATTACGCAATATTGCATTTCCGTTGACATCCAACGGTGTCGTCGGCGCATTCGTATTGATTCCCACATTCCCGCTTCCATTTACAATCATACGTTCGATTCCATTCGTCCCAATCCGCACAGAATTATTGTATGTAGTGTTATTTGATGGTGAATTCGCACCGATTAAATCAATACAACTATTCGCGGGAGATTGTGCTGTTAAACGCAAAAAACCTGAATTTCCTGCTGTATTTACTCCACTAATCTCATTTGCAGTTTGCTCGCTAAAAGTCGGAATAATACTTCCTGAAGCGATTACTGTAGAAATTAGTTTAATTCGTGGGTTATCTGACTGATGACTAGAAGCTGGGCCAATGAAGTGTGCTGTTCCGGACACTTCTAAAATGGATTTCATCCCGTTGTGTGTTCCTGTATCCTGGAAGTTTTTTCCAATACTCACCGCTCCGTTCAGGTTTGTCCGTCCCGTCACGGATACAACCCCCGAGTTATTAATCACAATCGAATTATTTTGAAGAGATGACCCGGTTTGGAATGTAATGAAATTCGGTGATATAAACCCGAGACCTGATGCGTCGGATACGATACTATTTGTAGAACCGCCAAGTGCTGCAACTTGGTCTGCCTGGATTTGTCGGTGATATAACCCCGGATAATTCGATATAGGTGTTGAAGGTGTCGTCGACGGCCGATTCAGTATAATCATCGCCGAGGATGCTATTTTTGATGGGGGGGTGGATGATGGATGTGTTCCCACCATTACATTTCCGCTAACATGGAGCATACGGTTCAGTCCAGATTGAGCATCTGCGGTCAATTCGTCCGCTGTAATACCACCCACACCCACAGCACCACTCATATTCACTACGCAAAATTTATCCCTTGCAGCAGCAATATTTCCGTTTGTATTGTTGAATTTTATCCCCACTATACCATTTGATTTATCGTTATTGTGTAGATTGAGTGTCGTAGTGGGCGGGTTGCCGCCGATATCGTGGATGAGTTTAAATCCGTGGGTTATATCGGCCGCGGTTGCCGGTGATTGTGTGTCTCCACCGTCTATGGAATTTTTTCCCGAAGCAAGAACTACATTTCCAGCTCCTACACCCGATTCGCCACCTTTCACGAATGTTCGCGGTCGTGTATTGCTTCCTGTAATCGATGGGTCTTCGACATAAAACGATGAATGTATCGACCGACACGCGAGGTCATTGATAACGATTGTTCCTTTAATTGCGTCGGATACATTCGTCGTGAAACCCGGGTCTGGAACATAGCGGAAATTGTAAGAACCACCGAAATTACCATTCGGGTCATTCTCGCCTAATGGTGCGTCGTTCGACCGATATTGGACAGAAAATTGCGGGCCAAATGAGTTGGATTGACCTCGCGGTCCGATTGGTCCAGTCGGGCCTTTGGGGCCTTCCGGTCCTCTTGCTCCTGTGCTGCCAGTAGGCCCGCCAACACCTGTAGAACCTCTAGGACCGGTTGAACCAGGAATACCATCCGTTCCTTGTTCTCCGCGTGGCCCCGTTCGACCTTCCGGGCCTTCTTTTCCCACCGCGCCAAATGTCGTCTGTAGATACGAATAAGTGGTTTCGGATGTGGCGAGATTTGTCTGATAATACAGAAGAACATTCGCGGTTTGGTTCGCGGTGAGTGTATTTTTCGCGTAAATTTGTAGTTGGACATATACGGTATCCGAATTTCCGCTCGCGTCTTTCAGTGTGGTAAAATCCACTGGCATTTGTAATTTGTATAAGTTCTTCGCGGTGCTTGTAACGATTGCGCCTGTCGCGGAGTCGGTCGTGGATGTAAGTAGATTTTGCGTATTCGCTGTATCCCAGCTTCTCCCGATGTATTTGATATGGTCGGGGAGATATGCTGCTCGCGGCGGATAATACCCGGCATCGCCTCCTTCTTTGGTTTCAATAATCAAACTGTCGGGTGATGGTTGGTTGCTAGTTCCGGTAATCATAAACACGGCAGCGTATAACGAAACCTGATTCGCGTCAGAATTCGATGGGACAGCCGCATATAAATTCAAAACCCAGACTCCGCTTGGAATAACGGCTAAAACGGATACTTTTCCGGCAGTATTCCAAAAACGCGACACTGGAATTGTCTTATTTGCATTACCGTAGGTTGCACTGACAGAAATCGGTCCAACTGTTCGCATCGTGCTTTGAATGGGGGTCTGTGAAAGCATATACGAATCGGTAATGAGTTCATTTGACACTGAATCACCGTCGGGGTTGAGCCATAAAATCGTGCCATTGGAACCTTGAATTCCTTGTGCGCCTGGCGTGCCTTGGTCGCCTTTTGAACCGACAGGTCCAATCGGTCCGGTTGCACCAGCAGCTCCATTTGCGCCGGTTGCTCCTCTCGGGCCAGCTGCTCCCGTTGGGCCAATGACACCCGTAACATCTCCGGGTGGTCCACGCGACCCAGTTGCTCCGGTTGGTCCAGTCGGTCCATCGGACCCATTATCTCCGCCGAAACCGATACCAGGGGGTCCGACGGGACCAGTGGGACCTAGCGAAACATCGTATATATATTGTAGGGTAACATTAACCTTTTCATCAACATAGTATTTGGTTGCAACATCTTGGTCGTTGATAGGGTCGCGGACATTACGAATACGATTAATTGGGGCAGCAATGCCAGAACCACCTGACATATCAATATCTCCATTAATGAAAACGACACCGGCATTATTTCCAATTCGATATACTGAATTTCCGGTATTAAATGAAGTGTCGGTTGACCCGCCAAATGTCGTTCCGCCCATCGCCGCGTCGGTTGTTCTCACATAATTCTGGGTGCCTGTGCGTGAAAACCCGCCAATCCTTTTCCAGTTATTATTCGACATTCTTCGGCAATTTTATTATATATACGCTGTATTTGTTGCGTGATATATAATATCTATCAAAAATAAATCATATAAAATCACGCAGTCGGCGCACACTAAGGCAAATCAAACAAATTGCGGGGTCGTTTCACTCGTCGTGATATGCGATACGCGTCGCGGTCGTTGTCGTCGTCCAGGTCGTCGTCGCGGTCGTCGACGAGTAGTTGGATTTCGCCGTGTGCGTGGGGGTGGGGGTAGGCGTGGTCTTTGCGTCGTTTTGTTTTAATCATTCGGGGCGGCGGCAATAATCCTAAATCGCCCGGACTGATTAATACATTTGTAAACATTTTGGGTTTATTCTTCTTATGATATCGGAGTTCTCTCGGCATTTCACCATCTAAATAATCATCCACCAGTTCTTTTCCGATTGGAATTTGTTGGGCGAGGTCTCTTCTTGTAAATCGGCGCTCTACCACGGGTTCGTTGTCTTTTTGTGTCTTTGTCGTGAGGGTATTTCCGTCAAATGTCATACTTGACTTAAAACTGTGGCTTTCTATTGCCGGGGCGGGGGCAATCGCGGCGGAGGCTGGGGCGGGGGCGGCACGCTTTACCTTCTTGGTTCGTTTTTGTTGTTTCTTTTGTTTCCGGTTCGTTTTCCGAGCCATTATTGTATATTCTATCTATGTATATAGAAAAGACAATAATGAAATTTACATTCTTGGATACTACCAAGAGAGAACATCCTGATATTCGCACTTATTCTGATACATACAAGTATTTAGATGAGTTCTTAGATAAGACATTTATAATGGATTACTTTATTGTTCGGAAAGACCATCGACGCCACGGCGACGACAGCGACCACGTCGACCACGACGGCCACGACAACGGCCACAAATAATAATAATAATAATAATAATCGAATGTGGTATATATACTAGATAGATGTGCATGCAAGATTTGATTGTTCTGGCGGTAATTATATTAGCTCTGGATGCTATATTTTTATACCTGGCGAAAGACATTTTCGCGCGGCAAGTGATGTTAGTCCAAGGAACAGCAATGAAAGTAAATATTCCGAGTGCTGCGATTTGTTATTTGTTAATCGTGGTCGGTTTGTATTATTTCGTCCTTCGCCATATTATTGTTCCTAACGCGACATCTGCCGCGGCGGCGGTTCAGACAATGCGTCTTGGTGAAGGAATTCGGGCCGCGTTCTTTCTCGGTATATTGGTGTATGGTGTATATGAGACAACCACCCTCGCGATATTGCGTAACTGGAGTCCGATGACTGCGATTATCGATACGACGTGGGGTGGAACGCTCTTTGCTCTCTCCGCGTATGTGTTTTACAAGTATAAAACACTGGTGTATTAGCATAGCCAGCGTTCCATTGCCGTCGTCGCTGTCGTCGTCGTCGTGTTATGAAAATCCCGGCAACTTGATATAATACTAGAATACATCATCAATTGATATATGAACTGAATTAGATTATATATGAATAAACAGACCCCCAATTTATCGATTCCGGTGAGGCAAGTGATTGGTGTGCCGTCTCTCGTGAAGTAGGGTGACACAAAGATATTGGCGTAATGATTTGCCCCTGTTCCTGCCGTGCTGTATCCTGGCTCATCGAACCTGATATATTGTGTTGTTCCGTCTGCGCCTGTAATCATCCCAATATCGCCTATTTCGGTGTCGTGTTTTTCGATTTTATCGAACTCGTGTTCAACCCTTGCATTGATGTATTCTTTACCCCACGATGAGTTATAAAAACTGGGTTTAAATGCTTGACGACCGCCGAATGTGTATACGGGGGGGTGGCGAGTTTCTGTTTCATCGGTTATGACGGATTTATACATATGATTGCGAGAGTCGTAAGCGTGAGCGTGGGCGTCGTCTACGACTGTCCGCCCGAAACAACAATCTACAAATGTTTTACGAATCTTATCGATAGTATCGGCAATTCTCTCCGTTTTGATGTCGCTATTTTTCACCGAAAGAATAACAAACGTGCAAAATAAGGCGTTACTTATGATGTCGAGAACACCGAATATGTATGTGTAATCCTGGATAATGTATCGAATGTATAATGTGTCGCATATGATTTCGAGTAGAATGGTAGCACATTCGAGTTTCAAGTATAAGGGGGTGTCCTGAAATATTGTGTAATAAACCGTTCCAAATAACCTGAATACTGCCACATTGTGATATACTGGCGGTGGTGGTGTAGGATATGCCAGTGATGATATAAATAATAACTGTAAAAACCCGAATCCGATAGAGGAATGAACTCGGTATGGATGTTCCATCGTGTATATTCTCTCGTGATATATTTTTATACGATAATCGAATATCGATAATCGAATATCGAATATCGATAATCGATATAAGAGTAATTCGTGATGTAACCTATAATAGTAGTATGCTTGACTATGGAATGTCGTGTGCTGCTGCAAATGCCCTTTAATAATGATGACATCGACCCCGACCTATTGGCGTATTTTGCCTTTTTTGTATTTTTGATATGTGTGGAGTGTGCGAAAGAACCGGAATTTCGTTGTGAAAATTGTGACAAGGTATATAAACAAGAGGGTCGGTTTCGCGTGCATCTCTCGAAGTGTGTAGGTGTAGACTTATTCACGGCCAGTCCTGCCGCCGGAAAACAAATAACCGATTTTTCGGAATTGTTGAAGCAAAATCGAGAGATGATGTCGATTATTCAAAAACAGAATGAAACCATACAGGTATTAGTCTCACATTTATCGAACACTGGATTGATAATAGGGGGCAAGGAGTAAAACGAATATAGAATGATTTCATATATCATTGTAAATAATGTATTCGTGTGAATCGTGCGGGAAGACATATAAACAGCAGGGTGGTTTCAATAACCATAGAAAGAAATGTGGCGTGGGGGCGGGGGCGACGGCGACGGCGACGGGGACGGGGGCGTCGTCTGCTACTGACGACATAACAAAAAGCCCATTTTTCACGATTCCGCTTACGAGTTTCAAGCCGACTGCCAATTTTTCAAAAGAAGACTTGGAAGAGTTGGAGCGACGAAAACAGGCAAGATTGAAGATGATACTTCAGTTACAGAAAGATGAAGAGAATAAGAAAGCGGAGACGGAAGAAGCGGCGGCGGCGGCGGCAAAGGCGAAGGCGAAGGCAGCATCCGGAGGAGCAGCGAAGCCGAATACATCAGTTAAAACCGCGACATCTGCGACATCCGCGACATCCGCAGCACCCCAACCGACTACAAGCAATCGTCAAGTCGTCACGAATAATATGACAAATGTCGGGAATGAAGAGCATAATGCTTCCTTTAATATTAAATATGTGAAACGCTCTGAAGAAACCAAGGAAGTGGTTCAGTCAGTTGTGAATGCTGCCAACGAATATTGCCGGGGTCGTATTATTGTAACGAGTGACGAACCTGCTCCTGGTGGAGGGCCTTTATCTGGTATTAATAAGAGTGTAAATGAAAACGGGACTACGGTATATAATCATCCAACACGCACGATTTCGATTATTGAGACGCCACCTGAAGAGGTTAGTCCAGAAGAAGAGCACGAAATCACACTGGAAAGAATGACCTATTTAATTATCTCGCTCATTCAGAAGAATAACAAACTCGCGAAGGAGAATTATATTTTACGGACGATTGTTGCTAGAATTGACCCTGCGTGTTTTGAGGACGACGATGACGACACCGACGGAGAGGACAACGGCGGGGGCGGCGGCGGTGGCGGTGGCGGCGGAGGTGGCAGCAAATAATATTTGAATAATAATGACGCCAATGCTTGGTAGTCATTATCATTCGCTTCTTGTCATAAAATTGAAATGATAGTATTGATTGTATGGATGACGACATCGAAATGGACACGCCAAGGTCGCTTTCTCTCGTTCAGTCCTTCCCGACTTTATACGCCATCGACAAAAACGGAAAAATAAAGGTATGGACTGCCGCGGTTCTTCAGCCCACCGATAAAACGGCGGCGGCTCACGGATATGCCACGGCACGGATTACACACGGCTATATCAACGGAAAGCAGCAGTTGGCGTTGCGTGATTATAACACCGGTAAAAATATCGGTCGTTCCAATGAAAGAACGCCTCTCCAGCAATGTATTTCAGAGACGCACCGCAAATGGCTCGATAAAAAGGAGAAAGAAGCGTATACAGAGACCAAGCCGGCCGATTACGGTGAAGGGTATGGCGATATTTCTGGGAATAACTACGACGATGACGAGGCCGGTGAGGCCGGTGAGGCCTGCAGCGGCGGCGGCGGCGGCGGCGGCGACGACGGTTCATTCGCACGGCCATTCCTCCCGATGCTCGCACAGACATTTGACCCCGCCGATATTACTGCCAGCACTAAAAAGAAAAAGGTCATCAAATTCCCGTGTTTCGTCCAGCCAAAGCTAGACGGATTACGGTGTGTATCGTATGCGACACGCATCCCTGGCGAAAACGACGCCACTGTGTCCCTTCAATCTCGCACGGGGGCATTCTTTACAGGGCTTCCTCACATCACTGATGCTCTTCGTCCCTATCTCTTACAGCACCCGAATGTCGTCATCGACGGCGAGTTATACACCGACCAAATGCCGTTTGAAGAACTCGCCGGTCTCATCAAAAAGAAGAAAATCACCGATGCTGATGTTGCTCGACTTAAAAAAGTCAAGTATCACGTCTATGACATCTACGACCATTCACGGCACAATATGCCGTTTTCCGAGAGAATGGGCGTCCTCGCCGCCGCCGTTCGACGTTGTGGGTGTGTCGCAAACGATACATCTACGGCATCGGGGCGAATTCTGCGAAGTGACACTGACGCGGCGGCAGTCGTCGTTCTTGTCCGCACCGAAAAAATCGCAGTGTTGACGGACTTTCGGCAGTTATTCTCGGAGTTTGTAGAGGCGGGGTATGAGGGCATTATGTTGCGAAATGCTGCCGGAGAGTATCGTGCGAATTATCGCAGTAATGACCTACAGAAATATAAGGAGTTCTTGGAGGACGAATATCGAATTATTGACTTCACGCAAGGTGAGGGTCGTGATGCCGGGGCGGTCATTTGGGTCTGCGAAACAGCAGACGGCAAGGAGTTTACTGTTCGTCCACGTGGGACGATGGAGCAACGACGTGCCTGGTTCAATGATGGCGACTCGTATATCGGTAAGAAATTGACGGTGGTATATCAGGAACTCACGGAGGAAGGGAAGCCGAGATTTCCGGTAGGGAAGGCGGTGAGGGAGGGGTATTAGGATGGGTGTGGTGTGTGTGTGTGTGTGATGTGTGGAATGTATTATTCATATAGTAAATTATTATATTTTTTATATTTTTATAAATTATTTAAAAATATATGTATGAAACGTAATATAAATGTTTTCATTACATAAATGTGCGGTAGATGGTTGTGATAAAATTCTTCAAACAGGGTTTACGAAATGTTTTGAACACGGAGGATGGAGTGCTTGTGATAAATATCGTTGTAATAAGTTAGTATTTAAAAATAATTTGTGTATTATCCATTATAAAGAACCGTGCGTTGAACTGGATTGTAGTGATATTCCCAGAAAGGGCGCAGTCAAATGCTTATTCCACGGTGGTGCAGCTGTATGTATTGAACCAGGATGTAATAATAAAGCGTTAATAAAAACTCGCAAGTGCAAGTTACACAGTAGAATAGTGTGTATTGAACCAGGATGTAATAATACTGCAAAGAAAAAACATAATAAGTGTGACACACATTTAAACGAACGATGGTGTAATACTGAAGGATGCAATAAACCCGCTTACAGAATATATAATTATTGTATTGACCATTTTGGTATAAAATGTAGAATACCGTGGTGTGAGAAAAGAATAGAAAGCACACAGTCTCGTTGCTCTATTCATAAACATACATGTATTGTTTTTGGTTGCACGAATAATAAAGCTACGATATATAACAGATGCGTTGAACACGGTGGAGGACGGCGTTGTATTGTTGCCGGTTGTAATAAGCCAGCCAGCAACAAATATGAACAATGTATCGACCATCGGTTTGGAAAAAAATGTATTGAACCAGGTTGTAGTAATAATTCTATTGGTAGATATCATCGATGTAAGAGGCACGGAGGAGGAAGAAGATGTCAAGAACCAAATTGTCAAAAAAGTGCGGTAGGAACAACATACTTATGCACTGGACATGGAGGAGGCGTGCGATGTCCCAACTGTATTGATTGGATAGATTCCAGAATTGGAAAATATCAATACGACGGATACTGTGTCACTTGCTTCAAACATCTATTTCCAGATGATCCTCGTAGTAAGAAAACACCGTTTCAATCAAAAGAATTAATGGTTAGAAATTTCATCAATGAACATTTTGATGGTTTCATTCATAATATACCATTATACACAGGAAACTGTGATTGCTCTCATAGACGCCGTATTGACCATCGTAAATTAGTAGGTAATACAATTCTCGCGATTGAAACAGATGAATTTGGACATCGCGGTTATGACCAAGTTGATGAGGAAATACGGTATGATGACTTGTATATGATTCATAGCGGAAAGTGGATATTCATACGCTTTAACCCTGATAATAATGTGAGTAAGGTGGATATTGAAGATAAACTCGCAAAGCTCAAAGAAACAATAGATAAATGTATTGACCGGATAGAATATGAAGAAAATACTGAGTTAGTCGAAATAATCAAGTTGTTCTGTTGATAGGTATTGAAGGTATGAAGGTATGACCGATGAATAAACGAATGAATGGACGAATGAAATAATGAATGAAAGAGTATTGGAAATGCATCCACGCATCCCATATTTTGAAATATTGAGACTGAGAATACGAGCTGTCAATATTCATTAGACCAATACGTGAGCATAAATATCTATATAATGTAAAAAATACACCCACATTTATGAATTATATTGAAGAACACGTTGTTCAAAATCTCCAGCGTAAAATGAAAAATGCACATCGGGGGGGGGTGTCACTTTTATCCAAACGAGTAGGTTTTAAAACACTAAAAACATCAATTTCTCATTTTAGACCATTATGCTCTCATTTTCATATTTTCCCTGAAAATCTCCTTACTGAAACT
>Ga0078894_10001684_pt1 | contig 16539 bp, 26 predicted proteins | sample LauGreSu1BDMLBSD_2_FD_67506 | JGI IMG/M metagenome (GOLD analysis project Ga0078894, IMG submission 67506) | Freshwater lake microbial communities from Lake Michigan, USA - Su13.BD.MLB.SD (version 4) (version 4) | ecosystem: Environmental > Aquatic > Freshwater > Lake | place: Lake Michigan... | reverse complement strand
GATATCTTGAGGTGATATTAAAGACAAGGTATGATCTTTATCACCTGCCGCATTTCGCCAATCATTGTCATTGATAAATTTATTATATCCATTGGCAATAGCAGCTTTAACAGCATTGGTCATTTGGCGGTTAGGTTTACGATATCTTTCCATCAACAAATCATAAACAGTTTTGTCTTCGGTACTTTTAACAGTGATCCAGCATTTACTACGGATTGCACGGTCAAAAGATTTAGTGGAAGGAGCGATGGTAGCATTAGATGCTGTAAATATTAATGGATTATTTGCTGACATATGTCAATATCCTTTTGTGAGTGTTTGCGTTTATCATTAAGATAATAATATTATAAACTAATGTTTTATAACTTTCACGCGGGTTGAGACTATTAAGTTATTAAATAAATATATAAAAAATTCTTATTTTGCTAGCAAAGCGGGATTTTTCAATCCCGCAAAGGTTATTGTTTAGCATTCTTCAAATTCAGAATCATCATCATATTCATCATCAAACGCAATGATTAAATCAAAAATTGTCATACGAATTTGGTCAATTATGATACCAGGATTTTCAAGGACATCCATAACTGGACGACCATTGCATGGATCGAACATACCACCAAGATCTTCATTGTAAGCGGTAGCTTGCATGATACCATCCAACCAGATATACACATCGATTTGGGTGTCGGTTTGTGAAGCTTCAGGATGGTCATTAACAATGATGACATTCTTGAGGGTGACTGCATTGTCATTATCTTCCCATGTACAGAATTCAGCATTGTTGAGAACTTTGAGGTTAGCTCGAGCAAGACGTAAAGTTGAGACGGGGATTTTGAGAGCATTGAGATATTTCACGAAGAGACGAACCAGGGTGCTACGATCGTCATCATCATAATCATCATCGGTTTGGCTAAGAACGTTAAGAAGTTCACGGATAGGTTGTTGGAGCGCAATGATTTCAGGTTGATTTAAGTCAATCATGAAGTATTCCTTTTTTTATGGTGTTGTTATCATCAAGATATAATAATTATAAACTAATATTTTATAACTTTCACGTGGGAGTAGTCTATTAAAATTATATTAAATTAATATATAAAAAATTCTCGCCGCGCTAGCAAAGCGGGATTTTTCAATCCCGGATAGTATCAGTAAGTTATTAGAATTCAGGTGATATTGGCATTATTGCTTTATTTTGTAAGATATTACGTAAAACATTTACTCTACATCTTTGTTCGACTTCTGAAATATCGTTGGTATATGCGAAAGGTAATTTTTGAAGAACATCAGTTTTAAGGTAAAGTTCTTCATTGGTTACAACATTTCGGATTAAACCATAACCTTTGAAGTTTAAACAAGCAGTAGCAAAAGGAACTTTAGCTTTCATTTTTACAATATGCCATGTCTGACCATTTAATGGGACATATGTGATAGGTGAAGCAATAATAGGTTCACCAGCACTATCAAACATAGCAAGACCTTGTTTATGGCGATTTTCCAAAAATGCATGTTGTTCAACTTTGGTAGAACGTCGGATACCTTGGAAGTTGGTAGCTTCATCATCGGTAGGTTGAAAACATTCAGGAATAGTAAAATATTTCTGTCTCATATAAATCCTTATTTTAAGGGTTGTTGTTATTATCAAGATATAATTATTATAAACTAATACTCTATAACTTTCACGTCAATTAAGAATAGTTAAAATATATTATAATATATAAAAATTCTCGAAGCGCTAGCGCAGCGGGATTTTTCAATCCCACAATAAGGTATTAAATACCTTTTTGATTTATTAGAAACTCTTTTAAATTTGAAAGTTTACAGACCTTAAGTCCTCTATTTTCTATTAGGTATTTTGTTGATTGACCAATTAAAGAACGTTCAGCAATTGCTTGTTGGTTAGGTGTTAATATTAATTGGTTTGAAACTGACATGATGATATTGGATTCGGCATGTTTATATAATTCAAATTCACCTCCTAAAATTAGTAGGGTTGGTTTATTATAAACGAAAGCCTTATCAAGAAAACCAGCAAGTTTTTCATTGCATGTTCCTGATGTACCAAAAGCGTGACATTTACTTTCAAGGAACATATCAAGTTCAGGAATATATCCGTCTCCTTGATATTTTTTTTTCATATACACAGCACGTTCATCATCTGTTAATTTAACGTGTGTATGTTTGCCATGAGAGAAATATGTCAGACCGACTTCTTTGAAAATTTCTAAAATGACATTTTCACAAAATTTGCCTGATTTTTGCATACCATGTAATTTTAAAGTATCATTCATGGATGTGCCATTCTTTTCGAATTCCTCTTTACACAGGAGGTAGAAATTTTCAAGAGACATAATATCAGACCTTTATGCTTAAGCAAACATTTTTAGAGTTTCAACGATTTTAGGGAAATTTTCATCATCGGTTGCATCCCAATGATTAAAATCTTCTTCAGGACCACGAGCCATATAAATATTATCATATACCCACATGGCTAATAATTCAGAATTTTTCATTTCCCAATACTCATCCCAACCCCATGAAAAAGTACGAAGTTCATGAAAACCAGGAAATTCAGAATCGAACATACGTGCAATTTCATCTTGATTTTCATAGGTAACATTGATTTGTTTCAATGCAATCACATCGGCGGTAAATTGTAATTGTTGCATAAAGCGTTCAAATGAAATCTTTTCCATTTGTTATATCCTTTTGTTTGGGCGTGAAGTTAATATAATTATAAACTAATATTTTATAACTTTCACGTGAGTTTAGACTTATTAAATTTAATTAAATTATTATATAAAAAATCCCGCAACGCTAGCAAAGCGAGAAAAATCTCTGTTAAAAGATTATTCTTGTGTGAATGATTTACGTTGTTTAGGCAATGGAATTGAATCATCAGCTTGATAGAGTTTTGAGGTATTGCATTTATAAGACACTCGGGTTTTATCGCTGAAGTGTGTTGGGATTTTTAACATGACATTGGTGATGAGTTTAGTATCATTGGCGGGCAGTAATATGTCGGTGTTAAAGAGAATACCTTTTTCGTCATTACCCCAGGCATGTTGACGCATTATCCAATTATCGTGTTTGATAAATTGTTGAAGGGATTTTGTGAAGAGGCTGGATTCTTTATCAGGTCCAGAGATGTTAATATGTACGTAAGACATGATTTTCCTTTTGACAGAATGTCAGTTTGTGTGAAGAGAAAGAAACAGAGAAAGAAACACAGGAGTGTTTTAACGGTCAGCGTTTTTTTTTAGGTGGTTGTAGAAATTGGAGTTGTCGTTGTAGTTTATTAATTGCAATTCTTCTTTTTTCATCGGCGATAAAGTTATCGAACTGAATGATGTGTCGTATTTGTGAAGCGTTTGTGTTTATGTCATCGACAGCTGCATGTTTTGTAAGTTTTGCAAGTGGCGTTTGAAATATTTCACCGGGCTGGGCCTCTTTAATGCCACGACGGGCAGGACCAAATAACAGACTATTCTGATTTGCAACCCATAAGATAATATTTCCTGTTTTACGATAATAATGTAAAATAGCTCGACCTAAATCTAAACTATTTAGTTGATTTGTATATTCAGTATCAGACAATAAGGTATCTAACTGTTTTTTAGTATCCTGATATACTTCATCATTAACATCTGCTAAAAACTCCAGGTAAAACCCGCTTAAGCCAGTGTACAGCTTTTCTGTATGCCCGTGCCGGCTAACCGGTTTTTTAGACTTTGATTTTTCTTCAAGTTGTCGCAGTCTTTCTTGCAAGGCAGTCAATTGATTGATTAACTCTTCTTGTTCTAACATAATTTTTTTATCCTTGTTTTAAGGTGTTTGTTGTTTTCTTTTTCAAAATATTTAATTTTTTATTTTTTATTAAACATTTGATTTGTTATATAAACATTATAAACTAAAATTTTATAACTTTCACGCATACAATATTTTTATTTAAAAATTAAAATAATAAATTATAAGGGGGCAGTTTTAAAGTCGCTTATAAAAATTCCAGAAACGTTAGAAGAATCGGAAATAATTATTTATAAAAACCATTAATTTTATTTTTAGATTCAACGTGATTAATCCTGTATATCATAGAGTGAATATTCCCTGGACTTCGAAATATATGTCGTATATCGTGCGTGTGATTAAATGCCGGGAATTGTGGGTAGGATTAAATGGGTATTGCCGAAAATCTTTTAAAAAATTCTGTTGAAAAAATAGGACTCGCTTTTCAAAGCTCCGAAAAATTTTAAAATTAATTTAGGGTTTCGGAATTTTTTTCAATATCAAATTTTTTTTTATTTTGAACATTTGTTCAATAATACCGAAATACAAATTGACCTATTTTTTACGTGACTTTAAAAAATTCTCGTTGCGCTAGCAAAGCGGGAAAAATCCCGTTTTAAAAAGGATTAAAAAATCCTCACAACGATTAGATATTATCCCATTCAGTACGTTCGGCAGCAATTTGTTGATGTTCGGCCTGAATTTTTTGTAGTTTACGTAATCTGTTTTTGAATTCACGTTCTGAATTAGGACATTCCAATTCTTGACAGATGTTGATTGCATGATGCAATTTACGAATTTGACCTTTAACATGTGATGCGTCATTTAAAGGATTTTTTTTATGATTGTATGTTAACATACGTCTCCATTGGTGTGGGTTACAAGATAATAATATTATAAATTAAAGTTTAAGAACTTTCACGTACAATTAGAAATTAAAATATAATTTAATTTAATACAAAAATTCTCGCCGCGCTAGCGAAGCGGGATTTTTCAATCCCGGGGTTATGAGTTATTCTTTATCTTCGACGATTTCCTCATCATCGGTTTGATTATTGATTGACTCAACCCATTTAGCTAAAGTTAAAGTCATCATAGTAACAGGTACAACAAGTACGGAACTCCATACGACAACAAGAATCATTTGGAAATAACTCATTTTATCCTTTAAACGTTAAAGTTAAATTGATAGAGAGCTGAACGACGGCCATTTTCAGTAATGAATGTACCAACTTTTGTACCATAAGTTTTGGCAAAAAAGTGCACATTCAATGGAATATGACGACGACTGATTTCTGGATTAACATAGTTAGCCACAGAATTATAAACATGGACAAGTTCTTGACCACTAGCCATTTGACAAGGTTGTTCTTTGATGAAATTAATCATCGCATTTTGATAAGGAGCGTTGGTGCGCATACATATCCTTTTTGTTTGGGTGAAGATAATAATATTATAAACTAAAGTTTTATAACTTTCACGCATAATTAGAACTTAAAATATAATTTAATTTAATATATAAAAATTCTCACTACGCTAGCGAAGCGGGATTTTTCATCCCGCAAGATCAGTTTAAGACAAAGTTAAACCAAAAAACAAAACAACGAAATAAAAGACAAAGACAAAAAATCCAATCATAATTTATCTTTGATAAGTACCACAAGGACATTCATCAGGATCAGGAATATAATCATGATTACGTTGACTGGTTGAACGATAATTAACAGCTTCAGGATGTGTTGAAAAATATTCATCGGCTGCTTGGTCACCCCAATTATCAATCCACGCTTCATATTCAGCTGCACTGCGATATGGATAAGGATTGTTGGGATTGAAGAAATTTGAATTACAAAAAATGCTGCTCATTGGCAATCTCCTGTATGTTGGTGTTTAGTTCAGGTGATATAATTATAAACTAATATTTTATAACTTTCACGTATAAATTAGAACTTAAAATTTAATTTAATTTAATATAAAAATTCTCGCTGCGCTAGCAAAGCGGGATTTTTCATCCCGAAATATATTTTTTATTAAGTCATAGACTTTAAACATTTTTTAATAATATCTGAACTGACAAACAATTGTTCACCTGATCTCAGATTTTGAACTAAACCAAAGCCTTTAAATTTGAAATCATGTCTTGGTGATGAATAATCGGTGAATGGAACATTTGCACGAGACGCAATTACTTGCCAAGTTTGACCATTTAAAGGTACCCATTTGATGCTGGGAGCAAGTAAAGGTTCGCCTGTACAATCGTGAATCGATTCACCGTTTTCAATTCTGTTTTTAGTCCATTCAATACGTTCATCACGAGTAGTTTGACGCAAGCCGCAGAATTCGTCATTTTCGAAACATTCAGGTAATCTAAAATATTTCATATAATATCTTCCTTTTTTAGGGGTTGTTAACGTTAAGATATAATCATTATAAACTAATGTTTTATAACTTTCACGTACAATTAGAAATTGAAATATAATTTAATTTAATATAAAAATTCTCGTTGCGCTAGCAAAGCGGGATTTTTCAATCCCGCATAATTTAAAGGTTATTTAATTATTTAAATAATTAATTAATTATTTATTTATTACTTAATTCATTTAATTTATTTTGTAATTTCTTGATTTTATCATTTTCAATTTCGAATTTTTTAAATTCTTCAAAATTTAATTGATTTTCAAGAGCGGTTTTACCAGTTTTTTCTTCAACAGCATTACCTAAATCAATTAAATAATTTAAATTAATTTGGAATAATTCTGTTTCGGAAGTATTTTTCATACCGGCACGTACAGGACCATACATTAATTTTTCTTGATTTGGAGTCCAGAAATATAATTCAGGTTTTTCTGTATTGAGTTTACTGAGGATGGCACGACCAAGTTGCATTTTTTCAATTGAAGCTTTATAATCTTCATTTTGAAGTAATGTATTGATTTGTGTCACAAGAGCAGTTACCTCATCAGCAGGCATGATTTCGGTATTGACTTTGAAATAATGCCCATTAAGTTTTGCATAAGGTTTTAATACCTTTTCAACTTGAGGACGACCACCACGTTTTGTGGTTTTTTCAGATTCCAATACCTCAATACGAGTTTGGAGAGCGGTAATCATTTCGAGCAAATCTTGAATTGTTTGTTTAGCCATTTGGCATTATCCTTTTGAAGGGGTGAAGATAATAATATTATAAACTAATGTTTTATAACTTTCACGTACAATTGGAAATATAAAATAAATTAAATTTATAATTAAAAAATCCCGCAACGCTAGCGAACGAAGAATTTTCTCAAACTTTAATAACAAAATATTTATTTAATTAATTATTTTTATTATTTAAACTGACCGCATTAATTATTTATTTAATTATTTTTTAATATTTGAATTATAAAATTTAATAAATAATTCAGTGGCAATGTCACACATATTATCCCAATCAATTGTTTCATCGGTTGGATTAATATTTTCATTGTTTGAATCAAGAAAATCAATACCGCCTAGTTCACGAAAAAGAACATATTGTAAATCATTATCTTCTCCGGCAACATAAGCTTCGATTTCAGGAACCAAATATACATTTGGATTTTCATTTGATTGTGGATTGTTGAATAATTCTTTAAAGAATTTTTCATCGATTTTAATGGTAAATTCCATTTTTTATTCCTTTGTTAAGGTGTTGAACTGATATAAATATTATAAATCAATATTTATGAACTTTCACGTATAATTGGAACTTAAAAAATTTATTAATTTATATATAAAATTCTTTATGCGCTAGCGCAGCGGGAAATTTATGTTGATGGTGATGTGGTAATATTCTCTTTTATATTTTTAATTTTATTTTCGATTTTTAATTTCTTTAATTTTTCTTTTTCAAGCTCTTTATTTTTAATTTTGCGATTTCTAAGATATTTTTTTAAAAAAAATCCTAAACAATTAAATATTAATTTAATAGGAAATAAGCATAATTTAAAAACAAATTTGAATAATTTAATTATTCTGTTTTTATTTTTAGCTTTTAATTTTAAAAAAAATATAAAAATAATGGTTAAATAAATAACAATCATTCTTTATCTTTTAATAAGAGCCAAGAAAAGATTAACGAGCATATAAGTCAAAAGACCAACTAAGCAAATAACAATAAAATCCATTTGAAACTCCTGGATTTGAGGGTGAAGATAATAATATTATAAACTAAAATTTATGAACTTTCACGTATAATTGAACTATAAAATAAATTAAATTTTATATATAAAAAATTCTTCGAGCGCTAGCGCAGCGGGATTTTTCAATCCTGTCTTGTCAGATAATATTTACAATTTCATGAAATACAATGGACCAATGAACACACAAAAACAAAAGAATTCAAAAAGCTGTCGGTCTAAATTTGCGTCAATCTCTTTTCCATTTTTGAACAGTGGTAAACTGAATATGACAATTAAACAAAATAATAAGCTTAATAAAAATTTCATCGCTTCTCCTATACGTAGGTGTTTAGTGTAGATGATATATTATAAACTAATGTTTTATAACTTTCACGTATAATTGAACTATAAAATAAATTAAATTTTATATATAAAATTCCCGCTGTGCTAGAAAAACTAGAATTTAATCTTTCTATACATGTTTATATACATAAGAGTCTGGGCTGCATATTTTAATAGCCCGTGCCGGCAAACAAGTATTTTAATACCTTTAAATCACATAGGAATCTGTTAGTTAACCCATTTTTATAAACCTTGTTGCCCGTGCCGGCGTACTGACTTTTCATATCTCAAAGCGAAATGGTTTTTAATAAACAGGGTAACTGCTTAAATATCTGTTGCCCGGGCGGGCATATCAACTTTTCAGTCATTTTAAATCAATTACTTTTTTATTTAAGAATTTAAAGCAAGAAATGAAATGTAAATAAACATTCGAATAAAAGAAACAATGAATCAGGATACATTATCTGAATTAAATATTTGTTTTATTTTCGTATGAATATTTAATTTATTTTATTTACAAATCGTTTATTGCATTTCAAATCTTTCAGAATAAATTAAATCTATATCTTTCATAAATCATTTTAAAAATAAAAATAATTTCAATCCTATATCATATAGTTTTAAATTTAACTATAATTTATATATTATTCTTCTTCTCTTCAACTATTTTTATTCATATATAACATTAAAAAAATGACCCTTTATTTTCGAGCGCGCGTGGCCGCCGCGCGTAATAGGGGGATTCGGAACTTTTAACCTGGTAGCTGCCGGGATATAGGCTCAGTTTATAAAACGCCCCTTAAAAATAAAATTAAATTTGGATTTGGAATTTTTTATTTTTCAAAACCTAAAAAAATTCTCACAGCACCCGAAAAGCGGGAAAAAACCAGAATTATATAAGGGTTTGGATTTTTTTATTATTAAAAATTAATTTTGATTTTTTGAAAAAATAAAAAGTCTCATAGCATTGAAACGTTTATGATATAAGTGACAGGAATCGATGGGAAACTTAAAAAATTCTCGTTGCGCTAGCAAAGCGGGATTTTTCAATCCCGATTAATTAATTATTTATTATTTAATTCATTTAATTTATTTTGTAATTTTTTAATTTTATCATTTTCAATTTCGAATTTTTTAAATTCTTCGAAATTTAATTGATTTTCAAGGGCAGTTTTTCCTGTTTTTTCTTCAACAGCATTACCTAAATCAATTAAATAATTCAGGTTAATTTGAAACAACTCATGTTCAGGTGTGTTTTTCATACCAGCGCGAACAGGACCATACATGAGTTGTTCTTGATTTGGAGTCCAGAAATATAATTCAGGTTTTTCCAAATTAAGCTTACTCATAATTGCACGGCCTAATTGCATTTTTTCGATAGGCGCAGCAAAATTTTCTGATTTTAGTAAATCTTGAATTTTGCTAACAATCGCAGTTACCTCATCAGCAGGCATGATTTCAGTGTTAAGCTTGAAATAATGACCGTTTAATTTCGCATAAGGTTTTGTTACTTTTTCAACCTGAGGACGACCACCACGTTTTGTAGTCTTTTCAGATTCCAAAGCCTCAATACGAGTTTGAAGAGCAGCAATAATATCTTGTAAATCTTGAATGGTTTGTTTAGCCATTTTTTATTCCTTTGTGAAAGGTTATTTGTTTGGTTGTTATATAATCATTATAAACTAATATCCTATAACTTTCACGTGGAAATGGTATATAAAAAATTTATTAAATTTAATATTATAAAAATTCTCGCAACGCTAGCGCAGCGGGATTTTTCCAAATCCCGATTTTATTATCTATAGGTTACATTACCATTTTTATCAACAATAATTTCCTCAACTGTTCTTTTTGATTTATAAAATAATTTATCATGCATTTCAAAACAAACAGTAATAAAATACACAATTGCATAAGGTAATGCAAATAAAACAAACGCGGTCCAGGCAGCAATCAATAATATGTTTAACATATTTTATCCTTTGTTAAGGTGGTGAAGATAATAATATTATAAACTAAAATTTTATAACTTTCACGCATAATTGGAACTTAAAAAATTTATTAATTTATATATTGTAAAATTCTTCGAGCGCTAGCGCAGCGAGAAAAATAGAAATAAAAAAACCTGGATTTTATTCCAGGTCATTTATTTATTCATTATTTATTTTTTTAAAACAATCCAACATTTGGAAGGAAATGTTTTTTTACCGATTAAACCTAAAAACTCTGGACTCTCCCAATTACCTTCTTCATTTTTATCCCAATCACAATTACTCAAAAATTTCATAGGATTCTCACCATTAAAATCTAAATATGACACACATCTTCTCACATTCATGGCTTCCATCCATTGTTGAAATGATGCCAAATTCAATGATTCAGTCACATTAATCTCAGTAGAATTTGCTGCCAATTCATATAACATGACATGACCAAAACTGAGGTTATTTAAACGTGGGGAAATTAAACTTCTTTTGCGTAATAGCATTTCGAACCTTTCGGTGTTATATCAATACAACATGCATTGATATAAACATTATAAATTAAAGTTTTAGAACTTTCACGTAGTTTTAGGTTTTTAAATTTAATTAAATTTAATATATAAAAAATTCCTGCTGCGCTAGCAAAATAAGAAAATTTTATATTTAAAATATTAATATTAATATAATATAAAAATTAATTATTTAATTATTTAATAATATTTATTTTAGCCGCTTTTTAATTTAATTTAATTAAAAATTAAATTTATAAATGGTTGAAATTCTTCCATTGTTCATTTTAAATTTGCCAATAATTTGGCCATATTTTTTGGCAAATTTATGAACATTTAATGGCACATGGCTTTGGCTAATTTCATAACCATTTTTAATAGCCACATTTTTATAAAGGCCAACTAATTCTTGGCCGCTAACAATTTGGCTTTTATGGCTAACAATAAAATTAACCATTTCATTTTTATATAAATTTTTCATTTATATTTTTCCTTTTCTTTGATGGAAGGTTTTTATTTATAAAAATATTATAAACTAAAATTTTATAACTTTCACGAAAATTTAACCAATATAAAAAATTTTAATTTATAATTTAAAAATTTCTTGCAACGCTAGAAAAACTAGAAAATATTTCCTGAAAAACTAGCAAAATAAGAAAATTTTATATTTTAAAAAATAATATTCTATAATATAAAAATTAATTATTTAATTAATTATTTTAATAATAATAATAATTTTAACCGCAATTATAATTTAAATTAATTAAAATTTAAATTGATAAATTGTTGAAGTTTGATTATTTTCAGTTTTAAATGTACCAATAATTTTACCATATTTTTTGGCAAATTTATGAACATTTAATGGAATATGACTTCTACTAATATTTGGATTATTATAGTTAGCCACATTATTATAAATCCTAACCAATTCTTGACCAGAAGCAATTTGGCAAGGTTGGTTGGAAATAAAAGCAATCATAGTATTTTTATATAAATTTCTCATTTATATTTTTCCTTTTGTTAGGATGTTGAAGATAATAATATTATAAACTAAAATTTTATAACTTTCACGTACAATTTAAATTTATAAAAAATTTTAATTTTATATTTAAAATTTCTCGCAACGCTAGCGCAACGGGAATTTATTTCATCTCTATAATCGTCAAATCTAACTCTTCTTCATTAAGATGCCGTGTTGTATGAAATTCGTCTAAAGCAGCATCTGTTGTAGCAATTACCCAGATTTCATATCCGAATTTCAAAGGCGTAATTGTATATGATTGAATCGTATGTTCTGGACTATTAAGCTTAAAGATAATTTCAGTATACCAGTATTTAGGGTGTGAAATATACGTTATCCAATTTACTTCTTTTAGATCATACGGCCCGATATCATGTTCACCCTTTAATGAGTCATTCATCCAGATGATTGGTGAGCATTGGACAGATACATACGGATCAGTAGTATGATTAACATCCAATATGGTATGTATGTATTTTTCTTTATTCAACGTAAAATTACCATACCAAACAGAATCATTAAATTGACGCCATTCAATCGTATCGATATTTAAATCGCATTTATCAGCATTCTTATGCAATATTACTTCAACTTGCATTTAGATTTTTGTTCCATAATAATTTAACATATCAGTAAAACCTTTCTTTTTAGCTTCCTTCTTACGCTGTTCGTCACGAATCAATTTAAAGACATAGACTTTTTTCATGTTAACTCCTGATTAATACATTGGACGACTTTTGCATGTACGGTAAATGTCTTTACCGATTGAAATACTGAGGACGCTGATAAGTGATGAAATAATGATTAATGCTATCATTCTTTTCCTTTGGTTTGGTGTTTTAGTAAGTATAGAGTTATTATAAACTAATTCTTGTTAACTTTCACGTGAAGATAAAATAATAAATCTATTTAAATTTTACAATAAAAATTCTCGTTTTTCTAGTGCGCGAAGAATTTTTTATTTTATTATTATTTAATTTATTATTTAATAAAAAAATTAATTTTAATTTATAAATTATATTATTTATTTATTTTTAAATTTATTTATTTAATTATTTATTTATTTTTTAATATTTGAATTATAAAATTCAATAAATAATTCAGTGGCATGGTCAAGTATATTATCCCAATCAATTGTTTCATCGGCTGGATTAATATTTTGATTATTTGAATCAAGAAAATCAATACCACCTAATTCACGGAATAACACATATTGAAGGTCATTATCTTCACCAGCAATATAAGCTTCAATTTCAGGAACCAAATATACATTTGGATTTTCATGAGATTCTGGATTGTTGAATAATTCTTTAAAGAATTTTTCATCGATTTTAATGGTAAATTCCATTTTTATTCCTTTGTTAAGGTGTTGAACTGATATAAATATTATAAACTAAAATTTTATAACTTTCACGTGGGAATTGGTATTAAAAAAATTTAAAATTTATTATTAAAAAAATTTTTTATGAATAATCAAAATTTTATAACTTTCACGAGAATTTGGTATTTTAAAAAATTTAATTTATTTTATATAAAAATTTCTCGAAACCCTAGCGCAGAAAGAAAAACAGGACCGAAGGGAATATTACTCTCTTTCCACAAATCATAATATTCCCGCTCTCCCGTTTTATTTTAATTATCTTTTAATGATATTTAAAACTAATTCAACAACCATATAGGTTAAAAGGCCAACAAAACAAATAACAATAAAATCCATTTAAAACTCCTTTGTGATGGTGAAGATATAATAATTATAAACTAAAATTTATGAACTTTCACGTACAATTGGAATTTATAAATAATTTAAAATTTATTATTAAAAAAATTTCTCGTTGCGCTAGAAAATCAGGAAAATTATTTCTTTTTCTTTGGCATCAAATGAGGTTCAGGGAATGCTTGTGTCTTATAACCTCCTAATTCTCCACCCCATTCACGACCAGGTTTACGATTCTTGCCACGATCCCAATCTGCGATTTCTTTCCATTGCGCTGCTAAACCACCAGGAATCCTAGCCTCACCATCAGTTCTGAATCGATTATGCATAGTGTGAGGAGACATCCAAGGATCATGCAAGTCTTCATCAAATGGGTGATAAGGTTCGTCTAAAGGTATACCTCTGTTTGCTAGATAATCTTGCAACTTCTTTTGTGATACTATTTTACCTGGATATGGAGGGTCTAGATTTTCGATTGGAGCATGTGGTTGCTTACCCATTCTATCTTTACTCATGATTTGTGAGAACATATTACTAGATAATATTTCAGTCGCACTCCCCATACCTGGCTCACGTGGCTGTTCATGTGGTGCATTAGGATCACCATTATTCTTCCAGAAAATCTTAGGCATATTCCCACCATATGGATCGGGCTGATAATCCAAGACATCAAATCGCTTATCACGTTTTTCCATATCAGGTTCTATTGCTGCTTGATACGCTAACGTAGAGAATTTAGAAGGACCAGGATATGGCTTAAATGTTTTTAGACGCCACTTCTTAGATTCAATCTTCATATGACGATGGTCAGTTCTAAAATCTAACTTGCCACCAGGCGCTTCAACTGAATCAGTCCAGTCAGTAGTATAACGATATTCATCACCTCCACTGCTTTTCCACTTCATATCATAATAACCAGGCATATGTTTTGAACGCCATTCTTCAGCATTCTCTTTCGACGTAGATGTAACAGCTTCACCTTGAGAATGCCACTGTAAAATATCTTCTACTAAATAATCAGGTACGTTAGGCAAGAAACTCTTCGCCTCATCAAAGGTAATATATGCTGATTGAGACCCACTTTTAGGTGCACGTTTTGACCAGTAATTTAACATGTCATTTAAATTTTCGAAATCCTCTGGATACAAAGGTTTTTCAATATCAGGTAATTTTGAATCGTAAGCCATTTTTTCTTCTTTTCTTCTTTTTCATATAACTTAATTATTAAATCATATATTAACTTATACTAAAAAATCCCGAAATTCTAGCGAAACGAGAAATTAGGACCATCTTATTTATGCTTTCCACTTCACTTTCAGATTCCCAACTTCTCGTTAATTTAACTTATCATTTATTCTTAAGAAAGAAAGAAACAATAAAAACAGAAAACACTAAAAACGGACTTAATTCAATCATAAACTAACTCCTAAAGTATTAAACCACAAAACAAAACGGTAAACCAAAAAAGAAAAACAAATAATACAATCATGTATAAATCCTTTATTAAGATGTTGAAGATAATAATATTATAAACTAAAATTTATGAACTTTCACGTATAATTGGAACTTATAAAAAAATTAAATTATATATAAAAATTCCCGCTGCGCTAGCGCGCGAAGAATTTTCCCAAACTCTTAATAACAAAATATTTATTTATTTAATTAATTATTTATTTAATTATTTAATAATCACAACTTACCACATCAACTAATATTAATTAAAACTTATACCAATTTTTAACTTTAATTTTTTCTTTATTTAAATCATTCCATTCAATCTCATTTATTTCAACACCATTTTTTCTACAAAACTTCTCAACTCTCTTTTTCACATACTTCAAATCCAAATCCATTCTACCTAAACTAAACCTCCCATAATCCTTATATACACACACCAACTCACTCACACTCACACAACCATTCCTACATTCACTCACATATCTCAACATTTCATTTTTATATAAATTTTTCATTTATACAATATCCTTTTTTTGGGGTGGAAGATAATAATATTATAAACTAATATTTATGAACTTTCACGTACAATTGGAATTTAAATTTTTTTAATTATATTATATTGTAAAATTTCTCGCTGCGCTAGCGCAACGGGATTTTTTCCCATCCAAAACCTTATTCCTCTACCACCACTTCTTCATTTTTAACAATATTCTCTTTTAATTGTTTTATTTTATTTTCAATTTTTAATTTCTTTAATTTCTCTTTTTCCAATTCTTTATTTTTAATTCTTCTATTTTTCAAATAATTCTTTAAAAAATATCCAAATATTTTAAAAACAAATTTAATTGGTAATAATCCAATTTTAAAAACAAATTTAAATAATTTAAATATTTTATTTTTATTTCTAATTTTTAATTTAAAAACAAAAAACAAAATAATCATTATATAAATGTAAATCATAAAAATCCTTTGAAACTTTGAAAACTGATAATAATATTATAAATCAAAATTTATGAACTTTCACGTGGAACGGTACCTTAATAAAAATTTTATTTTATATATTGAAAATTTCTCGTTGCGCTAGCGCAGCGGGATTTTTACCATCCCAATTATTACCTACCAGTTCCCATCCACATGCACATTCCCATCCTTATCCACCACAATCGAATTGATTAAACGCTTTTTTGCACGTCGAGCTTCAATCTTTTCAAATTGCATAATCATTGCAATACAAAAACATGCAATACCAGCAGACGCAGTAGCAGCAACTGCTATACTCATATAAAATTCAAATAAACTCATATTTGATTATCCTTTGTTTGGGTGAAGATAATATTATTATAAACTAATATTTATCAACTTTCACGTATAATTGGAACTTATAAAAAAATTAAATTATATATAAAAATTCCCGCTACGCTAGCGCGCGAAGAATTTTCATTCATTCGCTATACACCAACAAATCGTAATAAACGCCAAACTATACAACAGATACAAACAACTAGCGACAAACATACTTCACAGGCTGCGACCACATCTCATTCATCCATCTCTCTTTCCCATCATCCAACAACTGCGACCCATCAGCCCA
>Ga0078894_10001683_pt1 | contig 16544 bp, 12 predicted proteins | sample LauGreSu1BDMLBSD_2_FD_67506 | JGI IMG/M metagenome (GOLD analysis project Ga0078894, IMG submission 67506) | Freshwater lake microbial communities from Lake Michigan, USA - Su13.BD.MLB.SD (version 4) (version 4) | ecosystem: Environmental > Aquatic > Freshwater > Lake | place: Lake Michigan... | reverse complement strand
TCGGGCTCGTCACTGTCGTCATCCATCTCGAGCCGATCGAGTTCGAGGCGTTGCACACCGACCCCGGCCGGAACGCCGCCGCGCGCCATCTGGAGGATGTTGGCCGCGTTTTGGGCCTGATTCACTTTCTGGATGAGTTCCACGAACGTGATGCAGGAGGGCTCCCCGTACAGGAAGGTGTCGGACGACACCATGTCACGGAGCAGTTCCACGGCCTGCTGGTTCTCGGGAAGTTGGAGATAGGTGTCGAGCATCGACAGCGGGCTTCCCGGCTGGAGCTTCTGCTCTTCGATCTGCGCGAGCGCCTGGGATACGACCGGCAACTTGCGGATCGCCGCGACGGCGTTGCTTCCGAGGACCAGTTCGATCTGCTCCTGCAAGCGCAGTGTGGCGGAGACGAAGGCCGCGTCCTTGGGGATCATCGACACGCCCCCCTCGAGGGCATCGGCACCTCGCGAGACCGCGGCCAGAGACAAGCCCCAAACGAGCGCGAAGAACAGCCGACAGACGGGCTGGCAGTTGCGCTGGGGGCGGAGTGCGGCACGGTGGAGAAGGGCCATGATGGATCCTTTCACGGGAGCCTAGGGGCTGGGATCGACACGACATCGGCACTGTGGCCCGTCAGGAACTCCCCACCATCCGATGGGCGATCGTCCCCCGGACCATGACACGCCGGATTGCATCTAGAATAGGATATGGCAAATCCAGCGGCCGTGGAAACCTGAAAAAGCCGCGGAAATCTCCCCCCGGAAAGGAACGCCGTGCGGCTCGGCAACACCCAGATCGTCGACACGTTCGCGGAGGCATTCCGGCTGCGGTACACCCGGATCGTCGTCACCGCACACGACGACCACTGGCGAGACGCCGCCTGCGCGGCTGCGTGCGGCTACGGCACGAGCGTCCTCGGCTGCGACGCGGAAATCGGCGTCGAACGTCGCCTCTCACCCGGGGAAACCCCGGATGGCCGGCCGGGGGCGGCGATCCTCGCCTTCTCGTTCGCGGCCGATGGGGTCGCCAAGGCGATCGCCAACCGCACCGCGCAGTGCCTTCTGACCTGTCCATCCGTCGCCGTCTTCGACGGCCTTCCCACCGCCTCCGACCGGGCCCCGCTCGGGAGCCATGTGCGCTATTTCGGCGACGGTTTCGAAAAGACGAAGGTGATCGACGGCCGGCGGTATTGGCGCGTGCCCGTGATGGATGGGGAGTTTCTCGTCGAGGAAACCTGCGGGATCGAAAAGGGGGTCGGGGGGGGCAACTTCATCCTCCAGGGGACATCGCTCGGGGGCACGCTCGCCGCCGTACGGAGGGCCGTCGCGGCCATCGACGGCTGCCCCGGCGTGATCGCACCTTTCCCCGGCGGGGCGGTGCGGTCGGGGAGCAAGGTCGGCTCACGCTACGAGGGCCTGCGGGGCTCGACGAACGAAGCCTTCTCCCCCGCGCTCGTCGGCCGGGTGCCGAGCGAACTCCTGGCCGGGGTGGCCTGTGCGGTGGAGATCGTCATCGACGGGATCGATGAGGCGACCGTCGCTGCCGCGATGGCGGCCGGGATCGAGGCCGCCGTCGGCCCGGAGCTCATCGCCATCTCCGCCGGCAATTACGGTGGCAAGTTGGGCAAGTTCCACTTCCACCTCCACCGGGTCCTGACGCCGACCTCCGCCGGTTGACCTTCTCCAGGGTACCCCGATTGTGGTACCTCCCCGGCGCGTGTCCGTGTGGCGCGCCCGGCGTGACCGGTGTCGCGACGGCGTCTCCGCAGAGGCTCCACCGATGGCCGATCGACCTTCGCGACAGGATCTCGTCGTGTCGCCGCAGACCTCGAATGTGCGGTTCGCCCTCACTGCGGCAGGATGCGCCTGCGCGGGCTTCGGGATCGTGTGGGCCGGCCTTGTCGCGCGCACCTGGCTGCGCGGTGGCGCCCCACCGGGCGCGACCACAGAGCTTCCCGCCGCGGTCGCCGCGCTCGATCCACCACTTCCATCGAGCCTGGGCCGAGCGGCCGATGTGGCCGCGGCCCCCGAAGGCCGCTCACCGATCACGGTCGAGCAGACGTCCTTTTACACGCTCCCGGCCGACCGAGCCTCCCCCCCGCCCTCCGATCAGCGCTACGCCAACCGCGGTCGCTTCGGCAGTTCCGCACCCCTCGAGGCTCCCGAGGAACCGGCATACTTCGAGAGCGGCGTGCCTGCCAACGAGAGCCTTCCCCCCAATGGCAGCGACCCGGCGACGGGCCGGTCGTTCGCAGACGTCGAGGCGACCTCCGCCAGCGCCCCGGAGGAAGAGCAGCCGACCTCCGAACCGCCTGCCCCGCCGGCCGACGATGCTCCCCGAGAGGATGCGGAGCCGGAGTTCGTCCCGTCTTCCACAGCGGCGCTCGATGCCCGGTCGCTCGTCACACCGGTCGATGATGCCGACAGCGGCCAGGCGCCGGAGTCGCTCGACGACGGCGGCGGGATCGCCGCCGACGAGCCGCCAGATGAGGAATCGCTCCCGGAGGACCTCGGCGACATCCCGGCCCCGCCGTTCACGCCTGGCATCCGCGGCAATCCACTCCGCCAGCCTGCCCCCCTGCCGTCGACGATCTCGACCGAGTCGCCGCCGAGCCATCCCTTCGCCGCATCCCCGGCCCTGACCTCGCCCCCGGCTGCGTCGCCGCGTGGTGCGGCACTGTCGTCGCCTGCCGATGCGCCGTCAGCCGCAGCCACGAGTGGAGGAAGGGCGGCGGGATTCGCCGATCCCTCGGCCCTCGAGCACGACGACGGCGCACCGGTGCCGGTTGCGGCGTCGCCCACCACCCCGCCACAAGTCCGCGGCGGGAATGCTCCCGTCCCCGCCGGCATGCCGTTCGCGGCCGCGCCGCCGATCGGCCCACCGTCGACCGCTCCAGTGGCTTCCGGGCCACTCCCCGGATCCCGACCTCCGGGAGCGGCGGCCTCCGAGCCGGTGCCTCCGACGCCGACCGGCCAGGGGCGTCCCGGCGCGATCCAGCTCGAGGGGGTGCAGACACCCCAGTTGGCCGTCGAGAAACGTGGCCCACGCGAGATTCAGGTCGGGAAGACGGCCCGCTTCGAGATCCTCGTGCGCAACGTCGGCAGCGCCGTGGCCAACGATGTCGTCCTCCGCGATTCGGTCCCGTTCGGCACGGCGCTGGTGGCTACGACCCCCCCGGCCACGCCACTCCCAGCGGCAGGCATGCGTGCAGACGCGGCGGGCTCCTCGGGCGATCTGGTCTGGCAGCTCGGCACGCTCCCACCGGGAGGTCAGGCGCGTGTGGCACTCGATCTGATGCCGATGCAGGAGGGGGATGTCGGGAGTGTCGCGAGCGTCAGCTTCCGGGCCGATGCCTCGGTCCGCGCCCGGGCGACGCGCCCGGCCCTGCAGATCACCGCCGAGGCGCCGGTTCCGGTGCTCGTGGGCCTCGAATCGAGACTCACGATCGGCATCGCCAATCCCGGCAGCGGAATCGCGACCGGAGTCGTCCTCGAGGGCCTGCTCCCCGAGGGGCTCACGCATCGGGCCGGCCACGAACTCGAGTTCGACGTCGGATCGCTGCCGCCGGGTGAGTCGCGCACCATCGACCTCGTCCTGGCGACGACCGGCCCGGGCGTCCACGCGCTCAGGCTCACGGCGCGGGCCGACGGCCAGATCGAGGTCACCGAGACGGTGAAGATCGCCGTCACCGCGCCGACGCTCGAACTGGCCATGGAGATGCCGTCTCGCCGTTACCTCCAACGCCCCGCCACCTGCGCCCTCTCGATGACCAACGCCGGAACGGCGCCGGCCGTCGGGGTCGAACTCGTCGCCCAGCTTCCCCCGGGGATGAAGTTCATCCGCGCCAACAACGCCGGCTACTACGAGGAGCGCAATCACCGCGTTCTTTGGAACCTCGAGGAGCTTCCCGCCGCCGAGACCGGCCAGGTGGAGGTGGTCGTGATGCCGATCGCGCTGGGCCCGCAGAAGATCGTGGCCGCCGCGCGCACGACCGCCGGGCTCTCCGATCAGATCGCCCACACCGTCGAGGTGGAGGGTCTGGCGGCGCTCGCCTTCGAGGTCGCCGACAGCGAGGATCCGATCGAGGTCGGGGGGGTGAGCGAGTACGTGGTCCGTGTCGCCAACCAGGGAACGAAGCCGGCCAGCGGTGTCCGTGTGGTCGCCACGCTCCTCGGCGACATGGAGCCGGTCGAGGCTCGCGGCCCCTCCCCCCACCGCGTCGACAATCTCACCATCTCCTTCGAGCCGCTCGCCAAACTCGCCCCCTCCGAGGAAGCCACCTATCGGATCCGAGTGCGAGGCAGGCGGGAGGGTGATCAGCGTGTCCAGGTGCAACTCACCAGCGACGAGCAGCCGGCCCCGATCACGAAAGAGGAGATCACCCGGGTCTACGCCGATCGGTGAGCCCCTGACGGGCCGGATCAGCCTTCCAGGCGACGGAACCTGGCTTGGAAGAACCGCAGATACTCCGGTTCGAAAACCATCTCCAGGCCGCGCGGCTTGTCGGGCCGCCCGTGCACCGCCGCCACGCTTTCCGCCACCACGTCCATGTGGGCCTGCGTGTAGACGCGCCGCGGGATCGTGAGCCGCACCAACTCGAGCTTCGGGTAATGGTGCTTCCCCGTGGAGGCGTCACGGCCGGCAGACACGATGCCACGCTCCATCGCGCGCACGCCCGCATCGAGATAGAGTTCGCCGGCGAGCAGTTGTGCCGGGAAAGCGTCCTGGGGGATGTCCGGATAGAAGCGCCGGGCGTCGAGGTAGACCGCATGCCCGCCGATCGGCAGGACGACGGGCACCCCTGCCGAGAGGAGGAGCTCGCCGAGGTACTCCACCTGCCCCACGCGGGCACGCATGTGATCGTCCTGCACGCTCTCCTCGATGCCGCGGGCAAGCGCCTCCATGTCGCGGCCGGCCATGCCCCCGTAGGTGTGCAGCCCCTCGTAGACGACCACCAGATTCCTCGCCTCCTCGGCGAGCCGGTCGTCGTTGAGCGACAGCCAGCCGCCGATGTTGACGAGCGGATCCTTCTTGCCGCTCATCGTGCAGCCGTCGGTCAGCGAGCAGAACTCGCGGAGGATCTCCGCCACGCTCCGATCGGCCTGCCCCTCCTCTCGGCACTTGATGAACCAGGCGTTCTCCACCGCGCGGGTCGCGTCCATCATCACCGGCACCCCACGACGGCTGCAGAGCCGGTGGACGTCGCGCGCGTTGGCGAGACTCACCGGTTGGCCGCCGGCCATGTTCACCGTCGCGGCGAGGCAGACATAAGGCACGCGCGTCGCGGTGTCGAGGACGCGTTCGAGCTTGGCGAGATCGACATTCCCCTTGAAGGGATGGAGGCTCCGCGGATCGTGGGCCTCGTCGATGATCACGTCGACGAACCTGGCGCCGGCGTGCTCCTGATGGAAACGGGTGGTGGTGAAGTACATGTTCCCCGGGACGGTGTCGCCGGGACGGATCATGATCTGGGACAGGATGTGCTCGGCACCGCGCCCCTGATGCGTGGGAATGAGGTGACGGTAGCCGTAATACCGGCGGACCGACTCCTCGAGGTGGTAGAAGTTCGCCGACCCGGCATAGGCCTCGTCACCGAGCATCAGCCCAGCCCATTGGCGGTCGCTCATCGCGGAGGTGCCGGAGTCGGTGAGGAGGTCGATGTAGACGTCCTCGCTCTTGAGGAGGAACGTGTTCCACCCGGCCTCGTCGAGCGCCCTGGCCCGCTGCTCGGCGGTGGTCATCCGGATCGGCTCCACCATCTTGATCTTCCATGGCTCGGCCCATGACCGCCGCCGGAGTTGCTGACCGGTGGTGCGAAGGTGGGGCGCGTCATCGACCGACCGGCCCGCTGTCGCTGGGGTGGTTGGCGGCGACGCTGCGGCCGGGAGGGATTCGTGCGACACAGGCGGCGCTCCGGGGGTTGGCAGGCCGTGGTTTGGCGGCGGCCTTCGGCCCGCACGATATGCTGGCAGCGGGCAGTCGGGGAAGTGACCGGGCACGCGATCGGCACCACGGCCGTCTTCCGGCATTCGCGCCGATGCCTCCAGAGCGAATCCATCGATGCATCCCTCTCTCCATCACACCCACCACCGCCCCTGGCCCCTTCCGGCCGGCGAGTGGTCCTGGCGGCAGCGTTGGTGTGATCTCCTCTTCGCCCACTGGCCCGTTCCCTCGGCGGCCTTGAGGCCGCTTGTCCCCGCGGAACTGGAGATCGATCACTTCGACGGCACATCGTGGGTCGGTGTCGTCCCGTTCCGGATGGAGGGGGTGTCGCGCCGTCCGCTCCCCGACATGCCCGGGCTGTCGGCTTTCCCGGAGCTCAACGTCCGACTCTACGTGACGCGCGACAGGCGCCCCGGGGTGTGGTTTCTGTCGCTCGACGCCACGAGCGCCATCGCCGTCTGGGCGGCACGGACGTTCTTCCACCTCCCATACCACCACGCCGCGATCGACATCCGCGCCTCGGGAACCGGCTTCCGCTACCGCGCCGAACGGCTCGGCACTGATGACACGATCCGTCTCGACGCCGAATATGCCCCCGTCGGTCCACCGTCCCCTGCCGTGCCGGGCTCGCTCGAGGCGTTTCTCACCGAACGCTACTGCCTCTATACGCTCGATTCGGTCGGGGCCCTACTGCGTTGCGAGGTCCACCACGAACCGTGGCCGCTGCAGCCGGCCGAGGGAAGGGTCGAGGCCGACGGGCTTCTCGCCCCGCACGGCCTGCGAGTGCCCGACCTGCCGCCGCTCCTCCATTTCGCCCGTGGCGTCGACGTGGTCGTATGGTCGCCGCGGCGCGTGTGATCCCCGACCGCACGGAGCCCGTCATGCCCCCCCTCACCCGCGAGCAGGTCCGGGCCGTCGACGCCAGGGCGATCGACAATTACGGTCTCCCCGGCATCGTGCTGATGGAGAATGCCGGAAGGAATGCCGCCCACCTCCTGATAGCGCTCACGTCGAGCGATCGCTTCGATCGGCCCCTCCGGGTGATAATCGCCTGCGGCCGGGGAAACAACGGTGGTGATGGCTTCGTGATCGGCCGTCATCTGGAAAACCGCGGGGCGGATGTGAAGCTCCTCCTCGCCTGTGACCCGGCGGGTTACCGGGGCGACGCCGCCGTCAATCACGCCGTCGCCGTGCGGTCCGGAATCCCGATCGAGCATCTCGCATCGGCACCGCTCGCCGAGTGGGCCCGGGCGATCGACGGCGCCGACTGGATCGTCGACGCTCTCCTCGGCACCGGTGCGGTCGGGGCGGCGCGGGAAGGAACGGCGACCGCGATCAAGGGGATCAACGCGGCGCGTGCCGCCGGAGCCCGGGTGCTCGCCGTCGACCTCCCTTCAGGGCTCGACTGCGACACCGGGCTCGCCGCCGGCGAGTGCATCCGCGCCGACGTCACGGCCACGTTCGTGGCCCGGAAGATCGGCTTCGACGCTCCCGGTTCCGCTGCCTTCACCGGCGCCGTTCATGTCCTCGATATCGGCGTGCCGCGAAGGCTGCTCGACGAGATCACCACCGGCGACTGACGCGGTGGGCTACTCGAGTTCCTTCGAGAGGAACCTCCAGCCGAGCGCGTCCATGAAGGCCCGCTGCTTGTTGTCGGCGGCGCCACCGTGACCTCCTTCGATGTTCTCGTAGGAGAGCACCGACTTCCCCTGCTCCTCGAGCCGCGCGGCCATCTTCCGGGCATGCCCCGGATGGACGCGGTCGTCGCGGGTGCTCGTCGTGATCAGGATCGGCGGATAGTCCTTCGCCGGATCGATGTTGTGGTAGGGGGAGAAGCCGCGGATGAACTCCCACTCCTCCGGCTTGTCGGGATTGCCATACTCCCCCTGCCAACTCGCCCCGGCGAGGAGCGTGTGGTAGCGGCGCATGTCGAGGAGCGGCACCTGGCAGACGACGCCTCCCCACAGGTCGGGCCGCCGCGTGAGCATGTTGCCCATCAGCAGTCCGCCGTTGCTTCCCCCCTTGATGCCGAGGTGGGCTGGGGACGTCACCTTGCGGCGGACGAGATCCTCTCCGACGGCGATGAAGTCCTCGTAGGCCCGCGGACGGTTCTCCTTGAGCGCGGCCTGATGCCAGGCGGGGCCGAACTCACCGCCGCCGCGGATGTTCGCGATCACCGACACATTCCCCTTTTCGAGCCAGGCGGCACCGGTGACCGCCTCGTACCCGGGGAGGAGCGGGATCTCGAAGCCGCCGTAGCCGTAGAGGAGCGTGGGGGTCGATCCGTCGAGGACGAGTTCCTTCGGCCCGATCTGGAAGTAAGGAACCTTCGTGCCGTCCTTGCTCGTCGCCTCGTGCTGCTCGACGACGAGCCCCTTCGATTCGAAGAACGAGGGGGCGCTTTTGAGCTTCTCGACGCGTGCCACCTTCGGCTGCCCCGAGGGGGGCAGGCTGCCGAGAGCGAGCGTCGAAGGCTGGAGGGGGCTGGCGGTGACGAGGAAGAACTCGTCGCTGTCGAGGTCGTCGACCGCCGAGACGCTCGCGGTGCCGAGGTCGGGCACGCCGGCGAGCGGCTCACGGAGCCATTTCCCTCCCTGCCAGGAAAGCGCCTCGACGCGGTTGCGGACGTTGTCGAGGGTGGTCACGAGGACGTGGTGGCGTGTCGGGGAAAAGGCCACCAGCGACGTCCGTGGCGAGGGCTCGAAGAGGACATGGCAGTCACGTTCGCCCGCCATGAAGCGCTCGTAGTCGATCGCCAGCAGGGCCCCGGCCGGGTAGGTCTTCTTGCCCGTGTCCCAATCCTTCCGCAGCTCGAGCAGGAGCCATTCACGATGGACACTGGCGTTGGCGTCCTCGGGCTTCGGGACCTGCACGAGCTTGCCGTCGCGGAGCTCGAACATGTCGTTGGTCCAGAACGTCTTCTGCCGGAAGGTGAACTCCCGCTCGAATCCGGGTGTCATGTCCTTGAAGGCCCCGACGCTCATGTCGTCGGCCGCACCCTCGTAGACGAGCTCCGCGTCGGCGAGCTTCGTGCCGCGTTTCCAGGCACGCACCGTCCGGGGGTAGCCGGAGGTCGTCATCGAGTCGGCGCCGAAGTCGGTCCCGACAAGGAGCGTGTCGGCATCGCGCCACGCCACCCGGCTCTTCGCCTCGGGCAGCTCGAAGCCACCGGCCACGAAGGCCTTCTTCTCGAGATCGTATTCACGGATCACCTCGGCATCGGCACCGCCGCGGGAGAGCTCGACGAGACACCGCTTGTCGTCGGGCTGGAGCACCGTCACACCGTGCCAGACCCAGTTCTCGTTCTCCGCGGCCGCCAGGGCGTCGAGGTCGATGACCGTCTCCCAAGCCGGCTGGGCCTTGCGGTATTCCTCGAGGCTCGTCCGCCGCCACACCCCCTTGGGATTCTTGGCGTCGCGCCAGAAGTTGTAGAAGTGCTTGCCGATCTTCCCCACCATCGGGATCCGGTCCTTCGAATCGAGGATCGAGAGGATCCGCTTCTCGAGCGACCGGAAGTCGTCGTTGTCGGCGAGCGCCGCGGTCACCTTCGCATTCCGCTCCTTGACCCACTCGAGCTGCTTCTCGCCGGTGACCTCCTCGAGCCACTGGTGGGGATCGTCGGGAGTCGGGGCCGTCGCATCGGCGGCGCGGGCGGATTGGGGCATGGTGAGGGCGAGCGAGGTGGTGAGCACCGCAAGCAAGCGGTGGTGGAAGGTCTGCATGATCCAACGGACTCCGGAGGGGTCGACGTCCGGGGAGGGCGGCTTCTAGGACCGCGTCTGCCCCGTGCCGGTGACGACGTACTTGTAGGTGGTCAGCTCGCGGGTGCCACAGGGCCCCCGCGCGTGGAGCTTGTCGGTGGAGATCCCGATCTCGGCGCCGAGCCCGAGCTCTCCGCCGTCGTTGAAACGGGTGCTCGCGTTGACGACCGCGACGGCCGTGTCGACGCGGGCGGCGAACCGCTCCGCCGCCGTCGGGTCGGCGGTGACGATCGCGTCGGTGTGTCGGGAACCGAAGCGGTTGATGTGATCGATCGCCGCGTCGAGTGAATCGACCACCGCCACCGAGATCTTCGGCCCGAGGTATTCCGCGGCGAAGTCGGCGTCGGTGGCCACGCCAGCGGCCGGGACGAGTTGCCGCGTGGCGGCGTCTCCGACGATCTCGATCCCCCGTTCTCCGAGCGCCGCACCGATCAGCGGGAGAAAATCGGCGGCGACATCGCGGTGAACGAGGAGCGATTCGGCCGCGTTGCAGACACCCATCCGCTGGCACTTCGCGTTGACGGTGATGTCGCGGGCCATGGCGAGATCGGCAGCGCGGTCGACATAGACATGGCAGTTGCCGTTGAAGTGCTTGAGGACCGGCATCCGTGCCTCGGCGCACACCCGGCGGATGAGCTGCTCACCTCCCCGCGGGATGGCCAGATCGACCAGCGCGTCGAGCTTGAGAAACTCCCCCACCGCCGCCCGGTCGCCGGTGTCGACGAGTTGCACGCAGTCTGCCGGCAGGCCGGCGGCAGCGATGCCGCGGCGGACGCAATCGACGATTGTACGGCTCGAGCGGGCCGCTTCCTTGCCGCCGCGGAGGATGATCGCGTTGCCGGAGGCGAGGGCCACCGCCGCGGCGTCGGCGGTGACGTTCGGGCGAGACTCGTAGATGAAGAAGATCACCCCGAGCGGCACGCGGACCTTGCGGACCGAAAGGCCACTCGGGCGTGTCGAGGCTTCGATCACCTCCCCGACCGGATCGGGAAGCGCCGCCACCGCATCGAGGCCGGCGGCGATCCCTTCGACACGCTTCTCGTCGAGAAGGAGGCGTTCATGGGCGGCGGCGGTCAGCCCCGCGCCGGAAGCGGCTTCGAGGTCCGCCCGATTGGCGGCGAGGATCGAGGCCACGTCGGTACGAATCTCGGCGGCGGCCCGCCGCAGCGCCTCGGACTTCCTCCCGCCCGACTCACCGGCGAGATCGATCGCTGCCCGCCGTGCCCGCTCCGCCATCGACAGGCAATGGGCAGCAAGGTCGGCGATCACTGGCTCGGCGCACGCGGTGGGAGCGGACATGGCGGGGAGGGGCGATGAGGCTTTTCGAGGGAGCGAGAGATGAGGATACCACGGTCGCTCGCCCGACCGCACCGCCGGGTCCGAGCGCTCAATCCCCCGCCGAAAAGCCCTCGAGCGCCGAGCGGACGAGGCCCGCGGCGTGGACGCGGACGATCTGGATCCCGGCGGCGGCAAGGCGGCAGGCGATCCCGGCCGTGGCTCCGTCGCGATCGGCCTCGGTGGCCGCCCGTCCGAGCGCCTGCTCGAGCGACTTCCCGATGAACCCCTTCCGCGAGTGGCCGACGAGGACCGGGCAGCCGAGGTCGAGGAATCTGCCGGCATGGCACACGAGCGCCAGATTGTGGGCGTGCGTCTTGCCGAAGCCGATGCCGGGATCGAGGCAGATCCGCGCCGCATCGATGCCGGCGGCGAGGAGGGCGTCGCGCCGCGCGGCGAGCCAGCGGAAGATCTCTTCGACGACGTCGTCGTAGCGAGGGTCGATCTGCATCGTGGCCGGCGTCCCCTGCATGTGCATCGCGCAGATCCCGGCCCGTGATTCGAGCGCGAGCGCGAGCATCGCGGCATCCCCTTCGAGCCCGGTGACGTCGTTGATGATCTCGGCGCCGTGGTCGAGGGCCTGCCGCGCGACCTCCGCCTTCGACGTGTCGATCGAAACCGGCACCCCCGACTCGCGCGCGAGCCGACGCACCACGTCAGCGGTCCGCCGGATCTCCTCGGCCGTGTCGACCGGCTTCGAGAAAGGCCGCGTGCTCTCGCCGCCGACATCGAGGAGATCGGCCCCGTCGGCCACCAATTGCAGGCCATGGGCCACCGCCGCGTCGACCGCCGCGTGGCGCCCGCCGTCGGAGAAACTGTCGGGGGTGACGTTGACGATCCCCATCACGAGCGGCCGGCGGAGCGGCCCGGCCGGATGCGGGAGGGCGAGCCGCGTCGAGCGGAGTTGCCAATGGGTGGGACGGGAAGAGGATATCATGCCGTCACTCTACTGCCTGAGCGCTCTCTGTTCCGAAATTCGATGCGTGAGGTTCCCTGTGTCAGATATCCAAGGTGGTCGCGGGCTCCGGGCTCTTGGAGCTCTGCTCGGCTGTTCGATCCTCGCTGCCACCCTGTGGGCGGACTATTCCAACGGCCGCGACCAGTTGATCCGGCAGACCGACGCGCGGGCCAACCTGGCGGTTCACGACGCGGCGACGCAGCTGGATGACTTCATCCGGCGCGTCAGCATGATTCCGATCACGACGGCTTCGCGTCAGCAGGTGCTGGGAAACACCCCGGACCCGATGATGGTGGAGTATCTGAGGAGCGTGATCGCGAAGGTCCCCGACGACGAGGTCTATGGGATCTACATCGCCTACGAGGACATGAAGTGGTCCGACAGGAACGCGATGCCCTGGATGGATCGCAGGAACGCTCCTGAAATGACGATCGTTCATTACGACTATCATGCTCCGGATCAGGATTGGTACAACGGTGCGAAGACGGATGGCAGGCTGCACATCACCGAGCCTTACTTCGATGCCGGCGGGTCGGACATCAACATGGTCAGCGTCACGCATCCCGTGATCGCGGGCGATGGGCATTTCGTGGGGGTGGCGGGCGCCGATCTGTCGCTGGAGCTGATTCAGAAGATCGTCGACCGGATCGAGACGAACTTCTGGTATGCGACCGGAGAAACCGAAGCCGACCACGGAATCCGGCATGCCTACCTCGTGAGTCGGAAAGGACTCGTCGTCACGCATCCCGACTCCGGCTTGGTCTTGAGCAGGGATTCGCCCGGGGCCCGTGTGGAATCGTTGCCCGACGGAAAAGCCACATTGGCGGCACCGAACGGCTCGGCCAAAGTGGATATCGGGGCCCAACAGCGACGCATCTTCTGGGCCACCTCCGAGCTGACCGGGTGGAAGCTGATCCTCAATGTTTCTGAGGAAGAGGTGATGCGTCCGATCCGGGCACTGGCCGTGAAGTCCCTGATCGTGGCGGCGGTAGGGCTCGGAGCGATGCTTGGACTGCTCCTTTTGGTGGCCAATAAGACAACGGGGGTGGAGTCCCGTACTGAGCGCGCCGCCCGTCGCTGACGCTCACCACGGCTCTTCCATGAGGCCGACGATCTGCTGGGCCATCTTCACGATCCCCTCCTGCTGCGTGCTCACGACCGAGCGGCCGTATTCCGGCACGAGGGCCGCCGATTGGCCGACGTCGACGCTCGCCGCCGGGAGGGGAACGGCGCCGGTGGCCAGCACCGCACCGCCGCGGTCGGCCCACGTGACGAGCACCTGGATGTTCATCTCCACCATCCGTGACTGGTCGGTGGGGCTTTCGACCTGCATGCGCTTCGTGTCGGCGACGATCCGCGCCGTCAGCACGCTGTCGGCCTCGGCGTTCCCCACCACCTTGAAGGGAGTGCGCTTCTCGATCTCCTTGCAGACAGCCTCGGTGAGCCGCTCCCCCAGATCGACGCCGGGGACGTTACGGAAGGAGTCGCTTTGGATCATCGGGACATAGACGGTGCGGACATTCGGCGCGTAGAGCGTGTTGTTGCCGAATCGGTAGCCGGCACAGCCTGCCGTGCCGAGCGCCAGACAGCCGACGGCCGCGAGCCACCACCGGCGTATCACGGCGTGGCCGGTGGACATGGCGGAGATCCTGCCTGGGGCGAGTGAAGGAGGCGGGCGGCGTCACGACCGCCCGGGGAATCATCAGCGGATCGGACCGGACGCGCCGGAGGTGTCCTCGCGGGCGATGACGGCGTCGGCCTCGGCCATGGCGTCGAGTTCCGCTTCCTTGAGCGAGTCGGGATTGAGCCAGGCGGTGAGCGTCGGGAACGGGTTGTCGGAGACGTCCTCCTTCCCGGCAAGCTCGCCGAGCCGTTCGCGTGCCTTGGCCGCGAGGAGCGTCTCGGGGCGATCCCGGGCGATCAGTGCGTAGTAGATCCGCGCCGACGTGTAGTGCTCCCCCTTTGCATAGAACTCCGCCCTCGTCCAGTGGCGGAGCGCCTGCTGGGCATGAATCTCGGCGCGGACGCCGAGGACGCGATCCTGATCGGCGCGGGCGAGTTGATCGGGAAACTGCACGAGCGTCTGGTCGGCGAGCACCTCCGCCTCGTCGAGCACGCCCCCCTCGTAGCCGGCACCCTGGTAGGCACGGAGCTTGGCCTGGAGCCCGAGCAGGTGCGCCTGGAGGAGGAAGTCGCTGTCTGGGTATTCACCGCGGAGGAGCGTGTAGAAGTAGTCGGCGTCGATCCACTGCCGTTCGAGGAAGTGGGCGTTGGCCTGCGCCATGATGCTGTCGTCGGCCAGCGGGCCGCGGGGATCGTTGATGCGGACATGATCGTAGGCCTTGAGGGCCCGGCCACGGGTGTCGAAGATCGGCCGACTGCGGTCGAAGAAGTTCGGTGCGATCGTCAGATACTCGTGCTTGTCGTCGAGCGCGATCCAGTACTGTGCGATCACGAACTGCCGCTGGGCGATCCGGTCGAGATACCGGGTGTTGGCGTATTTCTTGACCAGTTCGTCGTAGGCATCCTCGGCCTTCGGATACTGGTCGGTGAAGAACCAGCACTCCGCGAGTTGCCACATCGCCTCCTCCTCGATCGCCGAGTCGGGCCAGCGATCGATCGCCACCTTGTACTTGGAGATCGCCTCCTTGAACTTCCGCTGGTTGTAGAGACCGTCGGCCTCGGCGAGCGCCCGCCGCGCGACCGGCTCGTTCGGTCCGCGCCCCACCAGTCGCTTCCAGCGCCGCTTGACGTTCTCCCCCTTGAACCAATCCCAGCCGGGATCGGAGGGGGGTGTGTATTCCGACGAGATGATCTCGCTGTCGGCGTCCTCGCCGAGCTCCCCGGCCACCTTCCGCCCCGCTTCGTCGCCCCGCTTCGACCAGGGCCAGTTCGGAGTCTTGAGCGTCGTCGCGCAGCCGCAAAGCAGCACCGTCAGGGCGGTAGCCAGCAGCAGCGCGGGGGGCCGGCTTGCTGGGCCTCGGGGACGACGGTGACGGGGCATGAGGTGGACTACCGGGGTGTGTCGGTGCAGGGGGCGTGACCGTGGCTCAGGCACTGCTCTTCGGGGTGGAACGGGACGGAATGCCGGGCGCGAGCCGCGGCTTTCTCCCCAGGACATGGGCGATGTAGGTGTTCATCACGGCACGCAACTCCCCGAAGACGGGAGGGTCGATCGGCCGGTCGACCGTGCCGGCACGGAGGTCACGGAGGGCCGCGAGGGCCGTCGCCGACACCGACACGACGGCGCGACGGCCACTACGGCAGGCCGCACAGAGCACGCCGCCATCAAGCATGCCGAACGACACCCGTCCGGCCGTGGCGACTGCCGCGCGGCACTCCGTGCAGCGTCCGAGCGCCGGTGCCTGCCCGACGGCGCGGAGGGCGGCCAGTTCGAACCACACGACGCGCGGCGAGACGAGCGCGTCGGGGCCTTCGTGATCGGAGAGTTGCCGGAGCGTCGTGGTGGCCGCATCGAACAACTCCGGTTGCGGATCGGCGTCCGCGGTGAGGGCATCGAGCAGTTCGGCGACATACAGCCCGCCATGGACAGCCACCAGATTCGTGGCGACACGAAACCTTCGTTCGAGGAATGCCTCGGTGAGCAGGTCGAGCCCGCCCGATGATCTGCGGAGGACGAGTACCTGACAGATTGAAAGCAGGTCAAGGGCGCCGTCGAAGGCGCTCTTCGGACGCCACGCCCCCTTCGCCAGGGCCCGTAGCTTGCCAAGCTCACGGGTGTAGAGCGTCACCACGGCGCTGGTCTCTCCGAACGGCACGGCGCGGATCACGACGGCGTGGGCCTTGTCCGCTGGCATCGGGCGTCAATCCGGGGGAGCGAGGCGAGTGACACGGACCAGGTCGACCCGGTTGCGCGTCGCGGACAGCACCTCCCACCTGCCGCCGTGCGAGTCGAAGCGCTCGCCGGCGACCGGGATCCGACCGAGATGGTGGAAGACGAAACCGCCGACGCTCTCGTAGTCGGCCTCCGTCGGCAGGTCGAGCCCGGTCACGCGGGCGAGATCCTCGAGGCGGACATTGGCCATCGCCTCGCAGACCCCCTCGGACACCTGCCGGAGGCCGTCGGAAAAGGCCTCGTCGTGCTCGTCGGCGATCTCACCGACGATCTCCTCGAGGGCGTCCTCGATCGTCACCACCCCCGAGACGCCGCCGAACTCGTCGGTCACCACAGCCATGTGGGTGTGCGTCCGCTGGAACTCGCGGAGGAGATTCTGGACGCTCATCGACTCGGGAACGAAATACGGTGGACGGAGCAGCGGCCGCAGCGCCGGTGGCGTGGAAGGGGCGTCACCGGCGGCGGCACCGGCCAGATGCGTGAGGAGCTCGCGGGAATGGAGGATGCCGATGACGTCGTCGGGGGAACGGTCCCACACCGGCATCCGCGTGTGGGCACTCTCGGTGGCCACGGCGAGCACCTCCGACCAGGAGGCGTTCACCGGCAGCGTCACCATCGCCGTCCGCGGGGTCATGATCTGCGACACGCGCGCGTCACGGAGTTCCATCACCCCCTCGATCATGTCGCGGGCCGCCCCCTCGAG